>P_2C_Liq_1_UnCtyDRAFT_1000743_pt1 | contig 13479 bp, 11 predicted proteins | sample Pon2CUnioCityCA_2_FD_10234 | JGI IMG/M metagenome (IMG submission 10234)
GCGATATTGAAGTCACAATCGGGACGATTATTCGTCCTTCGGAACTTTTGTTATTACCGGGAGATGGCCAGCGGGTGTATGAGTAGAGACCCTAATGGAGTGAGGCAACATACGACAAATCAACGGCTCTTACAAACTCAAGAAGGAGTTGGGAAAGGGCGATCACCCTGCCACAATCAACACCATGTTACACATTACAAATTCGCAGTTGTTTCTTGATTAGATTTATGGCATAGTAATTACAGAATCACTCCCACCGTCCGAGGCTATTACAGCCCATCTCCCCACCTCATCCAAGTTCCCATGTCTCCCCAGTCGGTAGACTCATAGCGACAAAACCGTTGATGGGGTGACGCCTCCACTTCGCCAAGAGGACTCAACTGAATCATGACTCATGATGTCACCACCATCTTCACCGAGGTGGAAAACCGGGCCAAGCATCTCGTCCAATCCTGGGGGAAATTTCGGGTGGACATGGAACGGTACTTACCCGAAAGCTATCAGCCGGAGATTCAGACCCTCTCCGCAGGCCTCGAAGCGGCGTTACAGACTCTACTCCACGACCTGAGTCACCCCACCCTAACCCTGGCCACCACCGGAACCACCAGTAGCGGCAAAAGTAGTCTGGTGAATCTCCTCTGCGGTGCCGAGATTATGCCCGTCGCCGTCAGCGAGATGAGTGCAGGCATCGTTACCATTGAATATGGCCCTGAGAGTCTCTTGGTCATCCCCCAGACTCCAGACGCCACCTGGGAATGGGGAGAATGGCGAGGTTTGAGCGATTCAGAGTTTCAGACTCGCCTGCATGATGTGATGTTGAAGTTTATTGACACTCGTGAACTTCAACCGGACTTGTCTTCGCCTCAATTTTATATCCGCTATCCCTTTCGCCTCGCCTCTGAACTTCAACTGCCTCCAGGTGCCAAGATTAAACTGATGGATTTGCCCGGCTTAGCTTCAGTGGGGGATGAAGCCAACCGTAAGATTATCCAACAGCAATCGGGGAAAGCCTTATGTTTGGTCACCTACAATAGTGCAGAAACCGATCAGCAAAAAATCAAGACCTTGTTAGAGGAGGTAGTGGCTGAAGTCAAAAAACTCGGTGGCTCTCCAAGTCGAATGCTTTTTATTCTCAATCGAATTGATGTGTTTCGGGATGATAAGACCTGGCCCGAGTCGGAAGCTCGTTTTACAACCCGGACAGTTGATTCGATTAAACAGGCTCTGAAACGTTATTTACCGGAATATCAGCGAGAGATTGATGATATCCAAGTCACGAAACTGAGTACTCTAGCAGCCTTGCGGAGTCTTCAGATTCAATCTGAGGATCGCTCAGTCAGTAATCAGGCTTGTCAAACGGCGGACCGAAAATTCAATAGTTTGATTGGTGAGGATATTCTCGATGATTTACCCCGTAAACCGGAGAAGTGGACGGATCATGATCGCGATCGCGTGTCCCAGAAATTATGGCAGGAATCCCACGGTGAGGAGTTTGAGGAAGCGTTAAAGAGACATATCGCTGACAATTTCCCCCAGCTTGTGCTTGAAGAACTGATGGCTCAGTTTAAGGAAGACGGGGGAAATGCGGTCATTGAGTGGTCACAACAAACCCTCCAGGCGCTCTTGCAAAGTTCTAAGGAGAAATATGAGCAAGAGGTCGAACAGCTTAAACATATTCGTCATGCTCTTGAGCAGTTTCTTGGGGAGGGGGCGAAAGAAATCCGACGCCCTTTTGAGGAATTAGAGGAAAAGTTAAAGGAAAGGTTGGGGGACAACCAGACCCCTGGAGGTGAGAGTGATGTTATTGATCCCCTAGAGACACTTCCCGAGAAACTTTGGTCTATCCCAAGGTATAGCNGTTTAGTNGANCCCCTCATTCCTCTTCGTGGATGGAACCGTGAACTCAAGCGTAATGTTACCGAAAGTTCTGGAGTCCGTTGCAAGTTCTCTGGAAAATCGGTTGATCAACCTAGAAACGCCTGTCGTGACTTTGGTAAACTATGAGCATAAGAAAGCACTTGAGAAGGATTTAGAAACGCTCAATACGGTTGGCTATTCGGGGTCTTTAGCTCGACAAGGGGGAAGCAAAAAAGTAACATCAGATGCAGACAAACAAAACCTACGAGACATCAATAAGTCCCTCAATCAGCTCAGTGTTTCCCTAAGTCATGTCTTAGAGGATGTTATTCAGGCAACCTACACCGTAGAGTCAGGGCGGATGTACAGCGCCTTATCCTGTTTATTTACACACTATTTAAATGAAATGGAGACAGGGTGTCATAATCTTGCACCGGATTATGGTATAAACTTTCCCAAGCACAGCCTCGCTCAAATTGACGTCAGTCGAGAAAGTCCCCCCGTTCACCTCAAATCAGGGTTTCCCATTACCACCACAGAAGAACAAGAAGCCTACAAAGTTAAGAAAGAGGGACGAATTTGGTGGACATTATGGCTGTGGAAAAAAGTCGATTATAAAACCCAATATCGAAATCGTAGCGTCGATAATGCTGAAATCCCGAGTGCTGAAGTGATGTTAAACGATTGGACTAAGCAGGTTGGACTCGCGCAAATGGAAATTGTNGNGCGAACAGGTCACTGGTTTCTGGAACAAGTCAATTCTCTGAACTCCAAGGTGGCGGAGGTCAATCGCGAGATTCTGGATCGATATAAGTCTAGGTTAGATGAGGCTCACCAAAATGTTCAGGAAAACCAGCAGCAAAACGAAACCAATTTGCAGCTCCTTCAAAAACAAGTTGCAACACTTAGTCATCAATTATCTTCCTTTCGCTTAAGTGAGATAATTGGTGCGAAAGATGATTGATTTGATATTGAAATAGGAGAATCAGCGAATGTGTCCTAAAAAAGACAAGTCACGTCCAATTAAAACGTCAAAAGATAGCGATAAAACTGACGGCAATGCAAATTTCCTACAACCCGTTGTAAGACGCGGACAATCCGTTGTAAGACACGGAAAAGCATGGGTTGAAAAAAAATTCAATCCAGACTTTGAAGAGGATGATAGTTCGAAGCAAAAACTTTACCAAAATCCACCGTTTGACATTGAAGATACTGATCCAGAGAAGTTAAGAGAAACGATTGCAAACACTGACCATCAAACAACTGATGAGCAACGCATCGCTGTCGAATTGTGTTTAATCGTTCCAGCATGGCTAGTGAGCAATCTGACTCCTCCGCAAACGTTAACCCGAGAGAAAATCTGTGACCTGATTGACAATTGCGCCTATTTCCGTTGTCTTCCATCGAGAGATTTAGACTCTCTTGAACAGGATTTGCAACCCACCTCAGAGCCAATTCTTCCCGACAGTGAACGAGATGTTTATATTCGTCTTCAAATTGAAGATGGAGAAAACATGATTGACAACTCCAGTTGTTATGGACTGAAAAAACGCTTACCCCAGACAGGAACTGGCAAACTTCAAAAGCGCCTGCTTCTCGCCAACCTATCGGGCCGACAGCATTTTAACTGCATCTAACCTCCCTCATTTTCTATGGATTGGAAAACCGCCTCCTCTTACTACACCAGCCGTCTCGATGACGCGCTGACGCTCTCTCACCACGCGCTCAACTTGGCCAACTTACCCCAGGCGGAGGTTCCCAGAGACTTGAGGGAACGATTGCAGCAAGAAGTTGAACCCACACGACGACAACGCGATCGCCTCAAAAAAGGAGAATTTCGTATCGCCGTTGTCGGCTTAGAGAAAGCGGGAAAAAGTACCTTCATCAATGCCTGGTTAGAATGTGACTTACTTCCCGCCAAAGGGGGACGTTGCACCTTCACCACCACACAAATTTACTCGGTGGCCAGTGAAGCCGAACAACGGCTAGAAATCAAAGTCCGTAGCCAGGAACAATTCGAGACATTTTTGCAAGAGTTGGAACAAAGCGAGGCCAAAGAAGACCTCAAAACCATTGATGCGAATCGGCAAACCTTAGCCGAAGTTCGACGGGGTGGGGACTTAACTTTTCCCTTTACCCGTCTCGAAGATATCCGGGAACCTCTCCAGCAATATGTCGCCAACGATCGCTATGCTTATGCTGTCTTAGAGGCGCGACTTTACACTAATCAACTGGCCCAAGCTGATGGCATTGTCTTTTATGACGTTCCCGGTTCCGACTCCGGCTTAGCCAAACACGTGGATGAAGCACAGGCGATTCTTGCCGACTGCGATGCGGTGATTGTCATCCAACGCTTTCGCAGTATCCGAGAAGCAGAACTGCAAATCATCCAATTCACGGAACAAGGAGATAGAAACGTCAACATCGCCGAGAAGCTGTTTGTCTTTCTCAGTCATATCGACAGCCTCGGGAGTGCCGAAGCCTTGCAAACCCATATCCAAGAAGCCGCCGACGACTGGCGAAAACGGGCCAACTTACCCAAACATCGCATTGTAGCCGGTTCAGCGGGGGCCTATCTGGTCTTGAATGGCCTGGCCAATCCCCAAACTCAATCAGAAATTGGTCGTCCCGAGGGGGTGCGATCGCGCCTCGAAAGCCTCACCCACTGCCAAAACCTAGACGAGTTAAGCCAGCAAGCCACAGGGATTCCCGATATCAAAGGCCGAATTGAGACCTACATCAACACTGAACGAGTCTCTGTCCTACAAAAACGCTGCGAAGCCTCCCTCGAAACCACCTTCAACACCGCCAAAGACATTTATCATCTCGTCCATCAACGCTATCCCGAAAATCCCGAAGAAGCCAAACAGCGGGAAGAAGAAGCACAACGAATTGAGTTCACCCAATGGTGGTCCCAGAAATGGGAACAAATCAAAGCCGATTTACAAGACTTTTACCGCGCCAGTACCATTCTGAGGGGTCAAAACTGCGGTTTAATGCCTCAGAAAGCTTAAAAAAACTCAGACAACGCTACTTACAAGTCCTAGAAAGCGAAATGCAGCAACTGCGGCAAACTACCCTGGAGAAACGAGAGCGTATTTTTGCCGCCAACTCTAACCCCGTCTTTGACCGGACTAAGGCGAACATTGCCTGGCGAGAGGATTTGTATAACGATGTCAAATACCATTTAGAGGCGATCGCCGACCAATTGGCGATCGAATTACAAGAGCAATGTTCCATCTTAATTGCCTACATGACCCAACAGCTTTGGGGAAGTTCCCAAGTGGAATCCCGCCTAATTCAAAACGCGGACTCTTACCTGGACAAACTACAACATAGCCTGCGAGTCTTATATTTACGGTTCGCTCGTCCCGTTGCTGATGCCTTAATTCGCGGTCCCGTCAAGAGTGACACCCGCCGCAGCATCATTAAAAATCTCGGGGTCGATATTGAAATTTTAGATAACTATTATAGCGGCGATGAACCGGCACTGCGGGTCTTAAAACGCTATGCCAATTATGGCTTTCAACTACTCCTTGATAGTGCCTTGCGCCAGGAAGTCTTAGGAGTCCGAGAAATTACCAATCTCATTGAAGCCTTTGACGAGTTTAAAAATCCCGAAGATGAGGTAATTTTTGAAGTTGAAACAGATATTAAGATTTTTGAAGAATACTTGCAAATTGCCGTTTTTAATGCAGCAAGTTTAGAATCCTATGCCCTGCAAGAACTCCAGGGATTACTGGACAAATTCCGAGAACTTAAGGGGGCCTGGGATGGTGTGGCGATGAATGAATGGTATCGAGGCAATCCGGCGTTACTCTCAGAACTTCCAGCGGCTTTGCAACCTCGGGAATTGAACCTAGAAGTGAGCGATCGCCTACGCCAACTCGGGACGGCGATCGAGCATATGCAAACCGGTTTATCCGCTGTCCTATAGTGCTATACTATCGCAACAGCAAACGATGTCAGTATTTCGATTATCGGGGACCTGGCAATCAGGTGATTTCTATTGAGGATTGGGATGGCGATATTGAAGTCACAATCGGGACGATTATTCGTCCTTCGGAACTTTTGTTATTACCGGGAGATGGCCAGCGGGTGTATGAGTAGAGACCCTTTTTAATGTACCAAAGTTGCTGCTAAGCTTAAAAAAATCGATATGCCCTGGAACCCAATTCAAGATTTACCTGAGAATTGGCAAGATTTCGCCAATACAGAACTACCGCCCTTAGCTAGAGTTTGGGATGAACAAGCCGAGCGGTTACGACAATCTGGTGAGTTTAAGAAATTCATGGAAAAATTACGCCGGGAAATCGCCATTGAAACAGGCATTATCGAGCGTTTATATAGCTTAGACCGAGGAATTACTCGTTTGCTAATCGAGCAAGGTATTAACGAATCTTTAATTCCTCACGGAGCAACAGATCGACCCGTCAAACACGTTGTTGCCTTAATTGAAGACCAGGAATCAGCCGTTGAAGGATTATTTGATTTCGTGGGGCAACAACGTAATCTATCAACATTTTATATCAAACAACTTCATCAAGTCCTCACTCAAAATCAGAAAAGTACAGAAGCGATTATACCCTCAACTCAAGAGATTATCACGATTCCTCTAATTCGTGGAGACTGGAAACAACGACCTAACAATCCCGTCAGACGCGATGGTTCTGTCTATAACTACTGTCCCCCGGAACAGGTTTCCTCAGAGATGGATCGATTAGTAGCACTCCATCACCAGCATAAAGACAATCAAGTTCCTCCCGAAATCGAGGCCGCTTGGCTTCATCACCGCTTCACTCAAATTCATCCGTTCCAAGATGGTAATGGTCGAGTTGCAAGATGTCTAGGGAGTCTCGTGTTTATTCAAGCGGGCTGGTTTCCGCTGGTATTAACTCGTGACGATCGCACCGCTTATATTCAAGCATCAGAACAAGCCGATGATCATGATTTATCTGGGTTAATTGATTTATTTTCTAAAAGTCAAAAGCAAGCCTTTATCCGTAGTCTTGGCTTATCTGAGCAAATTTTGGCAGAAGCTAGACGAACTCAAGTAGTGATTGCTTCAATCGCCGAAAAACTCAAGCAAAATCGCTCTCACTCCATTCAAGTTCGTTGTCAGCGCGTAGAAAGCTATGCCGACGAATTAGCTAAGCTTACGTCAGAGCGACTTCAAGGGATAATGGCCGATATCAAACTCTCGTTGCAGGGAGTCATTGATGAATCTCAAGTTTTTATGATTGAGTCTCCCCCCGATGGGAGTAAATCCCATTATCACCGCTATCAGATTGTTGAAACCGCGAAGCAAGTTGGCTATTTTGCGAATCTGCGCGACTACCATCGTTGGCTTCAGTTGGTTATTAATTTAGAATCCTCAACGACTATCATTTTAATCTCGTTCCACGTTCTCGGACATGAATATCGAGGATTACTGGTTTGTTCAGCCTGTGCTTATCATAAAGATAACGGAGACGGTGGGGAAAGTACGGTTAACAACATACAAACCTTAACCGATTCGCTATTTCAGTTTTCCTATGCTGACGAAGGCGATCGTGTTGTGGCTCGATTTAAAACCTGGTTAGAAGAGGTGATTATTACGGGTTTAGAGTATTGGAACGCCAGCTTGTAACCTGATTGATTTAATCTAATCTATTCAAGATCTAAACCTAAACCCTCAACGATAGAACAGGATTGCTATTGACTTTTGCCATTCACTTAATTGCGTCCAACGAGTTTATCTCGCAAGTGTTTAATACGATCGCGCAAACTGGCCGCCGTCTCAAACTCCAAATTCTTAGCCGCCTCTTGCATCTCGGCTTCAAGCTGTTGAATCAATTCTGGAATCTGGGATAAGGGAATCTCATCAACTTGTTCATAAGCGATATCCAATTGTTGCCGATTCAGCCGCCGGGACACTTCCAAAAACGAGAGAATGGAGTTATCAATGCTTTTAACAATTGAGGTTGGCGTAATTCCATGTTTCTCATTATAGGCTAACTGAATCTCACGCCGCCGCTGGGTTTCGGAAATCGCTTTATCCATACTTTTGGTGAGATTTTCAGCATAGAGAATCGCTTGTCCCCGCACATGACGCGCCGCGCGGCCGATGGTCTGAATTAGCGATCGCTCGGCCCGCAAAAACCCTTCTTTATCGGCATCTAAAATCGCCACCAGGGACACTTCCGGTAAATCTAACCCTTCCCGCAACAGATTTACCCCAATCAAGACATCAAACTCTCCCTGACGCAAGGATTGCAAAATCTCAATTCGTTCAATGGAGTTAATATCCGAGTGAAGATAGCGGACTAAAACGCCTCGATCTTGGAAATATTCTGTTAAATCTTCAGCCATGCGTTTGGTGAGCGTTGTCACGAGGGTGCGTTCTTTACGGGAGATGCGATCGCGGATTTCTCCTAATAAATCATCCACCTGTCCCTCGGTGGGGCGGACAAAAATTTCTGGATCAACCACTCCCGTAGGACGGATAATTTGCTCAACCACTTGTCCGTCAGACTGTTCAATTTCCCAATCTCCGGGAGTCGCTGAAACAAAGACACATTGGCGGACTTTTTGCCAAAACTCATCGGCTTTTAAAGGACGATTATCCGCCGCACTCGGAAGACGAAAGCCGTGGTCAATCAAAATCCGTTTTCGGGCTTGGTCGCCGTTGTACATTCCCCGAATTTGCGGAACCGTGACGTGAGACTCATCGACAACTAACAACCAATCTTCAGGGAAATAATCCACCAAACATTCCGGCGGTTCTCCTGCGTGTCGTCCCGCTAAATGTCGCGAGTAATTTTCCACGCCATTGGTATAACCAACCTCTCGCAACATCTCTAAGTCATAGCGAGTCCGTTGGGCTAATCGTTGCGCTTCGAGGAGTTTTCCAGTTTTTTCTAAGACTGCCAGTTGCGTTTCTAGTTCTGATTCAATATCATCACAGGCAATTTCGAGGCGATCGCCCGGCGTAACAAAGTGTCGCGCTGGGTAAATTCGCAACGTATTGACAGTATAGATAACTTCTCCTGTTACCGGGTCAACATAGCGAATGGCATCAATTTCATCGCCAAAAAACTCAATGCGAATAATCCGATCTTCATAAGCTGGTCCAATTTCGACCACATCCCCTTTTACGCGAAACTTCCCTCGTCCCATGTCTAAATCATTGCGTTGATATTGGATGGTGACTAAATCCCGCAACAATTGCCGCTGGTCAATCTCTTGCCCAACTTCAAAGAGAATCGAAGCTTTGAGATATTCGCTGGGAATCCCGAGTCCATAGATACAACTAATCGAGGCCACCACAATCGCATCGCGCCGTTCAAATAAAGAGCGGGTGGCGGAATGGCGCAACATATCAATTTCGTCGTTAATTGAGGCGGTTTTTTCGATATACGTGTCGGTGACGGGGAGATAGGCTTCTGGCTGATAGTAATCGTAATAACTGACAAAATACTCAACGGCGTTGTTGGGAAAGAATCCCCGCAACTCATTACAAAGTTGCGCGGCCAGGGTTTTATTATGGGCAAGAACCAGGGTTGGTTTGCCGATATTTTCAATCACTCTCGCCATGGTATAGGTTTTTCCCGTTCCCGTTGCACCGAGTAAGGTTTGGAAACGGCTATTTTGTTGTAACCCCTGGCTGAGTTGAGTAATGGCTTGAGGTTGGTCGCCGGTGGCTTGAAAGGGAGAAGTAAACCCAAAAGATGTCATGGTAGAATTTATTAGAAGAAATCCCAAAATTAGCTTGACAAAAAAGTAGGAAAAGTTTAGAGTGGTATCACATAGGCTATGGTTGGCCGTTTTGTGCCTAATTTTGCCATATTGAGGAGATTGTGATGGGATTCAGCGTCCTAGGACTGTTGCTGCTGAGTTTGCAAGCCGCCCCTGATGCCTTGCAGCCGACTAATGTGGCGGACTTTGTGGTGTTCGAGACGGACGTGACGGAACCTGTCGCTGAGGGGGAAACCCTACGATTGTACGATGTCCATGTTGCCATTATGTACGATCGCACCCAGCGTTGGTGTGAGCAAGAGGAGTTTCGTGAACAGCTAACCTGGACGTACGCCGCCGATGGTGGAAACCTGAACTTGGGAGAGTTTGCGATTTCCTGTCGCCAAGCCCGACGCATCTCACGCCGCTATCGCTTAGACTCAGACCTCGATTTTATTGTCCCTGAAGGTCGTCAGTCCCGTTGGCAGCGATTTGTGAACCAGTCTCACCCGTTGCCCGAGTCGGACTCCCAGGTTGAACCCGATTCTATCCCAAATCGCAAATAAAGCCTACCACAGGCGATCGCCGTCCAAGACAAACCCCAGCAAAACATCCTCCCCAGACAGTTGTGAGGGAGAATTGACTATCTCCACCGGTAGCTGAGGGCGATAAATGCGAACGGTTCGAGAACTTGGGTCAATCAGCCAGCCTAAACGAGTTCCATTCTCCACATATTCTTGCATTTTCTCCTCTAATTTTGGCAACGAGTCAGTTCGCGATCGCAATTCCACCACAAAATCGGGACAAAGGGGCAAAAATCCCTGTTTCTCCTCCGCCGTCAACCCCTCCCAGCGTTCCTGAGGAATCCAAGCCGCATCCGGCGAACGGTTAGCCCCATTGGCAAGTTTGAACCCCGTCGAGGAGTCAAAAGCGATTCCCAATTGCGTCTGACGGTTCCACAATCCCAATTCTAAACAGAGTTCAAAATTACGACGTCCCGTGTCACCGCCAGTAGGGGGCATAATAATCAAGGTTCCGTTGGCATTGCGTTCAAACTGTACATCGCGGTTATCCTGACAAAGTTGGAAAAACCGCTCATCGTCGAGATGAAGTGCGTCCGTATTTAGAGTTAAGCTGTTCATCGCGGGGCCAATCGCCGTCCTCGAAACCATCTAGCCTCTATCGTAAACTCCAGCCCACCCAGCCGCCACCGACTATGCAACTGATTCTCTTCAGCAAACCCGACTGTCATCTCTGCGAAGGCTTACAGGAAAAACTCGAACAAATCGAGTCTGTCTCCCTAGAAATCCGGGATATCACCGAAAATGAAGAATGGTTCCAACGCTATCAATACGAGGTTCCCGTCTTATTCGCGGTAGATGCGTCTGGGGGAGAACAGCCCATCCCCCGTCCCTCGCCGCGATCGAATGTGGCACAATTGCAGCAGATGTTACAGAAGTATGATTCTGCCTCCAGCTAAAACAATCGCCAAGTAATGGCTTGTCTTCCCCATCGAAGTGGTGCGTTCCGGCAAGTTCTAGATTGTCGGTTCAGGCCCAACATGAAACGATGCCGGGACGCACCCTACCTGATTTCGGTTGCCTGTTCCCTGTTCCCGATTCCCTGTTGCCTGTTCCCTGTTGCCTGTTCCCTGTTGCCTGTTCCCTGTTGCCTAAATTATGAAACTCCGTGAACTTCTCGCTGCAATTCCCAATCTAAATAACCTTCCCGAACATTCCTCCTTGGAGATAGAAATTAAGGGACTCAATACCAACTCCCATGCTTGTCAGAAGGGAGAATTGTTTATTGGAATGCCGGGAACCCGAGTCGATGGCGGTGAATTTTGGCCTGGGGCCATTGCAGCGGGGGCTGTGGCGGCCATTGTCTCGGAGGCGGCGTTGCGGAAATATCCGGCCGAGTCGGGGGAATGTGTGATTGCGGTTGCGGATGTCACGACGGCTTGTGCCTATCTCTCTAGTTGCTTTTACGGCTATCCCGGACAAACCTTGCCCCTGGTGGGGGTGACGGGAACCAATGGCAAAACCACCACCACCCATTTAATTGAGTTTCTACTGCAAGAATCGGGCAAATCCCCAGCCTTATTTGGTACGCTTTACGCCCGCTGGCAGGGCTTTGAAGAGGTGGCAACTCATACGACCCCGTTTTCCGTCCATTTGCAGGACAAACTCGCTCAAGCCCGAAATGCCGGGGCTGAGGTGGGGGTGATGGAAGTCAGTTCTCATGCTTTGGCCCAGTCGCGGGTGTTGGGTTGTGAGTTTCAGGTGGCGGCGTTTACCAATTTGACGCAAGACCATCTCGATTATCACGAGAATATGGATGAGTATTTTGCGGCTAAGGCGTTGTTGTTTTCGCCCCAGTATTTGCAAGGACGGGCGGTGGTGAATGTGGGGGATGCCTATGGGCAATTGTTGGCTGATCAGATTCCGGCCGATCGCCTTTGGACTTATGCTTGTGAGGATACTTCGGCGGATTTGTATACGGAGAATCTCACCTATACGCCAACAGGCGTCTCGGGAACGATTCAGTCGCCTCAAGGGTCGGCGGCGTTTTCTCTACCGTTGGTGGGTCAGTATAATTTAGAGAATATGTTGGCCGCGGTGGGGGTTGTTCTGCATCTGGGTGTGGCCTTGGAGGATGTGGTGGCGGCGTTACCTGGCTTTACGGGAGTTCCGGGGCGGATGGAACGGGTGCAAGTGTCGCCGCAACAGGATGTGAGTGTGATTGTGGATTACGCCCATACACCGGATAGTTTGGAGAATTTGTTGGAGGCGGCCCGGCCGTTTATTCCAGGGCGGATGTTGTGTGTGTTTGGCTGTGGGGGCGATCGCGATCGCACGAAACGGCCCTTGATGGGTGGGATTGCGGCCCGATTGGCCGATGTGGCGATCGTCACCTCAGATAATCCCCGAACCGAGAACCCCGATCGCATTATTAACGATATTCTAGAGGGGATTCCGGGAACAATTGACCCCTGGGTAATTCGCGATCGCGCCGAAGCCATCCGCCGGGCAATTTTAGAGGCAAAACCTGGCGATGGGGTGTTAATTGCTGGAAAAGGCCATGAAGATTATCAGATTTTAGGGACAGAAAAAGTCCATTTCGATGACCGAGAACAAGCACGAGAGGGGCTAAACGCCCGTCTGAAAAATTTATAGTTTGATGATAGTTAATTCTTTGACCGTTCTCGTATCCTGGATGATTGGCGGTATCACACACGTCCTCTATTCTGGCTTATTGCTTTGGCTACTATTAGGGATTTCCAATGACCGACTTCCGTTAATGACACCGTCAGCCAGTAATAGTCCTCTGTCCACCGAGTGGCGGGTGATTGATACTCATCCTGTGGGGGTTCCTTGTCGTTGGAACTCGGAGTTATCTCTGGAGGAAGTGCGGGATTCGTTGATGTTTGAGGAGTGGGCGATCGAACGTCGTCTCACCTGGGGACAACGATTCCGCAGTCAACCCCATGATGGAGAGACCTTTTTCTATGATGATCAGGGTTCACCTTGGTTATTTGTGCCGTTTTCTACTTTAACGGGCAAATCTCAAGGCTGTTTTGTTCCCTTTAAAGACACCTCAATTCAACCAATTTCTGAGTAATCCTGTCAATCTCAAGACAGTCAAGTTATGATGATTAGGAGTCGGTTGGGTAGAGCAACATAAAACCCAACCCGGTCGTTGAACTTAATCCAATTTCTCATTTGGCAAAGTTATGTTACACAGCTACGAAGCCATCTACGACAATGGTCAACTAACGTGGCTCAATGACCAGCCTGATGTGACCCATTCCCGAGTTATTGTTACTATCGTTGAAGAACTTGAAGCCACTCAACCGGAAACTCGTCCGAAGCGACGCTTTCCTCCGGCTTCAATTGCTGGAAAAGG
>P_2C_Liq_1_UnCtyDRAFT_1000744_pt1 | contig 13479 bp, 14 predicted proteins | sample Pon2CUnioCityCA_2_FD_10234 | JGI IMG/M metagenome (IMG submission 10234)
AAGTTATCAAGAAATTTCAGAAATTACCGGTAGAAGTTTGTCTTCTGTAGAGTCTATAATGTTTAGAGCTAAAAAAACGCTTAAAGAAAAGTTAACCGTGTTTTATAAAAATGATTTCCAATAAATATAAATTTTTTAAAAAAATATTATTGCAGCGCAAGTTTTTAAAAATTAACGCATCTAAAGAAATATAAATGTTTTAACTATTCTATTACTATGCACTCAAATAAAGAAATAACACAAAAGGTAGAAGAAACTTTTCAAGTTTTAGAGAGTATAGAAGAGGTTCAAGTAAACCACTTCTTTAAACATAAAGTGCTAAAACAATTGGAAAATCAAAAAGAAGAACAATCAACTATTTTTGCTTGGTTAACTCCGCAATTACAATGGGCAACTTTGGGTTTAGTTTTATTACTGAATTTAAGTGCGGTTTTTTATGCCTATTTGCCTCAAGAAGAATCTTCAGATAACACTATAGAAACCTTTGCACAAGAATATGCACTACAATCAGAAACGTATACAATACTAAATTAAGACCTATGAAATTAAAATTACTTCCTGTTACATTATTGGTGCTGGTTTTATTAAACGGCGTTTTAATTTTTATGTTGATTGCGAAACCGCATCAAATTAGAAAAAAGGGGCCAGAAAGAAATTTTTTATCAGAACAGCTTCAGTTTTCTGAAAATCAGAAAGAAAAGTTTAAAATCTTAGATGATATTCACAAACAACGCATGATGGATATTGATCGAAAAATAAAAAAACAAAAAGATGTTTTATTCGATTATTTAGGAAATGAAACAATTAATATAGATTCTTTAGTACATATTACAGGGAAACTTGAAGCTAAAAAAGATTTAGAAATTTTCACTTTTTTTAATTCAGTAAAAGAAATTTGTACGTTAGAACAGCAAGAAAAATTCAACAAAATTATAAAGAAAGCCATAAAAGGGGGGAAACAAGGTCCACCTCCAGGTAATGATAGAAATCACCCTCCAAGAGATCAAAATAGGCCACCTCCACCAAGGTAAAATCGAAGGAAATAAAAAGCTATGCGCGATTTTGGTTTTANGTTTCCTTTTTAAAAATACTCATAAAGTTAAACTATTTTTTAACTAGCGGGTCTAAATTTAANAATCACCAATAATATTTATGTTTTATGAAAAAATTTCAAGTAACCAAAATAATGAGTTCATTTTTTATAGTATTTATCCTGATACTTTCTTGCAGTTCATCAGATACTGTAGATGATATTTCAGATACACCAGATACTGCAGTAGAAACCGCTTACGATATCACTCCAATATTATCAAAATTCGATAATATAGACGCAGTAACCTATGCTGTAAATGGAAGTATAGTTACATTTACAACTACAGATTTACCAAATCATACAAGTCCATATTGGGATGATTCTCATCCATTATATGAGGCGTATAATGGCACAAATCCAAATTGGAGACAGAATCCAAATGCTATAGGCGAACAAAATATTACATTTACCATTACTTTAAACCCCAAGGAAGCTACAAATAAAAGAGCAACCCCAATGGGACCTATAGGACTCTCTAGAAACGGAATTGTATTTTTTAACCAATATGCAGCTGGTGGTGCAGCTTTAACTAATGAAATCAATTCGTTTGATCAGTGGTTGGGTCATCCAGCAGGAACACAGTATCATTATCATATAGAACCTACTTTTTTAACAGATACTTTTGGAAAAGATGCCTTTCTAGGATTACTTTCTGATGGTTTTCCAGTTTACGGACCATTAGAAAACGGAGTTACCATTACGAATGCAGATTTAGATGATTATCATGGACATACTGCTGCAACAGTAGATTTTCCAAACGGAATTTATCATTACCACATTACCAATGAAGATCCTTATTTGAACGGCAATGGTTTTTTTGGAACTCCAGGTAATATTAGTAATTAATTAGCGGCTGCTTTGAAATGTATTAATTTTTACGTCCTAATTTTTCTTTTTTTTATTTCTTGTGATGATAAATCAGATGATATAAAAAAGCGTATTTCTGAAAATGAACTTCAGTTGCTATCAATAGAAAAAAATAAAAATGATTCGGGTTTTCAATTAAAAAATGGGGTTTTGTATTTTAATGATAATCCGTATTCGGGAGCTGTACATGAGTTTTATGATCATAAAGTTTTAAAATCAATTTCAAGGTATTATTTGGGTAAAAAAGAAGGCGAGTATGTAGGGTTTTATCCAAATCAAAAAAAATGGTTCGAACGTTTTTATTCGAGAGGTATTAAAGTAAAAACCCATAATGGTTGGTATCAAAACGGCCAACAGATGTTCGAGTATCAATTTAACAATTTAGGAGCTTATCATGGGTATGTTAAAGATTGGCATTCAAATGGTCAGTTAGCAAAACATTTTAATTTTGAAAACGGACAAGAAGTAGGTAGTCAAAAAATGTGGACTTCTACGGGCAAAATTAGAGCTAATTTCTTTACTGTAAATGGAGAACGACATGGGTTAATTGGTTTAAAAAATTGCGTGAGCGTTACAACAACTAAATAAATGAAGCTAAAATCAATCATATTATTATTAGTGTGTTTTTCGTGTAAAAAAGAAATCGCTATAGATAAAACAAAAACACTTCCTTTTTATAATTCAGAAGATTTTACACCAGAATGGATTGCAGAAAAAGACCCGAAATATAAAAATATGCATACCATTGCTCCTTTTGAATTTACCAATCAAAATGGAGAAAAAATAACCAATGCAACTTTTCAAGGTAAAATATATGTAACCGATTTTTTCTTTACCACTTGCCCAAGTATTTGCCCAATTTTAGCAAAAAATATGAGTGCAATTCAGGAGCGTTATAAAAATGATCATGATATTTTGTTGTTGTCGCATACAGTTATGCCTTGGGTAGATACTGTAGAGAAAATTAAAGAATATGCCCAAGAAAAAAATGCAATGTCGAACAAATGGCATTTGGTTACAGGTAATAAAGATAGCATTTACAATCTTGCAAGAACCTCTTATTTTGCAGACGAAGATTTTAAAAAGACGAAAGACGAAAACGAATTTATACATACAGAAAATTTTATTTTGGTTGATAGAAAAGGGAGAATTAGAGGTGTCTATAATGGTACATTAGCACTAGATGTGCAACGTTTAAAACGTCATATCGAAATTCTTAAGATAGAGTAAAAAAATATAAAACGTTTATTATTAGTGCTATAAGGTCTCTTATGGCGCTTTTTTGTTAAAAATACGTTAACACCACAAGTTTTTAAAAAAGTTGTCATCTAAATAAATAGCAACCAAATATAAAGTACCATGATAACATCAAATTTAAAACCATTGTCAGCCATTTATTTTATAGGGGTATCACTTTTTCTTTCAGTAGGATGCTCAGAAGATACTTCAGATTTAGAAGCAAATTCAACAAATGAAACTACATCAGAAAATATAACAGATGCAGATTTTGAAACCACAGATTGGACTGTTGAAACACACAGTAAAGAAGCTGCACCAGATTTTGAAGAAATATTTCCAGATGATGAGGTAAAAAGATTAGATATCGTAATTACCTCAGCGCTTTGGCAAAGTATGTTAACTGATATGACTGCAACTTATGGAACTTTTGGAGCAGGACGTGGAGGTGGAGGTATACAAGCTAGTGATGAGAATCCTATATTTGTGCCAGCAGAAGTGTTTTACGAAGGTAAAGAATGGTACAGAGTAGGTGTTCGTTTTAAAGGAAACTCTAGTTTACAATCTACATGGAGTAATGGAAACTTAAAATTATCATTTAAATTGGATTTTGATGAGTTCGAAGATGATGATCCTCAGATTAAAAATCAACGTTTTTATGGGTTTAAAAAATTAAGTTTAAAAAATAATTTCGACGATCCCTCTTTTATAAGAGAAAAGGTGGCTGCAGATATTTTTGCAAATGCGGGTTTAGCAGTTTCTCACACTGCATTTTATACGGTTTATGTAGATCATGGAAATGGCCCAATATACTTTGGATTATATACTTTGGTAGAAGAGGTTGATGATACTGTTATTGATACTCAATTTAATGTTGGAAGTGGTAATTTGTATAAACCAGATGGCGATGCTGCTACTTTTGCCATAGGAAGCTATAATGAAAGCGAATATGAAAAGAAAACCAATGAAGATGAATCTGATTTTTCTGATGTGCAAAGTTTGTTGAATATCATTAATGATGCTTCAAGAATAACTGATGCAGCAACTTGGAGGGCTACTTTAGAAACGGTTTTTGATACAGATGTATTTTTGAAATATTTAGCCATAAACACCGTGATTCAAAATTGGGACACTTATGGTAGAATGACACATAATTATGTGTTATACAATAATCCAGATACGAATAAATTAACCTGGATTCCTTGGGATAATAACGAAGCGCTACAAGACGGAAAAAGAGAAGGTGCTTATGCCTTAAATTTTTCTGGATTAAACGCTTCACAATGGCCAATAATAGGCAATATGTATCAAGATGCTATTTACAAGGCCAAATACAACCAATATGTACAAGAAACCATAAACGATGCATTTAATGCAACCAATATGGAAGCTTTGTATACAAAATATCAAACTTTAATCGAAGCCTACGCAACATCCGAACTATCAGGCTACACATTTTTAAACTCTAGTTCAAGTTTTTATTCGGCTATACATAAACTTAAATCGCATGCAATAAATAGAACTGCAGCAGCAAATAATTATTTAAATTAACTATCATAAATTATAAATCACAAAACGCAATACCAATGAAAAAATCAATTTTAACAATAGGCATTATCATATTAGCTTTTACATCTGTAAGAGCTCAAGAAAACAATGATGAAGAGAAAAAAAGAAGAAAAGGCCCACCAACTATAGAGCAATTATTTAAAGATTTAGATACAGATGAAGATGGAAAAATTTCTTTAAAAGAAGTAAAAGGCCCTTTAAAAAAAGATTTTAAAAAGATCGATTTAAATGAAGATGGATTTTTATCTAAAGAAGAAATTAAAAAAGCGCCAAAACCAAAAAGACCTAAAAAAAATAAATAAATAAGCGTTATAATATTGGGGGATATTATATCATAAAGGCCTATCATTAATTTGATAGGTTTTTTTATTCAATAATATTTACTTCAATTTCTAAAGTAATTTTAAATTTCTCTAAAATAGTTTTTTGTATTTTTTTAGCAAGCTGATAAATTTCTTCGCCACTAGCATTGCCATAGTTTACCAAAACCAAAGCTTGTTTTTCATGCACACCATAATCACCAAAACGTTTGCCTTTAAAGCCTGCTTTTTCTATCAACCAACCCGCAGGAATTTTAATTTCATTTTCAGAAACTGTATAATAAGGTATCTCTTGATATGCTTCTTGTAGCACTAAAAATTCATTTTTAGTAATAACAGGGTTTTTAAAAAAACTACCACTGTTTCCAATTTCGTTTGGATCTGGCAGTTTCGACTTCCTAATGGCAATTACTGCATTAGAAATGTCTTTTAAAGTTGGTTTTAGAATGTTTTTTGAAGCTAGTTCAGTTTCTATTGCTCCGTAAGAAGTATTTAAAACATGATGTTGTTTGGTTAATTTAAAACCTACAGCAGTAATAATGTATTTACCTTTAACTTCATTTTTAAAAATAGAGTTTCGATACCCAAAATTACAGTCGGTATTCGAAAAAGTAACCAGTTTTTGCGTATCAATATGTAAAGCTTCCACTTTAGTAATGGTGTCTTTTACTTCAACTCCATAAGCTCCAATATTTTGGATTGGGCAAGTACCCACATTACCCGGAATTAAAGATAGATTTTCAATGCCTCCATAATTATTATTGACACACCATAAAACAAATTCGTGCCAGTTTTCACCTGCATTTACAGTCAAATAAACGGCATTTTCATCTTCGTTATCAATAGAAATTCCTTTAATATCAATATGCAACACTAAACTTTCAATATCTTTTGTTAGTAGCATATTACTACCTCCAGAAATCAAAAAAACATCTTTTTCGACTTTTAATATTTGTTGTAATTGATATACAGAATCCACAGAAATAAAGCGTCTTGCAGAAACATCTATACCAAAAGTATTGTGTTTTTTTAGAGATATGTTTTGTAGAATATTCATATTTTTCCTACAAGGTTTATAAAACCTTGCAGGGATTAACTATTATTTAGTTCGTGTATTGCGCTAAAGCCACCTTTAAAATTGCTACAGAACGTATCAAATCTTCTTTATTTAGAACATAGGCCATTCTTATTTGATTTTTGCCTTCGCCATTTGTAGAATAAAATCCACTGGCAGGCGCAACCATAACTGTTTCGTTATTATGATGGAATTTCTCTAACATCCATTGTGCAAAATCATCCGTATCAGCTACAGGTAATTCTGCGACGCAGTAAAAAGCACCTTTAGGGTTGGCTACTTTTACACCCTTTATTTTTTTAAGTTCAGTAACTAAGGTATTTCTTCTTTCAACATATTCTGCTTTTACATCATCAAAATAACTTTGTGGTGTATCTAAAGCTGCTTCACTAGCAAGCAACGCATATGTTGGTGGGCTTAATCTTGCCTGAGCAAATTTAATAGCTGTAGCAATAAATTTTTTGTTTTTAGATACGATACAACCTATTCTTGCACCACACATACTGTAACGTTTAGAAACAGAGTCAATTACAATGGAGTTTTCGTCTAACCCTTCAAGAGCCATAACAGAAGTATGTGCTAAACCATCGTAGGCAAATTCGCGATATACTTCATCAGCAATTAAAAATAAATCGTGTTTTAAAACAATCTGCTTTAACTTTTCAATCTCTTCTTTCGAATACAAGTACCCAGTTGGATTACCAGGATTGCAGATTAAAATTGCCTTTGTTTTAGGCGTAATTAATTTCTCGAAATCTTCAATTTTTGGCAATGCAAAGTTATCCTCAATTTTAGAAATTACAGGGACAACAATAACGCCAGAAGCTTTTGAAAAACCATTATAATTGGCATAAAAAGGCTCAGGAATAATAATTTCGTCTCCAGGGTCTGTAATACTTCCTATAGTAAACAATAATGCTTCAGAACCACCTGTTGTTACTACAATATCATTTGCAGTTACATTAATATTGTGTTTGGCATAGTATTTAGATAGTTTATCTCTGTAGACTTCAGAACCTTCAGATCTTGCATAAGATAAGGTTTCAATATCATTATTTTTTACGGCGTCTAAAGCAATTTGAGGGGTTTTAATATCGGGTTGCCCAATATTTAAATGAAATACATTTACTCCTCTTTTTTTTGCGTTTTCTGCATAAGGAACTAACTTTCTAATTGGAGATTCTGGCATTTGAATCCCTTTTTGTGAAATTGAAGGCATAATAATTAAGTGCTTTAATTTTATTGCAAATTTGCGAAATATATTTTATATCTCCTCTTTAAATTCGGAATCTTTAAAAGGTTAAAAATTTCCTAAAAGTATCTCAAGGCAAAAGTTAATTTGTATCTTGATTTGAAACTGTAAAATATAATTTTTTGAAAAAAACTTTTCTATTATCTTTAATGTTCTTACTGTTTTTTTCTTTTGAGATGGCATCTCAAAATGGTTTTCGTTTTTTAAATGATAAAAAAAATAAACAACGTATTTCTTTTAAATTGATTAACAACTTAATTGTTATTCCTTTAGAAATTAATGGCAAAGAATTATCTTTTATTTTAGATTCTGGAGTAAGTAAAACCATACTCTTTAATATCACTCAAAATGATAGCATAGGATTAAATAATGTAGAAAAAGTTGAACTAAGAGGTTTAGGAGATGGTGAGTCTGTTAAAGCACTATTGTCGAAAAATAATAAAATCTCTATCAAAAATATTGAGAGCAATAATGAAACAATTTATGTTGTTTTAAAGGATAATTTTGATTTATCTTCAAAAATGGGGATAACTATTCATGGTATTATCGGTTATAATTTATTACGCAATTTTATCGTTAAAATTAATTATAGGAATATCAAAATTGATTTTTATAACCCCAAAAATTTTAAATACAAAACATGTCGAAAATGTGAGGTTTTTCCCATCCAATTTTATAGAAAAAAACCATTTATAAATGCTCAAGTGCAATTAGATACTATTGGTAATGCATATACAGATGTAAAACTTTTAATTGATTCTGGGGGTAGTGATGCCATTTGGTTGTTTGAAGGAACAAAAAAAAATATAAAAACTCCCAAACGTTATTTTAAAGATATACTAGGAGAAGGTTTAAGTGGATCTATTATCGGAAATAGAAGTAGAATACCAAAAATTAAATTAAAATCATTTGAAATCATAAAACCTACTGCCTCTTTTTTAGATACTGTTTCTACTAAAAATGCAAGGAGTTACAAAGGAAGAAACGGAAGCATTGGAGCCGATGTTTTAAGACGCTTTAAAGTTTGGTTCGATTATGAAAATAGAAAACTAACATTAAAGAAAAATGGTTCTTTAACGAAAGGGTTTAACTATAATATGAGTGGTTTAGATATTGTATATAATGGAAAGCAATTGGTTAGAGAGAAAGAAAAAATTACAGATTCATATAACCAAAACGAAAGACTAAATAATTCAATTAGTTTTATAACTAGTTTTTCATATCGGTTTAAACCATCTTATAAAATTAAAAATATTTTAAAAGAATCTCCTGCAGAAAGAGCTGGTTTATTAGAAAATGATGTTATTTTAAGAATAAATAATAAGCCTGCTTACGATTTTTCTTTAAGTGAAATTAATAGTTTACTCCAAGAAAAAAAAGGTAAAAAAATAAGAATAGTTATTGAGCGAAATGGCCAAAGAATGAAATTTGAATTTTACCTAGAGCAAAAAATTTAACTATCAGAAAGTAAACTTTTTTCTTTTTCTAATGAAATTCCATTATTTACAAAACCTTTTATTTTAATAACTTTTCTAGGGTTTTTAGCATTCGAAAAGATAGTAATGGTCTTTGCAAAACCACCAGGTCTTTTGGTATCGTAAGAAACTTTAATTTCGCCTTTTTTTCCTGGTAAAATCGGTTCATCAGGTTTTTTAGGAATTGTGCACCCACAAGAAGATTGCACGTTCTTAATAAGTAAAGGTTTGTCGCCAACGTTGGTAAAAACAAAAGTTCTTTCTCCATTAGCGCCTTTATTAATTTTGCCATAATCAATAATTTCTTTTTCAAATTTAAACTCTTGAGCATTGATCGATAAACCTATCAAACTCATAAAAAATAATGTAAAAATTGTTTTCATAATTTATTTACTTATATAGCCTTTAATTTTTATTTTTTTTATTGGGTTTTTTGCATTCGAAAAAATAATAATTTCTTTCGAAAAACCTCCTGTTTTAGAGGTGTCATATTCTACAGTTATTGTTGCTTTTTCATTCGGCATTATTGGTTTTTCTGGTTTTTTAGGTACTGCACAATCGCAAGAAGTTTTAATTTCTTTTATAATTAAAGGTGCATCTCCAATATTTGTAAATTCAAAAATACGTTTGCCATCCTCACCTTTTTTTATTTTACCGTAATTGATTATTTCCGCTTTAAACTCGAATTCTTGAGCACAGGTAGCCCATGAAATGAACACCAATAAAATGAATAATGAATATTTATGCATCATACAAATTTACAATTTTAAAATGATAAAATAATCAACCGCTAATTTTCTCTACAAAAAAGAGAATTGTATTTTTGCCAACTATATATCAAAAATTATTCCAAAGTATGGCAATTCCATCTAAATATGATGCAAGTAAGGTAGAAGATAAGTGGTACGACTACTGGATTCAACACAACTATTTTCATTCAACACCAGATGAAAGAGAACCTTATACCATTGTAATTCCGCCACCAAACGTAACAGGTGTATTGCATATGGGACACATGTTAAATAACACGATTCAAGATGTGTTAATTCGTCGTGCGCGTTTGTTGGGCAAAAATGCATGTTGGGTTCCTGGTACAGACCACGCATCAATTGCAACAGAAGCAAAAGTGGTTGCCAAATTAAAGGAACAAGGAATCAATAAAAGCGATTTAACTCGCCAAGAGTTTTTACAACATGCTTTCGATTGGAAAGATGAATACGGAGGAATTATCTTAGAACAATTAAAAAAGTTAGGAGCCTCTTGCGATTGGGAGAGAACCGCATTTACAATGGATCCTGAAATGTCTGAATCTGTAATTAAAGTTTTTGTAGATTTATACAACAAAGGCCTAATTTACAGAGGTTACAGAATGGTAAATTGGGATCCTGAAGCAAAAACTACACTTTCTGATGAAGAAGTAATTCATGAGGAAAGACAAGGTAATTTGTATTATTTAAAGTATAAAATAAGCCCCTCAATCCCCAAAGGGGAAGCTGAGCATAATACTCAACACAACAGTGAGAGTTCTCCTCCTTTGGAGGAGTTAGAGGANGCCTATTTGACGATTGCCACAACACGTCCAGAAACCATTTTTGGAGATACAGCCATTTGTATNAATCCGAATGATGAGCGTTTTGCGCATTTAAAAGGAAAAAAAGCAATTGTTCCTTTATCAAATAGAGTAATTCCTATCATAGAAGATGAATATGTTGATTTAGAGTTTGGTACAGGTTGTTTAAAAGTAACGCCTGCGCACGATGAAAATGATAAAAATTTAGGAGATAAACACAATTTAGAAGTCATCGATATTTTTAATGATGATGCTACTTTAAACTCTTTTGGATTGCATTATCAAGGGAAAGACCGTTTTGTAGTTCGTAAGGAAATCGCCAAAGAATTAGAAGAAAAAGGGGTTTTAGTAAAAACAGAAGTACATACCAATAAAGTGGGTACATCAGAAAGAACGAAAGCTGTTATTGAACCAAGATTGTCTGATCAATGGTTTTTAAAAATGACAGATTTAGCAAAACCGGCTATTGAGGCTGTTTTAGGTGAGGATTCTGAGATTAACTTAGTACCTAAAAAATTCGAAAACACCTATCGTCATTGGATGGAAAATGTTCGTGATTGGAACATTTCGCGTCAATTATGGTGGGGTCAACAAATTCCTGCGTATTATTTTGGTGATGGAAAAGAAGATTTTGTAGTAGCAGAGAATATTGAAGAAGCTTTAGTTTTAGCGAAAGCAAAAACTCATAACTCTGAGCTCACCATTCATAACTTGAAGCAAGATGAAGACGCTTTAGACACTTGGTTTTCTTCTTGGTTATGGCCAATGTCTGTTTTCGACGGAATTCGAAATCCAGAAAATGAAGAAATTAACTACTACTATCCAACAAACGATTTAGTAACTGGTCCAGATATTTTATTTTTCTGGGTGGCAAGAATGATTGTTGCTGGGTATGAATATAAAGATGCCAAACCGTTTGAAAATGTATATTTAACGGGGTTGGTTAGAGATAAACAAAGACGAAAAATGTCTAAATCTTTAGGAAACTCACCAGATGCCTTAAAACTGATAAAAGAATTTGGTGCAGATGGTGTTCGAGTGGGTTTATTGTTAAGTGCACCTGCAGGAAATGATATTTTATTTGATGAAGATTTATGTCAGCAAGGAAAAGGTTTTGCCAACAAAATTTGGAATGCTTTTCGTTTAATTAAAGGTTGGGAAGTTGATGCCAATTTGCCACAACCATCAACTGCAAAAATTGGTTTAGAATGGTATGAAGCAAAATTTCAGAAAGCATTAGCAGAAATAGAAGATCATTTTTCTAAATACAGATTATCAGATGCTTTAATGGCAATTTACAAGTTGATAAATGATGATTTTTCTTCTTGGTTATTAGAGATTGTAAAACCTGCCTATCAGCAACCTATAGATAAAATTACGTATGATGCCATTATTGAAGTTTTAGAAAATAACTTAAAAGTATTGCATCCTTTTATGCCATTTTTAACGGAAGAAATTTGGCAATTTATAGCTGATAGAACTCCAGAAGAAGCTTTAATTATTGCTAAATATCCTGTTATAAAAGATTTTGATGTACAGATAATTGCAGATTTTGATTTTGCTTCGGATGTAATATCAGGAATTAGAACGATTAGAAAAGATAAAAATATTGCGTTTAAAGATGCTGTAGAATTGTTTGTGGTCGATCAAGAGAAAAACACAAAAGCATTTGATTCCGTTATTCAAAAGTTAACAAATGCCTCAACTATTAGTTATGTATTAGAAAAAGTAGACGGTGCTTCTTTCAGGGTAAAATCGAATGAATATTTTGTACCCATTTCTGTGGCTAATATTGATGTGGAAGCAGAAATCAAGAAACTGAAAGGCGAATTAAAAAGAGCTGAGGGTTTCCTTTTTGGAATTTCTAAAAAACTGTCAAACGAACGTTTTGTGTCTAATGCACCAAAGCAAGTAATTGCTTTAGAACGTAAAAAAGAAGCAGATACGCTTGCTAAAATTGAAACTATTAAAAATAGTTTAAATTCTTTATGATAAAAAAAAGCTCCATTTGGAGCTTTTTTTTTATGCTGACGCCATTACTTTATCGTGATTTTTGTAAAACATCATTACTATAAAAGAACCAATAAACGAAGATGCCATTCCTTCTATTAAAAGAGTTATGAAAATTTCTGCTAGCGACAAATTACCACCAATTAAAAATGAATTATTCATAGTTAATAAAAAATCAGGATTCATAAATTCGATATAGCCTATCACCCCAATTATCGATAATATAACAGCTAATGCAGATGTTTGTATGCCCAAACCTAAGTTTGTGATGTAATTGGTATCTTGATTTGTATGGATGCTTGTTTTTATAGCTTCTCTAGTGCCTACTACAACAAACAATAAATTTAAAAATCTTAAATACGGATTTTCTTCTAAACCGAATAACTTACAGATAAAGAAAAATCCCCCAATCATTAACGTAGTTAGCAATGCATACTTTAAAATTATGTTCTTGTGTGTCATTTTGTGTAGTGTTTTAAATTATTGTTTAACCAAATCCAATAAAAATTAAACAAAATTATCTTAAAGAACCTTTAAAACTTAAAAATCTTATCAAAATACAATCAAAATTTAAGCCTACTATTTGTCCACTTGAAAAAATCAACCTGAAAACAGTCTTTTAGTTGTCTATTATACCTAAAATTGAAATTTTTACCCAGAAAATAAAATTCAAAATAAGAAACTAAAAACAAAATCGCCTAGAAATTACTTTTTAGATGACCTCTTTTTTTGCTTATATTTTTAATTGATACGCCCTTATATTCAGAATGTAAGCTATCAAGTTTATAACGCCATTAAAGAAAGTTTATCATTAACCTTAATTAATGACTTTAGCTATTCATGCATAATAGATGCTTTATGAACTTATCACCGTCCTAAAATTAAAGTATTTGGTAAAAAGCATCAGTATCGTTTAAAAAAGTATAATTGAAGGAATTTTAAAGAGTTTTTTGGATAAAAAAACAGGATTAAAATTTATAAATAAATTCTAATCCTGTTTTAATATATTTTT
>P_2C_Liq_1_UnCtyDRAFT_1000745_pt1 | contig 13478 bp, 9 predicted proteins | sample Pon2CUnioCityCA_2_FD_10234 | JGI IMG/M metagenome (IMG submission 10234)
GCCATGGNGGTTAAGCCAAAGATAACGGACGGCTCAGGGACATCAGCGCCAGTACGTTCAGCTTGTGCCGAAAGAATCATGTCTTGGAAGTCAAGGTCATCACCGTGACCCCGGTCATCAATCCCTAGGGCTAAAGAGCCAGCCAAGGGATCGCCACTGATATAATCTTCGGGATTGGGGAAAGCTTGATGCTCATTGGGATCTTGACCATCAAACGCACCGTGAGAGCCAAAGAGGAATTGTTGGGTTTCTTCTCCGTCAAAGGAGTTGAGGCGATCGGTTGAGAAGACTGTGCGGATATAACTTCCAGCCACATTGTCTTCACCAGTCCGGCTCCAGTTGGCTAACCCCAAGGCATATTCTACATTGGCTTTGAAAACGAAAGAGGCGGGACAGTTGGCGACGGTGCTACCGTCCTTGTCACAAGTGCCAAGCCAGTCGTCACCGGAACTGGCTTTACCAATATCTGTTGCCCATTGTTCGGTGAATAAGCTTTTGACCTCGGTGGTGTTGGTTCCGTCAACTTCATAAACCCCTAGGCTCGCAACGTATGCTCCAAAGGTGTTGCCGAAGGTGAAGGTGACTTCAGTATCTTCGGTAAAGAGCAGTCCATCGGTGCCAAATTTTTCGCCAGAGTTCATGCTGAATGCCGTCGCTGGTGCTGCCAATGCACCAAGGGCGAGTGAGGCACTGAGTATGGGGATGGTATAGGTGATTGCTGTTGGTAGTCGCATGAGAGAGTCCTCCAGGTTGGATACTTTAAATGTTAGGGATGTTTGGGTCGTTGTGCCGCGATCGGAGTTAATACTTTGCTGTGTTTTCGATCACATTTGTTGTCAGAACGCCGGGATTCTTTAGAAGATGCACTTACAATAATTCAGTTCCCTGATTAAAGTTGAAATTAACTGGAAAACTGACGGAAGCTCTGTAGACTTGAACACAGCCAAATATAGTCTGGGAGCTTTCCTGAGAACCGCAAACCCCAATGTAGCGGGGCAAGTCCGGCTCCTATTCACTATAGTAACGAGGATATTGAGTCAGTCTGCAAGGATTCAATAAACTTTGTGTGAAGCTTGTGTAAAATACCTATAAAATTGCTGGTAAACACGTATTGAGTTGGTTGCAATAGTCATAAAATGCGTGTTTCTGCGTAAGTGTTTTAACTATTTAAAAAAATAGGGTGTAATTGCTGATAGCGATGAGATTTTTTGAACAAACCTCAGTATATATACTGGATATACTGAGGTTTTGGTCTAGGATGCGTCTTGGATTAGTGCTGTTCGAGGTTCTGAATGGCTTTAATGGCGTCTTCGAGGGCGATCGCCACCTGAGTCCAATGAGTTCCCCCCTGACAAAAAACTACGTAAGGATCACGGAGAGGGCCATCAGCGGAAAATTCCGAGGTACTGCCATCAATAAAGGTTCCCCCCGCCATGACTAGGGGGGTCTCATAGCCGGGCATTTCAGCGGGAACCGGGTCGAGATAGGAATCAATAGGAGAGTTGCGTTGGATGGCGCGACAGAAGGCGATGAGTTTTTCTGGACTGCCCAGGGCGATCGCCTGAATGATATCGTGGCGAGGCTCATGGGGCAGGGGTTTCACGCAATAGCCCAACTCATGAAAGGCTTGTGACAGTAAATAGGTTCCTTTAAGGGCTTCCCCAACCATCTGAGGAGCCAGGTAGAATCCTTGATAGAGAAGACGGTTCTGCTCAAAGGTCGCTCCCCCTTCACAGCCAATACCAGGGGCCGTCAGACGACAAGCGGCTTGTTCAACCAACGCAGCTCGTCCGGCCACATACCCTCCCGCCGTGACGAGGGTTCCGCCAGGATTTTTAATTAAAGATCCGGCCATCAAGTCGGCCCCGACGGCTGTGGGTTCACGGGTATCGACAAATTCGCCATAGCAGTTATCGACCAAACAAACCGTTTGAGGATTTTGCTGTTTCACCTGCTTGATGATTTTTTCGATATCATCAAGGGACAGGCTGTTACGCCAGGCATATCCACAGGAGCGTTGGATTAACACCAAACGCGTTTCTGGCTTTATAGCCGTCACTAATCCGTCCCAGTCTAGAGTTCCATCGTCCGTAAGAGGCAAAACCCGATACTTAACTCCCCACTCGGCCAACGATCCTTGACCCGAACCGCGCACCCCAATCACTTCCTCAAGTGTGTCATAGGGCGTTCCGGCGATCGCCAGCATCTCGTCCCCCGGTCGCAGAACGCCGTACAAAGCGCAAGCGATCGCATGGGTTCCCGAAACCATCTGCACTCTCACCACAGCGGCTTCGGCTCCCATCACTTGGGCAAAGACGCGGTCAAATGTGTCACGGCCGAGATCATCATGTCCATATCCCGACACACTCGCAAAATGTCGTACACCAACGCGATGATTTTGGTAGGCTGTTAAGACCCGTCGTAAATTCTCCTGGACGCGATCGTCTATGGCTGCAAAGGGGCCGTCGAGGCTTCTCCGGAGCTTTGTTAAATCAATCTTAAGATTCATGAGTTTTGAGCCAGGTTAGAGTACAGGAGACACAGGGAAATCTAGTTTAGCTCTTTGTACCGATATTCTGATACAATCCAACAGGTCGTCCTGAAAAGGAAACAAACATTACGAGGTTAATGCATGACAGTTGCAACACCCCAAAAACTTTCACTGAATTGGTTTGCGGTTATTTGGATCGCCACCATTCACTTGTTAGCGTGCTTAGCGTTTTTCCCTAGCACCTTTACCTGGGCTGGTGTTGGCGTAGCCCTGTTTTTACACTGGGTCACAGGTGCCTTGGGCGTCACCATGGGATGGCATCGTCTCATCAGTCACCGTAGTTTTGAAGCCCCCAAATGGCTCGAACATTTCCTAATGTTCTGTGGAACCCTCTCATGTCAAGCGGGTCCCCTGGACTGGGTTGGTATGCACCGCATTCATCATAAATACTCTGATACCCCTGCCGACCCCCACGATTCCAACAAAGGCTTTTGGTGGAGTCATGTTGGCTGGATGTTCTTCGAAATTCCTGCTAAGGCAGAAGCCTCTAAAATGGTCAAGGATATTGAAGACGATCCCGTCTATCAATTTTGCCAAAAATTCTTTATTCCGATTCAGTTTGCTCTAGGATTTCTGTTATATTTCTTAGGCGATTACTTTGTCGGAAACGGAATTTCCTTCGTCGTTTGGGGCGTTTTTGTCCGCATGGTCGCCATGTTCCACTGCACCTGGTTCGTCAACAGTGCCACCCATAAGTTTGGCTATCGCACCTACGAATCCGGTGATGATTCCCGTAACTGCTGGTGGGTTGCTCTCGTCACCTATGGCGAAGGCTGGCACAATAATCATCATGCCTTCCAATACTCCGCTCGCCATGGTCTGAAATGGTGGGAAATCGATGTTACTTGGATGATGATTAGTGTCTTAAAGGCTGTTGGCTTGGCTAAGAAAGTCAAAATGCCTCCCAAAAATCCACAGACGATTTCGAGTTGACCTATTCGGATCGCTCTAGCCATTTTTAAGCTTAAGAACCCGGTTTCCCTAGAAAGCCGGGTTTTTTGTGGTCTCTGTTCTGGGGTTGACTCGGTATCTTGAGCGGCGGACCAAAAATGAGGTCAACAATCATGCCAACAATTTCAAGAAAGGGGTTGCTTTGTCGGATTATTAGGGTTATGATGGAGGGATATGAGGGCATGTAGCTCAGTAGGATAGAGCATCAGATTCCGGTTCTGAGGGTCGGGGGTTCGAATCCCTCCATGCTCGTTGCCCAAAAAGCCGCTTAGGAATTAACCTCCTAGGCGGCTTTTGTAATTGTTGGTTGGCTTGGGCCATCAACCGTTAGCGAAAACGGGTTAGGGCCACGCGATAGCGTTGTTTCTTGGTGATGGAGACTTCCCCCACTTGCAAGCGTCCCTTACCCCGGATGGCAATTAAATCGCCGCAACTGACGCTATAACTTGGCTGGGTGATGTCTTTCCAGTTGACACGGACATCGCCCCCGCTAATCAGGCCCGCCATTTTACTGCGAGACATACCAAATCCCGCCGAGGCGATCGCATCTAACCGTAACGACGCTTCGACGGTGGTCATTTGCTTGGTTTTCGGCGGCTGTACCCGTAACTCATTTAACTCAATGGCCCGAGTTTTCACGGGAACCGATCGCACCTGGGTTAAATTCAGCTCCAGAAACTCCAGCAACTCCGGAACCACTAGCACCTGAGCGCCTCGTTCCCCGAGAACCAAAATATCGCCAGTTTTCTCCCGCACCAGCCCCGTTCCCAGCATCGACCCCAAAAAGTCGCGGTGGCTGGCGGTATCAAAGAGGAAGTTTCCCGCCACCTCCAGGGCCGCTACCTGCACCTGGCCAACATCTAGGGGTAAATCCGAGCGGGCGATCGCCAACCGCTGCCGTTCCGCTTGAGGATATCCCCCCCAGGCAACCATTTGTAGCTCTGTTAGCTTCTCAAACAGCCCCTGCGCCTCGAATAACTCCGGTGGCGACAGAAAATCCGTTTGACTGATTTCCCAGGTGCGTAGAGCATCCTCAGCCCGGTCTAAAATTTTGGCTAAGGTCTCGCGGTGTTCAACGGCTTTGAGGAGTTCATCTTTGGGCAACATAGAGAGTTAATATCAATCGTGAATTGGGAGAAATCGCCAAATTGTCCTGTGTTAAGCGGCGTTTAACGGTTGCTTTGCAGAGTTTGCAGACTCAGAGGACGAGCGCGGCGGACGATGGGAAGTACATCAGCCAGTTGAAAGCGAGATCCTTCGATGACGAGGAGATATTCGCCCCGGTTGAGGCGATCGCGATAGGTTTGCGAGTCGCCAAAACTCAAAACTGCACCTAACCCCCCGCTGGCCAAAAGCGCCCCCAAACTGCCACTAATGGCTCCCAAGAAGCCACCAATCACCTGATTTCCCGTGACACCGGCCCAGGGAAAGGTTTGTAACCCGGTAATGGCGTTAAAAGTAACACCGCCAAAAAAGCCAAAGGGAATCAGCCAGGTCATCATGCGGAAGGCTCGCTGCTTGGCGTTTTCATTGGGATCTTCGAGATCAAAATCCTGCTCAGTTTGATACCCAGTCCCAAAAATTCTTAGGTTTTCCTGAGGAAACCCCGCTTTTTCCAGGTCGGTATAGACAGTTTCAGCTTGAATGCGATCGCCGACAACGGCAACTAAATACTCCATGAGTGTTTAACTCTGTCAGTCCAAGTATGGGGTCTATACTCTAGCGTACCAGGTTGTCCGAGGGCGATCGCCGGGACTCTCCAGACAAAAAACAAGCGGTTGCAGCAGGGGTCCTGGCCGAGAACCCTGTTGCAACCGCTTTAATCTAAGCAAAATCAAGACAACGAAAACAAGACATAGAGGTAGAATCATCTACCCCTATCCCATCGTCAACCCGTTGACCTTAATAGGTTTCAACGTGCCAGCGATGGCCTTTCTTGAGTTGCTTGCGGTAATCATCCCAGTCAACCCCTTGCTTCGAGGCGGCTGACGACATCCCTTCATCAATACCGCCTTCCATGCCTTTGAGACCACAGATGTAAGTATGGGTATTCGGCTGTTGAACCAAATCCCAAACTTTCTCGGCATTTTCCTGAATCCGGTGTTGCAGATACATTTTGCCACCTTCGGCGTTTTTCTGCTCCCGGCTAATGGCGTAGGTCAACTCAAACTGATCAGGATATTCCGCTTGCAACTGTTCGAGTTCCTCTTTGTAGAGGATGTTGGCGGTGTAGGGAATCCCGAAGATTAACCAGGCTTTGCCTTTAAATTTGTAATCTTTGTGTTCTTCCTTGAACATGCGCCAGAGGAAGGCCCGGAACGGAGCAATCCCAGTTCCCGTGGCCATCATGATGACGTTAGCATGTTCGTCGTCGGGAAGCAGCATATCTTTCCCCACGGGGCCAGTAATGCTGACATCATCGCCCTCGTTCAAGTCGCAGAGGAACTTTGAGCAGACCCCATACACGGTTTCACCGGTTTCAGGATGTTGATATTCCAACTCCCGCACCGAGAGGGACACGGTTTTGTCATCCCCATCATCTCCATGACGGGTCGAGGCGATGGAGTACAGACGTAGCTTGTGGGGTTTCCCTTTCTCATCTTTCCCAGGAGGGATGATACCGATGCTTTGGCCTTCGAGGTATTCGAGGTCTCCGCCGGAGATGTCAAATTTAAGATGTTGGACCCGTCCCGAACCCCCTTCGCGGACCAAGTCCTCGTTGCTTAGGCACTTTCCGACGAATGGGTTTTTCGGACGGTAAATGTTGACGGGAACTTTCTTTTTTGCGGAGGCTTTAGCCGAGGTTTTCCCTTTGGCTTCTCCCTTGGTTTCCGGTTTGGCTTGAGTCATGGGTTTGCTCGCTTCTGCGGGTTTGGACTCCTGGGTGCTAGACCCATTGGCAGAGGCGGCTTGGTTATTCCAGTCTTCACCGGTGAGGGGGCGGATGTTGACGATTTTGCCACCGAGGCGAGTGATGCGCTGCATCTCCTCGTTCATGCGGTTGTAGGGGACGGTCATGGTCTGTGTCCCACTACGGCGAATCGGAGCATCTTGGCCATTGCCATCTTGGCCTAAGCCTTCGACTTCGTAGACAAAGAGGCGATTTCCGGCAACGGTGTTATTCCCACCCGAGGCGTTTGGATTGTACATGAGTGACTTATTATCAGAACCCTAGTTAACAAGTTGCCGTTGTCACGCTCCTGCATCGTCTTGCTGTACCGTTGATCGGCCGGCGAGGGTGAGGCAGGCAATTGGGTGACAACAGCTACAATCCTCTATTCTAAAGGGTTTCGCTGGAATAACCAAACCAACCTTCAGAATAGACTTTAGCCAATGTCTGCGGGTACAACTGTGATTCTGGTATCATTTTGCTAGGTTTTTTGGATTTTTAGGCTCAAGCCATCGCATTGATGCCCCAGTTTGAGAGGGATTAGGCGATTTTGGTTTGGCTGGGGGATTGACGGGATGGATTTAAATTTGAGTTGGTGGACGACCAGTCATTGGCGAATGTTAGGGCTGTTGTTGGGGTTTGCGATCGCCCACAGCGGCTTAGCGGCTTTACGGCCCTGGGGAGAGTCTAAGATTGGGGCGCGACTCTATCGGGTGCTGTTTGCTTTGGTGAGTTTGCCCTCGGCGGTGATCTTGGTGATTTACTTTTTCATCCATCGCTATGATGGGGCGCAGTTGTGGATGGTTCAGGGGGTTGAGGGGGTTAAACCCCTGGTTTGGTTCCTCTCGTTTGTCTCGTTCCTTTTTCTCTATCCGGCCACCTTTAATTTAGTCGAAGTGGCCGCCATCGCTAAGCCCCAAGTCCATCTCTATGAGACGGGGATCATTCGCATTAGTCGCCATCCTCAGATGGTGGGCCAGGTGATTTGGTGTCTGGCTCATACCCTCTGGATTGGCACCAGTTTTGCCGTCGTGACTTCCCTGGGGTTGATTGCTCATCATCTGTTTGCTGTGTGGCATGGCGATCGCCGCCTCGCCGCGCGCTATGGGGAATCCTTTGAAACGCTGAGATCGAGAACGTCAGTGATTCCCTTTTTAGCGATCGCCCAAGGAGAGCAAACCCTGGTCTGGCAGGAGTTCCTTCGCCCGGCGTATTTGGGGGTGATCGTGTTTGTCTTGGGATTTTGGCTGGCTCATCCCTGGTTAATGCGTGTCACGGGGAACATACCCTGGTAGCATGATCCCAGAGCCATATAAAGAAGTTAATAAATCTCAATTATGTCGTTGTCCGTTAGCGAGCAGCGTTTCAAGGAAGAAGTTTTACAATCTGAGATTCCGGTCTTAGTGAACTTCTGGGCGCCTTGGTGCGGCGTGTGTCATCTCATTCACCCCCAGTTGACACAGTTTCGTCGCGAGTATGGCGATCGCATCAAGATTATTGATGTTAACGCCGATGAGAGTTTACGTCTAGCCAGTACCTACCGTTTAGCCACCCTGCCCACTCTACTGTTGTTTGACGGCGATCGCATCGTCGAACGCATTGAGGGCTTCCAGGGTCGGGACAGTTTGCGATCGCAATTGTTACAGATGGTTGAACAATACGCCGGCGATCGGTCTCTAGCCTTGCCATCCTAGAGACTGATCGATCTGCTACTCTTGAGCGTCAGCCAAGCCGCCGAAGTCCCTGACCATTACCTCCCGTCGAGATGGCCACTACGGAGATCTCGACGGGTGCTTTTTGCGATTGAGATCACGCCTCCGTTGCTTCCCTAAAGGCTGTTTTTTGGCCAACTCCTGGCGAATTTTTGGGCGAATTCTTGGCTAAACATTAGCGACTCTTGGAGAGCGATCGCCTCATCTAACTCCCCGAACCTGAAAAAAAATTTTCGATAACCCACCAGAGTTTGACGTTTTCGTTCGATGCGTGTGTCACAATAGGAGCGTCATTTTGTCTGAATGTGAAGAAATATAAACTCATACAGTTGCAATGGAACCCCTATATCAATACGCCTGGCTGATCCCAGTGCTGCCCCTCATCGGGGCAACCCTGGTTGGGTCAGGTCTAATTTCCTATAACCAAGCCACCAATCGGCTACGGCAAGGCAACGCTGTTGTCATCCTCTCCCTGCTCGGAGCGGCCATGGTCATGTCCTTCGCTCTCCTCTGGAGTCAGCTACAAGGTCATGCCCCCGTTACCCAAACCCTAGAATGGGCCGCAGCCGGAGACTTTCACCTCAGCATGGGATTCATCATCGATCCCCTCACGACCGTCATGTTAGTCATTGTCAGCACCGTTGCCCTGCTGGTGATGATCTACACCGACGGCTACATGGCCCATGACCCCGGTTATGTGCGCTTTTATGCCTATCTCAGTCTCTTTAGTTCCTCCATGTTGGGCCTGGTCATTAGCCCCAACCTGGTTCAGATCTATATTTTCTGGGAACTGGTGGGGATGTGTTCCTACCTGCTGATCGGCTTCTGGTACGATCGCCCCGCCGCCGCCGATGCCTGCCAAAAAGCCTTCATTACCAACCGTGTCGGGGACTTCGGCTTACTCTTGGGCATCCTAGCCCTCTACTGGGCCACCGGTAGCTTTGAATTTGCCGAAATCGGTGAAAACCTCGAACACCTCATCTCCACCGGGGCATTAAGCAGTGGTATGGGGGTTCTCTTTGCCGTGCTGGTATTCCTCGGTCCCGTGGCCAAATCAGCTCAGTTCCCCCTTCATGTCTGGCTACCAGACGCAATGGAAGGGCCGACCCCCATCTCGGCCCTCATCCATGCCGCCACCATGGTGGCCGCTGGCGTGTTCCTCATCGCCCGGATGTTTCCCGTCTTTGAGGCGGTTCCCGCTGTTCTCGATATCATTGCCTGGACAGGTGCCTTCACCGCCTTTCTCGGTGCCAGTATCGCCATTACGCAAAATGACATCAAAAAAGGCCTCGCCTATTCCACCATCTCCCAACTGGGCTACATGGTGATGGCCATGGGCGTCGGTGCTTACAGTGCCGGACTCTTCCACCTGATGACTCATGCCTACTTCAAAGCCATGCTGTTCCTCGGCTCTGGCTCGGTGATTCATGGCATGGAAGAGGTCGTTGGCCATAACCCCGATCTCGCTCAAGATATGCGCTTGATGGGGGGACTGCGCAAATATATGCCCTTTACCGCCAGCACCTTCTTGGTGGGAACCTTGGCGATTTGTGGGATTCCTCCCTTTGCGGGGTTCTGGTCCAAAGACGAAATTCTGGGGGCTGCTTTCGCCGCCAATCCCGCCCTCTGGGCTGTTGGCTGGCTAACGGCTGGCATCACCGCCTTTTATATGTTCCGAATGTACTTCAGCACCTTTGAAGGCAGTTTCCGGGGCAACGACGAGGAGATTCGCAAGCAATTGAGTCCTGAAGCTCATGGTCATGATCACGAAGACCACGACGACCATAGCCATAGCGACAGTCCCCATGAATCTCCCTGGACGATGACCTTTCCCCTAGTGATGCTGGCGATTCCCTCGGCCTTAATTGGTCTGGTGGGGATGCCCTTCGCGAATCGCTTTGAACGGTTCATCCATGCCCCCGGTGAGGTGGTTCCTACCTTAGCGGAAATGGCTGAAGAGTTTGAACTCGGCGAATTTGTGATCATGGCCGGCAGTTCCGTGGGTATTGCCCTGTTGGGGATTACCCTGGCCTCGCTGATGTACCTGGGCCGGAAAATTGACCCAGCGGCGATCGCCAAAACCCTACAACCGCTCTATCAGTTCTCCCTCAACAAGTGGTATTTTGACGAACTCTATGACAAAGTTTTTGTCAAAGGCAGTCGTCGTCTCGCTCGCCAGGTGATGGAAGTGGACTACCGCATTGTCGATGGGGCCGTTAACCTCACCGGACTTGCTACTCTACTCAGTGGCGAAGGACTGAAATACTTTGAAACCGGTCGCGCTCAATTCTACGCTCTGACCATCTTCGCTGCCGTCTTAGCGACTGTTATCTTCTTCGGCGCGACCTAAACCGATTCTATGCCCAAGCGTCAATAAAGAATGGATTTTCCTTGGCTCACAACAATCATACTTTTCCCCATCGTTGCCGCTTTGTTCATTCCCGTTATCCCGGACAAAGACGGAAAAACGGTGCGTTGGTATGCTCTCATCGTTGGACTGATTGACTTCTGTGCGATCGTCTATACCTTTTACAGCTACTACGACCTGACGGAACCGGGAATGCAACTGGTGGAATCCTACAGTTGGATTCCCCAGCTCAACCTCAATTGGTCGGTTGGGGTGGATGGCCTAGCCATGCCGCTGGTCATCCTAACCGGATTCATCACCACTCTGGCAATTCTGGCAGCTTGGCCGGTCACCCTGAAGCCAAAACTGTTTTACTTCTTGATGTTGGCCATGTACGGCGGCCAAATTGCCGTCTTTGCCGTCCAGGATATTCTCTTGTTCTTCCTAGTTTGGGAGTTGGAGTTAATCCCGGTTTACATCATCCTGGCCATCTGGGGTGGTAAGAAACGCCAATACGCTGCCACCAAATTCATCCTCTATACTGCCGGCGGCTCTCTGTTTATCTTGGCAGCGGCCCTCACCATGGCCTTCCATGGCGATACCGTCACCTTTGATATGCAGGCCCTAGCAGCGAAAGACTATGGAGTTGCCTTAGAAGTTTGGCTTTATGCGGCCTTCCTCATCGCCTATGGGGTGAAGTTGCCGATTTTCCCCCTCCATACCTGGCTTCCCGATGCCCATGGTGAAGCCACAGCACCAGCTCATATGTTGCTGGCAGGGATTCTCCTGAAAATGGGCGGCTATGCCCTGATTCGTATGAATGCGGGGATGTTGCCCGATGCTCATGCCGTGTTTGCCCCAGCCTTGGTGATTTTGGGGGTGGTGAATATCATCTATGCCGCCCTAACCTCCTTTGCCCAACGCAACCTCAAACGCAAGATTGCCTATTCGTCCATTTCTCACATGGGCTTTGTCCTGATTGGCATTGCTTCCTATACGGATTTAGGCATGAGTGGGGCCGTGTTGCAGATGGTCTCTCACGGACTAATTGGGGCCAGTTTGTTCTTCCTTGTTGGTTGTACCTATGACCGCACCCATACCCTGATGCTCGACGAAATGGGCGGGGTGGGGCAGAAGATGAAAAAAGTCTTCGCGATGTGGACGGTTTGCGCCCTAGCCTCTCTCGCTCTACCGGGCATGAGTGGTTTCGTGGCTGAACTCATGGTCTTTGTGGGCTTTGCCACCAGTGATGCCTATAGTCTCACTTTCCGTGTCGTAGTGGTTTGCTTAGCGGCGGTTGGGGTCATTCTCACCCCCATCTATCTCCTTTCGATGCTGCGGGAACTCCTCTATGGTCCCGAGAACAAGGAGTTGGTTGAACATGAGGTGTTAGTGGATGCTGAACCTCGTGAAATCTTCGTGATTGGCTCCTTGCTGATTCCGATTATTGGCATTGGCCTCTATCCGAAGCTGTTGACTCAGGTTTATGATGCCACGACGGTGCAACTGACAGCGCGGTTACGAGAAGCGGTACCGTCTTTAGTCGAAGCCAATAAGGTGGCGACTCAACCGGTGACTCAACCCACGATGGCAATGTCAGTGCAAACAGCTCCCTCGTTGAGGGATTAGCATCTAGCATATTTTGCATAATTTGTCAAGCAAAATTTTTAATCAGTTTGGCAACCCATGTTAGATGAAGCTCACCCCACCTGCCCAAGGCAGGTGGGGTGAGCTTCATCTGGAACTTGACCCAATTTCTCAGTTCCTGCAAACACCCGGCGCCAATGCTGGCTTGTATCAACCGGAATTTGTAGCTGACGACGGAGTCTTTGCCAGTTTGCGTCCGAAGAACGCCACAGCCGGACGTTCAGCGAATTCGACCTTAGCCTACAGCAATGGACAGTATGTGCAGTTGGGGACAGGACGACCCTACAATCCCGCTGATTCAATGTTTGGAGGGTCTTACATTCTGACAACCAAGGATGGGATTGACTATGAAATTGATGGGATAACGGGGGATTTGGTTGCAGCCACAGACCTCAATGGCAACGAGTTGAGGTTTACTGACGACGGTATCTTTAGTGAGACGGGAGTGGCGGTGACCTTTGAGCGGGATGCTGAGGGTCGGATTACGGAAATTACGGACCCGGATGGGGAGGTGATTGGCTATGAGTACGATGCGGTGGGAGATTTGGTCTCGGTGACTGACCGGGAGGGGAATAGGACGACATTTGGCTATGGTGTGGATGAGCGTCCTCATTATCTCGATGAGATAATCGACCCCTTGGGACGTTCGGCGGTGCGCACGGAGTACGACGAGAAAGGTCGGTTGAAACGGACGTTGGATGTGAATGGGGAAGCGGTTGAGATTGATTATGACCCTGAGAATTCCCTGCAAACGGTTAAGGATGTTTTTGGCAATCCCACCACTTACGTTTACGACGGACGGGGCAATGTGGTCACGGAAGTTGACCCATTAGGAAAGAAAACTGAGCGGACGTATGATGAGGATAACAACGTCGAGACGGAAACCCTCGTCACCGTCGAAAACGGGGTCGAACAGCGACGCACGACGACTTGGACTTATGACAACAATGGCAATGTTTTAACTGAAACTGACAGCCTTGGTCGGGTCACTCGTTCCTCTTACGATGACAACAACCGTTTGCTGACGGAAACGGACCCCCTGGGGAATACGACAACCTATGACTACGATGAACGAGGTAATTTACTCTCAACGACAGATGCACTAGGCAATGTTACGAAGTTTGAGTACGACCATCGTGGACAGTTACGGTTCTTGAGCGATGCTGAAGACAATCCCACCGAGTTCGAGTACGACCCTAAAGGTAACGTCCGTCAGGTCACCGACGCCCTCGACGGCAAAACCGTTTACCGCTACAATTCCAGCGGCTTGAGAACGGAAGAAACCCAAACCGTCACTACACCAGACGGCATCGAAGACGTCGTCACCCAATGGCATTATGACGCCGAAGGTCGCCTCAACTACCATCTCGATGCCGAAGA
>P_2C_Liq_1_UnCtyDRAFT_1000746_pt1 | contig 13477 bp, 10 predicted proteins | sample Pon2CUnioCityCA_2_FD_10234 | JGI IMG/M metagenome (IMG submission 10234)
GCCAATCATGCGGGGAGGTGGACGGGACGCTTACGCTACGCCCAGCCGAATCAGGGGGACGGGGAAGGTCGGGAGGGCGGCGCCGNCAGGTCGGGCGGGGGCGCTTTCCAGGGAGACGGTCGGTCGGATTTCTAAATTAGACATAATCAATATTGTGCGAAATCCAAGGCCGGCGCCGAGACGAACCAAGGGAGACCCCCCGACGAGACCGCACCTCCCGCCGCTCCCGATCGAGTTGGCCCGGTCAAATAGGGTGAGCAATCGCCGCAGCGCCGGCGCGGCGCTCCCTCACCCGCGCCGACCGGGTCACGGGCGAGTCCGGTTCGCCCCGGCGGGATCGAGGGTCCGAGCGCCGGCGCGGGCGCCTGGCCCATGCGGGGCTCTGGAACTCGCCAGGGAATCCGTGCGAACCGGGAGCGGGTTTTTCTCCTCCGTGCGCGGACCTTCCTCCGTGCGTCAGTGCGCGGGTCCCCAGCGTTGGCTGAAGGGATAGTAGATCCAGAGCGCCCGGCCGATGGTATCGCGGGGGTCGAAAGGTCCCCAGTAGCGGGAGTCGAGGGAATTGGGCGAGTTGTCGCCGAGGACGAAGAAACCATCGCCGGGCACCTCGTAGGACCGACCCGGCGCGAGCCAACCCTCGGGCACGTAGCCCGGGTAGCCGTGGATCTGCTGGGCGTTGTCGCGGAAGGCGACGTTGCCGAGGGCCGGCTCCCCGTTCCGGAAGAGCGCGGGCGCGTGAATCGTAAGGGAATCGCCCCCGGTACCGGCGAGCCGCTTGATGTAGTACTTGTCGACCGGTTCTCCGCGGGGACCGCGCATTCCCTCGATGTTGCCCGTGCGGAAGACGATGGGATCGCCCGGCTCCGGGCGGACGAAGTGGTAGCTGAAACGATCCACGAAGAGCGCGTCCCCGCTGAGGAGGTCGAAGCGGAGCACCGTCTCCCCGGGCTGGAAGGACTCCCCGGGCACCGTCAACCAGGCGCGTCCTCCCCCGAGGCGCTGGAGGCGCCCGGTCGCCCCCTGTGCGCGGATGACCTCGCTCCAGCTGTTGCTCTCCGGAAAAAATCGTTCCCGCAGGAGTCGGTCGGCATTGAAATCGACCGGCACGCGGAAGGTCGCGATGTCCGCGCCCACCGCGATCCGGTACTCCTTCCTCGTGGCGGGCACGAAGCCGAACTTGCGCCCCTCCACCAGGGAGAAGGCGGGCCGGGCCCCGCCGCCCGGCCCCAGCTCCAGCGGGAGCCGGACCGGCCCCTCCCCGGCCGCCTCGACCGAGTGGGAACGGGCCCCGAGGAAGAGGAAGCGCAAGGGCTGGACCAGCGCGAGGGGCGCGTCCCCGTCCTCGAAGATCTCGTAGTGCATCCCGCTGTAGGTCGGGGCCATCGAATTGGTCGGGATGATGAAGGGCTGCAGGAAGAAGGCGCGGATCCCGAGGACAATGATCGCGGCGACGAGGAAGGTTTCCACGTTGTCCGTCCAGAAGGTCTTCGGGTGGATGCGGCCGCCGTGCGCGCGGAGGGTGGCGTCCCAGCCGGCGGCCTCGCCCTCCAGCTGTTCCCGGGTGAGTCCCCGGTCGCGGGAGCGCTCGCGGGCCCGGTCGCGGACCTCCGCCAGCGCCGCGATGGCTTCCCCGGCGAGCTGGTCCCGGCGGTAATGGAGCACCTTGGCCGCCTGGTCGGCGTATTCCCCCGCCTGCTTTCGCCACTTGCGCTGTTGCTTGCCGAACATGAGGGAGGGGGTTCTAGGACCTGCGCGTGAGGGAAGCGAGCCCGGGCTCGGCGAAGGGAGGAGGAAGGACGGGGTCCCCTACCCCTGGCTGGACTTCAGGACCTGCACGAAGGCCTCCTGCGGGATGGAGACCGAGCCGATCTGCTTCATGCGTTTCTTTCCCTCCTTCTGCTTCTCGAGGAGCTTCCGCTTCCGCGAGATGTCGCCCCCGTAGCACTTCGCGGTGACGTCCTTGCGCATCGGGCTGAGGGTTTCCCGGGCGACAATCCGGCTGTCCACTGCCGCCTGGATGGGAATGCGGAAGAGCTGGCGGGGCAGCAGGTCCTTCAGCTTCTCGCAGAGGGCCCGTCCGCGGGCCTCCGCCTTGCTGCGGTGCACGATGGAGGAGAAGGCCTCGATGGGCTCCTCGTTCACGAGGATCTCCAGGCGGACGAGGTCGGCCACCTGGTGCCCCTTGGGCTCGTAGTCCATGCTGCCGTAGCCGTGGGTCAGGCTCTTCAGGCGGTCGTTGAAATCGACGAGGATCTCGTTGAGCGGGAGGATCGCCCGGATCATCACCCGCTGGCTGTCGAGGGTTTCCGTGCCCTCCACAAGGCCGCGCTTCTCCGAGATGAGGGCGAGGAGGTCGCCGATCCCGGAATTCGGCGTGTGGATGGTCGCCTCGATCATCGGTTCCTCCACCCACTCCAGCTCGGTCTGCGGCGGGAAGAAGACCGGGTTGTCGACTTCGAGGAAGGTGCCGTCCGTCTTTTTCACCCGGTAGATCACGCTCGGGTAGGTGGAGAGGATGTCGAGGCCGTACTCCCGGCGGAGGCGCTCCTGGACGATCTCCATGTGGAGGAGGCCGAGGAAGCCGCACCGGAAGCCGAAACCGAGGGCGGCCGAACTCTCGCTCTGGTAGACAAAGGCAGCGTCATTCAGGCGGAGCTTGCCGAGGCTCGCCTTCAGCTTCTCGTAGTCGGAGGTGTCCAGCGGGTAGAGCCCGCTGAAGACCATCGGCCGAACCTCCTGGTAACCCGGGAGCATCTCCCGGGCGGGATCGTCGCGGCGGGTGAGCGTGTCCCCCAGCTTCACCTCCGCCACGTCCCGGATGCCCGTGACCACGTAGCCGACCGTGCCCGTCTCGAGGGAGTCTTCCGGCACCATTTGCGGGGAGAAGCGGCCGACCTCCTTGACCTGGGAGGAGACCTCCGAGCCGACGAAGGACACCGTCTCCCCGCGGCGTACCTCCCCGGAAAATATGCGCACGTAGGTGATCACCCCCTTGTAGGGGTTGTAGACGCAGTCGAAAACCAGTCCGCGGGTTCCGATGCCCGCGGGGGGCTCGGCGGGGGGCGGGATCCGGTCGATGACCGCCCGGATCACCGCGTCGATCCCGATCCCGGATTTGGCGCTGGCGAGGATGGTTTCCTCGCGCGGGATGGCGAGGACCTCCTCGATCTGGTCCTGGATCCGCTCCGGCTCCGCGCTGGGCAGGTCCACCTTGTTGATCACCGGGATGACCTCCAGCCCCTGGGCCACCGCGAGGTGGGCGTTCGCCACCGTCTGCGCCTCGATCCCCTGGGCCGCGTCCACAAGGAGCAACGCTCCCTCGCAGGCGGCGAGGCTCCGGGAGACCTCATAGGAAAAGTCCACATGGCCGGGGGTATCCATGAGGTTGAAGAGGTACTCCCGGCCGTCGTCGTTGTAGACCATGGAGACCGGGTGGCTCTTGATGGTGATGCCACGCTCCCGCTCGAGGTCCATGGAGTCGAGCATCTGCTCCTTCATATCCCGGGCGGTGACCGTGCGGGTCAGCTCGAGGAGCCGGTCGGATAGGGTGGTCTTTCCGTGGTCGACGTGGGCGATGATGCAGAAATTGCGAATGGACAAGCGGTCCAGCATGGCAGTGGTCAAGGGGGGAGGGCCGGATCGGGCCCGCTCAGGCGACGGGGGCCGGCAGGTCGGCGAGGGTGCCGAAGGAGCGCACGGTCCAGGAGCGGTCGGTGCGGCGGACGAGGCCCGCAAGGATCTGGGCGGGCCCGCACTCGACGAGGTGGACCGGGGCGTCCTGGTCACGGGCGAGGGACCGGAGATCTTCCTCGAAGCGCACCGGGGAGACCACCTGTTCGACGAGACCCTGGCGGATCGCCTCGGGATCGTCGAGCCGGTCGCCGGTGACGTTGGCGTAGAAGGGGCACGCGGGCGGCCGGATCTCGACCTCCTCGAGCGCCTCGGCGAAGGAGGCCCGGGCGGGCTCCATGAGCTGGCTGTGGTACGCCCCGGCCACGGGGAGTTCCTTGACCATGCGGAAGCGCGCGTCCGCTCCGCCGCGCTCGACCGTGGCGGCGATTCCCTCGCGGGTTCCGGAGAGGACGACCTGGCCGGGGCAATTGTAGTTGGCGACTTCCACCCCGCATTCGCGGGCGAGCTCCTCGGCCTCTTCCCGCCCTCCCCCGATCACGCTGGCCATGCTGCCGGCCGTCGCCGCGCAGGCCTCCTCCATGAGCTGGCCGCGCAGGCGGACCAGCCGGAGGGCCGGGCCGAAGTCGAGACTGTCCGCTGCGGTGAGGGCGGTCCACTCCCCGAGGGAGAGCCCGGCGACGGCAGCAGGCCCTTCGATCGCCCCGCGTTCCCGGAGCAGGTCGAGGAGGACGATGCCGTGCACGAACAGGGCCGGCTGGCAGACCTCGGTGCGCTTCAATTCCTCCTCCGCACCCTCGGTGAGCATGCGGTCCATGTCCCAGCCGAGGACCGCCGAAGCCTCCTCGATACGGGCCCTCGCCCGCGGCGACGCGTCCGCCAGGCCCGCGCCCATGCCCGGGCGCTGGGCACCCTGGCCGGCAAAGAGGATCCCCGGTCGTGCTTCCTGCATCCCCTAGGGTAGAGGGCACCAGAGGCCCCCGACTCAAGAAGAAACGGACGCGGGGGGTGGGCGCGACCGGCCCGGCGCGAGCCCGCGCCTCCCCCGGCGGGACCGCTTCCGTCTTGGATCGCGGGCCCGATGCTGTTAGCTCCTCCCCTCGTATGAGTGATTACTCCCGCATCTTCACCGGGGTCCACACCGCCCTGGTCACCCCCTTCCGGGAAGGCCGGGTGGCCTGGGAGGACCTCGAGTCCCTCGTTGAGCAGCAAATCCGGGCGGGAGTGGATGGCATTGTCGCCGTCGGCACCACCGGCGAGTCCCCCACCCTTTCCCATGCCGAGCACATCGAGGTGATCCAGCGGGTCAGCGCGGTGGCCAACGACCGGGTGCCGGTGATTGCCGGGACCGGGTCGAATTCCACCCACGAGGCCGTCGAGCTGAGCGTGGAGGCGGAGGCGGCCGGGGCCGATGCGCTCCTCCAGGTCACCCCGTACTACAACAAGCCCAACCAGGAGGGCCTCTTCCGCCACTTCGGGGCGGTCGCGGAAAAATGCGGGCTCCCCATCCTCCTCTACTCGATTCCCGGCCGCTGCGTCATCTCGATCGCCGTGGAAACCATGGCCCGGCTCCACGAGGCCTATCCCCACATCACCGCGGTGAAGGAGGCGGGCGGATCGACCGACCGGGTCGGCGAGATCGTGCGGACCCTCGGGCGGGGCTTTCCGGTCCTCTCCGGGGACGATTCCATGACCCTGCCCTTCACCGTCGTCGGGGGCTCGGGCGTGGTCAGCGTGGCCTCCAACCTCTTCGTGGAACCGCTCCGCCGCATGCTGGCGGAGGCGGCCGGGGGCGACCTCGTGCGGGCCCGGGAACTCCACGAGCGGCTCAGCCCGCTCTTCGCCGCCCTCTTCGTCGAGCCGAACCCCGTCCCCGCGAAGGTGGCCCTCGCCCAGCTCGGCCGGATCTCCTCGGAGGAAGTCCGGCTCCCCCTCGCGCCCGCCACCGAGGGCACCCGCGAACTCCTGCGGGGCGTGCTCGAACCCCTCGCGGACCTCGCCTGAGGGAATCCCCGGCTCCGGTGGTGCACGCGATGGTGACCCCCGCGGGGAATGCCGCGGATCCCCTCCTCTCCGTTGAGGGGCTCTCCGCCGGTTTCCAGACGGAGGGGGGCTTCCTCGAGGCGGTGGACCGCGTGTCCTTTGCCGTGCCCCGTGGCGGAGTCGTCGGGCTCGTCGGGGAGTCCGGGTGCGGGAAGAGCGTGACCGCCCACAGCATCCTCCAGTTGCTTCCCCAGCCCGCCGGAAGGATCACCGGGGGCGTCCTCCGCTTCGCCGGGGAGGACCTCCTCCAGCTTCCGGTGGAAGACATGCGAAAGGTGCGGGGAAGGCGGATCGGCATGATCTTCCAGGAACCGATGACCGCCCTCAATCCGGTCCAGACGATCGGCCGGCAAGTGGAGGAAACGCTCCACCTGCACGACTGGGGGCGCCCGGAAGAGCGGCCGGCCCGCGTCCTCGAGTTGCTCCAGCAGGTCGGGATTCCCGCCGCGAGCGAGCGCATGGGGGCCTATCCGCACGAGTTGTCCGGGGGCATGCGCCAGCGGGTGGTCATCGCCATCGCCCTCGCCTGCCAGCCGGACCTGCTCATCGCGGATGAGCCCACCACCGCCCTCGATGTGACCACCCAGGCCCAGATCCTCGAGTTGCTCGCCCGCCTGCGCCGCGAGCTGGGGATGGCCCTCATCCTGATCACCCACGATCTCGGAGTGATCGCCGAGACCTGTGAAGAGGTCGTCGTCATGTACGCCGGCAGGGTCGTCGAGCGCGGTCCCGTCCGCCGGATCTTCCGCGAGCCCCGGCACCGCTACACCGCCGGGCTCCTCCGGTCCATTCCCAGCCTTGGGAGCGCGCCCAAGGCGCGGCTCCCCACCATTCCCGGGCAGGTGCCCGGGCTCGCCGAACTCGCCGTGGGCGCCCGCTTCGCCCCCCGCTCCGACCATCCCCGCATCGACGAGTACCTCGCCTCCGCCGGGTACCGGGAGGTGCGCCCGGGGCTGGCGGAGGTCGCCCCCGACCACTGGGTAGAGGATTGCCCCTACGTGCGCACGGACGGATGAGCCCGCTCCTCGAGGTGGCGGACCTCCGGGTCCACTTTCCGGTCGGCGGTGGCCTGCTCGCCGGGAGGAGGCGCTGGTGCCGGGCCGTCGACGGGGTCTCCCTGCACTCGCCCCCGGGGAAACCCTCGGGATCGTCGGCGAGTCCGGCTGCGGCAAGACGACCCTCGGCAAGGCGATCTGCCGGCTGGTGCGGCCCACGGGCGGGACCGTGCGGGTCGACGGGGAAGATGCCCTCCGCCTGCGGGGCGGTCGCCTCCGGCGTTACCGGCGGCGCGTGCAGATGATTTTCCAGGATCCGGCGGAATCCCTCAACCCGCGCCAGACCGTCGGCCAGATCCTCGAGGAACCCCTCCGGATCCACCGGCGGGGCGGGTCGACCGAGCGGCGCCGGCGCATCGCCGAGCTTCTCGACCAGGTCGGTCTGCCGCGGGGTGCGGCCGATCGCTACAGCTTCGAGTTTTCCGGTGGGCAGCGCCAGCGGATCGGGATGGCCCGGGCCCTTGCCCTGCGGCCCTCCCTGATCGTCTGCGACGAACCGGTTTCCGCCCTCGATGTCTCCGTGCAGAGCCAGATCCTCAACCTCCTCCTCGACCTGCAGGACGAGTATCACTTCGCCTACCTCTTCATCTCCCACGACCTCGCGGTGGTCCGCCACATGAGTGACCGCATCGCCGTCCTCTACCTCGGCCAGATGGTGGAGCTGGCCGACCGGGACGAGCTGTTCGCCCAGCCCCTGCACGCCTACACCCGGGCCCTCATCTCCGCGATCCCCGTGGCCGATCCGGAAGCCCGGCGGGAGCGCATCGTCCTGCGCGGCGATGTCCCCTCCCCCATCGATCCCCCGCCGGGCTGCCGCTTCGCGCCGCGCAGCCCACTGCCCCACGGGGAGGAGGAGGCCGCCCGGCCCGGCCGCTGGGAAGAGGTTCGGCCGGGGCACTGGGTGGAGGTCCACCCGGCCACCACCGGCGATCTCCTGCCGGAGGCGTGATTCATTCCCGGGGGGCGGTGGCCTCCCCCGCCTTCCGGCCGGCGAGGCGCAGGCGGAGGAGCCCGCCGAGCAGGAGGAGCCCGCAGGCGCCGACAAACCAGTCGCCGTAGCGGACGTAGGGAGTGAGCACGCCGGCGAAGCGGGGATCCCGCCGAACGGGGAGGACCTCGCCTCCGCGAAAGTAGATGGAGCCCTCCGCGTTCGTCACCGCGCGGGCGACCCCCCACTCGTCAATCCAACCGGACCACCCGGCGATGCCGCTGCGCAGGACCGGGCGCCGGGTTTCCACCGCGCGGAGTACCGCGTGGGCGGCGTGCTGGGGGGCCCCGGCCTCCTCCCCGTACCAGACGTTGTTCGTGGCGACGAAGAGCCAGTCGGCCCCCGCCCTTACGTTGCTGCGGGCGAGGGCCGGAAAGACATCCTCGTAGCAGACGAGCGGTCCGATTTCCCCCTCGCCGGGCACCGGGAAGGGCAGGAGGAGCGGCCCGTCTCCCGGGCGGGCGTCCTCCCCGATGGCCACGGCCTTTTCCAGGAACGGGATCCAGTCGCGAAAGGGCAGGAACTCGCCGAAGGGCACGAGCTCCCGCTTGGCGTACCAGCGGGGATGGAGGCCCCGCCCCGGTTCCACGAGGAAGACGGCGTTCTCGTAGTAGTCTTTCCCCGGGGGGAAAGCGAGATTGCCCATGAGCAGGGGACGGCCGAGCTCCTCGACGAGCTGCTCGATGGCCACCCGCATCCGCTCCTCCCCCACCACGGGATAGGGCGTGGCGGACTCCGGCCAGAGGAGGAGGTCGGGCCCGGCGGCGGCCACCGCCCGGGTGGTGGCCCAAAGGTCGGCGAGGTTCGCGTTGGGGGAGCCGCCGTCGCGGAGCATGGTGCTGTAGGGCTGGACGAAGCCGACGCGCACGGGATCGCCCTCCCGGGCCGCCCGGCTGCCGGGAAACGCGGCCACCGTCCATACCGCGGACCCGAGGAGGATTCCCACCGGGAGGAGGACCTGGTAGGGGCCGGCCCGGTGCAGGGCGAGGAAGCGGCGCGGGGGACGGGCCCGCGCCCACCCGCGGATCGTCCCGGCCAGGGCGAGGTTGGTCCAGACGAGCAGGAAGGAGAGGCCCCACCCGCCGGTGACCGAGGCGAGGGCGAGCACGGCGGGNCGGCTGGCCTGGGAGACGGAGAGCGGATTCCACGGGAAGCCCCAGAGGATCCAGCCGCGCACCCACTCGAGGACGACCCAGAGCGCGGCGAGGAGGAGGGCCGCGGTGAGCCCGGGAAGCCCCCTCCGCTGGACACGGACGTAGGCGAGGTACCAGGCCGCGAAAAAGAGGCTGAGCACGGCCGCGAGNNANAGGGTGCCGAGGAGGGTGACGTGGCGCAGCCAGATCAGGGAGGAGGCCCAGAAGAGGAAGCCGCTCGCCCAGCCGAGGGAGAGGGTCCGGCGGACGGTGAGGCCCTGCACCGGGAGGAGGAGCAGCGGGAGGAGGAAGAAGTAGGCGGCCTCCGGCCAGGCGACCGGCTCGTAGAGCGAGAACCGGAGCAATGCGGTGAGGACGACGGCGACTACGGCCGGGAGCGGGAACCGCCACCCTTCACCTGCATTCTTGCGATCGCTCACGGACTGTGGATTCTCGGGGTGGCGGTCCGTGGGGCCAAGCCCGGAAGCCGCCCACCGTCATGATCCTCTCCCGCCCTCTCCGACTCCCCCTCCTCCTCGCGGTTCTCCTCGGGGCGGTCGGCTGCGCCAGCGTGCCCCCGGGCAAGGCCGGACCCGTGCAGGCACAAGGGTATCGATCCGCGGAGGATCTGGTTCGCATCCGGGAGTATTTCGGGGGCCGCGAGGACAGCGGTGCCCGCCTCTACCTGCGCACTGACCCGGAAGCGCGGGCCGGTTACTACTGGGCGGTGCCCCGGCGGGACTTGTTCCCGGCCGGCGACCCCGCCGAGGTCCTTCTCGAGGTCCAGGTGCCGGGGGATCCGGCCGACCGCAGCTTTGCCTGGACGGTGGATTCGGGGGAGGCGGCGCGGGACGGTCCGGTCTGGATCGGGCTGACGGGCGGGGAGAATCCGGGTCCCGGTCGGGAGCCGATTGCCTGGAGGATCCGCGCGGGGTCGCCCGAAGGGCCGGCCCGGGTGCTCTACGAGAGCTTCCTGTGGGGGGATCCGCCGCCGGATGGCTGAGCCGGGCGGGGTGGTCCGCGCTCGCTGGCAACCCCTCGGCCTGGTCCTGCCGGGCGGGGAACCGGTGCTCGCGGAGATTCTGACCGGGGGCCAGACCTTCCAGTGGCGGGAGCGGGAGGGAGCGGGCGAGCGCCGGAGTTGGCGCGGGGTCTGCGGGCGGTGGTTGCTGGACCTGCGCCTCGCGGGAGAGCAACTCGAGTATCGGGTCATCGTCGGCCCGGACAGGGAATCCCGGGCCGCGGAGGCGCTCCGCGGCTTGTTCGCGGTGGAGACGGATTTCGCCGGGCGGGTGGACCGCCTCCCCTGGCGGAGCGACCCCGTTCTCGCGCGGGGCGTGGAGGCTTTCCCGGGCCTGCGCATCCTCCGGCAGCCCTGGGAGGTCGCCCTGCTCTCCTTTCTTCTCAGCCCCCTCAAGGCCATTCCGCAGATTCGGGCGGGGCTGGAGGCGATCGCCGCGCGCTGGGGGGAACCGCTTGCCGGGGGGTGGTACGCCCTGCCCTCCTGGGCGCTCCTCGCCGGGGCCGACGAGGAATCCCTCCGCGCCTGCGGGATCGGCTACCGGGCCCGCTCCGTGGCGGCCTGCGCGCGCCTCCTCGCGGACCGCCCGGGCTATGGGGAGGAGCTGGCCGCGCTGCCCACCGCGCAGGCCNGGGAGCGTCTNCGGGAGCTGCCGGGCGTGGGCCCGAAGGTGGCCGACTGCGTCCTCCTCTTCGGGCTGGGTCGGCTCGAATCCTTCCCCATCGACACCTGGATCGGGCGCGAACTGCGGGAGGCCTACGGTCTCGGCGATTGGAAGGACCCCGCCCTCCAGCAGTTTGCCCGGGCCCACTTCGGGCCGGACGCCGGGCTCGCCCAGCAGTTCCTCTTCGCGGCCGCCCGGCGGCGGACGGGCCGGCCGTCCCGGGACTAGAGGAGGTCGTCCCCGTGGGCCGCCTCGGGCCGCGCCCGGAACTCGAAGAGATCCTGCCTCCGGTCGAGGCGGGGGGTCACGCTGCCGGCCGCCCGCGAGCGGTAGAGGTCGGCGATGTCGAGGTCCGTGACGAGGAGCATTTCCACGTTGCCGTCCGCCTGGGCCTGGATGCCGTCGCGGGCGAACTCGAAGTCCGAGGGGGAGAACACGGCCGCCTGACCGTAGTGGATGTCCATGGCCGGGACACTCGGGAGGTTCCCGATGATCCCGCTGGTCACCACGTAGACCTGGTTCTCGATCGCCCGGGCCTGCGAGCAGTAGCGCACCCGCAGGTAGGCCTGCCGGTCGTCCGTGCAGTACGGCACCACGAGCACCTCGGCTCCCTGGTCGGCGAGATAGCGGGCGGCCTCCGGGAACTCCGCGTCGTAGCAGATGAGGATGCCGATGCGGGCCTTGCTGGTCTGGAAGACGGACATGCGGGACCCACCGGTAATGCCCCAGTACTGCTTCTCCGCGGGGGTGATGTGGATCTTGGTCTGCAGGTCGAGGGAACCGTCGGGATAGATGAGGGGGCTGGTGTTGAAGAGCAGGCCCTCCCGCTCGAAGGGGTGGCTCCCCGCCACGATGTGGACCCCGTAGTCCCGGGCGAGGGAGCGCATGAGGTCGAGGAAGGGCTTCTCCATCTCCGCGAGCCGGCGGATCCCCTCCACGGAGGGGAGTTGGCGCAGGCCCTTCTGGGAGAGGAGTTGCACGGAGAAGAATTCGGGGAAGACGACGAGGTCGGAGCGGTAGTCGGCCGCGGTCTCCACGAAGTACTCGACCTGCTCGGCGAAGGCCTGGAAGGAGTCCACGGGGCGCACGCGGTACTGCACGCTGGACACCCGCAGCTTGGCCCCCTCCCCGACCGCGGGCTGGTAATCGGGGTTGAGCCACTCGAGGAGGGTGGCGCAGTCGTCGGAGCGCGGGTCGGCGAGGTAGTGCCGGAGGACCTTGCGCACCACGAAGTGTTCCCGCAGTTGGAAACCGAGGACGGGGTCGGCGCGGTCCCCGTTCTCCACCTCCCGCACGTAGTCCTCGGGGCTGAGGTGCCCGGCCACCTCCCGGTAGCCGGGGATGCGTCCGCCAGCGAGGATGCGGCGGAGGTTGAGTTTCCGGCAAAGTTCGCGGCGGGCCTCGTAGAGCCGATGGCCGATGCCCTGCCCCTGCACGCTCGGATGCACGGAGACCTCCGCCCCGTAGAGGGTGTCTCCCTGGGGATCGTGGTTGTAGAAGAAGCCCCCGTCGGAGATGCCCATGTAGGTGTGGGCCCGGTAGGGGTCGGAGCCGAGGTCGACAATGAGGGAGGAGACGGAGCCGACCACCCGCCCCTTCCACTCCGCACAGATCTGGCCGTCGGGAAAGATGCTCTGGTGGTTCTCCAGCTGTTCGCGGGTCCAGTTCAGGCCGGCCGCGGACAGTTCGGGGTAGACCTCCTCGCCGAGGCGGAGGAGGGCGTCGATGTCGCGCCGCTCGGCGTTGCGGATGAGGAGGAGTCCCTCGGGAGTCTCGTGGCGCTGCAGAATCACGGAACTTTTCCTGCCGACCGGGGCCCGGCCTGTCGAACGCCTTTCGCCCTGCGGGGAGGCGGTCCTCAGGATTCTGCGGAGACCGGGGGCGGAGCGGCCCGGTCGACGTCCCCGATGCGCCCGAGGTGCCGACCGAAGAGCCGCATCACCGCGAGGTGTACGTAGGCCTGGGTGTGCGCGTACAACCACCACGGCAGGGAGGGTTGGAAACCGTGAATGGAGGCGATGAGAAAGCCCTCCCGCTCGAAGAGTCGGAACTCGAAGCGGCCGGGTGGATCGGGATCCCGGGTGAGGAGGCCGCCCTTGATGTAGTAGGCCCTGCGCCGCTGGCCCTCCCGCGAGTACGGGGTGGGTTCGAGCCGGAGGAGGAGCAGGCCGAAGGGGAAGAGGCGGAAGTCCAGCGATCCGTCGGGCTCGACCTCCACCCGGATCACCCCGCCGAGCGTCCGGGTGAGCCAGCGGCCGTACTCCGCCCGGACCTCGTCCGCGGTCCAGCGGGGGGGCATGGGCATGCGTTGGACGGAGCGCACCTTGCGGTCGCGCTTGATCTTGCCGCGGTCCTGCCGGCGGGCGTCGCGGCGGGGATTGGGCAGGGGACGCCCGCGCTCGTCGGTGGAAGAGCGCAAAGACTCCTCAAACGAAACCGCGTCCGGCAGGAGGCGGTCGAAGAGGGGGTTCGGCCGGGCGGTGAGGTCGTGGGTAAGGCTCTCGAGGAGGGGACCGACGAGTTCCGTGGGGATGCCCCCGAAAAGGGCAACCCACCGCTTGGAGAGCCCGAAGGCGTTGAAGGGAAACTGGACGAAGCGCACCCGGCGCCCGAGGATCCGGGCGGTCTCGAGGATGAGCTCGCGGTAGGTCATCGGCTGGTGCCCGCCGAGGTCGTAGGTTCCCCCGCGCAGGGATTCCTCCCCGAGGGCGAGGTCAAAGGCCCGGACCACATCGTGGATATCCACGGAGTGCGTCCGCGAGCGGCACCAGCGGGGCAGGATCATCACCGGCAGGCGCTGGACGAGCCGGATGAGCATGGTGAAGGAGGAGCCGCCGGGGCCGAAGATGAGGCCGGCCCGCAGGGAGGTCACCGGGATCGACCGGCTTCGCAGGACGTGCTCCACTTCGAGCCGGCTGGCGAGGTGCGGGGAGAGCTCGGACG
>P_2C_Liq_1_UnCtyDRAFT_1000747_pt1 | contig 13466 bp, 13 predicted proteins | sample Pon2CUnioCityCA_2_FD_10234 | JGI IMG/M metagenome (IMG submission 10234)
GCTCGACACCATCAAAGACCAAGTTGTCTGGTGGACAGCCGGCGCCGAAACACCACAGCTTCTCGCCGATGGCGAAGTTGTGATGGGCTCAACGTTCAATGGCCGTCTCTTCTCGGCGATTGCNGAGCAAGNCCAGCCAATCGGTATGCTCTGGGACATGCAGTCATTTGACCTTGACGGTTGGATCATCCCTGCGGGTCTTTCACCCGAGCGTCAGGCACGNGCTCTGGACTACGTATTCTTTGCGACNGACACACAGCGTCTTGCAGACCAAGCGAAATACATTTCGTACGGCCCTGCGCGCAAATCGTCTGCACCTCTNGTAGGCAAGCACGAAGCGCTGGGCATCGATATGGCGCCACATATGCCAACAGACCCTGCCAACGCGGCAAACGTTCACCTCTATGACTATGGCTGGTGGGCAGACAACCGTGACGATCTGGATGCGAAATTCCAAGCTTGGCTTGCGAAATAATCGCTGACTTTTGGGGAGGCTCCTTCGGGGCCTCCCCATTCTTCGCGTTTTGCATGAAATCCGACAGCGGATTTCATTCATGACGCCAGAGGCGACAAGACCTCACCGCGCACCAACGACCGACAGAAAACGGGGACGAATATGAGCCAAGCAACATCAAACGGGCCAGTTTTGGCAGCGGACGGAACGCCGCTAAAGAAAAGCCTGGCGCGCGCCCTAAGGGTCGAGAAAACGCGGGCGCTCATGCTGATTGCGCCGCTGCTTATCTTTGTTCTGATCTCCTTTATCATTCCGATTGTTTCGATGTTGTTCCGCTCGGTGGACAACCGCATCGTTGATAACACGATCCCATACACGGTTTCAGAGCTGGCCAAGTGGACGCCCGAGGGCGACGCGCTGCCGCCTGAGACAACGTTTGAGGCGCTCTATTATGATATGTTTATTGCGCAAGAGGCCAAGCAGCACACGCGCCTTGGCTCGCGCTTTAACTATGAAGAAAGCGGCTTCTCCTCGCTGTTCCGCAAATCGGGCCGTGCGCTCGACGACTTGGGCAAAGACTACCTGAAAGAGCTCAAAGTGCTTGATAAGCGCTGGGGCGATGCGGATGTCTGGTATGACCTTATGTCAGGTGGCGACACAGCGGCGCGCGATATGGCGTTTGCCGAGGGTGTTGTGGGCCGTATCGAGCGGCTTGAATCTCTCTCGCTCGAGGCTTCGGACGGGTTTGCCCCTTCAGCCGAGATCGCGGCGCTGATGCCAAAGACGGCCGAGGCTTACACGGCTTTTGCAAACTTTACATGGCTTGTGGACGAAGCAGGCCGCCGCCCCGGCGAAGAGCCGTATTCGGCAGAAGAGCTGGCGACAGACAAACCTTGGGAATCTGTCTACCCTGCTTTGATTCAGGATTTGCAGACAGCTGATTTTGCGGCCTACACCGGCCCGCACGCTGACATGCTTCAGGCGCTGGCGGCCAACAAGAGCACCTTTGAGGCGCCTGCCTTTAGTGCTGTGTTTGCCGACATCGACGAAGACTGGGCTGATGCCGAGACATGGCAGATTATGAAGGCCCACTCGGTGACATACACCAACGGCTATTTTCTCAATGCCGTTGACATGAAGCGCACGCCTGACGGCGCGCAGATGCAAGACGAAGACAAGCGCGTGCTGCTCAAGCTCTTCGGGCGGACCATGTGGATGAGCCTTGTGATTACATCCATGTGTATCTTGCTCGGCTATCCTGTGGCGTGGATCTTGGCAAACCTGCCAGCGCGCTCGGCCAACCTTTTGATGATCCTGGTGCTGCTGCCGTTCTGGACCTCGCTTCTGGTGCGGACATCGGCCTGGAAAGTGATGTTGCAACAGCAGGGTGTCATCAACGATGTTTTGGTCTGGCTCGGCTTTCTGGCTGATGACGACAGGCTCATCATTATCAACAACGCGACCGGCACGATTATTGCGATGACGCATATCTTGCTGCCGTTCATGATTTTGCCGATGTACTCGGTGATGCAGACAATCCAGCCGACCTATCTGCGCGCGGCGAAGAGCCTTGGCGCGACGAACTGGACGGCGTTTTGGCGGGTCTATTTCCCCCAGTCTATTCCGGGCATCGGGGCGGGCTCGATCCTCGTGTTTATTCTGGCGATCGGGTACTACATCACGCCAGAGATCGTGGGTGGTAACAAAGGTGTCTTCATCTCCAACCGCATCGCGTATCACATTTCGACATCGCTTAACTGGGGGCTTGCCGCTGCACTTGGCTCGATCCTTCTGGGAGCGGTTCTCATTCTCTACTGGGCCTACGACAAGATCGTTGGCATCGACAACGTGAAGTTGGGATAAAGACAATGGCTGCACTCACTCCGATTTCGCGCAAACCTTTCTGGCTTGTTGCACTTATCACTGGCGGATTTGGCGCCTTCTTCGGGCTCTTCATCGGCACGGCTAACGGTTCGGGGCCCATGGGCATCGTGATCGGCGCGGCGCTGATGGTTGCTCTGGCTTGGGCCTATATCTATCTGCTCAGAAACGAGCAGATCGGCCGTGGCATCACCTTTGCTGCGGGGGGGATCGCGGGCTTTGCTGCGGCAGGGATTCCGACAGCTGTGATTGGCGCTATTCTGGGCGCTTTGGGCGGCTGGCTGATCTATTGGGCTTATGAAGGGCGCTACCGCTCCTATATCGCGCCTTATCTGACGTGGTATCAGGTGCTGTGGCACTTCGGGTTCCGTGCCATCTGCGGGATCATCTTTATCTTCCTGATCACACCTATTCTGGTGGTTCTGCCGCTCAGCTTTAACGCGGAGAACTTCTTTACCTTCACCCCCGAGATGCTGCGGTTTGACCCTGAGGGGTATTCGCTCAAGCACTACCGCGACTTCTTCAATGACAACGAATGGCAGCGCAGCTTTAAGAACTCGCTGATCATCGCGCCGATTGCGACGCTGATTTCGGTGAGCCTTGGCACGCTTGCGGCCATCGGCCTGAGCCAGAGCCATGTGCCCGGTCGCCGCGCGATTATGGCGGTCATGATTTCTCCGATGATCGTTCCCCTGATCATTTCGGCGACGGGTATGTTCTTCTTCTACAGCCAGATCGGCAACTGGATGGAAGGCACGCTGGGCATGGACAAGAACCTCGTGGGCTACATCAAGGTGATCCTTGCGCATGCTGTTCTGGGTATCCCCTTCGTGATCATCACGGTGACGGCCACGCTTGTGGGCTTTGACCGCTCGCTGACCCGCGCTGCGGCGAATATGGGGGCCGACCCTGTGACCACCTTCTTCCGCGTGCAGATGCCGCTGATCCTTCCCGGTGTTATTTCGGGTGGCCTGTTTGCCTTTATCACCTCGTTTGATGAGGTGGTTGTGGTGCTCTTTGTCGGCTCGGCGAGCCAGAAGACGCTGCCTTGGCAGATGTTTACGGGCCTGCGTGAGCAAATCAGCCCGACGATCCTTGCGGTTGCGACGATCCTTGTGGTGATCTCGATTGCGTTGCTGACAACGCTTGAGCTTTTGCGCCGCCGCTCCGAGCGCCTGCGCGGTATGTCACCCGGCTGATGCAAATCAGCGGCAGCATCGCTGTTGTCACGGGGGCGGCCAAAGGCATTGGCGCGGCTCTTGTAAGCGCACTGAAAGAAAAAGGGGCGGCCCATGTGGCCGCCTTTGACCTGTCTGATGCTGTGCACAGCGTGGGAGCCGACAGCAGTTATATCTGCGACGTGACCGATGCGGCGGCCCTCTGCGCCGCTATCGAAGCGGTTGAGGCCAAGGCGGGGCCGATCGGGCTTTTCTGCTCCAATGCAGGCCTCCTCGGGCCACTGGTATTTGACAATGCTGCGGGCGCGACCGCCCTTGAGTGGCAACGCGCGTGGGATGTGAACGTGATGGCGCATGTGCATGCGGCGAATGTTCTCGTGCCGCTGATGCGCGCGCGGGGCGGTGGGCATTTCCTTCAGACGGCCTCGGCCGCGGGGCTTTTGAGCCAGATTGGCAACGCCGCATATTCCACGACGAAACACGCGGCCATCGGCTTTGCCGAAAACCTTGCAATCAGCCATCGCGATGAGGGCATTCGCGTGTCTGTGTTGTGCCCCCAAGGGGTGGACACCGATATGATACGCGGGGCGGAGGGGCACCCTGCGGCTCTTGACGGTGTGTTGTCTGCCCAAGAGGTTGCCGAGGCGGCGCTTGCGGGCGTCGAGGCCGAGCGCTTCCTGATCTTGCCGCACCCTAAGGTGGCGGAGTATCTGCGCGCCAAGGTCGCGGACTACGACCGCTGGATTGGTGGCATGGCCAAGCTGCAACGCGCTTACAGGCCGGCTACTCCAGAAGAGAGCTGAGCACAGGCGGTGGCGGGGCAAAGGCGCTTGCGGCATCGACAGGCCCGAAGCGTGCGAGGCCAAGCGCGAGCGCCACGGCGGACAATGACAGGCACAGAACAAGCCCGACCACGGCCCGTTTGCCGCGCCTCTGAGGCGGTGAGATACGGGCGTCTTGGGACATGACCTCTCCTGAATCGGGACTGTTTCAGGAGAAAGCTTGGCAAATAACTTTGACCAAAACATGAAGAGACTGTGATTTTGGGAGAGGTCTGCTTGTGGGGGTAGGCCCTTTGCCGCCTACGCTGCTCTTTTTACAATGCCGCACGAGGTGGAGCGCTCTTATAAGGTGGCCTTTAGACCCAGAGCGGTGTGGACTTTTGAGGATCGAATTGCGCTTGCGCGCAATCCGACCAATGCGAGAGGGGCTTTGCCCCTCTCGCGCTCTCCCCAGGATATTTTGAGCAAAAAGAAAGCCCGGGAAGAGCGCGGTTTGGTTTAGCTGCGGACGAGCTTTTCGTAGGCGTCGGAGATATCACGGGTGAGCGCGCCAACTTCGAAATTGTAGTCGCCGATCTGGCCAACGGGTGTGACCTCGGCAGCGGTGCCTGTGAGCCAGCATTGCTCGAAGCCTTCAAGCTCTTCTGGCATGATGTGGCGCTCGTGTACTGTGATGCCGCGCTCTTTGAGCATGCTGATCACAGTTTGGCGGGTGATGCCGTTGAGGAAGGCGTCGGGCGTGGGTGTGTGGACTTCGCCGTCTTTGACGAAGAAGATATTGGCCCCCGTCGCTTCGGCGACATAGCCGCGGTAATCAAACATCATCGCATCCGAGCAGCCTTTGGCTTCGGCGGCATGTTTGGACATGGTCGCGATCATGTAGAGGCCTGCGGCTTTGGCTTGTGATGGCGCGGTCTCGGGGCTGGGGCGCTTCCACTTGGCGATGTCGAGCTTGGCGCCTTTGAACTTGGCGTCACCGTAGTAATTGCCCCACTCCCACACGGCGACAGCCATGTGCACAGGGTTGCGGGCGGAGGCGACACCCATATCCGGGCCAGCGCCACGCCAGGCTACGGCGCGCACATAGGCGTCTTGCAGGCCGTTGGCTTCGAGCGCTGCCTGTTTGGCGGCTTCGATTTCATCGACGCTAAAGGGAATGTCAAAGTCGATCAGCTTGCCAGAATTGATCAGGCGCTGTGAGTGCTCACGCGATTTGAAGATTTTGCCGTCATAGCAGCGCTCGCCCTCGAAGACCGAGCTGGCATAGTGTAGCGCATGGGTGAGAATGTGGACATTTGCGTCGCGCCATTCGACCAGTTTACCATCCATCCAGATTTTGCCGTCACGATCATCATAGCCTGACATAGTGGTCTCCTCCGCGTGTCAGTTTCGTATTGTTGCGCAAAATACGACCGAAGTGGACATAATGTTGCGCAAAAACTGAGAATCGCTAACAGTTCAACCTTGGAATGTCAATAAAGCTGACTTAAAATCAGGCGAGGCAGAGGGAAGTGAAGATATGAGTGAGCCGATCACTGGCGACAGCCTGTTGTTCTTGACCGATGAGCAACTGCAACAGGGGATCGAGGGTATGTTCTTTGCCTATCGTGGCTTTACGGCCGACCCTGACCGTATTCTGGAAGAGTTGAACCGCGACCGCGACCAAAGCTACGGGCGCGCGCACCACCGCGCTGTGCATTTTATCGGGCGGGCGCCCGGCACGACGGTGAAGAACCTGCTCGAGATTCTTGGTGTCACCAAGCAATCACTCAACCGTGTCTTGCGCACGTTGATGGAGGATGGCCTTGTAGAGGGCAAGGTGGGTGGCAGCGACCGACGCGAGCGGCATTTGTTCCTTACCGAGGCAGGACGTACGCTTGAGCGGCAACTCTCGGAAGTGCAGCGCGCGCGTATGCGGGATGCCTACCGGACGGCGGGCCCTGACGCGGTGCGCGGGTTTCGCCAAGTGCTGGAGGCGATGATGGAGACAGAGTTGCGCAAGAAATACATGGCTTTGAAGGACAAAAGCGAATGAGTGACGTTGATGCGCATCTGTTGATTGTGGACGATGACGAGCGGATAAGAACGCTGCTCCAGAAATTCCTGATGCGCGCGGGGTTTCTTGTATCGGGCGCGCGTGATGCGGCCCATGCACGGCGGCTTCTGGCGGGGCTTGATTTTGACCTGATCGTGATGGATGTGATGATGCCCGGGGAAACGGGTGTCGATCTGACGCGCGCGGTGAGGGAAACATCGCAGGTGCCTATCATGCTGCTCACAGCCAAGGGCGAGACGGAAGACCGTATTGCGGGGCTGGAGGCGGGGGCAGATGACTATCTGGCCAAGCCGTTTGAGCCCAAGGAGCTTTTGCTCAGGATCAACGCTATCTTGCGGCGGATGCCGGAAGTGGTGGCGGAAGACGTGAAGCCCAAGGTGCTGGGGCTTGGGAGCTTTCAGTATGATATCGAGCGGGGCGAGCTGTGGCAGGGCGAGATGCTTGTGCGCCTGACGGCGACAGAGACCCAGCTGATGAAGATTTTTTCCGGCGCTGTGGGAGACGCGATCAGCCGTGTAGCGCTTGTGGAGGCTTTGGGGCGGGACCACGGGCAAGCCCAGGAGCGCGCGATTGATGTGCAGATCACGCGACTGCGGCGCAAGATTGAGCGCGACCCCAAGCAACCGCGCTATTTACAGACGGTGCGCGGGGCGGGGTATATGCTGGCACCTGACTGAAGCTTCGAATTTTCGCTTTGCGAAAATCCGACCGTCTGGGGAACCAGTCCCCCAGACCCCCTGGGATATTTGGGGCAAAAAGAAAGACTATGGTCTCTCAGGTGAAGAGGTTGGCGTAGGTTTCGCGGAGTGCCTTTTTTTGGACCTTGCCCATGGTGTTGCGTGGGAGTTCGGGCAGAAGCAGGATGTGTTTGGGCTGCTTGAACTTGGCCAGCTTTTCAGAGGTGACAGCTTGTATTGCCTCAAGTGTGAGGCTCTGGTCTGAAGGCACAACAACGGCGACAACAGCTTCGCCAAAGTCGGGGTGGGGCACGCCGATAACGGCGCTTTCCAACACGCCGTTGATATCATCGATCAGGCTTTCGACTTCTTTAGGGTAGACGTTGAAGCCACCTGTGATGATGAGGTCTTTGCCGCGGCCAACGATGCTGATGTAGCCGTCTTCATCCATCACGCCCAGATCGCCTGTGATGAACCAGCCATCGGGGCGCAGCTCTTCGGCTGTTTTCTCGGGCATCTGCCAATAGCCCTTGAAGACATTTGCACCACGCACTTCGATTGTTCCGATCTCGCCTTGGGCCACCTCGCCTTCACGGCCCATGATGCGCAGCTCAACGCCCGGGAGCGGAAGGCCGACTGTGCCGGGGCGGCGGGTGCCTGTGTAGGGGTTGGAGGTGTTCATGTTGGTTTCTGTCATGCCGTAGCGCTCGAGGATGGTGTGGCCTGTGCGGGCCTGCCACTGCTCATGTGTGTCCACCAGCATGGGGGCGGAGCCAGAGATGAAGAGGCGCATATTGGCGGCGCGGTCGCGTGTCAGCTGCGGATCTGCGAGCAGACGGGTATAGAAGGTCGGCACACCCATGAGCACGGTGGCTGTCGGCAGGGCTTCTAGCACGGCCTCGGGCGAGAAACTGTTGAGAAAATGAAGTGTCGCCCCTGATACCAGCGCCAGGTTGGTGGCCACGAACAGGCCGTGGGTATGGAAGATGGGCAGGGCATGGATGAGCACGTCTTGGTCTGTGAACTGCCAGTAGCCTTTCAGGCAGGCCGCGTTGGAGTAGAGGTTGTCATGGCTGAGCATCGCGCCTTTGGAGCGGCCTGTTGTGCCTGAGGTGTAGAGAATGGCGGCCAGATCATCGGCGGTGCGGGGCACGGGGGCGACAATGGCATCAGAGAGCGCCTCTGTCAGGGAGCCTGTGCCGTTTGCGCCCAGAGTGAAGACGCGCGCCTCGCCTGCAAGCGGTGTCACTTCGGCCACGCGCGCAGGGTCGCAGACCACGATGGCTGGTGTGGCGTCATCGAGAAAATAGGCCAGCTCGGAGGCTGTATAGCCGGTGTTGAGCGGCAGGAAGACACCGCCTGCGGCGACTGTGGCAAGGTAGAGCTCAAGCGCTGTGAGAGACTTCTCGACTTGCACGGCCACACGATCACCCGGCTTCAGGCCCGCGCTTGTGAGAACGGCGGCGAGGTGGAGCGCGTTTTGGAGGGTTGCTCCATAACTTTGGGGCGCAGCATCGGGCGCTTGGGCAAAAGTCTTTTCCGGGTGGGCTTTGCCATAGGCTGCGAGGCGGGAGAAAAGGTAGTTTTCAGTCATGTTGGCCCTCAGATTTGCGCAGAGTTGATGCGGCTTTGTCTTTGCAAGTGCAAGAGGGCAATTGACCTCAGGCGAGCTGCGCGCAATGGTCGCGCCGAAAGGGAGGCCCTCATGCATCCGCTCAAAGGCATCGCGCTGAAACTCTGTTCTGTTGTGACATTTATCACCATGGCCTCTCTGATCAAGGCCAGTGCTGCGCACGTGCCTGCGGGGCAGGCTGTGTTCTTTCGCTCTGTTTTTGCCTTACCCATTATTCTGGCCTGGCTCGCTATGCGGGGCGATCTGCGCACCGGGCTGAAGGCGGCTTCGCCTATGGGGCATTTCTGGCGCGGGTTCGTTGGCACGGCGGCGATGGGCCTTGGCTTTGCGGGGCTGGGGCTGTTGCCTCTGCCCGAGGTCACAGCCATTGGCTACGCTGCGCCGCTGCTCACGGTTATTCTGGCGGCGATGTTTCTGGGCGAACAGGTGCGCCTTTTCCGGCTTGCGGCGGTGGCACTGGGGATGGTGGGTGTTCTGATCGTTTTGGGGCCACGGCTGAGCGCGTTTTCGGGCGATACGGTCGAAAAGACAGCGGCGCTGGGCGCGATGCTTGTGCTCACAGGGGCGCTTTGTGCGGCGCTGGCCCAGATTTACATTCGTAAGCTTGTGGCGACCGAGCAGACATCGGCGATTGTGTTTTACTTCTCGGTGACCTCGGCGCTGCTTTCGCTGCTGACCTTGCCATTTGGCTGGGTTGTGCCAACAGGGCGTGAGGCCACATTTTTGATCATGGCGGGTTTGCTTGGCGGTATGGGGCAGATTTTTCTGACCTCGGCCTACCGCTTTGCGCCTGCCTCTGTGGTTGCGCCGTTTGACTATGCTTCGATGCTTTTTGCCATTTTGATTGGCATGTTCTTTTTCAACGAAGTTCCAGATGCGCGCACAATCGGTGGGGCTGCTCTTGTTATTCTGGCGGGAGTGATCATCATCTGGCGGGAACACCAGCTTGGGCTGGAGCGCGGACGTGCGCGGCGCGGAATGACACCGCAGGGATAAAGACAGATTAGGAGGCAGATATGCCAACAGTTGGAGAAGCACTTGTTGCGCGGCTTAAAGCGCATGGGGTGAGCCATGTTTTCGGCATCCCCGGGGTGCACACCGTTGAGCTGTATCGTGGGCTGGCTGCGTCGGGCATTGCCCATATCACCCCGCGCCACGAGCAGGGTGCCGGCTTTATGGCGGATGGCTATGCGCGCGCCTCTGGTAAGCCGGGGGTGGCGTTTGTCATCACGGGGCCGGGGCTGACAAACACGCTGACGCCCATGGCGCAGGCGCGGGCAGACAGCGTTCCGATGCTGGTTGTTTCGGGTGTGAACAAGACGCCTACGCTGGGCAAGGGGCTGGGCTGTTTGCACGAGCTGCCTGACCAGTTGGCGCTGTCAAAAACAGTGTCTATCACAGCCGAACAGATCGAAACGGCTGAGAGCCTGATGCCTGCGATTGACGCGGCGTTTGAGGGCATGGCGGCAGCGCGTGGCGGGCCGTATCATATCGAAATTCCGATTGATGTGGCCAAGCACGACCATGCAAAAGTGGGTGTTGCCCCGGCCTTGCCAGCGGCGCAAACGCCTGATGCGGGGCAGATTGCTGCACTGTCTGAGGCGTTGATGCAGGCGGAGCGCGTGGTGATCCTTGCGGGCGGTGGCGCAAAGCGTGCCGAGGCGGCGCTGGGCCAGCTGGCCGAGCGGCTCGATGCGCCAGTTGTGCTGACGGTGAATGCACGCGGGATGATGCACAAGCACCCCCTTGGTGTTCCTGCCAGCCCGAGCCTGAACGCGGTGCGCGCTACGATTGCCGAAGCGGACTTTGTGCTGGCCGTGGGGACAGAGTTTGGCCCGACGGATTATGATATGTATGCGCTTGGCGAGATGCCTGCGATGAAGCGTTTGGCGCGGATTGATATCTGTGCCGCGCAGCTTGCGCGCCACGCGGCCGAGATGACCCTCAAGGCTGATGCGGGTGCTGCGCTTGAGGCGCTTCTGGCGGCGGTTTCTGACAAGCCGATTGGCGACGGTGCCGCGCGGGCCGAGGCGGCGCGCAAGGCAGCTTGGGATGAACTCAGCGAAGATTACCGCATGATGTGTGGTATGCTTGATGTGATCCGCGAGGCGCGCCCCGGTGCGCTTGTGGTGGGGGACAGCACCCAGCCGATTTATGCGGGGAACCTCTTTTACGACCATGATGTTGCGGGGGGCTGGTTTAATGCTGCCACGGGCTTTGGCGCTTTGGGCTATGCTATTCCTGCGGGTATTGGTGCGCAGTTTGCCAAGCCGCATCAGCCTGTTGTTGTCATTGCCGGTGATGGCGGGGCGCAGTTTACCCTGCCCGAGCTGATGACCGCGGCGCAGGAGAAGCTGCCGATGACATTTATCATCTGGAACAATGGCGGCTATGGCGAGATCGAACTCACTATGAAGAATGCCGATATTGATGTGGTGGGCTGTGACCCGAAGCCACCGTTGTTTGAGCATGTGGCGGCGAGCTGCGGAATGCCTTACACCCGCGTTGTGGCTGAGCCTGAGGCGCTGCGCGCGGCCCTGCGGCCCAAAGCGGGGCAGGTTGGCCCTGTGATGATCGAGATCGACGCACCGTTTATTGCGAGCTGAGGGGGTATTTTGGCCAATTTTGTGACTGTTCCTGCGAAAGCCACGCCCGAAAGTGGCGCGTGGTGTGACCTGCACCAAGAGCGCCCGCGCGGGCTATTGCCTGCGGCAGACCGTAAGCGCGTGGCTGGCTATGTGACGGCCAATCCAGAGTGGGCGGGCGTTGTGCTCTTTGTGGGAGAGGTGAGCCATTGGGTGCAAGTGTCTGCGGGAGAGATTGTGAGCTTCCAGTCGTTCCTTACGGGGCGGCTTGCGCAGGCTTTGGGCGCTGAAGGCGCGCCTGATGCAGATGTTTTGCAAGGTACGATGAGCCAGCCCGAGCGGCTTGCGGGGCTTCTGCGCAGCGCGGAGGTGTCTGGCAACACGGGCGCAGCGCTTGGCGCGCTTATCGGAGCCGAGCTGGCTGCGACGCGGGCCTTTTGGCTGGGTGCTGATTTGCGGCTGATGGGCGATGGCCCGTTGGCAGACGCTTATGAAGCGGCGCTGCGTGCGCAGGCGGCTTGGGTCACGCGCATCTAAAACACAATCTGGAAGCTTGCGCCCTTTGCCGAAGGAACAAGCGTTATCTCTGCACCGTTTGCCTCAAGCATGGCGCGCGTGATGGCGAGGCCCATACCTGTGCCGCCTGCGTTGCGGCGGGTGGTGAAGAACGGATCAAAGATGCGTGCGCGGTCGCCTTCGGCCACGCCTGTGCCATTGTCAGAGAGGGTGAGCGCGCCTTCTTCTGCTGTCAGCGTGAGAGCGCTTGCGCCGTGGTTGGCGGCGTTTTGGGAGAGCTGCTCCAGCACGGCTGTGAGCGCGGTTGCATCCAGCGGAAGCGGCGCATCAGCGGCCACGGACACGGTGAGCGTGTCAGGCAAGTGGCCCACCACATCGGCCAGACGTGTTGGCCCCCGCCCGTAAGGCGCGCGGGCAGCGGCAAGGGCGCGCAGGCTGTTGAGCAGGCTTTGCATCCGTGCGCTGGAGGTGTGGATCGAGGCGAGAAGTCGGGCACGATCTTCAGGGTCATCCACCCCTGCTTGCAGCAGTTCGGCGGCGGCTGTGATGCTGGTGAGAGGTGATTTCAGCTCATGGGTGACATGGTCAGAGTAGGCGCGGATTCCTGCTTCTCGGTTTTGCAGGGCCTTGGCCATATCATCAACCGAGCCGGCCAGCGCGCTGAACTCGGGCGTGCCAAAATGCGGCGGCAAGGGCGCATCAACTGCGCCGGCTTTCACAGCCTTGGCATAGGCCGTGAGCGCATAGACAGGGCGCAACACCAGCCGCCAGAGCAGATAGGCCAGAATGGCCGTGGCCCAGAGCGCGAGCCAGCCTATGAGCCATGTTGTTTCAGCCCAGCCGAGGATATTGCCCGCCAGTTTGAAATAGCCGATGCCCACAAGTGGCAGGCAAAACACCGCTGCAAGCGTGCCCCCGATCACAAGCGCGAGGGGCGGACGCCACTTTTGGGTGATGCGGTTTTGCTTCACTGGCCCAGACATGCACCCATCCTTACGCCGACGCCATGCACCGTTTCGATTGCGTCGCTTGCGCCATGCTCGGAGAACTTTGCGCGCAGGTTGCGCAGGTGGCTGTCAACGGTGCGATCAGAGACATGGATGGTCGGGCCGTAGACGGCATCTGATATCTGGATGCGGGAATAGACATTGTCGGGCCGTGCCATGAGGAAGGAGAGAAGCGCCATTTCGCGCTGTGTGAGAGACAGATCAACCGTGCCAAAGCGGCAGAGATGCTTGGCGGGGTCAACCGAGAGCAAGCCGCGCTTGAGCGGGCCTTGGCTGGTCGATGCGCTGCTGGAGCTGCGCTTGAGGATCGACTTTATGCGCGCCACAAGCTCGCGGGGCGAGAAGGGCTTGGTGACATAGTCATCCCCGCCGATTTCAAGGCCGATAACCTTGTCGATCTCGTCGTCGCGGGCTGTGAGGAACAAGACAGGTGTTTCCTTTTCCGCGCGCAGGCGGCGGCACAGCTCTATTCCGTCTATGGCGGGGAGGCCAATGTCGAGCACGATAAGCTCATCCTGACCGTTGAGCGCTTTGGCGAGGCCTTCGGCCCCATCGCCCGCTTCGCGCACGGTATGGCCAGCTTGCTTGAGGGTGATGCGCAGCACATCGCGGATCTGGGGGTCATCGTCGATGATCAGTATGTTGGCCATGTTGCGGCCTCCTCGGCTTGCGTGAGTGCGTTTAAGCTACGCTGCAA
>P_2C_Liq_1_UnCtyDRAFT_1000749_pt1 | contig 13448 bp, 8 predicted proteins | sample Pon2CUnioCityCA_2_FD_10234 | JGI IMG/M metagenome (IMG submission 10234)
CATCTCCTCTAAAGGCAAATCTAGCGTCAATTTGCCGCTTTTGAGTTTGATTTGCATCTCCCAAACACTCGCAACACTCAAAAATAACTCATTTTCTCGGTTTCCTAACAGGGTTGTCACCCTCGGCGAGAGTTTTTCGGGTAAGCCAACCCACCAAATAAAAACATGAGTATCTAGCAGTAATTTCATGCCTGACCACTCCAATATTCGGGGGGGAGGGGATCGTTGAAATCGTCAGATATCCAAACTTTACCCCGATGGAGGCCGGCGACGCGGGGTTTGGACGATCGCGGCTGCGGTTTAGGATATTTCTGGGCCAGGAACTCGATATAATCTAAAATCTGTTGCTGTTGCGTCTCGGGTAAGTCTTGGAGTTTCTCCAGAATCGTCTCAGAGACGGAGTTGGCGGTGTCAGTGGTGGAGGGAGTCATGGGAAACCTCGAACGCCTACGCTGATAGTCTAGCAAATCCCCCTCTGGACTTGGAGAAGGGGCGATCGCTCACCCAACTCCCGAGAGATGAAAACGCTTAAGTCTTGCTTAAGACGGATTGGCGTCTAAGACGAACCGAACAACTGGCGTATAATAGGGGAATCAGATTTTCCTCACCTCAAGTTTCTGCCATGTTTCAAGTTCTTTATGTCTTAGTTAAGGCAATTGAGCCATTTTTAGTGCCAATTTGTTTTATTAGTGCTTGGGCGATCGTCTTCATGATTTTAGGAAATTTTCTGGCGGCGATCCGCAGTAGCCACCAGCGGGCCAAAGTAATGCACCAGATTCCCTGTGCCAATTGCGCCTATTTTACCAACGATCATCGCCTCAAATGTCCACTGCATCCCATGACCGCATCTTCAGAAGAAGCAATTGGCTGTAGCGATTATGAATCGACGCGGCCGGCGTTCTTGGATCAAGTGGGATAAAATGTTGACCTCTGCCATCCTACGTGACGGATGTTCAGATGCCGGGGATGGATGGTTTAGAGGCGATGCAGCGGATTCGTCAACAGTACTGGGGATCGGATATTCCCATCATTGCCCTGACCGCGTTGGTCCTAGAGTCCGATGAGCAGCGATATTTGCAGGCTGGAGCTGATGAGTATCTCAGTAAACCAGTCAAGTTGAAACATTGAGTGGCCCGGATTGAGGCACTCTTAGAACGGTCGAATATCCAGGTTTAAGGAGATGCTGACTCGTTGAAATTACGTAGACCCGTTCATCTTTGCTGATAGAAGAACTCGGGAAATACGCAATCGTAGACCGAGAGCCGCTTCCCGACCGGTGCTGAACTCTAAAGTTGTGCATCTTCGTTGATAAGAGTGCTAAAACTGGGTGCATGTCGAGAGAACGCGCCCTAAAAATTGGCTATAATAGCCCTGGTTGGGGACAGCGTGAGATCCAACTCCGGTTTTAAGAGAAAAAAAGGTATCTCATGGACGTTATGTTTAGGACTGCCATCCTTAGGAATCCTCCAACCTTAAGGTCGAATATCTCTCTTAAAGAGGCGATTACCCACCTGAAGGGTATGACCCCCCAGGTCAATCCCACATTGGGGGAGTTGCCTTTGCAAGAAGCAACAAATGCCTCAGACTCTTGGTCAGACGTTTGGGTCATCTTAGATGACGATCGCCCTCTGGGAGTCCTGACAAAAGGGGATTTCCTCGAAGCGATTCTCCAAGAACGAGAGAACGACACGCCACTTTCGCAGTTGATCACGCAGCGGCCTTTACAGTTACAAGAATCAGAATTAGTAGATCTCTGGAGTCTCTGTCAACGGCTGCACCAGGAGCAAAAGCAAGCCGTGGTACTGCTCGACGAGGGCGATCGCTTCCGGGGGCTCATCACCCATGAGAGTTTGCTGCAAGGCCTTTGTTATCAACAAACCAACCTTGCGATCGAGCAATTGCAGCAGCAGCAAAGCCATGAACTAGAACAGCTCTCCCAACGTTTAAACCTTGCTCTCGACTCCAGTGCGATCGGCTTCTGGGAGTTGCATCTCAAGGATCAACGGATGACCTGGGATGAACGTATGTATCCGCTCTACGGACTGTCTCCCTTAGCCGGTCCCCCATCCTATGAGATGTGGCTCAATCTACTCCACCCCGACGATCGCCCCGAGATTGTCTATCTCAGCGAACAGGTTATGTCTGGAGAGCTTGACTATGATCGCGAATTGCGGATTCTGCACGGAGATGGAACTCTGCGTTACCTCAAAGCCTCGGGAACTCTGATTCGTGATGCTCAGGGAAAGCCTGAAAGTCTCATTGGCATCAATTTTGATATTACCGAGCGCAAAGAAGCCGAAATCCGCTTACAAGAAAGTGAAACCCGCTTCCGTCGCGTGTTCGAGGCGAATGTGGTCGGCATGATGTTTACCGACTTTAGCGGTCAAATTAGCGACGCCAATGATCACTTTTTACAGATGTTGGGCTATTCCCGAGCTGATTTGGAGCAGGGACGCTTAAACTGGGCTGAGATCACTCCCCCGGAGTACCGAGATTTAGATCTCAAGGCGATGGAGATGTTACGAGAGTCGGGGAGCGTTCAGCCTTGGGAAAAGGTCTATCAGCATCGGGATGGCCATCCTGTGTGGGTGTTGGTGGGGGTAGCCCTCTTGTCCTTAGACGATGGCAGTTGTGTCTGTGTGGTAGTCGATATTAGCGATCGCAAACACAATGAAACCATCCTCAAGCGGCAACTGGTGGCCATGGAAATGGCGATCGATGGCATTGCTATTCTTGAGGATCATCACTACATCTATTTAAATAGCGCCCATTGTCAGATTTTCGGCTATGATGCTCCCTCAGAACTACTCGGCCAGCCTTGGCAACGCCTATTTACCTCCGAAGAAATTCCTCGCGCTGATGCCGAGATTTTCCCTCAACTTGACCGCCAGGGAATTTGGCAAGGGGAGTCAACAGCGTTACACAAAGATGGGAGTTCCTTTCCCTTAGAATTATCCCTCTCCCAAACCGATGAAGGCTTATTGATTTGCGTCTGTCGAGATATTAGTGAACGTAAGCATACAGAAAAGGCACTACGGGAAAGTGAAGAAAAGTTCAGACAATTAGCAGAAGTCGTCGATGCGGTGTTTTGGATTGTCCATTGTAATCGCCGCGATCGCATCTACGTCAGCCCCGCCTATGAACGGATTTGGCAACGATCTCAACAGGAGCTGTTTATAAGCCCAGATGCCTGGGCTGAGAGTCTGCATCCGGGCGATCGCGATCGGGTTTTGGCCGCCATTCCCAAACAACTTCAGGGGCAATATGACGAAGAATATCGCATCTTGCGCCCCAATGGTGAAGTTCGCTGGATTCGCGATCGCGCTTTCCCCATTTTAAACGACCAGGGACAGCCCTATCGCATTGCCGGCATTGCTGAAGATATCACCGATCTCAAACAAGCTGAACAGGAAAATCAACAACTCCTGCAACAACTGACTGCCTTTAAATTAGCCCTCGATGAATCGGCGATTGTGGCTATTACCAATCCCGATGGAGTCATTACCTATGCCAATGAGCGATTTTTATCACTTTCGGGTTACTCTCGTCAGGAACTGATCGGTCAAACCCATCGCCTCGTGAACTCAGGATATCATCCTCGATCGTTTTTTAAAGAATTATGGTCAACGATCTTACAGGGGAAAGTCTGGCGGGGAGAAGTCTGTAACCAGGCTAAGGATGGCTCTGTGTACTGGGTTGATAGTACCATCGTGCCGTTTTTAGACTGTCAGGGTAAACCGGTGCAATTTTTAGCAGTTCGTTTTAACATCACCGGCCGCAAAACGGCTGAAATTGCCCTCAAAAGCAGTAACGCGCTCCTCTCAACCATTAGTCAAGCCCAATCTCAATTTATTACAGCCACCAATCGTCTGGTTATTTTTGAAGACTTGTTAGCGCAACTGTTGGAACTAACTCAGAGTGAATATGGTTTTATTGGTGAAGTTCTCTTCCGCGATGATGGTAGCGCCACCCTAGAGGAAACCCTCTTCAAAATTAGTGGAGTTCCCTATCTGCGAAGCCATAGCATTACCAATATTGCTTGGGATGCCGCGACACGCCAATTTTATGACGACAATTATGAGCAAGGGATGGAGTTTGAAAATATGAATACCCTGTTTGGAGCGGTCATTATGACCGGCAAACCGGTGATTTCTAACTTCCCCACCACGGACTCACGGCGCGGTGGAACCCCCGCAGGACATCCACCCTTAAATAGCTTTTTAGGGCTGCCCTTTTTTCAAGGCAATACGTTAATGGGAATTGTGGGTATTGCCAACCGAGCGGGAGGCTATAATCAGGAGATCATCGATTATCTCGCCCCATTTTTAGTCACCTGTAGTAACCTCATCGAAGGCTATCGCCTCGATGGGAAACGCCGACAAGCTGAAGAACAGTTATCTTACACCAATGAACAACTCATTCGGGCAACTCGCTTAAAAGATGAGTTTCTCGCCAATATGAGTCATGAACTTCGCACCCCCCTCAACGCCATTTTGGGGATGACGGAAGCCCTGCAAGATGACGTTTTTGGGGATATTAACGACAAACAACGAAAGGCTTTAGAAACTGTTGAACGGAGTGGAACCCATTTACTAGCCCTCATCAATGATATCTTAGATGTTGCCAAAATTGAATCGGGTCAAATTGAGTTAGACTGCTCCCCAACCTCCATTTCCTACCTCTGTGAATCCAGCTTAGCCTTCATACGGCAACAGGCGTTAAAAAAAAGCATTCATTTACGCTTAGATGTTCCTTGCCATCTATCACCGATTATTCTCGATGAACGACGAATCCGCCAAGTTTTACTCAACCTTCTTAATAATGCTGTTAAATTCACCCTAGAGGGCGGAGAAATTCGCCTCACCGTCACGGAACTCGTGAGCCAGTCTCGTGAAGAACTATCAGAGCTTTGTTTTGCTGTCCAAGATACAGGCATTGGGATTTCTCCAGAGAATATCCAAAAACTCTTTCAACCCTTTGTGCAAATTGACAGTGCCTTAAATCGCCAATATGAAGGAACTGGCTTAGGCTTGGCTCTGGTGAAGCGTATTGTGGAACTCCATCAGGGCAACGTTGCTTTAACCAGTGAGGTAGGAGTGGGCAGTTGTTTTAGCTTTACCTTACCCTATCGAACGGCGATCGCCTCGGATTCAGGTTCCCCTTCTCCCACTCCCTCTCAGCTCAACTCNGTCTCAAATCCTGCCACCTCTGCTGTGATTTTAGTGGCAGAAGATAATGAGGCCAGTTTAAACACCTTAGCCAGTTATCTAACAGCTAAAGGCTATCAGCTTTTGCTTGCCAAAAATGGTGTAGAGGCTGTAAAATTAGCAATCTCCGAACGACCCGACATCATTCTGATGGATATTCAAATGCCAGGAATGGATGGGTTAGAGGCAACTCACCTGATTCGCCAAAACCCAGATCTGGAGAGAGTTCCTATCCTAGCCCTCACCGCTTTGGCCATGGAGGGCGATCGCGATCGCTGTTTAGCCGCCGGAGCAAGCGATTATCTCACTAAACCTGTTAAACTAAGAGAAATCGTGCAACGAATTGAACGGATATTAATCGGCTCAAAATCTTAGTTTACCCCCTAGGAGATGCTTTATGACTGCTGCGATTCTTGTCATTGATGATGAACCTGATAATTTCGATGTGATTGATGCTTTATTAAGTCAAGAAGACTATGAAGTCAGTTATGCCGCCAGTGGTTCTGCTGCACTGTCCTCTCTGGAGAGCTATAACCCCGATTTAATTCTCCTAGATGTGATGATGCCCGATGTCGATGGCATTGACATTTGTCGCCGCTTAAAAGGGATGCCGGATTGGCGCAGAGTGCCGATTATTATGGTGACAGCGTTAAATTCTAAAGATAACTTGGCACGCTGCCTCGAAGCCGGTGCCGATGATTTTGTTGGCAAGCCTGTGAATGGCTTGGAATTGCGAGCTAGGGTGAAGTCAATGCTGAGGCTAAAGTATCAGTATGACGAGTTACAGGGACTCCTGCAATTACGAGAAGATCTCGTTAAAATGATTCTTCATGATGTTCGGAATCCTCTGAGTGGTTTGTTGCTGGGTTTGGAACTTTTGCGCAGTCCCAACTATCCTGAAGCGAAACGCCTGCATCGCTTAGAAACGGTCTATTCTCTGGCTAAATCGGTGCAAACGTTGGTGGAGGAGTTGTTGCAAGTGACCTTGACGGAAGCGGGACAGTTGAACCTCACCTATAGTTCCGTCGATATCGGGGGGTTAGTCCAATCCTGTTTAACCCGATTTGAGGCGATCGCCGCTCAAAAGCACCTCACTCTGGTGAGTCAACTTCCTGAAACGCCGCTGACAGGACTTGAGCTAGATGTGGCCCTCTTTCAGCGGGTGTTGGATAATCTGATCTCGAATGCGATTAAGTTTTCTCCTCAAGGGACTCAAATCACTTTGACCGTGACAGAGTTAACCCCAGACCAGATTAAAATTGAGGTGATTGACGCGGGTTCGGGTGTCCCGGACGAGTTACGGGAGAAGATTTTTGAAAAATATGAAATTGGAACCATGATGGCCAACATCTCCCAAATTGGCTTGGGGTTAGCCTTCTGTAAAATGGTGATTCAAGGCCATCAGGGGATAATTCAAGTGCATCCCCATCCGACTCAGGGATCGGTATTCGAGATTCTGCTTCCCCGTCAGCCCCTCGTGACTTCCTCAGCCTCCCCAGAAACCGCTCTCACGCCTCCATAACTGCCAAGAGGCGATCGACAATATGCTGCCAAGTGAAGCCCTGTTGCACCCACTCCGGGGCGTTACGTTGCGCCTGTTGGATGAAACTGGGGGTTTCGATGAGTTGGCTCATTAGGGCTACCGTATGCTCTAAACTCGGATGCAGATAGTCTCGGATTTCGTGATCCCATTCCACCTGTTTCAGTTCACTGTCAATGTAGCGGGTGAAACGGCGATCGGTGAAATCATCCGTTGACCCGCCTTTGGTGCAGAGAATCGGTAGCCCGGAAGCGGCAGCTTCCAAAACCGGCATATTAAACCCTTCTGCCAAATAGGGGGAAATATAGGCATCACAGGTTTGATAGAGTTGGGCCAACTCCTGAGTTGAGAGACTGCGGCCAATATAGGCTAGGCGGGGTATGACGCGATCGCGCTCCTGGGGCGTTAACATCTCATTGAGGCCTTCGAGAACGAACTTACGAGAGTTGCGAATCGCATCACTGCCTTTTAAGACTAACCGGGCCTGAGGATGGCGATACGCCACCTCAGCGAAGGCTTTGAGGAGCATCCGTAGGCCTTTATTCCAGGTCATGACCCCAATATTGAGAAAAGCAAAACAGCCCTCAAGTTGCGACTGTTGCCGCCGCCGTTGACGTTCCGCCGCCGCTGCGGGGTGAAACACTGCCGTATCCACCCCATGGGGAACCACTTGCACCCGTTCAGGAACCGCCCCCGCTCGTAGAAAACCATGGCGAGACCAATGGGAGGGGGTAATAATCACCGTCTCAGAGTCTCGATGAGCCTGGCCAAAATCTTGCACCCCCATCATCTCCATCATGGCTTTTTGCACAATCCGCCATTCCGTGGTGCCAAAGACATAGGTTCTGCGGGAGTCAGAGTCTGATAAATCATAGGGCATCACCATGCGTAGGGTGGCATCAGCCCGCAGATGTAACGGGGGCGGTGGAATTTGTCCTAACTGCTGTTCCTCAGCCGCTGTAAACAGTCCCGATTGCGGTTCCCAGGTGTGATCTAAATAGGGCAAGTCCCGATGAAAGACCTGTATCTGAGGACGGCGTAAAAATTCTAAGAGTTGATGTTGATTGGCCACCGCAAAGGAGTGAGGGACAAAACGCCAGCCTTCTACCACAAGTTTCATAATTTGTCAAGTTCTTTGCAAATGGGATGAACGGGAAGTTAGAGTTGAGGGGCGATCGCCGTCTCAGCCCCGAGGGTTGGGAGTTGGGCTTTGGCAGAGAGTTCAAGGATTGTATGGTATAGTGACGCTAGGGTGGGGGTCAATCTTGTCCTCCGAGTGGGGAGCGACTTGGGGCGCAAAACGATGGGATAATTCTCCCGAATACTAGGACGCGAGGATTGAGGTTGACTAAAGCCGCAGAGGTCAGCCAGCGGCCGGATCTTGTCTCGAATAGGTCAATCGCATTCATGTCATCGACACTTAACGTCTTTCCAGAATTCATTGCTCAATTCCTCGATCGCCATCCCCCCTCTATCTCCCCAGAAACCCCCCTGAGCGAGATCTGGGGGCAGTTTCGGGTCAAGATGACTCACTCGCCGGCCTCAAGTTCCGCCAGAGATGTTCTGCACTCGGGGTATGTCTGTGTCGTTGAGGGCGATCGCTGTCTGGGATTGCTCACCACCGAGGAGGCGATCGCCGTTCTGGCCCAGGGTAACGATCCCCACTCAATCCCCGTCTCCCGTCTCATCACCCCTGGAGAAGCCGTTATTGCCCCTGCTCTCCTCAACCATCCCCCCGCCCTCTACGAAGCCGCTCAACAGCATCCTTTCTTATTGTTGCTCGACCACGAGCAGCACTGTCTGGGGGTGTTACCCAGTGTCGCCCTCTTGAAGTTGCCCGAGTTAGCCGACTTACCTCAAGAGTTCTGCTCACTGCATCCCTTTGAAATTGCCCTAAACCATCTCCCCATCACCGTGTTTCGCAAAGATAGTCAGTTGCGTTACACCTGGGTTTATAAAAGCTTCCCCGGCTTAGATCCCCACTCTATGTTAGGCCACCGCAATCATGACCTCTTCTCCCCGGCGGATGCCGAGCAATGGGAGGCGATCGAGCGGCGAGCCTTAGAACACCACCAAGGAATCCGTCAGAACATCGCCCTGACCTTAAACGGTATCTTTCACTATTACGATCTGACCGTAGAACCCTTGTTCGATGATTCCGGGAGCATCCTGGGCCTGGTGGGAACCGCCTTAGAGATTACCCAGAGTTATCTCAATCAACAAGCCCTGATCATGCTCAACCACGAACTTGAAAGTATTGTTGAAGAGCGAACCGCCGAGCTACAACGGAGTAATGCCGAGTTATTACAATCCCTCTCAGCCGCGCGGGAACTCAACGACCTCAAATCCCGATTTATCACCCTAACCTCCCACGAATTTCGCACGCCCCTAACCACCATTCTCGGCTCCACCGAACTGCTCAAACATTATGGTGAAAATTGGACTCAGGACAAACGAGAGCGGTATCTCGATCGCATCCATGACACCGTTGATCACATGACGCGCTTGCTCAATGATGTCCTAACCGTCGGTCAAGCCGAAGCCGGACAACTGGCCTTTTCCCCCAGCCTTGTCAAGATCTTGGAACTCTTCGAGGGTGCGATCGAGCAAGTCCTCAGCAAAACCTATCGCGATCGCACCATTGAACTCAGCCATGACCTTCACGCCAGGGATATTTATTTAGATCAGACCTTAGTCTCACAAATCCTCTCGAATCTGCTCTCGAATGCCCTCAAATACTCCTCGGCTGATTCAGGGATAGAGGTCTACTTAGAAAGCCAAGAGAACCAGGTCAGGTTTCAGGTGCGGGATTATGGAATTGGCATTCCCGAAGCGGATCAAGCGGATTTATTTACCTCATTCCATCGCGCTAAAAATGCCGCTAACATACAAGGGACAGGACTCGGCTTATCCATCGTGAAAAATGCCGTCCATCTCCATGGCGGACAAGTCACCGTAGAGAGCCAAGAGGGTTCAGGTTCGACCTTTACCGTCCTGCTGCCCCTTACCCAATCTGTAGCTTATGACGACAATTCTCGTGATTGAAGACGAAGTTGACGTGCGAGAAATTCTTAGTGAGTTGTTAACCACCGAAAATTTTAACGTCCTGACTGCCAATAATGGTGATTTAGGCTACCAAATCGCCCAATGCCAGCGCCCCGACTTAATTTTATGTGACATCATGATGCCGGAGTTGGATGGCTATGGAGTTCTGAGTCAACTGAAAGAGAACCCGGCTACAGATGAGATTCCCTTTATTTTCCTCTCAGCTAAAGCCGATCGCCTAGATTTCCGAGTGGGCATGGACTTGGGCGCAGATGATTATCTCACCAAACCCTTTACACGGGATGAACTCCTAACAGCGGTGCGGATGCGGCTGAAAAAGCAGGCGGCCCTCTCTCGGCGACATCATGAACAATTGCTGCGCACCCAACACGATTATCAACAGAAACTTGAGCAGGCGAAACAGTATCTTAACGAGGTGTTAGCTCAAGATCCCTTGACAGGGTTACTGAATCAACTGAGGCTGCGACAGGAATTTGAGCGATTTATCAAGGAAATCCAGCCCCTAGAGCCATCGAGCTTAGTTCCCTTAGTCTGTGTGGGGGTAGATCGTTTACGGGAGATTAACGCTGAATTGGGCTATAGCAGCGGCGATCGCTGTCTGCAAGTGCTGGCTCACCGGCTGCGAGAGTTCTTTGCTCAGTCCTCGCCCCTGATGGCTCGTCTCAATGGCAATGAGTTTCTCTTGGTTCTGCCCCCCGTCAGCAGTCGGTATCAGGCTCAAGAGCAGGTAGAAGCCCTATCTCATCATCTTAGGGAACCTATTGCTCTGAGTCAGGGGGATATCGTACTACAAATTAACTTGGGGATTGCCTTCTATCCTCGGGATGCCGAGCAACTCGATCTCCTATTGCAACATAGCCAACAAGCACGACAAAAAGCTCAGTCCAGTGGAGGAACAGCCGTTGAGGTTTATAGTAGTGCCTTGCGGGGCGATCGCGGCGATCGCCTAGCCCTAGAGCGAGATCTCCGCTGTGCTTTAGAGAACCCTGAGCAGCCCGGTGAATTGCTGCTCGTCTACCAACCCCAAGTTAACCTCAACAGCGGCCAGATTTGCGGCGTCGAAGCCCTGATGCGTTGGCATCATCCCCAGCGAGGTTCAATTCCCCCAAATCGGTTTATCCCCATCGCCGAAGAGAGCGATCTGATCATCCCCCTCGGAGAATGGGTGTTAGAAACCGCCTGTCGTCAAGCCCAAACCTGGGAAGCTCAAGGACTCCCTCCCTTGCGCATGGCCGTCAATCTCTCCGCCCGGCAATTTGAAGATCCCCAGCTTTACCGACGGCTAACCGAAATTTTGCGCCGCTTTAACCGCAAACCCGGCTCCTTAGAGTTAGAACTAACCGAAACCAGTTTAGTCCGGGAGCCAGAGACCAGTGTCCGCATTCTCAATCAACTCAAAGCCTTGGGCGTTTCCATTGCCATCGATGACTTTGGTACGGGGTTTTCCTCCCTGAGTTATTTACAACGCTTTCCCTTTGATATGCTCAAAATTGATCGCTGCTTTGTGGCCGGTATACAGCATCACCGCAAAAATGCCATCATTACCGAGGCCGTCATCGAGATGGCTCATAAAATCGGTCTGACGGCGATCGCCGAAGGCATCGAAACCCCCGAAGAGCGAGCCTGTTTACAGGAACTCAGCTGCGATCAGGGCCAGGGCTATTTCTTCCACCGTCCCCTTCCGGCGATCGAGTTAAGTCAACTGCTGCGATCGAGGTAACACTCCCCTGTGGATGCTTGAGCCAGCAGCCAGGCTACCTATCTCGAATGGTCTCAACCATCCCGATTGTTCTAGTCCCCCGTTTTGCAATTCCCCAGATTAACCCTCTATGGCAACAATTCTAGTCATCGAAGACGAACAAGATATTTGTGAGATTATTTCCGAAATTCTCTCAGAAGCCGACCATACCGTGGTCACCGCTGCCAATGGACGGCTAGGGGTCGAACAGGCCCAAGAAACCGCGCCGGATCTGATCATCTGTGACATTATGATGCCGGAACTCGACGGCTATGGGGTGTTAACGCATCTACGCAGCCAGCCCCGTTTCCAAACCGTCCCTTTTATCTTTCTGACGGCGAAGGCGGACAAACAGCAGGTGCGAGAGGGGATGAATTTAGGGGCCGATGATTATCTCTCCAAACCCTTTACGATTACTGAACTCATCGGGGCCGTCGAAGCACGACTGGAGAAACAGCAGCTTTGGGAACAGTCCTCCAATCAGCGCCTTGGGGAACTGCGGCAGAATTTAACCCGTTCCCTCCCCCATGAGTTACTGACTCCCCTCAATGGCATTCTTGGCTATGCCACCTTCCTCTGTGATGAGCATGAGGAGATTGAGCCAGAGGATGTGTATGAGATGGGATTGGGTATCCGTCGCTCAGGGGAACGACTCTATCACTCGATTCAGAACTTCTTGCTGTACGCTCAACTTGAACTGATTAAGGAGGATGTAGAACGCAGCCGGGAGTTGTTTACGGGACAAACCGAACAAGCTACAGAAACGTTGACGCTCCGGATTAAGTCTATGGCGAACCGGTTGCAGCGGCTTGGGGATTTAGAGATCTCCCTGCAAGATAGTCTAGTGGCGATGCCCGAGACTTGGTTGGTGAAGGTGTTAGAGGAATTGGTCGATAATGCCTTTAAGTTCTCCGAGGCGGGAACCCCAGTGCGGGTGGCGTTGACGGCAACTCGGGACCAGGTACGGCTGACGGTGAGCGATCGCGGTCGTGGCTTACAACCCGAGCAAATTAAGCAATTAGGTGCTTATGAACAGTTTGATCGCAAACTCTATGAACAACAAGGGTCAGGATTGGGGTTAGAGATTGTCAAACGTATCGTCAAGTTGAATCAGGGAACCCTAGAGATTGAGAGTGAGCCGGGGAAAGGCACTCAGGTGATCTTGACCCTGCCCACGGAACTCTCGTCAGTGGTGTAGTTGGGACGGAATCCCCGGTAGAATACACAAGTTGTAACTCGAAAGGAATCTAACATTGTGGCGCGTCTAGCACTACTGAGCGTATCCGATAAAACTGGACTTGTGGACTTGGGGCGATCGCTCGTCGAGGAGTTTCAATTTGACATCATCAGTAGCGGTGGGACCGCCAAGGTCTTAAAGGAGGCGGGAGTTCCAGTCACGAAAGTCTCGGACTACACCGGCTTTCCCGAAATCCTCGGCGGACGAGTCAAAACCCTCCATCCTCGCGTCCATGGGGGCATTTTAGCCCGCCGCGACCTCCCAGACCATCAACAGGACTTAGAGGCCAATGAAATTCGCCCCATTGATTTGGTGGTGGTGAATCTCTATCCCTTTGAGGCCACCATTGCCAAAGCCGATGTCACCCTGGCTGATGCCGTCGAAAACATCGACATTGGCGGCCCCGCCATGTTGCGGGCCTCGGCCAAGAACTTCCAACATTTGACGGTGTTATGTAACCCCAACCAATATGCCGGGTATTTAGACCAACTCCGTCAGCATGGAGAACCCTGCTTCGAGTTCCGCCGGGATTGCGCTACGGCCGGATTCTGGCATACCTGTCAATATGATCGGGCGATCGCCACCTACCTCAACCAACAGGCCAACGCCGACAGTCTCCCCGACCAGTTTGGCATCGCCGGCAGTCAAATCCAAGCCCTC
>P_2C_Liq_1_UnCtyDRAFT_1000750_pt1 | contig 13445 bp, 9 predicted proteins | sample Pon2CUnioCityCA_2_FD_10234 | JGI IMG/M metagenome (IMG submission 10234)
AACAATATGATAAGCCTTTAGAGGTGATTGAAGGTCCTTTAATGGATGGAATGAACGTAGTCGGAGACTTGTTTGGAGCAGGTAAAATGTTTCTGCCTCAAGTGGTAAAGAGTGCACGGGTTATGAAAAAAGCGGTTGCGCACCTACTCCCTTACATTGAAGAGGAAAAAAGGATATCTGGTGATCAGGCAAAAAATGCAGGCAAAATCCTTATGGCTACCGTTAAGGGCGATGTGCATGATATTGGAAAAAACATTGTTTCAGTTGTATTGGCATGTAATAATTACGAAGTGATCGACATGGGCGTGATGGTGCCTGCTGAAAAAATACTCGCTAAAGCGAAGGAGGAGCAAGTCGACATGATCGGCCTCAGCGGATTGATTACTCCCTCTTTGGATGAAATGGTGCACGTAGCCAGTGAAATGGAAAGGCAAGGGTTTGAAGTGCCTTTATTGATTGGAGGAGCAACTACCTCAAAGGCACATACTGCAGTGAAAATTGCCCCTGCTTATCAAAAGCCGGTGGTTCATGTTTTAGATGCCTCTCGCTCTGTTCCTGTTGCCGGCAGTTTACTAACAAAAGTAGAAGAACAAAAAGCCAAGTTTGAAGAGCAGATCAAAGCGGAGTATCAACAGATGCGCGAGCAGCATGAGAAAAGAAAGAGCACCAAGAAGCTTATTCCGCTTGAAGCAGCAAGAAGTAACAAAATGCAGCTAGCATGGGAAAGTTTTGAAGCAACTAAACCTCAATTCATTGGAACAAAAGTGCTAGAAGATTATCCATTAGAGGATTTGGTGCCATACATTGATTGGACTCCCTTCTTTAGTACTTGGGAATTAGCAGGGAAGTTTCCCAAAATATTAGAGGACAAAGTGGTTGGAGAGGAAGCTACCAAGCTTTATCAAGACGCTAAAGCTATGTTGGAGCAAATCGTAAACGAAAATTGGCTTACAGCTAAAGCTGTTTTTGGTTTTTGGCCAGCCCAAGCCGAAGGTGATGATTTACATTTATATCAAGATGACCAATTGGAAAAGCATTTTTGCACCTTACACCAATTGAGGCAACAAGGTAAAAAAGCTTCGAAGATCCCTAACCTGTGTTTGAGCGATTTTGTTGCTCCAAAAGAAAGTGGGAAAACAGATTATGTTGGAGCTTTTGCAGTTACGGCGGGCTTGGGAATTGATGAATATGTAAAACGTTTTGAGGCTGACCACGATGATTACAACAGCATTATGATCAAGGCTTTGGCTGATCGATTAGCTGAAGCTTTTGCAGAGCGATTACATCAGCTAGTTAGAACGGATTATTGGGGCTACATTAAAAACGAAAAGTTGGATAATGAGTCTTTGATCAAAGAGAAGTATCAAGGAATTCGTCCTGCTGCTGGTTATCCCGCTTGTCCTGATCATACTGAAAAGGCGACTATTTTTGATTTGCTTGATGCTCCTAGCATTGGGTTAAACCTGACAGAGAGCTTCGCAATGTTTCCCACCGCAGCAGTAAGTGGGCTGTATTTTTCACACCCTAACTCAAAATATTTTGGCTTAGGTAAAATTGAAAAAGATCAGCTTGTAGACTATGCGCAACGGAAGGGCAAGAGTAATGAAGAGATGGAAAGGTGGCTAGCTCCTAACTTGGCTTACAAATAAGTCAAACATTTTAGTTAAATAAAATATTCAGGAAGAAAACCAACGAAGAAGCGATGTGTAATTAGCGTTCAAGTGTGACGCTATTGCGCTCAGGTGCAAATACTTTGCCGTCTTTAAAGAAGTTTACCTGATAATAATAAACTCCTTCAGGCGCCGGAGTTCCGTCAGGCAAGCTGCCATCCCATTTACCATATCGACCCTTCCACTGAGCTACTAGTCGGCTAGTTCTTGAATAGATTCTTACTTCTAAATCGTCTATTTCAGTATCGATGATCTCAAAATAATCATTGGCACCATCTCCATTAGGGGTGAAAGCGTTTGGCATATCAATTTTTGGAGTAGTCAGGTCCGTTTTCTCATCAGAAAAATTACCGTTGTTTCTTGCTATTTGATCATCATTTGCTGTTTCATTAACTTGTTCAGCAGCAGACTTGGCTAATTTTTTAGGTTCAGCGCTTGTAGTTGCTTGATCTAATTCTTTTGCTTGAGGGTCTTCTTTAACTTCGATTTCATTTATCAGTTCTTCAACGTTTATACTTGAAGAAGTTTGTTCGGTTTTCTCGACGGTGTTCTTTGAAACCGCATCTGGTTTTGTGTCAAAGCGAGAAGACTTGTCTGTGGTTTGATTTTTATCAGTTGTATGCTGCCTTTTATTGCTTGATGAAGCAGTGTTTTGCTCTGCTTGATCTTTTTTTAACTCAACTTCTACCTTCGTTTTGGTTGGTTCATTTTTAGTTTTACCTTCAAGCTTATTTTCGTTCTCAACCGCTTCTACAAGTTCAGTATCGTCTTGCTTTTCGGTTTTTACTTTTTTGTTATTTGTAGCTTTTTGATCGAATAGATAATAGCCACCTAAAGCTACCCCTGAAATCACAACAGCTACAACAGCGGTAGTTAAAATAGAGGAACTGCCTGCTGTGCTTGCCGCGGTTGCTTTTGTAGAAGCGCTTGCTACTTCAGCTTGCGGTAAGTTGTTTTTAATTCCATTCCAAGCGTTAGCACCAGGATCAACTTCGTAGTCTTTAAAAGCCTCCTCAAATATTTTCTCTATGTCTTTTGCTTGTTTCAAAGCCTTATCTTTTGATGTTTAGTTGTTCTAGTTTCTTTTGAAGCAAGGAACGTGCCCTTGAATACTGTGATTTTGAAGTATTTTCTGATACCCCAAGTTTTTCCGCTATTTCTTTATGCGTATAGCCTTCAATGGCATACATGTTAAATACTGTTCGATAACCCAATGGCAAGCTTTGCACCAATTTTAATAAGTCCTCTGCTTGCATACTCGCTATAATCACTTGGTCATCTTTCAGTTTGTATTCGACTTCTTCTACATCTAAGTGAAAACGCTCTTTTTTGCGTTTTCGTAAATGGTCTAAAGCCGTATTTACCATGATTTTTCTAATCCATCCTTCCAAAGAACCCTTGCCGGTATACGAACCGATCTTCTTGAATACCTTGATAAAGCCATCTTGCACCATGTCTTGGGCTTCTTCATAGCGGTCTGCATAACGCATACAAACACCAGTCATAACCCTTGAGTAGCGTTCAAAAAGTTGTTTTTGTGCTACTTCATTATTCTTTTGGCAGCCTTCCAACATTTTTTCATCACTCATTCTGCTTGGGTCAGACTTTAACAAGGTTCCGTTTTTAGATGAAAAATAGGATAAGATAGTTGCATGCCCTTAGCGCTTTTTTACAAAAATAAAGCAGCTAGCTTGATTTTAGCGATTAGTCGCCTTTTTAAGCGTGAAAGAAAAAGTTGAGCCTTCGCCCTCTGTGCTGCGGACATTTATGGTTTGGTCGTGAGCCTCAATAATGTGTTTAACAATGGCGAGACCTAATCCTGAACCGCCTTCAGCCCTCGAGCGCCCTTTGTCAATTCGGTAGAAACGTTCAAATAAACGAGGCAGGTGTTCCGCGGCTATGCCCTTTCCATTATCATTCACTTCTACCAAGATGTTTTCGTCCATGTCAAAAAACCTTATTTTGGTAAAGCCTTCTTCTTTTCCGTAGTTAATGGAGTTAACAATCAAATTGGTAAGGACTTGGGCGATTCGTGTAGGATCCGCATTTACCTTGGTAGGTCTATTGGTACTCAGACGAAGTTGAATGTTTTTCGACTTTGCTTTATATTCAAGTGACTCGATCACTTCTTCTGTCAAATCGTTTAAGTTAAAATCCCTTCGATTAAGGTTGATTCGGTTGGACTCTAAACGCGAAATTTCCTCGAGGTCATCAACCATTTCAATCATGCGGTTAATACTTTTCTCAGCCTTCAACAAAAAGTTTCGATTGATCTTTTTGTCATCCAGCCCACCTTCTAAAAGTGTTAGAATATAACCTTGGATGCTAAAAATTGGTGTTTTCAATTCGTGTGAAACATTCCCTAGAAAGTCTCTTCTGAATTTCTCCTGATCTGTTAATCGCTCGATCTCCCGCTTATTATCGCGATCCCACTCAATCACTTCTTCCCTGATCTTGCCAAAGATGTCTTCCTTCATATCAATTGACTGTGCTTCTTTTTTTAAACCAAGTTTCCGATTATGGATGGTTTTGTAGATCAAACGGAATTTACGGTCAATAAATTGACGTATCCCCCAAATAAAAACGAGGTAAGTGATGAGGAGTGTGGCGAGGAAAAGTGTAGTGGTGAAAAAGAAGTTAAATTCTTGGTAAGCAAGCCAATAAAGGCTTCCAATCGAAGATACGATCACTGCAATAGCAAGTGATAAACGAATGGCAAGGTCTTGGGGGCTTAAATTTCGCACCCTTAAAGCTAACGGTTTTCTAGGAAAAAAGTAAGCCTTAAGCCTCAAACTTGTATCCAACTCCTTTTACTGTTTTGATGTATTCATCGCCCAGTTTTTCTCTTAGCTTTCTAATGTGAACGTCAATGGTGCGATCTCCCACCACAACTTCTCCACCCCAAATGCTATTCATGATTACTTCTCTGGTATATACTCTGCCGGGCTTGCCCATTAATAAAGAAAGTAGTTCAAATTCTTTTTTGGGCAAACTGATCTCTTTTCCCTCCTTTTTGATCAAATAGCGCTCTCGGTCAATTGAAATGTCACCCACTTCTATGTCTTGCTCTTCTGCAGCATTACTGCCTTTTCTTCTTAAAATAGCCTTTACCTTACTGATTAATACTCTTGGTTTAACCGGCTTAGTAATGTAATCGTCAGCTCCTGCATCAAAGCCGGCAATTTGGGAATAATCTTCGCCTCTAGCGGTTAGAAATGCGATTAAAGTGTTTTTTAGCGATGGAATGTTACGCATTTGATAACAGGTTTCCATCCCATCCATTTCAGGCATCATGACATCAAGTATAATCAGATCAGGTAATTCTTTCTTGGCAACTTTAATGGCATCTTTACCATTGGAGGCTGTAGAAACCTCGAAGCCCTCTTTTTTTAGGTTATAGCCAACAATTTCTATAATGTCTGGCTCATCGTCAACAAGTAAAATTTTTTCTTTTTTCATTAAAGCTAAGATAGGTAAAGCGCTGCTAAATTATTCACTCTTACACTTACCCATGTTAACTAATGTTTAAGGATTGCTTAAGTTGATTAAAGCCCTGTTAAATCAAGCTTTCCAAAGGGATGATCTACTCTTTCTGCTTGCTTAACATTTCCTTAAACTATCCATAAGTTTTTAATAACTCCAAAAAAAGATAGGGCTAATAATGCCGTGCCACATTTGCGGCAACAAAATAAAACACTAACTGAAACTAATTTTAACTAAACAATCATGAAAAATTTCAGATTTACAACAAGACTACTAATGGGAGCTGCTATTGCTTTTGCAGCTATGGCTCCTTTAACTTCATGCAGCGACGATGACGACGATGATGAAATAACGCCGACTCCACCATCAACATCAGGACCGACAGCTCAAGAACAAGCATTTATAGATCATTTTACGAATAATAATAATACTTCCTTCGACGTAGGAATGTTGTCTGCTACTTCTCTTATTCCTTCAAATACTCCTCCAACGGGAGATATGCCTCCAAACGATGGGTTTTATGATCAAGTAAATTACAAAGGGGCATTCGGTACTTCTGATTGGACAGACGGGTGGACTTATTTATCAGGTGATAAAAGAACGTTTAATGATAATAAGCCAAAGAAAACCATTACCGATGCTGATATCAATGGTTCTGTTACTTTTGATAAAGACACTATCTATATTTTGCAAGGTTTTGTATTTGTTGAAAATGGTGAAAATTTAACTATTGAAGCCGGAACAGTAATTAAAGGAAAATCAGGACAAGGAGCTAGTGCAAGTGCATTAATCGTTGCTGTTGGTGGAATGATCATGGCAAACGGAACGGCAGCTGAGCCAATCATTATGACGTACGAAGGTGACAATGGTACTGCACAAGCCACCAATGTTACAGGTGAGTGGGGTGGTTTAATCATCCTAGGTAGTGCTGAGTTGAACTCTAATCCGGGTCAAACTCAAATTGAAGGTATCCCAACTACTGAAACAAGGGGACTTTACGGAGGAACTGACAATGCTGATAACTCAGGTACTTTAAGATATGTGTCTATCAGACATGGTGGAACTGACATTGGTGCAGGAAATGAAATCAACGGTTTATCATTAGGTGGTGTTGGAAGCGGCACTACTATTGAGTATGTTGAGGTTGCTCCTACCAAAGACGATGGTGTTGAATGGTTTGGAGGAACTGTGAATACCAAGTACTTAGTAGTTGCTTATGCTGGAGATGATTCTTATGATTATGATGAAGGGTTTAGAGGTAAAGGTCAGTTTTGGTTAACAGTTCAAGGTCCTGACGGAGACAGAGGTGGAGAGCATGATGGAGGAACTGATCCTGAGACTGCTATGCCATATGCAACTCCTGTTGTATACAATGCAACTTACATTGGCAATGGTGGTTCTTCTAGAGCTATCACTTTCAGAGATAATGCAGGTGGACAATACCACAACTCTATCTTCCATAGCTTTGGCAGAGGAATAGATATTGAAGATCTTGCTTCTGGAGAGGATTCTTATTCAAGATTTGAATCTGGAGAACTTGCCTTAAAAGGCAACGTATTCACTAACATCGATGCAGGTACTAATGCAGGTGATATTTTCACTGTGACAGTTCCATAACCAAGCCAATTACAGTTACAAGAGATAAATTGCGGCATCCCAAATTTGGGGTGCCGCTTTTTTTAACATTTTAGTAACACTACCTTAATTTTCCCCGAAGCTTGAAAGTGATTTTAAAACACACTTTTGCAAAAAAAATATTACTATGAGATTCTATATATCATTGATACTTTTTTTAGTCACTTTTTCTGCTTTTGCTCAATCATCAATAAAGGGAAAAGTAATAAGCGAAGCAACTGCAGAAGAACTGATAGGTGCTTCAGTTTATATTATGGAGACTTCTAATGGGACAAGTACCGATTTAGACGGGAATTATGTGATAAAAGGAGTTTCCCCGGGGACCTACACCCTCATTTCTCAGTACATTTCTTATAGGGCAGATACAGTAAGAAATGTGAAAGTAGGCATAGATGAGGTTGTTATATTCAACTTTGAATTAAGAGATGCATCGGTAGAAATGGAAGTAGTGACAATAGAGGCTAAAGCAAATAAAGCCTCTTCTAATTACATGTTAAGCATGCAGAAAAAGTCTGCCAATGTAATGGACGGTATAACCGCGCAACAGATAAAAAAAGGTGGAGATAGTGATGCAGCTGGCGCAGTAAAAAGGGTAACAGGAGTATCTGTAGAAGGAGGAAAGTATGTTTATATAAGGGGATTGAGCGATCGATATGCTAAGACAACCCTGAACGGAGCAGAAATACCAGGTTTAGATCCAAACAGGAACACGGTTCAACTCGATTTGTATCCAACCAATTTGATAGATAACATAGTTGTCACTAAAACCTTTTCACCTGACTTACCCGGCAGTTATACAGCAGGGCTTGTAGATATAGTCACAAAAGACTTTCCGGATGAGTTAAATTTTTACTTTTCAACATCCATTGGGTTTAACACTCAATCTACATTCAACAGCAATTACTTAACAAGCTCTAAAAGTAGTACGGACTGGCTTGGATTTGATAATGGTAAAAGAGATATTCCTGATGTTGTCAGAAACTCAGAGGTTCCTGCTCCCTGTTTTACATGTGGAGTTAATGGAGAGTCCAACGTTCTGCTCACAGAACAGACAAGATCCTTCTCTAAGGAATGGGAGCCCGGAAGAGGAGCTCCTGGTTTTGACCATGGGTATTCGATTGGTGTTGGTAATCAAGTGTCAATCTTTGGAGATAAAACTTTAGGGTTTAATGCAGGCATTACCTACTCTAAAAGTCATAGGTACTACGGAGATGGTGTTAATAATCGTTATACACTAACTGGTAATATTGATGAGGCAGAGTTACTGAACCCTGAAGAATTGCTTGCAGATCAACAGACAACCGAAACAGTTTTGTTGGGTGGATTGCTGAATCTTTCTTTAAAATTAAATAGTAACAACAAAATCGGCCTATCTGTAATTCGAAATCAAAGTGGAGAGACGACTAACCGTTTTCTAATTGGTGAAATACCATCTGACGAAGTGGGTCGGTTTTTGGAGACAAATAATATTCAATACCTAGAGAGAGCTATAACGTCTAACCAGTTAAAAGGAGAGCACTTTTTGCCACAGTTGAAAAAGTTAAAAGTCAACTGGTTAGCTTCCTATACCCAATCTCAGCAAGTTACTCCTGACTTTAGTATTTTCAACAGTGATTTCGTTTTCAATAGGAGAGGTGAAAGGGTAATCCAACTTTCACCCAATTTATACCTTGAGCCCACACGTTATTATCGGGATATGCAAGAAGAAAATTATGACTTGAAAGTAAATTTTGAGCTACCATTGAGTGCGAAGTCAGGTAGTAAACTAAAATTTGGTGGAGCTTACTTAAATAAATCCAGAGACTTTCAGGAAGATTGGTACATATTTAATGCAAGGGGGATACCGTATAACGGTGACATAGATGCCTATTTTGACAATTCAAATATGGTAGCAGGTAATATGGATCAAAATGGAAATTCCTTTGAGTTCATAAACGTCAGTGATGCAACTGATTTACAGAATAGCTATGTAGGTGATCAAACAGTTATAGGCAGCTATGTAATGACAGACTTCAAAGTTGGTCCACTATGGAGATTTATTGTAGGGGCAAGGATGGAAACAACCGATATAGAGGTAGTAAGTGCAGACCCTAGCTTAGATCGAGGGATTTTGGATGAAACAGATATTTTGCCAGCTTTAAATGGGACATACAGCTTAACCGAAAATGCAAATCTAAGATTTGGCCTCTCCAGAACATTAGCGAGACCAACATTTAGAGAGTTGGCTCCATATGCTACATTTGATTTAGAAACTCGCTACGTGAAAGTTGGTAACCCTAACCTTGAAAGAACTTTGGTAGATAATTTTGACTTAAGATATGAGCTTTTTCCTGGTATTGGTGAAATACTTGCTATAAGTGCATTTTATAAAAGGTTTGATAAGCCAATTGAAACGGTTATTAACCCCTTTGCCGCTAACACGGAAATTACGTGGCAAAATCAGGATTTTGCAAATGTTTATGGGATAGAGATTGAAGGTAGAAAATCCTTAGCTAAAATAGGACCAAAGTTTCAAAACCTTTCTGTAGGGGCGAATCTCACTTACATTTATTCAGAAACGCAAATCAACGAAGCTGAATTAAGTCAAATTAGAGCCATAGACCCTGAAGCAGAAGAGACTAGGCAAATGTTTGGCCAATCTCCTTATATTTTTAACTCATTCCTTTCTTACACTAACGATTCTCTAGGTCTAGAGGCTAACGTAACTTATAATGTTACTGGTCCTAAATTGATTTTAATAGTTCGCGGTGGTACTCCTGATGTATTTGAACAACCAAGGCCTTCGTTGAACTTTAACATTTCTAAAAATATTGCAGAGCATTGGAGTGCTAGGTTTGCTGTAAATAACATATTGAATGCACCTACAATCCGAAACTATGAACTAAATGATGAATTCTATGATTTCCAAAGATTTACTGATGGGGTCAACTTTTCTATCGGAATTTCTTATAAACTTTAATAATAAAAAACCCGCCTTTCGACGGGTTTTTACACTAACTAAAAGAGCGCTAAGCTTATGCTTAGTGCTCTTTCTCTGAAACTAACTCTCCGTTTTCGTTCCACATTTTCCAAAGACCTGTTTTTTCGCCTCGGTCATATTGTATTTCGTATAGTTGTTGGCCTTGGTCATTCCAAATTTTCCATTCGCCATCTTTTTCCCCGTAGTAATAAGATGCTTCTCCTATTTTTTGATGTTGGTCATTCCACCTAATCCAATCTCCGTGCTTTTCTCCATCTTTAAAAAAGCCTAATTCCTTTTTATTGCCTTCTTCATCAAAGAAAATGGCCTCTCCGTTCAATACGCCATTTTGCAGTTTGTACTTGGCTTTTAAGTTTCCATTTTCATAAAAGGTTTGGTGGGCTGACTGTTGCTCTCCTGTGGTGTACCATTGTCCATTGGTAAAAACTAATTCTTCCTGCGCAAAAAGGTTGTTGAAACCTAAAAATAGGGCTAACATCATTACGCTTCTTATCAATTGCTTCATCTCATCTTAATTTTAGGATAAAGCAAAGGTAACAAAAACTTAACAATAAGATAACATTGACCGTAGCCTAATAAAAAAGGCCCCGACAACAGGGGCTTTTAAACTGTTTAACTAATCGGTTTTATCTAGACTTCAAGCTAATTTGAAGAAATTGATCTTTTTCATTTAGGTTAATCCCTTTCGTTTGTTTCTGGAAAGAGATGTGACTTAATTCTAATTGATGTTCTTGAGCAGGGCTCAGACCTTCAACTGTAAAGTTACCATCAAAGTCTGTGTATACGATTTGATCTGTGCTTTTTACATATACTTTAGCACCTGCAAGTGGCTCTCCGTGGTAGTCGGTAATTACCCCTTTTACGGCAGTAGTTTTCTTTTCTCCACCTCCTGCCGCAGCAGCAAGGCTTAAAAAACTTACAAGAACAATAAAAAATGTCTTTTTCATGACAGTTTACTTTACACTGCAAACATAATTTTGAACCACTAAGCTTTGGGTTTATAATAACTTATCAATGCGTTATCTATGCGTTAATATAATGTTAAGTCGCTGAGCTTTATGTCTTCCTTCTCGTTTCCACTTTGCTTAATTTCGTTGCAAATTTTGCACCCATGAATCTTTACAAAATAATTGGAATAAGCACCTTAAGCTTTCTATTGGCTTGCGGTTCGGCTGAATCATCCAAGGAAAAACAGACTCAAGACATGAATAAGGTTGAAAAACAAATTAGCCCCATTAATGACCCGCATTCTTACGCTAAGCCCCATGAAGCAGTGGTGAAGCACCTTGACTGGAAGGCTGAGGTCGACTTTGAGCGAAAGATCATATTAGCCACTGCAACTTATACCATAGAAAACATTAAGGGAGTTGATACCATTTATTTGGATAGTCGAAACTTGCTAATTAAAGAAGTTGGAAGAGATGATTACGAAGGAAGTTTAGGTTACGAGACGCACAATAAAAGCGATTTCTTAGGCACCCAAATCGCCATTCCTATTACGCAAGTAACAAAAGAAATCAGCATAAAGTATGAAACCACTCAAGGTGCCGATGCCTTGCAATTCTTAGACCCTGTTCAAACGGCNGGTAAAAAACATCCTTTNTTGTTTACGCAGTCTCAAGCTATTTTAGCAAGAACATGGTTGCCTTGTCAAGATGGTCCTGGAGTGCGCTTTACCTACGAAGCGGAAGTTAAAGTTCCCAAGGGTATGTTAGCTCTAATGAGTGCATCAAATCCTACTGCTATAAATGATAATGGTATATATAATTTTAAAATGGACCAAGCGGTTCCTTCTTACCTCATGGCCTTAGCGGTTGGAAATATTGCTTATCAGCAAATAGGGGAAGTTACAGGAGTTTATGCAGAACCTGAATTAATTGATGCGGCAGCTTATGAATTTGCAGAAATGCAAAACATGGTGGATACTGCAGAGGCACTTTACGGTGAATACCGTTGGGGTAAGTATGATGTGATCGTTCTACCTCCTTCTTTTCCTTTCGGAGGAATGGAGAATCCTCGTTTAACTTTTGCTACGCCTACTATAATTGCCGGAGACCGTTCGTTAACAGCCCTCATTGCGCATGAGTTAGCACATTCTTGGTCAGGTAATCTGGTAACCAATGCTACTTGGGCAGATATATGGTTAAACGAAGGTTTTACGGTTTACTTTGAGAACCGAATCATGGAGGAGATCTACGGAAAAGATTTTGCCAATATGTTAGCAATTCTTTCTTATCAGGACCTGAAAGAGGAAATTGAGTGGTTAAAAAGTGAAGGCAGAGAGGCCGATACGCGTCTAAAAGTTGATTTAGAGGGACGCGATCCTGATGATGGCTTAACTGGAATACCTTATGATAAAGGTTACTACTTGCTGCGTTTGATAGAAGAAACTGTTGGTCGTGAAAGGTGGGATGCATTTTTGAAGCAGTATTTTAATGAGTATGCTTTTGAAGTGATGACCACAAAACGTTTTCTAGCCTATTTAAATGCTGAACTACTCGATGAGAAGCCCGAATGGAAAGAAGCCATCAGGGTAGAAGAGTGGGTTTATGAAACTGGCTTACCTGACAATTGTCCGAAGGTAAGTTCGACCAAGTTCCAAGCGGTAGAAAAACAGCTTACAGCATGGAAAGGAGGGCAATTTGCTCGAGAATTAGAAACTGAGAATTGGATGACACCAGAATGGCTGCATTTTGTACGTCTGCTTCCCGACACAATGGAGTTTGCTCAGATGCAAGAGCTTGACAAAGCGTATGGTTTTACCACCATCGGAAATTCAGAAATACAAGCTGCTTGGTTTGAGAAAGTAATTCCAAACAACTACGAAGCAAGTGATGCAGCTTCNAAAAAGTTTTTNATTGAGGTTGGTAGAAGAAAATTCTTAGTNCCAATCTACAAGGCTATCTTGAAGTCAGCGGCGGGTAAAGAAAGAGCAGAGGCNATTTATCAAGAAGCGCGACCAAACTACCATGCGGTTTCTAGGGAAACTTTAGATAAGCTTTTGGGCTACCAACAATAGGGATTATTCATGGGTAGAAAAAGAAAACTTGAACATTTTGCGGAAATGAAAAGCTTTCCGCATGTTTTCGAACCTGAGTTAAAAGAGGTTTTTAGGACCGATTATAAACTAAGCGGTTCATGGAAACAAGAGGTTTTTGCTAATGAGAATCCGCTGGTTTTAGAGTTAGGTTGTGGGAAAGGCGAGTATAGTGTAGGTATGGCACGTAAGTTTCCTGAAAAGAATTTTATTGGAGTTGACATCAAGGGTGCCCGTATGTGGAGAGGGGCAAAAACGTCGCTTGAAGAAGGGATCAAAAACGTCGCTTTTTTGCGTACACGCATTGAGTTTATCGAAGGCTGTTTTGCTGAGAATGAGGTTGACGAAATCTGGGTCACCTTTCCTGACCCTCAACCAAAAGATCGACAAGAGAAAAAACGCCTAACAGGACCTGAATTCTTAAAACGCTACTTGACATTTTTAAAGGAAGATGGGATTATTCACCTTAAAACAGATAATCAGTTTTTTTATGACTGGTCGTTTGAAGAGGTTAAGCGTCATGGGTATGAAATTTTAGTTTCTACAGCAGACCTGTATGCTGGAAAGATTGCCGATTTTGATGAGAAGACACAAGAAATTCTTTCTATAAAAACCCACTATGAAAAGATCTTTACAGAGA
>P_2C_Liq_1_UnCtyDRAFT_1000751_pt1 | contig 13426 bp, 8 predicted proteins | sample Pon2CUnioCityCA_2_FD_10234 | JGI IMG/M metagenome (IMG submission 10234)
CAAAATAAAACCCGACTCCTATCTAGAAACCGGGTATTATATTTCAAATAAATACGATATTGTATAATTATTTTCTTCTCATTTTTTGACCTCTTTTTTCTTGCATTTTTTTCATTTTCATTTTTTTTGTCCGTATTTTTCTTGCTTTCTGCATTTTCTCAAACTTTTCAAACTGCTCTTTATTTAAAATTTCTTTCATGCTATTTCTCATCGCAATTTGATTGTCTAACATTTTACTCTTTAAAGTATAAACTTCGTCTGCAGTGGGTTTTTTACGTTCTTTTCTAGCTTCTTTTCTTTTTTCCATAAAAGCTTTTCTCTCTGTCATTTTAGCTGCAATTAAAGGCTTAATTTTGTTCTGTTGGTTTTCAGATAAATCTAAGTCTAGGGTCATTTTTTTAATTGCTAAATTAGTATGTTGTTTAATGGTAAGCTGTGGTCTTTTATGACTTCTTTTTTTCTGTTTTTGTGCTTGTGTTGTATATGTAAAAGCAAATACAAATGCTAAAATTGTTGCTAAATTTTTCATGTTTTTTAAATTTTAATTAATGTTTTATGTTGTTAGGACCTAGTAACTTTAAAAAGGTTTAATTATAGATACCTATTTATTAATATTTATACTTCTTAGGCCTTTAAAAAAAACAAATAGATTAAATTTGTAATTCTATTTATAAATAATTAAATTATTTACATGAAAAATATCATCTATATTATCTTGATTTTTCCATTATTTGTATTTGCTCAAGTACAAGATAAAGACTCTGTAAAAGTAGACTTAAGTAGCCCACATGCAATTATTTATACGCATTTATATTTCCTACAATCAGATTCTTTTCAACCCAAAAAAGCGGCAAAAACTATTTATGGGTTATCTGAAAGTAAAGCAGAAAAAAAGGCCATAAAAATAAAACAAGTTTTAGATGGCAAGGGGTTGTATGTAGATTTAGATAGAGTGCCTACAAATCCTAACTACAAAGATAGTATTGGCTACTCTTCTTATTATAAATATGTTTTATTTCCTCAAAGAATGCCACAAATTTATGTAGAAAAAGTTGACGATAAATGGTATTATTCATCAGAAACTATTGCAAAAATAGACGATATTTACAAAGAGGTTTTTCCTTGGTATGTACAACAAATACAAGAAATCATTCCAGTTTCTGGACATAAAAAGTTTTTTGGGATAGAGATATGGCAGTTTATTGCCTTAGTTTTACTTTTCGTTTTGGCTTATATTTTGTTTTTAGTAGCAAAAAGAATTGCTTTTTTTGTACTGCAAAAAATAAAATCGGTCATTCAGAAAAACACTTCTTTTGAGGTAAATACAGTTTTAAAAAAATTAGCACATCCAATTAGTTTGTTACTTACAACTGCTTTTGTAGATAAAATATTTCCGTCCTTACAATTCAGTTTAGAAATTAATACCTGGGTATTCTTAGCCCTTAATATAGCTGCAACTGTTTTTTGGATCTATGTTTTCTTAAAGCTTGTAAAAGTAATTATGAAAATTTACAGCGAATACACAGAAACTACACATAATAAGTTAGATGATCAATTAGCCCCTATCGTAAATAACTTTTTTACAGGTTTAGTTATTTTAATTGGTGTTTTTAGGTTGCTAACACTTTTTGGTGTAAATACAACCACAATGTTAGCAGGAGCAACCATAGGAGGGTTGGCATTCGCTTTAGCATCTCAAGACACTGTAAAAAATCTAATAGGTACCATTATGATTTTTTTAGACAAACCCTTTCATATAGGAGATTGGATTGAAGCAAGTGAAGTTGTAGGTACCGTAGAAAAAGTTGGTTTTAGATCTACAAGAGTGCGCGCTGCAGATACTTCTGTGTATCAAATACCCAATAGTAAATTGTCTGAAATTGTTATTAATAACAAAGGTTTACGATTGTTTAGACGTTATAATACAAATTTAGGTTTGCGTTATGATACACCACCAGAATTAATAGAAGCTTTTGTAAAAGGTGTTAGAGAAATTATAATAGCACATCCAGAAACACGTTCAGATTCTTACAATGTAGAGTTTACAGGTTTTGGTGATTCTGCATTATTAGTAATGGTAAATGTATATTTTAAAAGTTTGGCCTGGGGTGTAGAGCAATCTTCTAAGCATAGATTACATATTGCAATTATAAAATTAGCAAAAGCACTGGGTGTAGATTTTGCATTTCTATCGACTACTGTTACAATAGAAAATTTTCCAGAAAAAAAAGCTATTAACCCAAAATATGATACAGAGTCTACAAGAATTAATGAAGCAATATCAAAAGTTTTAGAAGAATTTAATCAAGAAATTGTAGCGGCTGAAAATGAAGAAAATAGAATTTAAAAATTTAACTCTGAATTTTTAAACTTACACAGTTTTTAGGATAGTGTCAATTACTATAGTCTATAGAATCTAGATATATAAGATTTTTTTTATATAGTAGATAGTTCATTTTTTTTAAAAAAACCTCATCATTATAGATGAGGTTTTGTGTAAAAAAATGGTGATTTTTATTTAGGTTCTAGAATCATATCAATTCTGTCTACTACATCTTGTAAATGGTAACGTCTTAAAGTGTTACCACTATTCATGGCCCTTTTAACATCCTTTTGCAAGCGTTTTAATTCTCCTCTTAAAACAGATTTAACATCAGATTGGTTGATGGTAATTCCACTTTGCTTAAAGTAACCACGGTTTGTACCTCTTTGGTTTTTAGCTTCGTTTAATAAGTAGTTTAATCTATCTAAATGAGCTCTTTGTAAATTTCTTCTATAAGTATCTATAGAGCGTCCAGAGTAAACTTCATTCCAAACACCTTTGCGTAAATCATTCATCATGGTAACTAATGTGTAAGCTTTTGAAGATCCATTTAAAGTTTCGTTTTCAATCATTCTAGCCATTCTACCAGCATCTAAAATGTTATTTAGGGTTCTCGCTTGTAAACCTCTTACTCTTTCTATAGAGCCAGAAAATTCTGTTTTGCTAAAAATATTTTCATCTAACATCCAGGTAGGAGTTTTAAATAACTCATTAATTACAAATTGTAAAGCTTCTTTTTGTTTTGTTTTATCTACATGTGTATATACAGCTCCTTCTTGGTCAGATGTCTTGTAATATTCATAAACACCACCAATGTTTGCAGAAACATGCCCCATATATCTATTAAACTGACTTAATAATTGGCCATACATGGTAGATAACTCATCATAATTTTTTCCTTTTTCTGAAGTCCATTCTTCCAATCTTGGTAAAATTCTTTTTAAATTTTTAATACCATACATAGAAGCTTTCATTGCGTCATCTCCTAAATCTTCCGTTTGAGAGCTAGGGTCTACAACACCACCAGCTTGTTGGTGACCAAATCTGTACATTGGGTCTCCAGCATGTTTTAAAATCCAAGCATCTAAAATTGGTTTTTCTTCTTTAGCAGTTTTATTTAAAATAGGTCTATATCCCCAAGCAATTGCATACTTATCATACACGCCAATATTAGGCATTAAAGCTACATCTTCATCACCAGGTTGCGCTATATAATTAAAACGTGCATAATCCATAATAGAGGGTGCTGTTCCATATTTTTTTGTAAATGTTGCAGAACGTAAAGAATCTACAGGATAAGCAACAGAACTCCCCATATTATGAGGTAATCCTAAAGTATGTCCTAGTTCATGAGAGGATACAAAACGAATTAAACGTCCCATTACTTCTGTTTTAAATTCATTTCCACGTGCATCTGGGTTAATGGCTGCAGTTTGTATAAAGAACCAGTTGTGTAATAATGTCATTACATTATGGTACCAGTTTATATCAGACTCTAAAATTTCTCCAGAACGGGGATCACTTACGTGAGGTCCATTAGCGTTTGGTATAGGAGAAGCTAAATATCTAATTACAGAATAACGTACATCTTCTGGACTATATTCTGGATCTTCTTCTTTAGTTGGTGCTCTTTTACCAACAATTGCATTTTTAAAACCTGCAGCTTCAAAAGCAACTTGCCAATCGTTTACACCTTGTATAATGTATGGAACCCACTCTTCTGGTGTTGCTCTATCTACATAATATACAATTTGTTTTTTTGGTTCTACAAGTTCTCCTCTTTTAAACTTCTCAATATCTTCCTCTTTAACTTCTAAACGATATCTGTCTAAATAAGTAACTGTTTTACTTTTTTGAGCTTCTAAGCCATAATCAGTTTGTCCTCTTGCAAACCAACCAACTCGCTCATCAAAATATCTTCGTTTCATTGGTACTTTTGGTAATAAAACCATAGAATTACTCATTTCTAAAGTTATAGACCCTACAGCACTATTAGATGGTGCTTTGTTTGCAAGATATGTTTTTACATGTCTTACTTCTATATTTCTTGGGTAGCTACTTACTCTTTCTATGTAAGAACGTGTTTTATCCATTCTTGTAGCTTGGTATTTTTTTCTGTAAAAAGAAGGAAAGCCTAAAGGTTTTACGTCTGAAGAAAATAAAGACGTCGCATCTATTACTGTTGCAGTAGAATCTTTACTAAACGCTTTAATTGGGAAAGAAAATAAAATAGGTTCTAAATTAGAGTTTACTACCGCTTCATGCACTGGTAAAATTGTATCAGCAACTACATCATGAGATACGACTCTTAATAAGATATTTTTATTTTTTTTCTCCCANCGTAAAACTTGTGTGTTGGTTTTACCACCACCAAAACCAATATTACTTGCAGTTTTAGCTATTCTTGTAACCATTAACATTTCTCTTCTTAAAAGAGAATCTGGTATTTCGAATAAATAATTATCGTCTTTGGTATGTACTTTAAACAGACCCTCGTCTGTTTTATGCTTTTTAGTTACAACTTTACTGTAAGGTTGAATGTCTCCTTTTTTAGGCTTAGGTTTAGCAGCTGTTTTTGGGGCTTCTTTTTTCTTTTTCTTCCAGAATTGAGCAGAAATTTCTGTTGAAAAACCGAATACAAAAGCAACTAAAAGTAGTTTGATTAGGACTTTTTTGGTCATTATAAATTTGATTTAAATTAGTTTAGTCGAAGTTAGGTAATCTGATTAGTATACGATCTTAAATTTTTGTTAAAGAGATTTGCTTTTTTTTGTTAAAATTTAATACAAAAAAAGCCTTTAGAATTCACTCTAAAGGCTTTAAATAAAGGTTTTATTTTTTAAAGATTAAATGTTTGTTTAATCTTTTCTACATAATCTAATTTTTCCCAGGTAAAGGTTTCTACTTCTTCAGAAACAGTTTCTCCCATTGGATTTGTAAACGTAACTGTTTTAATTTCAGGAGTTCTTCCCATGTGTCCATAAGCTGCAGTTTCTGTGTAAATAGGTGTTCTTAATTTTAAACGTTGTTCTATAAAATAAGGACGCATATCAAAAATACCTGCTACTTTTTTACTAATTTCTCCATCAGTTAAATCTACGTTCGATGTTCCGTAAGTTTCTACATTAATACTTGTTGGTTTTGCTACTCCAATAGCATAAGAAACTTGTACTAAAACCTCTTTACAAAGACCTGCTGCCACTAAGTTTTTAGCAATATGTCTTGTTGCGTATGCTCCAGACCTATCCACTTTACTTGGGTCTTTTCCAGAAAAAGCACCTCCACCATGTGCACCTTTACCACCATAAGTATCAACAATAATTTTTCTTCCTGTTAAACCAGTGTCTCCATGAGGCCCTCCAATTACAAAAACACCAGTTGGGTTTATATGGTAGGTAATATTATCTGTAAATAATTTTTGAATGTGATTTGGTAGTTTTGCAACCACTCTCGGAATTAAAATTTCTACGATATCTTTTTTGATTTTTGCTAACATGACATCATCAGATTTATCAAAATCGTCATGTTGTGTAGAAATAACAATAGCGTCTATTCTTTGAGGTTTATTGTCATCAGAATACTCAATAGTTACTTGGCTTTTTGCGTCTGGTCTTAAATAAGTAATATCATTATTTTCTCTTCTTAAAGCAGCTAATTCTTTAAGTAATCTATGAGATAATTCTAACGCCAAAGGCATGTAATTTTCTGTCTCATCTGTTGCATAGCCAAACATCATACCTTGGTCTCCTGCACCTTGCTCTTCTGGGCTAGATCTATCTACACCTTGGTTAATATCTGGAGATTGTTCGTGTATGGCAGATAAAACCCCACACGAATTTCCATCAAACATATATTCTCCCTTGGTATAACCAATTTTATTAATTACGTCTCTAGCAATTTGTTGAACATCTAAATAAGTTTTAGATTTGACTTCACCAGCCAAAACAACTTGTCCTGTTGTAACCATGGTTTCGCAAGCAACTTTACTACTTTTATCAAAAGCTAAAAAATTATCTATTAATGCATCAGAAATTTGATCTGCAACTTTATCTGGGTGTCCTTCAGAAACACTTTCTGAGGTAAATAAATATGACATAATATTGTTTTTTTATTTAAAATAATTTAAATGAAAAATAAATTTTGATTGCAAGGTCGCTAAAAGAAGTAGGGATTTACTGCTTTAGCATTTTTTTAATGAGGTTGCAATCAGTTCAAATTTTTCCTCTAAGTTTGGTACAAAGCTACATTATAAAAATATAATTGAACATAATTTTACAATAATTTTTTTTGATAGTATCATTAATTAAACAATATTAGGCTCATTATGCTTTTCTTTTTAAAGAATGATGAGTTTTTTGAGCTTTTAATTAAATAATCTGTATTAAAATTAAAAAAACTACTTTTTAATTTGGATATTAAATTTTTCTAAACATATATTTGCACTCACAAAGTTCAATAACTTATTGAAATGTTATCAAGAAAGGTGGAGGGATTAGACCCTTTGAAGCCTTAGCAACCCTTTTCAAGAGGAAAAGAAGGTGCTAAATTCTACTTAGTTTCAGATTCATTTATCAGAAATTAGATAGATAACCCAAAACAATTGCACGTTCGTGTAATTGAATAATTCTTAATAACATTTTTCTAGTAAGTACATCAGCAAAAAAAAAAGAATCTGATGCATTTGACTTTTGGTTTAATCAGAAATTGATTCACAATTTAAAAATTGTGTTTCTTTTAAAAACTGTTCCTGAACAGACAGGAATTTAAATTAACTCAAAAAAAATAGAAAAATGAGTACACAAAAATTAGCAACCAATGCGTTGCACGCAGGACATGATGTAGCAGCCAATGGAGGTACAAGAGCAGTGCCAATTTACCAAACATCATCGTATGTTTTTAACAATTCAGAACATGCAGCAAATCTTTTTTCGCTACAAGAATTAGGGTTTATTTACACAAGGTTAAACAACCCAACCAATCAAATTTTGCAAGATCGTTTAGCGGCTGTAGAAGGTGGTATTGGAGCTGTAGTTTTTGCTTCTGGTACAGCGGCCATTTCAACTGGTTTGCTAACCTTGTTAAAAGCTGGAGATCATATTGTGGCTTCTAGTAGTTTATATGGTGGAACTTACAATCTTTTAAGCGTTACATTACCAAGATTTGGTATTACAACTACTTTTGTAGATGCTTCAAACCCTGAAAGTTTTGAGACTGCTGTTCAAGATAATACAAGAGCCTTTTTTGTAGAATCTTTAGGAAATCCTAAATTAGATGTATTAGATCTAGAAGCAATTTCTATACAAGCAAAAAAAGCAGAAGTTCCTTTTATAGTTGATAATACAGTAGCAACACCAGCTTTGTTAAACCCAATCAAACACGGTGCAAATATTGTAATTCATTCACTTACAAAATATATTGGTGGTCAAGGAACATCTTTAGGAGGCGCAATTATAGATGCTGGAACTTTTAACTGGGCTAATGGTAAATTCCCTGAGTTTACAGAACCATCTGCAGGATATCATGGATTAAAATATCATGATGTTTTAGGGGCAGCATCTTATACGTTTAAATTAATCTTAGAGGGTTTACGTGATTTTGGTGGTGCTTTAAGTCCAACCAATGCATTTAACATAATTCAAGGTTTAGAAACATTGCCTGTTAGAATTCAAAAACATTCAGAAAATGCACTAGAATTGGCAAAATGGTTAGAACAACAAGAGGAAGTTGCTTGGGTAAACTATCCTGGTTTAGAGAGTAATAAATACAATGCCTTAGCTAAAAAATACTTACCAAAAGGGCAAAGTGGAATTGTAACTTTTGGACCAAAAAAAGGTTTTGAAGCTGCAAAAACAATTGCAGATAAAACTAAAATATTCTCTTTATTGGCAAATATTGGCGATACAAAATCGTTAATTATTCATCCAGCAAGTACAACACATCAACAATTAGATGAGGCAGCTCAAGAAAGTGCAGGTGTGTCTCAAGATTTAATTAGATTGTCTGTTGGTATTGAGGATTTAGAAGATTTAAAAGCAGATTTAAAAGCCGCTTTTTCAGAAATATAATTAGAAAAAAAACGAATTTCACAGGTTTTTAAAACCTGTGAAATTTTATACTTTAAATTTGGAATATCCATTACAACATATCAAAATTAAAAATTTTACCACAGAATTGGGGACTAAAATTCCTGAGTTGAATTTAAGTTACCAAATTTTTGGTCAAGATTTAGGTACAGCACCGGTGGTTTTAATCAATCATGCATTAACAGGAAACAGTGATGTTGCTGGCAAAAATGGCTGGTGGATTGATATTGTAGGAAAAGAAAAAGCTATAAATACAGAGGTTTACAGTATTTTATCTTTCAATATTCCTGGAAATGGTTTCGATGGTTTTTTAATTGAAAATTATAAAGATTTTATAGCCAGAGATGTTGCTAGAATTTTTATTGAAGGATTAAAAAAACTTAAAATAAATAAATTATTTGCATTAATTGGTGGTTCTTTAGGTGGTGGAATTGCTTGGGAAATGGTTGCTTTAAATAATAAATTAACGCAACATTTTTTACCCATTGCCACAGACTGGAAATCTACAGATTGGTTAATTGCCAATTGTCAAATACAAGAGCAATTTTTGGTAAATTCTAGTAACCCTGTGCACGATGCAAGAATGCATGCGATGTTGTGTTACAGAACACCAGAATCTTTTAAAGAGCGTTTTCATCGACTAAAAAAGAAAATTCAGATATTTTTAATGTGGAGAGTTGGTTGTTGCATCATGGCAAAAAGTTGCAAGAACGTTACCAATTATCTTCTTATAAGTTGATGAATCAATTGCTAAAAAGTATTGATGTTACTCAAAATGAAGAAAAAAACAGCAGTCTTTTAGATAAAGTTGAAGCAAATATTCACATTATAGGTGTAGATTCAGATTTATTTTTTACAGCCGAAGAAAACAGAGAAACCCATAAAAAGTTAGCATTAACAAAAGAAAATGTTACCTATAACGAAATAAATTCTGTACATGGTCATGATGCATTTTTAATCGAATATGATCAACTACAGAAAATAATAGAACCTATATTCAATAAAGATTATAGTGCAAAAAAGATGAAAGTAATAAAGTTTGGTGGCAAATCTTTAGCCAACGGAAAAGGATTGCAAAACACCATAGAAATTATTTTAGACAAACATAAAAAAGGCGAAAAGTTTACGGTAGTTGTTTCTGCTAGAGGAACTACAACCAACGATTTGGAGGCTATTTTAGAAAAAGCGGCTAAAAAAGAAGCGTATAAAACAACTTTAGATGCTTTAAAATCTTATCAACAAGAACCAAGTAAAAAAGTAGATTTTAGTAAAGAATTTAAAACCTTAGAAACTATTTTCGAGGGTGTTTCTTTATTAGGAGATTATAGTAATAAAATTAAAGATGAAGTTTTAGCACAAGGCGAATTATTATCAACAAAATTAGTTGCTAGTTTACTTGAAGAAAAGGGTGTTGTAGCAAAATCTGCAGATACCAGAAATTTAATTATTACCGATGAAAACTTTGGTAATGCACAACCTATTCATGCCTTATCTTCAGAAAATATAATTGCATATTTTAACGAAAATACTAAACCTGTAAACATTCTTTCAGGTTTTATTGCATCTAATGAAAAAGGAGAAACCACAACTTTAGGAAGAAATGGCAGCAATTATACTGCTGCTTTAATTGCCAATTATTTAGATGCAGATGAGTTACAAAACTACACGCATGTAAGTGGAATTTTTACTGCAAATCCTGATTTAGTGGCTGATGCTAAAAAAATAGAAAAACTATCTTTCTCAGAAGCCAATGAATTGGCAAATTTTGGAGCAACTATTTTACATGCAAAAACCATTATTCCGTTATTAGAAAAAAATATCAATCTACGTATTTTAAACACTTTTCAAAAAGAAGATAAAGGCACCTTAATTACTGCAGAATCCTCCGAAAAAGGAATCAAGTCTATCTCTACTATTAACAATGTTTCTTTGTTAAATTTCGAAGGAAGAGGTTTGTTAGGTAAAGTAGGTGTAGATGCACGTATTTTTAAAGCTTTAAGCGAAAAAAATATAAGTGTAAGCATCATTTCTCAAGGTTCTTCAGAAAGAGGAATTGGTTTAATAATTGACGGAAACCGAGCAAATGAAGCAGTTTTAGCACTGGAAAGAGAATTTGAAAACGATTTTTATGCGCAAGATGTAAACCAGATTTCTATTGTTGACGATGTTGCAGTAATTTCTATAATTGGGCAAGATTTAAGTGAGTTTCATTTACCATACAATGCCTTAATTAAAAACCAAATAATTCCTGTATTATTCAATAATACAGTTACCGGTAAAAATGTGAGTTTGGTAGTTAAAAAAACCGAATTGCACAAAGCAGTAAACGTAATTCATGGACAAGTTTTTGGAGTCGCAAAAAAAGTAAATATTGCCATTTTTGGGAAAGGTTTAGTTGGTGGTACTCTAATACATCAAATTATAGAAAATGCACCTTCTGTTTTAGAGCGTAGAAAAATTCAATTAAATGTTTTTGCAGTGGCAAATTCTAAAAAAATATTGCTAGAAAAAAACGGTGTTACCAAAAATTGGGAACAAGATTTAGAAGAAAAAGGCGAAGATACAACTAATGTAAATGATATTATAGAGTTTGTAAAAACACATCATTTTGAAAATTTAATTGCGGTAGATAATACGGCAAGTGTTTCATTTGTAGAAAATTATATTCCGTTAATAGAAGCCGGTTTCGATTTGGTTTCTTGTAACAAAATTGCCAATACACTGTCTTTTGATTTTTACAAAGAAATACGTTCTAAATTAAAAGAATATAAAAAACAATATTTATACGAAACCAATGTTGGTGCAGGTTTACCTTTAATTGATACCATTCGTTTATTACATGAATCTGGAGAAAATATCACAAAAATTAGAGGAGTTTTTTCTGGAAGTTTAAGCTATTTATTCAACACCTTTTCTGAACAAGATGTTTCTTTTTCAAAAGTTTTAAAAGACGCAATCGAAGCTGGTTTTACAGAACCAGACCCAAGAGAAGATTTAGGGGGTAATGATGTAGCTAGAAAATTATTAATTTTAGCGAGAGAATTAGAATTAGAAAATGAGTTTGAGGATGTGAATATTAACAATTTAATTCCAGAAAATTTAAGAGAAGGTACGGTTGATTATTTTTTATCTAATTTAGAATTGATGAACGAAGAATATCAACAGCTAAAAGAAAATCAACAAGAAAACTACGTTTTACGTTACATTGGAGAGTTAAGTGGAGATTTATCAAAAGAAACAGGAAACTTAGATGTAAAATTGGTTTCTGTTTCTAAAAATTCACCTTTAGGCTCTTTAAAAGGTTCAGACGCAATCTTCGAGATTTATACAGAATCTTATGGAGAGCAACCCATTGTAATACAAGGAGCAGGAGCAGGAAATAAAGTAACAGCAAGAGGCGTTTTTGGTGATATTTTAAGATTGGCAAAACATAATAATTAGTTTTTTATTGATGTTTTTTGGTGGTTAGTTAGCACCAAAATCCAATAACCAACAACGAACAACGAACAACCAAAATGCACAAACATTTCGAAACAGAAGCCATAAGAATTCAAACAGAAAGAAGTCAGTTTTCAGAGCATTCTACACCTTTATATGTAACCTCTAGTTTTGTTTTTAATGATGCAGAAGAAATGAGGGCTTCTTTTGCAGAAGAAAAACAACGTAATTTATATAGTAGGTTTACAAATCCAAATACCACTGAGTTTGTAGATAAAATTGTACACATGGAAGGTGCAGAAGCTGGTTATGCTTTTGCAACAGGTATGTCTGCAATTTTCACTTCATTTGCTGCCTTATTAAATGCTGGAGATCATGTGGTTTCTTGTAGATCTGTATTTGGTTCTACACATTCTATGTTTACCAAATTTTTACCAAAATGGAATATAGAAACTTCTTATTTTAAAGTAAACGAGGTAGATTTGGTAGAAAGTTTAATTCAGCCAAACACCAAAATTTTATACATAGAAACTCCTACAAACCCTGCTGTTGATATTTTAGATTTAGAATTGATTGGTAAAATTGCTAAAAAACATAATTTAATTTTTATTGTTGATAATTGTTTTGCAACACCTTACATACAACAACCTATTAAGTTTGGTGCAGATTTGGTAATTCACTCTGCTACTAAATTAATTGATGGGCAAGGTCGTGTATTAGGGGGTGTTACAGTGGGGTCTAAAGATTTAATGCAAGAAATTTATTTGTTTGCAAGAAATACTGGGCCAGCAATGTCTCCTTTTAATGCTTGGGTTTTGTCTAAAAGTCTAGAAACGTTGGCTATTAGAGTAGAAAAACATTCTGAAAATGCGCTGAAAGTTGCACAGTTTTTAGAGGAAAATGAGCATGTAGAATTAGTAAAATATCCTTTTTTAAAATCTCATCCGCAATATGAAATTGCAAAAAAACAAATGAAAATAGGAGGTAACATTGTAGCTTTTGAACTAAAAGGAGGTATAGAAGCAGGTAGAAAATTTTTAAACCATATTAAAATGTGTTCTTTATCTGCAAATTTGGGTGATACCAGAACCATTGTTACGCATCCATCATCTACAACGCATGGGAGATTGTCTGAAAAAGACAGGTTAGAAGTAGGTATTACAAAAGGTTTGGTTAGGGTTTCTGTAGGTTTAGAAAATATTGTAGATATTATTGCAGATATAGAACAAGCACTAAATGCGTAAATAATTAAATTTGCGTATTTTTGAAATATGCTTTCTAAAAAAACAAAATACGGTATTAAAGCACTTACTTTTTTGGTAAAACAAGAAAATAAAGTGCCTGTGCAAATTGCTACCATATCTAAAAATGAAAATATCTCCTTAAAATTTTTAGAAAGTATTTTACTTACTCTTAAAAAAAACGGAATTTTAGGCTCTAAAAAAGGAAAAGGTGGTGGCTACTATTTACTAAAAGATGCCTCAGAAATTCAAATGACTACCATAATGCGTGTATTAGAAGGTCCAATTTCTATGGTGCCTTGTGTGAGTCTAAATTTTTATGAAAAATGTGATGATTGCCC
>P_2C_Liq_1_UnCtyDRAFT_1000752_pt1 | contig 13376 bp, 9 predicted proteins | sample Pon2CUnioCityCA_2_FD_10234 | JGI IMG/M metagenome (IMG submission 10234)
TGGACTCTAATACGATCACAAGCATAACCATTCCTGCTCCAGGAACAGCAGCACTTCCTATAGAAGCCAGTAATGCTGTAAGAACTATAGTTAATTGAGCACTTAAATCTAAAGGTATTCCTAGCGCTTGACAAACAAACACAGCTGCAACAGCCTGATACAAACTAGTTCCATCCATATTAATAGTAGCTCCTACTGGTAGTACAAAACTGGAAACTTCTTTTTCCACGCCCATGTGTTCTTCAACACGTTCCATAGTTACTGGTAAAGTCGCAGCGCTTGAGCTTGTAGAAAAAGCAAGTAATTGCGCCGGTGCAATTTTTTGTAAAAACCAGAACGGTGATTTTTTTACATATAAAGCAAAAATCAAACAATAAATCACGATCATAATTAACAATCCTGCTACTACCGTTAAGGCATAGAATAGTAATGCTAGTAATACTTCGGGATCATCGGCACTGACTACTACGTTTGCCAGTAATGCAAAAACAGCATAAGGTGCAAACAGCATAATCAAGTCTACCATCTTAAGAACTACATCATTCAAGCTATCAAAGAAATTCTTTAATGGCTCAGCCTTTTTCTCTCCTATTAATAACATAGATATTCCTAAGAAAATAGCAAAGAAAATCACTTGTAACATCAAGCTATTATTAGACATTGCAGCAACGGCATTACTAGGCACCATATCCACTAGCGCTTGTAAAGGTCCTGCATCTTTGGTTTGTGCAGCAGTAGCAAGTTTACCAGCAATATTTGAATTTCCCTCATAGGTAGAACTCAACTTAGTAATAGTTTCTTTAGAAATTCCGTCACCTGGTGCAAAAAGATTTACTAACCCTAATCCTACAGTAATAGCTATCACTGTAGTACATATATATATTATGATGGTGCGCAATCCCATGTTACGGAACTTAGCAATGTCCTTTAAATCTGAGATTCCTTTAATTAAGGAAGCGAGTATTAAAGGTACGGCAATAAGCTTTAGCAGGTTGACAAATATGGTTCCGAAAGGATTAATCCAATCTGCTACAAAATCTTTTCCCCATTGCATTTGAGTCATCACAAACCCAAAACCGATTCCGAGAATCATTCCTATTAATATTTGCCAGTGTAATGCTAGTTTTTTCATGTATTGATTTTAATAAGTATGCCAATATAATATTTTATAATCTTGTGGTGCGTGCTCTCAAGAAATGGTCTGCAAGAACCAGTGCTGCCATAGCCTCTACAATAGGAACTGCTCTGGGCACTACACATGGATCGTGTCTTCCTTTACCTTGCATGGTCACTTTTTCTCCAGCACTATTAATCGTTTCTTGATCTTGAATTAAGGTAGCCACAGGCTTAAAAGCTACTTTAAAGTAAATATCCATACCATTTGAAATGCCACCTTGAATCCCACCACTATGGTTAGTTTGTGTGGTTCCATCTTCATGGTAGAGATCGTTATGTTCACTACCTTTCATGCGTGCACCTTCAAAACCGCTGCCATACTCAAATCCTTTAACCGCGTTTATCGATAGCATTGCCTTAGCCAGATCTGCATGGAGTTTATCAAATACAGGTTCACCTAGTCCACTCGGTACATTTTGAATGACACAAGAGATCGTGCCACCTATGGTATCTCCTGCTTTTCTAATTTGTAGAATTTTTTCTTCACACGCTTTCGCGAAAGCGGAATCTGGACATCTTACTGCATTATTTTCAATCTCATTGAAATCTAATTTTTGATAAGGTTTATCTAAGGCTAAATCTCCAACACTACTTGTAAATGCCGTTATTTTTAAGTCTGAAAGGAGCTGTTTTGCAATCGCACCAGCTACTACTCTACACGCTGTTTCTCTCGCACTGCTGCGGCCACCGCCTCGATAATCACGTACTCCATATTTATCATCATAAACCTTATCTGCGTGACTAGGCCTATAAGTGTCTTTTATGTGCGAGTAATCCTTTGATTTTTGATTCTCATTAATGATTTGAAAGCCTATGGGAGTTCCTGTGGTAACTCCTTTAAAAATACCTGAAAGAAACTGAACCGTATCTGACTCTTTGCGCTGGGTAACGATCTTGCTTTGTCCTGGTTTACGTCTATCTAAATCTGCTTGAATAGCATCTAGATCAACTTTTAATCCCGCTGGACAGCCATCTATAATTCCACCGATCGCAATTCCATGCGACTCTCCATAAGTGGTGAGCTTAAATAAAGTACCTAATGTATTTCCTGCCATATCCACAAATATAGTTAGACAAATTCATAACTTTGACTTCAAATGGTAACAATGAAAAAAACATTACTTGTTATAGTTGTAACAACTATAATCGTGGCCTGCGGTTCACAAAAAACAGCACCTTCAAACAGTTCTAAAAAAATTAAAAAATCTGTTTATCAAAAGAAAGCAGATCTCTTTCAAAACGTTAAATATCTCATAGGAAGAGAACAATACAACAGTGCTATTTTAAATATAGACCGCATAGAAGAACTAGAACTTAGGGATAATGACTACGAGCCTTACCGTTATAAAGCGATGATTCTACAAGTAACTGGTAAAAAAGAAGAAGCAAATCAAGTTTATGAAACCATCATAAATGCACTTAACGCTAGTGCTGGTGAAAAGAAAAAGTCACGCCAGCTTATGGCTATTAATAACAACCCACCTATAGCAATGAGTCATAAAACAGCAACTAAAAAAGATTCCATATCTTCTAAAGAAGCCTTTAAAGTTATAGAAATGCCTCCTGTTTATCCTGGATGTGAGAACCTACCACGAGAGTCACAAACTAAATGCATGTCACAAAAAGTTGCAAAACATATAGTCAAAACTATAGATGTAAATATAGCTCAGGTAACAGATCATACAGGTTTTATAAGGTCATATGTTAATTATGAGATAGATACTACTGGTACTATCTCTAAAATCAGAACCTCTGGTAAAAATAAATTCCTAAATCTAGAGGCGCATCGCGTCATGGCACAATTACCGAAAGTGATACCAGGTATGCAACTCGGTAAAAAAGTTGCTGTGCCTTATACCATTCCCATTAGATTTGCGACTAATTAATACCACTTTATCGTTATTTTTAAAGCGTTTAACTTAAAAAGGGATAGACGGTTTATATGAACCTCACATTTATTTTCATTAATACTATATTTACCTATTAAAATTTAATCATGAAAAAAGCTTTTATAATTCTTACAGCAGCCATAAGTATAGTCGCATGTACTTCAAGTGATGATAACGGTTCTGGAAACAATACTAATTTTAGTTACTTACCTCTTACCATTAATAATTCATGGGATTATGATGTTGCTACTGGTCAGAATGTCCTTAATGATAATCTAGAAGTAACCGCAGTTACTGGAAATGATTACACTCTTACTGCAACTCCTGTTGCACCTGCAGGAATTATGACCGGTGTACTTTCCAGTGGTGAATTAACCGCATCAAACGGTCAACTTATAGGAAATGGTACCATAGGGTTTGATTTTCAAGGAGTAGGTGACTTTTCTATAGACATCACAAACGGTGTTTTATATGATCAAAACGCAAGTAATGGTTCTGAATTATTTACTACCAGCGGTGTTTTTACAGAAACGATCAATAACTATGATCTCGACATAAATTATAAAGCAACTACTAAGCAACTCGCAAATGAGCCTAGTATAACCGTAGCTGCTGGAACATTTACAGATGTATTGCATTCTCAATTAATCATAGAAGTGAGTATAAGTTCAGAAATAAGTATAGGACCTATTACCCAAACCATAACTCTTTTACAAGCTCAAGATGTGATCGTAGTAGATAATTACTGGGCACAAGATATCGGGTTAATTAAGTCAGATAATCAACTGGATTATGAACTAGAAGATTTTTCTGCCTTAGGTGTGAACCTTCCTGTACCTCAAAGTGCTAGTGTGCTTACTACACAAGATTTAACGGCTTATAACGTGAATTAAAAAAGAGTATTTTTAATTAGAAAAGTCCTTTTCATATTGTGAAAAGGACTTTTTTATGCCTTAAAAACAATTGTTAATCTACAAGCTTATACTCTGGATAAGTTTCTTCTAGATAGTGCTCAGCTTTTTTAGGAATCTCAAATTGAATGATATAACTCACCATGAGCAATAAAATAAAAACAAAACTAAAAACAGCTATAAATACAGGACTCTTTACTGCAAATTCAACATCGGTTGAATTTAAAATATTGATTCCTTGAACTGGAACAAAAAACAGCCACAATCCACTACCATAACTACGTATTATCTCTTCAAACATCCACTTTTTCTCACCATTATTCTTTTTAGCCTTGTTTCTTTTAACATGAATTACAGCATCTACTACATAAGCGAGTAAAGATAATGCTAGTAGAATGGTCAATACTAATCGATCCACAATAGCCAGCTCTATAAGGTAGTATAAAACAACTGTCAAAATTAAGAGTAAAATAATTTTAGGCAACTTAAAATATTCCTTTAAATGTTTCCATATCAACTTAGAGTATTTTTTGGATAGCGCTTTTTGTCGCTCTTCGACAACCTCCATAAACCCAAAAACACCAAACTTTTTAAACTCGATTTGTAGTGCTTTATCAAAACTTATATGTTCGTTTTTTGCCCATTGCTTTTCAATAGCCATAGCTAGGTGATCTACTAACTCTGTTTGTAAATCGTAATGCTCCACATAATGCTTTCTAGTAAAAGCATATAATTCAGCTATTTGTGATTCATTTACTTTCATTAAAAACTTAATTTAGGATTAATAATACGTTGCATATTTGCTAGAAACTCGTCCAGCTCTGCGAGTCTGTTTACGGTTTCTTGTTTTCCTTTTGGTGTGATATCGTAGTATTTGCGCACTCTATTGTCCACTTTTTTTGCAGTTACCGTTAAGTGTCCCGCCGCTTCTAGTTTGTGTAATGCTGGATAAAGAGCACCTTCTTTAATGGTTAAATCACCTTGTGTCATTTCCTTCACACGTTGGGTGATTTCATAGCCATACATTTCACCATTTTCCTTAAGTAATTTAAGAATAATGATAGACAGACTACCTCTATATAATTGTGATGTGGACATACCTAAAATTCTCAGGTAAATATACATAAGATTCTTAAGTATACAAATAAATATTTTTGAATACGCTTTCGCGAAAGCTAAATTTTAAACAGTTGTCACTCGTACCAGTCCATCCTCATCGATATGATCCAGCATTACAGTTTGTAGCTGGTTAACTAATTCTGGGTTCCAGTAGGTTTTTACCTTTACATAGTTCTCTGTAAATCCTTGAATAAAACCTTCTTTATTCTCTGCTTCCCAAAGCACTGTTTTAGTTTTACCTAGCTGACTTTCATAAAAAGCACGACGTTTCTTAACTGATAAACCACGTAGCATTTTAGAACGTTTAGCTCTGGTTTTCTTAGGCACTACTCCATCCATGCTGGCAGCAGCAGTATTTTCACGCTCTGAATATGTAAAAACATGCAAATAAGAAATCTCAAGATCATTTAAAAAGTTATAGGTATCTAGAAAGTGATCATCAGTCTCACCTGGAAAACCTACAATCACATCCACTCCTATACAACAGTCAGGCATGACTTCTTTAATCTTAGAAACACGATCCACGTATAATTCTCGATTATAACGCCGTTTCATTTTACCGAGCAACTCGTTATTACCAGTTTGCAGCGGTATATGAAAATGTGGCACAAAGGCATTGGCTCCAGAGACAAATTCTATAGTCTCATTTTTCAAAAGATTAGGCTCTATAGAAGAAATACGCAAACGCTCGATTCCTTTTACGGTATCTAGAGCATGAACTAGATCTAAGAAAGTATGTTCATGTCTTTTATTCCCGAACTCGCCCTTACCATAATCACCTATATTCACACCTGTGAGCACTATTTCTTTAATACCTTGCTCTGATATTAATCGAGCATTTTCCATGACATTTTCTAAGGTATCGCTACGCGAGATTCCTCGTGCCAGTGGTATAGTACAATAAGTACATTTATAATCACAACCATCCTGCACTTTTAAGAAAGCTCTTGTACGATCTCCTATGGAATAAGAACCCACATAAAAATCTGCCTCATCAATCTCACAGGAATGGATTTGAGTAGGCGTCTCTTTACTGAGCTGATTGAGATAATCTGTGATTTTAAACTTCTCAGTGGCACCTAACACTAGATCTACTCCATCTACAGCAGCTAGTTCTTCAGGCTTTAATTGCGCATAACAACCTACTGCAATAGTAAAAGCATCTTCATTTACTTGTCGTGCTTTCTTAACGATGGATTTAAAACGCTTATCTGCATTTTCTGTAACACTACAGGTATTAATCACATAAATATCTGCTCGTTTCTCAAAATCAACACGCTCAAAACCTTCTTGCTCAAAATTACGAGCAATAGTACTGGTTTCACTAAAGTTGAGTTTACAACCTAGTGTATAAAAAGCAACAGATTTTGTAGCCGTTTCTGTGGACATTTTTGTTTATTATTTGGGCGGCAAAGATAAGAAGGATTTTGAGAGTTTGGATTGTTTGTGAGTCTTTGAGTGGTGAGTTTTGAGTTGTGAGTCTTTGAGCTGTGAGTGGTGAGTTTGTGAGTTTTTGAGTTTTTGAGTCTTTAAGTTCATGACATCGCACTTCGAGAGTCTCAATGCTCTATGGTTGGTTTTGATTTTGATTTAAGTTTAAGTAAAATATTTCCCTAGCCCTAAAGGGTAGGTTTCTAATTTTAGAGTTAAAAAAACAAGAGCTTCCTTTATATTTACCACATGTTTAAAAACACTTGCCTTTTTATTTTAAGTCTCTTACTCATCAAATGTGGAAACTCAGATTTACAAATTGATGATAGCACTGTTTTCAGATACAACGAGCATGCAAACATCACTACACTTGATCCAGCATTTGCAAAAGATCAACGCAATATTTGGGCTTGTAACTTGATTTATAATGGGCTGGTAAAACTCGATAAAAACCTAGAAGTAGTACCTGATCTAGCGCAAACATGGACAGTTTCTGAAGATGCTCTTACTTATACCTTTAAGCTGAAAAGTGGTGTTTATTTTCATGAGAATACCGCTTTCGCGAAAGCGAGAACCATAACCGCAGCAGACTTTAAATATTCCCTAGAGCGATTAAGTGATCCTAAAGTGGCCTCAAATGGCGCTTGGGTTATGACTCATGTGAAACAAATTACCGCTCCAGTAGAAGATCAACTCATTATAGAGCTCAAACAACCTTTTCCAGCCTTTCTAGGGTTGCTGACCATGAAATATTGTAGCGTAGTGATGCCCGAGGCTGTGGAGTACTATGGTAATGAGTATCGATCTAATCCTGTGGGAACTGGTCCATTTTATTTAAAACGCTGGGAAGAAAATGTAAAAATGGTGTTGCGTAAAAATCAGCAGTATTTTGAAAAAGACAGCGGTGGTAAGTCACTACCTTACTTAGAAGCGGTAGCCATTACCTTTAAAAGCGATAAACAAAGTGAGTTCCTAGAATATGCTCAAGGAAATCTCGATTTCATTAATGCGATAGATCCCAGTTATAAAGACGAATTACTTACCACAACTGGAGCATTAAAATCTAAATATGAATCCACTACCCGACTGGTAAAAGCTCCGTTTTTAAATACAGAATACCTAGGTTTATATCTAGATAGCAATACTCCAGAATTACAAAGTAGATTATTACGAGAAGCGATCAACAAAGGATTTGATCGTAAGAAAATGATCAAGTACTTGCGCAACAATATAGGAATACCAGCCACTAGCGGACTTATTCCGCAAGGATTACCAGCTGGTGGCGTGGTACAAGGATATGAGTATGATATTAATGAAGCGCAACAATTAGTCCAACAATACATTACCGAAACTGGTGACGTGCAACCAGAGATTACCATTACCACTGGTGCAAATTATCTAGATCTTTGTGAATTTATTCAAAAAGAGCTCGAGAAGATAGGTATATCCACCAGTGTAGAAGTCATGCCACCATCGACACTACGCCAAGCCCGTAGTGCTGGAAACCTCGATATATTCCGCTCCAGCTGGATAGCCGATTATCCAGATGCTGAAAATTATTTATCGCTAGGTTATTCTAAAAACTTCTCGCCTAACGGTCCTAATTACACCCATTTTAAAAGTGAAACTTATGATATGCTTTATGAGCAAGCACTCACCTTACCTATCGCTGCTGACCGTGAAGACCTTTATATTAAAATGGATTCTATACTCATTAGTGAAGCGCCTATAGTTCCTCTTTATTATGATGAAAGTGTTCGGTTTATCAGTAAAAAAGTTACTGGACTGGAGTCAAATGCTGTGAATATGCTGGATTTGACTCGAGTTAAAAAACAGAACTAGTCTTTCCTATAAACCGAAGTTTTCTCAAAAACCGCATCTAGAATATCTATATCTACTTGCTCTAGCGATAATCCACGGCGTTTCATGACCACGTCTGCAACTTCATAAGCTTTATTAGTCTTATACGTCATGTTGCCTTGTGGTCCACCCCAATTAAATGACGGAATGAAATTGCGCGGATATCCTGCTCCATAAATATTGGCACTTACTCCTACTACAGTTCCCGTATTAAACATGGTATTAATTCCACATTTAGAATGATCGCCCAGCATGAGACCACAAAATTGTAGACCTGTTTTAGCAAAACGACCCGTTTCATAATTCCACAACTTTACCTCAGCATAGTTGTTTTTTAAGTTGCTGGTATTTGAGTCTGCACCTATGTTACACCACTCACCTAGCACGCTGTTTCCTAAGAATCCTTCATGGCCTTTATTAGAATACCCAAAAATGACTGAATTATTCAGCTCGCCACCTACTTTAGAATGAGGTCCAACGGTAGTAGGCCCATAGATTTTAGTTCCTAATTTAGTAGCACTGTGTTCTAACAAAGCAAATCCACCGCGTATAATACTACCTTCCATCACCTCAGCATTTTTACCGATGTAAATAGGTCCATTTGTAGCATTGAGAATCGCACAATTTAATACTGCACCTTCTTCTATAAAAATACGTTCAGGATGAATGGTTTGAACACTCGACGGCACTGGTTGAGTTGTTTTTCCTTTGGTAACAAGTTCAAAATCATCATTTAGAGCTTTACCATTTTTAGAAAAGATATCCCAGGTATGATCTATTCCATCACAATCTCCTTCATAAATAACTTGATCTAATTCTATAGTCGGTGTATGAACGGCAGCAGCACGGTAAGCGATAAGAGTATCTTTATGCATTAATTTTTGTCCTAGCTCTAGAGCTTGGATCGCTTTGCACAATTCATAGGTAGCAAAAACATGTCCTGCGATTACCACATTATCATGAGTCTCCACGAGTGGGAATTTAGTTTGCAAATAATCTTCAGTAAGGAAACTCACTTTTACATCGAGCCTTTTCTCCCATTTTTCTTTTAAAGTTAAGATCCCACAACGTATTTCACTGGTAGGTCTGGTATACGTAAAAGGTAACAGCGCTTTGTGTTTATTAAAGTCGGCTAGAATGTAGTTCATGGGATGATAAAATTTTACAGGTACAAAGGTAATGAGATTTTGAGTCTTGGAGTTTATGAGCTTTGAGTCTTTGAGCTTTGAGTTTGTGGGATTAAATTATGAATTAGATTTCAATTTAAGTTTAAAAAGTATCTTAGCATCATGCTCAGAACAAAAAAACGTCATTTAATAATTGCTGTTAGCTTGCTTTTAGTTCAAGTACTTTTGTACTACAGCTTGCGCAATGTTCCAGAATTAGTAGAAACCTATTACAGTAATGGCATTTATTCTTACATCTCTAGAGCTATGCGCATCGGTTTAGGATGGATTCCTTTTTCTTTTGGTGATCTAGTCTATGGCGCAGGAATTATTATGATCTTGAGATGGTTATGGATTTCTAAAAAGGATTTAATAGTGCTACCTTTTTCTGTAATGCTTTCGCGAAAGCGTTATAAAAACAAAGTTTATGCTAAACTTGCTACGGTACGTAAACGATATACCCAACTCTTTATGTCGCTCAACCTCATTCTTTTTACATTTCATGTCTTATGGGGTTTTAATTATTACCGTCAACCGCTGAATGTGACTTTAAAAATAGAAAAGGAATATTCTACTGAAGATCTTAAAAGGGTAACGCTGGAAATAGCAATGCTCTCTAATGCTTTACATCAAACTTTACAGCCAGTAGATAGTTTACCAGTGGTATTTAATCGCTCGCAAGATGAACTTTTTAAAATAGCACCTAGCGGCTTTAAAAACTTAAAGCAATCGCAATTAAGGCAATCGTTAACACCTCTTAGCATTAAAAAATCCTTACTCACCATGCCATTAACACACATGGGTTATAGTGGTTACTTGAATCCTATTACGGGCGAAGCGCATACTAATGCCTGGATTAATTGCTATAAAACACCTGTATTAATTTTACACGAGATGTCACACCAGCTAGGATTTGCTAAAGAAAACGAAGCTAATTTTGTGGCCATTCATGCTGGGTTAAATCATGAAGATCCATATTTCCAGTATAGCGCGAGCATATTTGGTTTGAAATATTTACTCAATGATCTATATACTAAAGATCCAGCGGCATTTGAAAAAATTAAAGATCAGTTGAGACCTGGTATTCTTGAAAATTATCAAGAATTAAGAGATTTCTGGGCGCCTTATAATGATAGCTTCATAGAAAAAGTATCTCAAGCCACTTATAATCAATATCTAAAAGCTAATAATCAACCCGATGGTATGAAAACCTATAGTTATGTGGTCGCTTTGTTAGTAAACAGTCAGTAACTGTTAAATTCGTTAACATTTTTTAATATTATGCGATGAGCTTATTTGCTATCTTTAAAATCTTAATTTCTAAAACCTTATAATGAAAAGAGTATTTCTACTCCTGTTCCTCGCTTGCAGTCTCTCTAGCGCACAGGATTACTTCCCTAATAATGACGACGTTTCTGCTCGTAGTGAAGTGATTATAGCCGTTACAAATGCCACCATCATCACTAAACCTGGAACGGTAGTTACAAATGGAACTATCATCTTAAAAGATGGGAAAATTGAAAACATAGGTAGCGGAGTTTCTATTCCTACTGGAGCAGTTATTCAAGATGCTAAGGGTAGCTATATCTATCCATCTTTTATTGAACCTTATGGAAATTTCAGTATGAAAAAACCACAAAGATCTAATCGTAGCGGCCAGCAATATGATGAAGGCAGGCAAGGTTATTACTGGAACGACCACATTAGATCTGAACAAGATGCGATCAACTATTATAAATACAATGATCAGGAAGCAAAAAAAATGCTCGATGCTGGTTATGGTGCTGTGCAAACGCACCTTCATGATGGGATCGCTCGTGGAACTGGAATGTTTGTAGCCTTAAACAATAATGGAAATGATGGAACTCGTATCCTTAAAAAAGAAAGTGGTAATTTCTTTTCTTTAAAACGCAGCTCGCAAACCAGCCAATCCTATCCTACCTCATTAATGGGCACACTAGCCTTATTAAGACAAACTCACTTTGATGCAAACTGGTATTCAAAAGGACATAGCAACACTCGAGATTTATCGCTAGAAGCTCTTATTGAAAATAAAAACCTGGTGCAAATCATAGAAGCTGGAGACAAAAAGAATATCTTGAGAGTAGATAAAATGGGTGATCGAGTCGGTAAACAATTTACCATTGTAGGTGGAGAAGATGCTTATGAAATGATAGACGCTATAAAAGCCACTAAGGCTTCTCTTATTTTACCTATTAATTTTCCAGATGCTTATGATGTGACTAACCCTTTTCAAGAATGGTATGTGAACCTGGCAGATATGCGTGAATGGAAACAAGCACCTGCAAATCCATTTTTATTATCTCAAGAAGGAATTAACTATGCGATAACTAGCCATGGTTTAAAATCTCCTGATAAACTGATGGAAAAACTTAAAATAGCTATGGAATATGGACTTACCGCAGACCAAGCTCTTGCAGCACTTACTACTGAACCTGCTCAAATCCTAGGTGTGAACGATATGGTAGGAACTCTTGAAAAAGGTAAAGTGGCAAATTTTATTATGACATCAGGACCTCTTTTTGAGGCAAATAGCAAGATTTATGAAAATTGGGTTCAAGGCTCTAAACATATCATTAAAGATCGCCACCGTAAAGATATAGATGGTTCATACACCGCAATCATAGCTGGCGATACATACAGCATGGATATTTCTGGAAATGCTAAAAATATTACTATAAAAATAGACAGTACTCAGTTAGGCTGTAAAATAGATTATGATGGCCACTGGATTACCATTACCGCTTCTCAAAAAGATAAAGATGATAAGTCCTTTACTAGACTGGTCAGTAAAATTTCTAATGAAGACCGATTAAAAGGAACAGCTTACCTATCAAATGGAGACGAAATTTCTTTTACGGCTACCAAAGAAGAAAAAGAGAAAAAAGACAAAACTGAAGATAAAGACATAGAAGATAAGAACACCTTAAAGACCATAGGCCCTATTACCTTTCCTAATGTAAGTTATGGGAGTACTGTAAAACCTCAAGAAGAAACCATACTCTATCGCAATGCCACTGTATGGACTAACGAGCAAGATGGAATCTTAGAACATACAGATGTACTGGTTAAAAACGGGAAGATTTATAAAATAGGTAAGAACTTAAGTAAAGGAAATGCTAGAGTTATAGACGCAACTGGAAAACACTTAACCAGTGGTATCGTAGATGAACACAGTCACATCGCTATAGATAAAGGAGTTAATGAAGCTGGACACAACTCTACCGCCGAGGTGACTATTGAAGACGTAGTAGATCATGAAGATATAAACATATACAGAGATCTCGCTGGTGGCGTGACTACCTCGCAATTACTTCACGGCTCTGCAAACCCTATAGGTGGTCGTAGTGCGATCATTAAGTTGAAATGGGGCTATTCACCACAAGAAATGATCTATTCAGACAGTCCTAAGTTTATCAAATTTGCACTAGGAGAAAATGTAAAACAATCACGGTACCAGAATGGCGTGCGTTTCCCACAAACTCGTATGGGTGTAGAACAAGTATTTGAAGACTACTTTACACGTGCCAGAGAATATGCAAATTCTAAAGGGAAAAAAGATTTCCGCTATGATGAAGAGATGGAAGTTCTACTTGAAATCTTAGAAAGCGAGCGATTTGTTTCCTGTCACTCTTATGTGCAGAGCGAGATTAATATGTTAATGAAAGTGGCTGAGAAGCACGGTTTCCGTATCAACACGTTCACACACATCTTAGAAGGATATAAGGTGGCAGACAAGATGCGCGAGCATGGTGTAGGCGGCTCTACGTTCTCAGATTGGTGGGCTTATAAATATGAGGTAA
>P_2C_Liq_1_UnCtyDRAFT_1000754_pt1 | contig 13370 bp, 13 predicted proteins | sample Pon2CUnioCityCA_2_FD_10234 | JGI IMG/M metagenome (IMG submission 10234)
ATTTATCTTGTCAAGCATAAAATGCTTTATATTTGAATTTATCGTAATCCTGCCAGTTGACGTACTCTATCATACTCGTCATCTGTTTCCATTTGCTGTGGTTGTGTCTGCATCTGAAACTCTTCAAACTTTGTGCCTACTTGCTCGATAAATGCCTTGGCAGGTTCTATGAACTGCTCGCCGTAATCTTTTTCTACCATAGTAAGTACTGCTGTTTCGCCTTTTGGGAACACGCCTGTCTCTCTATCAAAGTAACTTAGAATGAACTCACCTAATGGTGTTTTTTGTTCTTTTGGCTCTTCGATGCTGCCTGCTTCGTCAGTGTCGTCTTCATCTTCATCGTCGTATGCATAATCGCCTTCGTCATCTGAATGCCAATGTGATGTGTCAATTCTGCCGTCTTTGTCGCCTTCTGCAAACTGGCCCATCATTTCTTCAAAGCCTTGTTCTAGTGCAATTTCTTCTTTAGTAAGTGTTGTTTTGCTGTTATCTGTTTCGTCTACTTCTTCGTCTTTACTATCTTCTGACACTAAATCATCTGGTCCTAGTTCTTTGGCTTTTGTACCTTCTTTTACTAGATTGTAAATATAAGGGAAGATATCTTGTAGTTCTTCGTTAAATTGTTTGATAGTTAATTCGTCAATCCAACTTTCTGCAACATCACTCGGAACATCTTCTAACATAGGCTTTTCAAAGGCAGCGACAGTTTCTGCATAATATGCTGGCTTTTGTAGCGAAGTGATGGTTTTCTTGACTGTTGAAATACGTTCTTGTACAACGTCCATATATCCTGCTAGACTTTCTGCCATCACAGCACTACGTCCCATATAGCTTTTAAACTTGCGTAGGTTTGCCATCTCTTCTGATAGTCCGATGATGTGCGATCCAAAGTCGTCATATAAGTTACCGCCTTCTGCAACATGACGAGCCATTGCTCTAGCGCCACTTAGATGCTTAAACGGATATTTAAATCTTTCGCCATCTGCACTTTCGATGTATATTGTGCCAATCTTTTTTGTTCTAGGATTAGCTGTTTCTAAGTTTACGTTTTCTGTATGTTTGATCATAATACGTGCTTCGCCAACTTTTTGATAGCTTGTGCGTGATGTGCCATATAGTTTTGATTCGTTCATGTTGCTGTCTCCGAAACGTCTGTTCGCTAAAAATTTGTAATCTCGTTTTGTTAAATTTGATTTTGTAATATCTCTTACATCAAAGTCCATTAGACGTTTTTTACCAAACTGTCTAAGGTCTTTTAAAAATTCAAACCATGTATTTTTTGTTGCACTATCTTCATTGGCAACAATATCTTTAGAGTATATTACTGTTAGGCCATCATCTTCTGATATAGATACACTTACATTGCCAAGTGGTCTGCCTGATTCTTGATATTCAAAATCAAAGAATCTAGCTTCAGATGGTTCGTTAGTTGTCTTGCCATCTTCGCCACCTATAGTGACGCTGGGAAAACGACCTCTAATCTTATCGAATAATTCTTCGCCTATTGTGTTTAGATCTTTCATAATGTATTTATCAATAATTGCTACTAATGAAGATTGGCATTGGCATGTCGTACTCATCTAGATCGTCAGTTTGATTGAATGAATCATACACTCTCGGATCCCAGTCTTTTAGTACTGCCATCATTCTAATAGCAAGAAGTGTTGCACTCACTAGGTCATCTGTTGTGCCTGGCTTTGCTTGATAAGAACTTGACGTTGCTACAAAGTTTTTTAATTCACTTATTAATGGTTTACTTTGTATAAGCATTTTGTCATTTTCGATCATTGTTTTTAATCTACTACATGCTGTAATTTTAGTACTATGAGTAGTATTGAATCCTTTGCGGAATTTACGGACGTGGCCCTTGCGGATAGGCTCACTGACAAACAAACCCGGAATGTTCTCCTCACCAAAGTCGTTTATAACGATTAGAGCAGCTTCGCCTATACCATTGTTCTCCACGCTCCAGTAAATTCCTGTCGGGTTATTCGTCTGCTCTACTAGGTACTTACACACCTCTGATAAGACTCTGATTTGTCCTGGGATGGCCGTTGTATTGTGTTGCCATTCAGCAACTTGTTTATACGTGGGTAATTCAAATACTTGTATAGCAGCATAGTCGCCGCCTGTGCCCATGCTAGGATCTAGAGCTATACAGTATGTATATTGATTGGTTGGTTTTTTATACCAACGTATTTGTCCCATGTTAGTAATAGGACTAATACCTTCCATAGTAACTAGTTTTAAACTGTTGATTAGGGTTTCATCAAATACTAGGAATTCACAACCGTATTCTCGACGGAACTTTTCTTCACCAATACGACCAATTTCTTCTACTTTCCATGCCTCGTCACGATCCGGATGTTCGTCCCATTGTGCAACAAAACTGTGAAAGCCGTTTGTGCCTAATTCTTGTTCGTTACCATATTCATCAAACTTATCTTCTGCTTGTTTCCAAATAGTAGCAAATGTATCTTCGTCTGAGTTAGGTGTTGATGTAATAATAGCACGACCACCTGTTGCTAGCGTAGGTGATATCGAAGTCCAAAACTCTTCCGCAATGTTAGGTTGCACAAATGCAAATTCGTCACAGTATAGTAGCGAGATTGACATACCACGTCCTGTGTTGCCTGTTGTTGTTTGTGCTACAATACGTGATCCGTTTTCAAATTCAATTGAGCCTTTGTTATAGCTTGTAACACCTGCTCTAATATGATCTGGACAAGTTTCGTATACAAAGCGTATGCGTGACATAATCTCTTGTGCACCTGTGTATTTGTGTGCGGCAACAAGAACTGTTTGGTCTGGATTAAACATTGCATACCATGCTAGGTAGATACTAGCACATGTGGTCTTGCCTGTTTGTCTAGGCATCATGTTAATATTAAAACGGTAGCTGTGATAACTGTGCATCAAACGTAGCTGATACTCATAAGGATCAAACAACAGTTTGCCTTTTACAGGGTGTTGAATATATGCAAACTTGCGAGCAAAGTACAAATACCCTTCATCGGGATCCATGCAGGCAACTAGGTCTGCAATTTGTTCTTCAGTATATGTTTCTTGTTTATTGGCTTTCTTAATTAAGACGCCGTCGAGTGACTTTGACATACAATTACTTATCCAAAAAAATAGCGCCCGAAGGCGCTATTTGGGGTCGCTCAGTAGAGAGCTTATTTTTCTATACGCTTCTTGGCTCTATTCATGCCTTTGGTTCTTTTAGCATTTCTTTTCTGCAACTCTTGGTTTGCTTTCCAGTCGTTAGTTGAACCGTCTCTTTTAAGAATATCATCAGTGTTGTCACGATCTACTTTTGCATTTTTAGTATAACGCTTTGCCATATCGCTTGATATTTCGTCAAGGTTTGATTTCTTTTCGTTTAGTGCTGCCCACAGTTGAGATTTAATAGATTCTACTGCTGGATCTTTTACACGAATTGCACTCTTAGGTTTTTCTCTGTTTAGGCCGCCTGCTAAATCTCGTGTCATTGTTTGTGTATCTGCATACTCTTCGTCTGGCTCGTTAGCGTAATCTTCTTTTTCAACTTCGTCTTCTGGGCCATCTGTTGAGATTTTCATCATCTTCTTCATGTCGCCCATTTCGTCGTCGTGCGTGTCAGGAGCTGGTAGTTTAGCAGGCATTGGCATACTCATCGGTGCTTCTTGTGGCGTCGAAGCTGCACCCATTAATTTTAGCAAGTCTGCAATACCGTCTGTGCCCTGCGCAGACATATTAACATTCATTGTTACCTTTTCCGGCTCTGGCATGCTTGTCGCACCCATTGCACCCGGTATTGGGTTTTCACTTAGTGTTACCGACTGTAAAGATTCTAAAATAGCCTTCATTTCGCTTTTGTCTTGTGCTACTGGTCCGTCGAATGTACCTTTTTCAATACTATCAAGGTTACTAAGTAGTTTGTTCATATCCATAATTAACTCCCTACAGTACTTTTACTGTTTACTTCATCTGTGATATCTTTTGACTCGCCTTTTGGTGTGCCTTCTAACGGATCATTTGTATTGTCTTTGCGAGCAGTTTCTAGCTCTTTTAGAAGATCCATAACACGGTTATCGCCTACACTTTCCTGTGCGCTTTCGCCTCCCATGTCTTCTTTGCCTAGCATTGCTTCATATGGCTCATTTGACTTTGGTTCTTGATATTCTTCTTGTGGCGCAGCAGGATCTCTAACAATCACATATGCCTGTGAAATTCCGCAAGCACGAGAAATATACTCTTGCATCATTTGTACAGTTGTAGGATAGTTAACTTCAACATCCCAATATGTTATTTCCATGTTTTCTAATTGCGGAAAATCTAGTGGTCTTTCTTGTATTGGTGTTTTCTTACCTGCTGAGATATTAGACAATGCATATTTCTCTAAGCAAGTTTCTAGTTTGTCTGCAAAGCCATCTGCAAGATCGCCGGCAACACCAACTTTAAAGTCATAAGTTTTTTTTGACTCTGTTAAATATTCTGTGAAAGATTTCATTACGCAATTCCTATCTTATATATTATTTATCTTTATCTAGACCTTTTAGTCTCTCTAGTAGGCTGTTGCGATCAGTTACTACATAGCCTTCGCCGTTGACAATATCTCCGTCACCGCCCGGTGATGAATCTCTATCCATCTTTTCTTTCTTAAGTTGCAGTTCTACCATTTTTAATTTTTTGTCTAGTTTAGCTACTTTTGCATCTAAGCCAGTTTTGAGCATGTTGCCAGCAACTTCCATAATTCTACCAGCATATCGTTGTTCTACATTCATGCCTAAGTCCATTAAATCGTCATATGCTGTTATAGCTCTATCTGCAACTTCGTTTAATTCTTTGTCTGCCATTTCGCCTAAGCCTTTTACAGCGGGCAATGCAGCACTAATTTTATCAAATTCGACCATAGCATCAAATGTTTTTTCCTGTTCTGCTAGATCGTATTTTTCTTGTTCTTTTTCTTGAACTTCTGCCTGATTGATAATTTCTTTTGAATCTGGTAAGTTTAATAAATCTTCTAGTTTTTTAGTCATAGGTTTTCCATTATATGCTACTATAACTATTTATCTTTTTCCAGTATGGAAAATATCATCTTCTGTTACTACTCTAAAGCGTATACCTTGTTGCTTGCAGTACGCTCTAGCTGCTTCCCATTTTGCTTGATTGAGAACCCAGTGAGCTTTATTGTGCATACTTTTTCCAGTCTTTTCTTTTATTGCTTGATTCTTTGGTTTAACTTCGATCAGTTCTACATGTTGCTTGCCTTTCGCATCAACATATACTATAAAAAAATCTGGAACATATATAGTTTGTTTTCCGCTAAGTGGATTTCTATAGGGGATTTTAATTGCTTCACTAGCCCACTTGCTTACACTAGGATGTAAGTCACAAAATCTCATAAAGGCAAATTCCCAACTACTTCTATATGTAGGAGTTTTTCCTCCCATATATTTTTCAGGGTTTTTTAGATTAAACTTGCCTTGTACATATCGCATTATACAACAATATTTCTTGACTCTGTAGTATTAACTACGGTATTAGTTTTGACGCCAAGTTCTCTTGATCTAGGACTATTAGCGTTGATCACTTCGAGTACCATTTTATTTAATTTTAATTGATCTAAATTTCCTAAACTATCTAGTAATTCAAAGACTGGTATGCTATCTAGTTTAGCTTGTTTAAGTAATACTGCTGCAACGCTTTGAGCACTGTTAGTTTCAAAGCCTCTTTTTTCAAAAAATGCTACAACCGCATCAACTTGACTGCTGGGGAATGTTAATTGTTTTGTAAAATAATTATCAAAAAACTTTTGTTCTTCTGCCATTATTATCTCCTATAATGTATTTACTGCTTTACTCGCGATACTTATAGATTTTGGATTGTTATTTCGAATGTTATCTAAAAATTCATTTACATAAAAATTCTTAGCATTTGATGACAATGATTTAAAATTACTATTGCGAGTTTCTAAGAAATAATACTGTTCAACTACACTTTGTTTTAGTGATGAATTTTGATTTAATTTATCTAATAAAAAGTTAGATTCATATAGTCGATCACTTGATTGTTTTTGAGATGCAACAGTTGATGGTTTTTTCTGCTGTGGACTTGCAAAAAATACTCCGTTTATACCTATATTGTCTTTGCTGTTTTCTTCACTAAATGTTAGCTCTAGTCCGTTTGGTCTAAGACCTTCTAGTGTCGGGTCTTTAGTTTGCTGGTATGCAATTACCGATTCTTCATTTGTTGTAGAATAATCTGAATCATGTTTAGTAAATAGCACACTGTCAAATTTTTCAGGTAAGTTATTAACTGTTGATCCAACTTCGTTTGGACTACTACTGTTTAGGCCTATAAAACTTTTTTCCTGGTCATAATGCTCTGGTGTAGCAAATCCTTTCGGCGATTCACCTTCTACAATATTACCTGTTTCGTATTTTACAGTTTCATATTGTATTTGCATAGTACTTTCAACAGTTTCAGATGACGCATATGCATCTAGAGTATCGTGTTGCCAGGCAGTAATTTTAGGCATTATTAAATGTGTAGTATGATGCGTGTGTCTTGCTATTTCTGATATACTTATGCGTGTAAAAAACGGGTCGTCACTGCCGTTGTCTAAACCGTATTTTTTTGGACCCAATGGCTTATATACATTGTTCGAAGGATATAAACTTTGAGAGTCGGCAAAATAATACTCGTAGTATGCTTGCCATAAACGGGTGCTTACGCCTTCGTTGTCATCATGGAAAGTTATAGATACTGGCGAATAATCTAAACGCGAATGAATTACTTTTTTTCTATTGTATTGTTGTACAACACTAGTGTCAATATCGAATTTAGGTAAGTCAGCTCTTTTAGCTAACAGTCCAATTTCGTTACCATGTTTTTCTACAAATCCGCCTGCAACTGCACTGTTAATTGTAAAGCTAACATGGTATAGAAATTTATGCTTTGGAGCAAGTCTATAAAACCCGTCTACAAAGGTATGAGAAGCATGCCAATAGTCAGCTAATGTTAAATTTGCTTTACTGTTAGTTGCGCCGTATTTTGTTGTCTTTGCCATACTAATATTTATCTTAATAAATTAAGTGCGTAGATAATAAAAAAGGAGCCCAGAGGCTCCTTTTTACTCGATATTAAAATTGTTATTAACCTGAACCTGTTGATAACGAGCCGCCACCTGTTGGAACTGATTCAGCACTAATGCCGCCGCCAACTGTTTGGATTGCGTTATCATAACGGATTGCTAGTGTAACTGATACTGGATCGTTTGTTGCATATGCTAGCGTGTTATAGTTTGCGTTCTGCACAAAACAACCGTATAGTTCAAATGTGTCTAGTATGCCTACATCTGTGTTACCGTTGCCGCCGTCTAAGATTTCAATCTTAGTTGTAAACTTATAGTCAATGCCCGATGGAGCACTTGCTTGTTCAAAGAAATCATATTGTTTTTGAATTTGCTCACCAACAAGTTTTTGAACATTGTTGTTTACATCTTCACGTAAGTTAAGCGTAATTGGCTCCCAAGCTGGTTTGCCAGTTAAGTATATACGCGAGTTGTAAACCGGAAGTTCGATTTCTTCAAAGTTTACTGTTGGACGAGTAACGTCCATTACTTGCTTTGTAAGCTCTGTGGTCGATCCACTTAGCCCAAAGTTTGTAAGTGACACTCTAAAACGGTACTGAAGTTTTGGCATCAACAAACCTTGCGTTTGATTGCCTCCTCCACCGTCCAGTGGCACTGTGATTTTAGATAGTGTTGAAATTGCCATATTTTACTCCTGTACACAAGTATTTATCATTTATTGGACCCCGTATTTCAGGGGTCCAAACTATGTATTAAAGACCTGCAATCTCTCCTGTGTTTTTCAAGCGCAATGGAATGTAAATAAATTCAACTGCTTTGATTGGCTCAATTGCAATGTCTAAGTATAGCTCATTACGATCAATTCTTGCCGGAGTGTTATTTGTTTCATCACACACAACTAGGAAGTCGTTTAAAGCTCTTAGGCCAGTTAGTTCTAGTAATAAACTTTCTGCTGCTGTTTTAATCTCATCTCTAGTGATTTTATCATTAGGTTCAAAGATATACGGCTTAGCCAGTTTATTAAGCTGACTGCGTAGATGTATAACTAGTCTTGCAACATTGATTCTATCAAGTGCGCTTGCGTTTCTAGCACGAGTTTTCTGACCAAAGTTTACTAGTCCAGCACCTGTAATGAATGTTACAGGGTTTACATTATTGCTGTATAGCGTGTCTCTTTGACCTTCGTTTAGTGCTACTGATACAAACTCACCTTCGTTATTGATATAACCAGTTGATGTTGCATTTGTAATGCCGCCGCGTCTTGTGCCTGCTGGTGCAAACCACGGATAGCTAACATTGTCACTTAGTGCCATGGTGCGTAGCATCATATGCGAAGCTGGAACTACAACATTGTTGCCAAAGTTGTCGCTTGTAAATCCGCTTGGATAAAATACTGCCATGTATTCGTCACTAGTTACTAGACCGTCGTCATTGTCTTCTACTGCTGAGTTAACATTAGTTGCCCATTCATTCAATGAAGTTGCATCTGGTGTTAGTCTCATTGGAGAATCACCAACGATAAACGCTGTTAAGCCTCTATCAACATTGAGTGTTACCATTTCTCCGATTAGCTCTGGATAACCTGGTGTTGCCATTAGGTTAAACAGTCTAGCTTCCGAATCACGGATTTCATCATTGTTGTTAATTGATGCTTGTAACTGTTGTACAACAACTTTACGCTGTGCTTTACGGCCAAAGCTGCCTGCACCGTCGTTTTGGTTACCTGACTCAGTTACCCAACGGTGTGGGTAGTATGATGTCATTGATTCGTCACCGTTACGCTCGTTATCAGCAGTTGTGTCAATGTAGTTGCGAACAAATTTCTTAACATTAAATCCACTTCTGCGTAGATTCCAGAGGATCATACCTTTTGGATATAGTGCTGGATCTGGTGCATCTGGGTCTAGGTAGTCACTTACTGCAAGTTCATCAATTGTTGCTTCGTCACTGTTTGAGCCAGCTGTTGACCAGCGTGCATCAGCAAACAATACACCGTTTTCTGATGTTTGATCTGAACTATCTAGTAGTACCCATCCTGTCGGTGTAGGCATTGTTGTGTCGTATCTGTAAACTCTTGGGAAGTTTTCTAGATCCGATGTATCAATCCAAAGATCACCGTCAATTAATGCAGATGTACCGTCGCTTTGTTTCGTAGGTGTAGTTGCACTTACGATCGGATTATCAATATTATCTACATCTAGTCCCGATCCAACAGCTTTACGACCTACCCATGATGTGCCATTGTGTACAAGAATGTCCATCTCGTCTACAATTGCATTATACCATAGTGTACCGTCTGCTGTTAGTGCAGTTGGTGCATCGTCACTTTGTGTATATGTAAGAACTTTCCAGTTTGATGCAATAAAATACACAGTTGAATCTTCAGCTGTATAATCATATAAGTTTGCAGTTGTGCCTGGAGTAAATCCTGCATCTGATAGTACATTATCATGATCAACAAAACGGATTTCGCCGCCTAGTTTGTGCGTGATAGATACTCTGTTATCGGCAGTAACACTTGCTTGAACATTTGTTAATCCTGCTGCGTTAATTGCATTTGCAAGTACTTCAGCATCAGTGTTTGCAGCAGCATAAGTTGCTGTAATTGTTGTAGCTGCTGACATTGTTGGAGAACCTTTTACAGACTCTATAATATCAAATCTACTTGACGCTGCCGTTATAGTACCAGCTGCAATTTTATCACTAGTAATAACAGTTTCACCTGCAACTTGGCGTGTAAAGATTTTAAAGTTTGCATCTTTTTGTGCTGTTTCGCCAACATTGTATTGTACATATAATGTACCAGCTGCAATGTTAATTCCGCCGCCACTTCTGTCTAGCCAATGTATTGCTGTTGAATTATCAGCATATAAAGGAGCAGCTACACTTGACCATAGTTTTGTAGTTGCATTGTACTGCTTGATTGCCCAAGCTGCGCCGCCGTTTGGCTCAGTAGTTTTAACCCAAACTGATCCTGTTGGTCTCGGAGTTGTGTCTGCTGCTTTCCATTCTGGAACTAGTGTATGCGGAGCAATTTCTACTGCTGGAGCAGCATAAGTGCCTGTTGCAATACCTAAGTCATCTTCTAGGCCAGCGTTTGCGCCGCCTGTTCCGATAACAACTGCGTCACCTTCTGAATAAATTTCAAGTACGCCGTTTACTGCTGCTGCACTAATACCTGGAATGTTTGTTCCAATGTCAGTAGCTAAACTAGCTGCTGTTGTACCGGTTGCAGTAATTGTTGTTCCGTTAATGATCATTGTTTTAGTAGCAGTGTGAGCACTCTGTGTTGCTGTAACAGTTGCTAGACTATTTTGCCAATCATCTGAGCCTACTTCGACCCAAGTACCTGTTCTATTTTTGTACCATAGTTTGTTAAGTGTACTTACTGCAACTAATGCATAATCGCCTACTGCACCTACTGAACCTTTTGGTGCACCAGGTGATGTTGCACTACCTGTTACTTTTGAAACTTCAGTAATAACTGTTGGATATTTTACACTAAAAGTTTGGCCGCCGGTTGTTGATCTAGCTGCGCCATTCCATTCAAAAATACCAAACGCTGAATTGCGTGTGTCGAACCAGTATGTGCCGTTTTCTGGTGCTGCACCTGGTGCAGTCGATGTTGCCTCTAGTTCGCCTAGGTCGATGTCAGCACGAACAACATATGCCCTGTTTGCAACGCCTAAGAATGAATACGCAGCTTGTAGTCCGTATTCGTTAAGTTCATTTCCGTGTAACGGATTGTTGTTGTTATCTGTGTAAAATAGTGGATCGCCAAATGTATCAGCAAGGTCACGCTGGCTAGTGATTAAGTATGGTTTGCCAGCATTTGCCTTCTGTGTACCCTGAGCAACACCAGTGCCTGATGCGTTGGTTTTGTTCTGTGCCGATGCCACAAATATCATTGGTACGGTGCCTGGTTCGGCAGGTGTATAGAACGACTCGTCTATTACCTTAACCTCTACACCCGGTGATGTTAATGCCATTGTGTCTTCTCCTTGAAAGTAAACATGCTAATGTATTTAGTAAGATAAAATAAAAATACCCGGTTATACCATGCAAAAAAGGGGCACAAAAGGTGTAAATACTTTTATGAGACCTTTATGTATATGCGGAATGCGCCCTGCTGCTATAAACTATAAAAAGGGCAAGAAGACTTACTATAGAAAACGATGCGAAATATGTAATAAACATGGCGTCGGGCACGGAATTCCAAAATGGAAATTAAGAGGGTATGACAAGAAATCCTACTGCGAGAAATGTGGCTACAAATCAGCGCACACTGAACAGTTTAATGTGTTTCATATAGACGGTAATTTAGATAATTGTAAGTATAACAATCTAAAAACTATCTGCGCTAACTGTCAACGCATTTTACAAAAAGAAGGCGTAAAGTGGAAACAAGGAGATCTTGTAGCTGATTTTTAGGTTGACAATCTACTATTGGTTTGTTATTATATACAAAACATAAGGATAACCAATGACTATAGATTATAAATTTAACGAAGGTAACTTGATTGCAGAATTTCAAGAGTATGTTGACTCTACATATAAGGGTCACTATGCTACTAATAAGTTTCAATCAACTGAAGTAATTATTGAACGAGGTCACGGTACAGGGTTCTGTATGGGAAACGTGGACAAGTATTCAAATCGTTATGGTAATAAAGGCGAAAAGGACGATCATAGAAAAGATCTTATGAAGATTTTACACTATGCACTTATTCAGCTGTATATACATGATAACGATCTTTAACCTATAGTAAATCCGTAGCCTGTGCCGCCAGCCTGCGCCATTGATACTTCTTGCTCTAGTTTTTCCATTTCAGCTTGTGCTTCTGCTTTTAGGCTATCGCCGTTGAGTGTCGATCCGCCTTGTGGACCTGCAATAGTAGCAAACTTGCTTCTTGCTTCGCCTAACATATATTTACAGCCTGCAAGTGTATAATCTTTAATCCATTGCTTTGCCATATAATCATCTAATAGCTGCATATCAGGTCTTTGATTATAGCAGTATAACATTAAAGTTTCTTCTGCTCTAGGTCTTTGTAGTAGCGTTAATTTTTTTGTTGTACTATTCCATTTAAATTCAATAAAACTACCAAACATTCTGCCTACTAGCTCTTGATATTGACTAAAGAAATCATATGTTGCTAATCCGCCCATGTTTGAACTCGACAGCAGATAGGTGTTTGTGTATGCCATATTAAACGGTTCAAATAGTGTGCCGCCATCGCCGCCGCCTGTTCTTGAGCCTATGCTTCTACGGAATATAGTTCGAACTTCCATAACTTCGTGCGGTAATGTATAAGAGTTTTGATCTACTTCTGTTTGTAGAAATATATAACTTTCTTCTACTGAGTTATCCGAACGTTGTCTAAAGCGAGTTAGCGCCTTTGTAAGTGCTGTTTCGTAGTGTACAGGATCTAGTTCAACATCAACCATGCCACCGCCTAAAAAGGTATGTACATAATCAAATACTTCCTGTTTTTGTGTTACTAAATTGCTATCTGCCATTAAAGTTCTCCAATAGTATTTATCGTTGTCGATAAATATGTATATGCCAAGACTTAGTTTATACAAACCAAAAAAAGGAAACGATTATAATTTCCTTGATCAAACAATCGGAGAGATGTTTACTGTAGGGGGAACTGATATTCACTTACACAAGTATCTTGGTCCTGAAAACACTACAGAGGAGGCTAGTACAGCTGACAGACCTCAGTACGACTCAGTAAAAGAAACAAACATTCAAGACTTGCTTTTTTTAGAAAATAGAGATAGAAAATATGATCCGGATGTATATAGTGTAAGAGGCATTTATAATGTTCAAGATATTGATTTTGATTTAAGTCAGTTTGGATTATTTTTACAAAATGATACACTTTTTCTTACAGTACATATTAACAGTATTGTTAAAACTATTGGTCGAAAGCCACTAGCAGGTGATGTATTAGAATTACCACACCTAAAAGACGAGTATGCACTAAACGATTTTAGTGTTGCACTAAAAAGGTTTTATGTAGTAGACGAAGTAAGTCGTGCTGCTGAGGGATTTAGCCAAACTTGGTATCCTCATTTATATAGACTAAAGTTAAAACAGATATACGACGGGCAAGAATTTAAAGAAATACTAGATTTACCTGCAGGCGAAGATACTGATCAAACACTGCGTGATGTTCTTTCTACTTTTGAACAAGAAATGAATATTAACGAAGCAATAGTGCAACAAGCCGAAGCAGATTCGCCATTAAGCGGCTATGAAACAAGCCACTTATACACCAGGCGA
>P_2C_Liq_1_UnCtyDRAFT_1000755_pt1 | contig 13366 bp, 15 predicted proteins | sample Pon2CUnioCityCA_2_FD_10234 | JGI IMG/M metagenome (IMG submission 10234)
CCTAGAAATGTAGACTTAAAAAGTGGGTTTTTCAATTAATACCAATTTTCGATATGTTTGCTATACATCAACACTGGGAGAGGGCGACCACAAGGGTTCGCCCCTACGGCCATCTATGGCATGAATTTTGAAAAATGGTATAAAAGGTCTGTGTCCCTTTTGGATCGTGCAGATCTGATACCCGAAATCCGCAATCTTCCCAAAGTTGACGTAGATTATGTCCGTCTCGTCCACCTCTAGGAAATGACCGTCCCTGTTTATGTAATAAGGCTTTTAGGGTACATTCGATCGCATAACCGGCCAGATAGACACTAGCAATCGACTGTGACCGTTCTTGCTGAAGTTTTAAAGCATCATCACGTCTTTCATCAGCCACCGTGAGCCATTCGTGATAGGTGTCGGGACTCATCAGAATTTAAAATCTGTCTTTAAAACCTGTCTTACATCTTGACAACGTTAACTCCCCTAGGTTAAAGGAAACATGATTCCTAGCATTAGGGGAGTTTGTTCAAGCCTTAACTGATTCGCAGCAATTCCACATCAAAGATGAGGGTTGCATTGGGGGGAATGACTCCACCGGCTCCCCGTTCGCCATAGCCGAGTTCTGGGGGAATGATGAGCTTCCAACGATCGCCGATGTGCATCATTCCCACGCCTTCATCCCAGCCACGAATGACTTGGCCGACACCAATACGGAAACTAAAGGGACGATTGCGCTCGCGGGAACTATCAAAGACGGTTCCATCTTCGAGCATCCCGGTATAGTGAACCATCACCGTTTGGCCGGTTTGCGGCTGTGCGCCGTCACCGCTTTCGAGTTTTTCATACTTCAACCCGGATTCGGTGGTATAGACACCATTCTCATCAGCCACGGGTTCTGAGGTTTCAGTCTCCGCCGGTGCTTGTGCGAAGAGACTGGGGTTAGGGTCATTGATGGGTTTGGCGGGTTCGGCCGCTGCGGCTTGCTCGGCTTGCTGTTCTTCAGCCTGCATATTCGCCGCTAGAGCTGTTTGATTCTGGGCGTTAATTAGGGTAAACAAAATCGCCACAGCACAGACAATAACCACGCTCAAACTAATTAAAATAGGTCGCAAAGTAGTCCTCCTTTCTCATGATTGACGTGCCAAATGAATGAAATAGGTCAGATTGGATTCGGCAATCTGACCATTTCCTAGGTTAGTTTACCGCCAATTTTTGTTTTCGAGATCGCGAACTTGGCGTTCGAGGCGATCGAGTCGTCCTCGCAACTCATCCATCTCTGCTTGACGGGGAACCCCTAAATCTTGCATAGCGTTGCGAAGTTGGCGATCGAGTTGTTTTTCGAGGTTGCCCTGTTCTGATTTAAACTGAGTCATGAAGTCGTCGATCATAGATTTGGCATCGTCGGAGTCGATTTTGCCTTCTTTAACCCAGCGATCGCTGACTTCTTTAATTTTTTCGGCAACGAGGGACGTAGTTCCCACGCCGATCATAAGCAGTTGGGTAAGTAGATTGTTATTATCCATCGAAATTTTAAGTGCAAAGGACGGATGCGCTCGAACCAATCGGTAGCTACCCTTGATCCTAGCGTGTTTAGCGCTCTTGACGGAGACTCTCAGGAACCGTGACACCTGAGACGCCGGCCATGGCCCGCAAATTTTGACAACGAACTAACTCTGTAAAGGATAACCCAGGTCGTCCTTCGAGTTCGACGACGGCTTTAATGGCCGAGACTAAGGCTTTGGTGGCTTCGACTTCATCATAGCCGCGACGTTGGGCGACGGCGATCGCCGCTTCGTCGGCGGCCAGTTCCCAGGCGGTGGATTGGTTTTGTCGCCAAATCTGATTGAGGGCGATCGCCGTCAAACTTCCCGCCGCGACTATCCCCACTGCATCGGCTTGAGCCACCTCAACGGCTGTGGCGACAATTCCCGCTAATCCCAGTCCTTGATAGACATCGAGCTTAAACCAACGAATCTCTAATTGCCAACAGACGCTTCGTAACAGCAGTAAATCCCGCTGAGGCTGGGTTAGTTGTTGCCAATCGTCAAAATTAATCAAAATTAGGCGATCGCGCTTCCAAGGCACGGGAAACGGCGTGTCAATCACCTTAGACAAACTCGGTCGGCTGACGATTTTAGCAAACATACGCCCGGAGGCGGGCATTAAATCAAGGAGGCGATGCGTCTCGATGGCTGGGTTCATAGGAGGTTGCAAGATAGGAGGTTGCAAGAATCGTGATTGCAGGGTCAGCGGGAGCTTGCCACAATGGGGGATGGAATCCCTGTTTAGCTTATTCTCTCCTATGGATGCCTTTGCGCCAATTGCTCCTGACTGGACAAAACCGGCGGTTCACGCCTTCGACTTTCGCTGTCCTCAATGTGGAGCCAGTAGCCGTCAAGCCGAGAAAGTCTGGCTAAACCGACGTGCGCCCGTCTATACTGCCGACTATAACCGGAAATGGCAAGAGTTCTATCACTGCTCCTGTGGCTGTGTTTGGTGGGCCTGGAGTAGCGATCGCCCCCCGGAACCCGAAGCGGCGGAGTTTGTCAGTGAGGTCACGCTCCCCGAGGTTCCCCCAGAGTCCCCCAATCACGACAACGGCGACGAGTCGTAACTCATCGCCGTTGTGCCACGTATCACATTATGGGGTGAATGTCAAGGTTCGATTTACCCCAATCTGGTTACTGGGTGGACACCAATTCCGGGAAGCGCAGTTCCACATTGTCCTTGGAGATAATCACCTGTCCATCATCGTCGAGATCAATGATGGCGCGATCGCCGTCTTGGATTTCACCTGAGAGCATCTTCTCAGCCAAGACATCTTCGAGGAGGCGCATAATCGCCCGACGCAGAGGACGCGCACCATAAGCGGGGTCATAGCCTTCATCGGCGAGACGGTTCTTGAAGGCTTCGGTGGCTTGTAGACGGATGTCTTTCTCCACGAGGCGATCGAAGACGCGTTTCAACTCGATATCGGCGATTTGCTTGATTTCTTCGCGGTTGAGTTGGCTAAAGACGATGATGTCATCCAAGCGGTTGAGGAACTCGGGCCGGAAGTACTGTTTGAGTTCTTCATTCACGAGGTTACGGATGCGGTTGTACTGAGCATCGGTTTCATCCCCAGCGATTTCAAAGCCGAGGCCACCGCCACCTTTCTCGATGACGCGAGAGCCGATGTTGGAGGTCATAATCAGCAAGGTGTTCTTGAAATCGACCACGCGACCTTTGGAATCGGTTAAACGACCATCTTCGAGGATTTGCAGCAACAGGTTAAAGACATCGGGGTGAGCCTTCTCGATTTCGTCGAAGAGAATCACGGAATAGGGACGACGACGCACGGCTTCGGTGAGTTGTCCTCCTTCGTCATAGCCGACAAATCCTGGAGGCGAACCAATCAGCTTCGAGACCGTATGGCGTTCCATGAACTCGGACATATCCAGGCGAATCATGGACTCTTCAGCACCGAAGAAGTAAGCCGCCAAGGCTTTGGTAAGTTCGGTTTTCCCGACCCCAGTGGGTCCCGAGAAGATGAAGCTGGCGATGGGACGATGGGGATTTTTCAGGCCCACCCGAGCGCGACGCACCGCACGGGAGACCGCGCGAACGGCCTCTTCTTGACCAATCAGACGTTCGTGCAGGGTATCTTCGAGGTGTAGCAGTTTCTCGGACTCGGTTTCTTCGAGTTTGGTCACCGGAACCCCAGTCCAGCTTGAGACAATCTCGGCGATGTTTTCTTCGGTGACCATCGGCGCACCTTGGGGGGTTTGTTGGCGTTCGATGGAGAGTTGGTCGATTTTAGCGCGAGTTTCGAGTTCGCGATCGCGCAGTTGACTGGCTTTCTCAAAGTCCTGTTCGGTGACGGCGTTGTCTTTGTCTTTAATCACCTGAGCCAGTTCCCGTTTGAGTTCTCGGGAGGCGGGAGAGGCTTTGAAATGCTCAATATGCACCCGAGATCCGGCTTCATCGATGAGGTCGATGGCTTTGTCGGGGAGGAAGCGATCGTTAATATAGCGATCGGAGAGTTCGGCCGCCGCTTCTAAGGCTTCATCGGCGATGGTGAGCTGGTGATGTTGCTCGTAGCGATCGCGCAAGCCAAAGAGAATCTCGATGGTTTCCTGGACTGTCGGCTCCCCGACCATAATCGGCTGAAAACGCCGTTCTAGGGCGGCATCTCGCTCGATATGCTTGCGGAACTCATCCAAGGTGGTGGCCCCGATACATTGCAGTTCGCCGCGAGCCAGAGCGGGTTTGAGGATATTCGCCGCATCGAGACCTCCTTCTAAGGCCCCGGCACCGACTAAGGTATGGATTTCATCAATCACGAGGACGACATTGGCGTTGCTGCGGACTTCCTCGATGATATTTTTGAGCCGTTCTTCAAACTCTCCCCGGAAGCGAGTTCCGGCCACGAGCATCCCCATATCAATGGCGATGACTTGTTTGTTTTCGAGCAGTTCAGGAACCGCATTGGTGACAATCCGTTGCGCTAAGCCTTCAGCGATGGCGGTTTTACCGATACCCGGTTCGCCGACGAGGATGGGGTTATTTTTAGTACGACGGCCCAGGATTTGCACGAGACGCTCCGTTTCGCGATCGCGTCCCACCACGGGGTCGAGTTTTCCTTCGGCGGCTAGTTGGGTTAAGTTGGTGCCAAATTCTTCGAGGGTGGCCATCTTCCCGCTCTTACTCGACGGTTGTCCCCCAGGGGCAACGCCGGCCACTTCCCCGAGCTGTTTCATCACCTGAGTGCGAATATCTCCGAGATCGACTCCCAGGTTATGCAGCACCGTCGCCGCAACCCCTTCTTCATCGCGAGTTAGCCCCAAAAGAATATGTTCGGGGGCAATATAGTTATGACCGAGTTGCCGAGCTTCTTCGACAGCATATTCAAATACCCGCTTGGCTTTCGGGGTAAAGGGAATTTCGGCGGAGGTGAAGCCGGAACCGCGACCAATGAGTTGTTCGACTTCTCGGCGCGCACCGTCTCGGGTGACGCTAAACTTACTCAGGACATTGGCGGCGATACTGCTTCCCTCTCCAACGAGACCTAGCAAAATCTGCTCAGTCCCCACCATGTTGTGTTTGAGCCGGCGGGCTTCTTCTTGAGCCAACATGACGACTCGGATGGCTTTGTCTGTAAAATGTTCAAACATGAGCTTTTATGTCAAATCGATGTGTAAGGGGCAGGGGGAAGGACAACCGTATCTTTAGGTTAAAGGGTTGGGCTGTAGAATGCCGGTTTCTGGATGTCAGTTTTTTCGATGTCAGTTCAGGGGCTGAAACCCGATGGCAGCAATTATGAACTTTTGTATACCTCATTAATATAATCTATCTCCCAGAACAGATGGCGACAGTGAGGAGAGCCGAAACAGGATAGGTAGGATAGCCGTCGTCTTGAGGCGGTTGCAGAACGGGACGCTAGGTAGGGCTGGCCTAAGGTTAAGGTATCTTTAGCGTATTACAAAGTTGGCCAGGGATGCAAACACTTGTGCCAGTGGTCTCGGGGCGATCGCCACCGGAAGCTGAGCCGGTGAAGTTCTCTAATCATGGGAATTATGGCGTTTGTCGTGACGCTGGGTCGGGATGGTTGATGAGCATTTCTTGACCTCAGACCGTCAGGGAAGGTCGAGGTATACTTCGAGAGCAGGGTTGACCCTCGGCCATGGCCGGGATTAGGCAGTACGGGAAGAGGCAATGATGAATCACACAGGAATGTCAGGGTTTGCCGTTGGAGTCATGGTCGCGTTAGGGGTTTGTGGGGTCTTTAAGGTTGAGGCCACGGCCACCCCACCGCCTCGGCTGGCTCAAGCCTTTGGCAGCACGGGATTTGTCTTTCAAGAAGGGTTGCGTTTTCTCAATGAGAATCGCTTTGATCAGGCCGAAGCCGCATTCCGGGAGGTGCTGGAGTTTGACGGGGCCGATCATGAGGCTTGGAATAATCTAGGACGAGCGTTACAGGGTCAAGGTGAGGCGGAAGAGGCCATTGAGGCTTATGAGCGGGCGTTAGAGTTGCGTCCTCGCTATGCTGAGGTGTTTAACAATCTTGGGGTGGCCTATCGGTCTTTGGGACGGCTAGAGGCGGCCATTGAGGTGTATGAGCGGGCGATCGCCCTCCAGCCGGAGTTAGGAGCGGCGTATTACAATATCGGTCTGATTCGCTCGCGTCAGGGACGCTTCCCCGAGGCGTTGAGCCGCTTTCAACAGTCTGTCACCGCCGCGCCTCAATTCACGGCGGGTCATTATGCCCTTGCTGAAACGCTCCTCAGCCTTAATCGCCCCGAGGAAGCCTTGGTTTCCCTGCAACGGACTCTTAACCTCGATCCTGAGTTTGAGGGGGCTTATGGAGCCATGGGGGAGACGCTAATGCGTTTAGGACGAACTCGCGAAGCCTTAGTGTTTCTGGAACAGGCGGGGGAACGAACTGGCGATAATGCTCGGGTGAGATATTACCAAGGGTTTGCCCGACTAGAGACGGGGGATGCGGCGGGAGCGTTGCCGTTGTTGGAGGAGGCGATCGCCCTCAATCCTGACTCCGCTGATGCCTTCCGCAGTTTGGGAGATGCTTATCTGGCTCTGGGCCAGGAACGGGAGGCTCTGGAGATGTTTTTACGGGCTATTGAGTTATATCAGGCCCAGTCTCGCCCCTCGTCGCGGGAATTGGCCCGAGCCTATTTTGGACTAGGGAATGTCTATGCGACGCGGGAGTTTAAGTTTCCCGAGGCCATTCAGGCGTTTCAAAATGCCCTCAATGCTGATCCTAATTTTGGTTTAGCTCATGCTCGCATGGGAGATTTGTTGGCCCAACGACAACAGTATGAACGGGCGAATTTGTCCTATCAAGCCGCCTTGGCGTTAGAACCTAATTCTCCTGAGATTTATAACGGTTTAGGTGAGTTGTTGTTTGCCATGGGTTATGTGGATCGGGCGGTAGCGGCTTGGCGACAGGCGATCGCGATCGACCCCGGTTACGGAGAAGCCCTCACCAATTTAGGAAATGCTCTCGGGAGTGGCCGTCGGGTTCCTTAAGGACAAAACTTAATGACTTTTTTTTATAAACTCCGTTTTTTTACTGTAGTTTAAGGAAATAAATAACTCCAGTTGGCAAAAAAAAGAAATTGTTTGAGTGAATTTTCTTGAAAAAATCTCAACCCATTCCCCAAATCCTGGCTAGGATTGTGGGTGAACCACATCACACAACCCCATCACAGAATCAACGGTCAGGAAAATAATGGATGTTACATTAATCAAAAAGTTCGAAGGCTGTGAACTCGATGCGTACAAGGAAATGGCCCAGAAGTGGCCGAGCGATGTTAGTCTGACTTTAATCCGGCAAGCCCTAAGCAAGATTGGCTTCACACGCAAAAAAAACCTATAAGTATTGCGAAGGGGATGAAGAACTGAAAAACCTATTCATCGAAACGCTCAGGCGAATCGCCAAAGAGCGAATCGTCTATGTCGATGAGAGCGGTTTTGACGATAGGCTCGACTACCCTTACGGCTACTGTCACCGCTCACAACGATTCCGGGCACAGAAGTTGGGACGTCATGACGGTCTTCATACGGGACGAGGTCGCCCCCGTCGCTATGACCTATTTATCAATATGTTCGACTTAGACCCGACTTTAATTAAATCCCATCCCAACTACTCGGAACTCCTATCCTACGGGTCTCTGGCACCCTAAATTGGTCCGGAGTATTGTGAAAGAGAGAGAAGATGGTCATCTAAATTCTTTTTGGACAACCATAAACTCTCTCTTTGGAGACCTCAGGGATTAAACCATGAGGCGACTCACTTCAGTTGCTTCGGTAACTGTTGCACTTCTAAATTGATTTGGAGAACCGCTGTTGTTTGCGATCGCGGCTATAGGCATCAAAACAGTAGGCGATGTTGCGTACCATCAAACGTCCACTGGGGGTCACTTCTAGGATATCACAACCATTGATGACTAAGCCATCAGCTTCAAATTCGTTTAACATCTGCAAATCGAGGGCAAAATACTCATCAAAATTAATCCCATACTTCTGGGAAATGTCCCGTTTATCGAGGCGGAAGTGACACATCAATTCCATAATCACGTCTCGACGCAAGAGATTGTCTGGTTCCCCGAGTTTAACCAGTTTCTCAAGGGGGGTTTGACTCTTGTCAATGGCTCGGTAAAAGTCTTTCAAGCCTTTGTAGTTCTGCACATAGACATCATGCAGCATACTAATGGATGTTACCCCAAAACCAAACAGTTCTGAGTCGGGTTTGGTGGTGTAGCCTTGAAAGTTGCGGTGAAGTTCCCCTTTGCGTTGGGCGATCGCCAACTCATCTCCGGGTTTGGCAAAGTGATCCATACCAATGAAAACATAGCCGTTATCGGTCAATTCGTCAATGGTCATGTGGACGATTTCCAGTTTTTCTTCGGAACCGGGGAGGGTGTCTTCAAGAATCCGTTTTTGGATGGGTTTCATCCAGGGAACATAGGCGAAGTTAAAGACCGCAATGCGATCGGGATTCAGTTTAATGGTTTTGCTGATGGTTTCCCGGAAGGTATCGAGGGTTTGATAGGGAAGTCCGTAAATTAGATCCACATTCACACTCTCAAAGTCCGCTTCTCGCATCCAAGACATGACATTGAAGAGTAGTTCTTCTGGTTGAACGCGGTTGATGGCTTGTTGCACTTGGGGATTAAAGTCTTGAATCCCAAAACTAATGCGATTAAACCCGAGTTTTCTTAAAAAGAGGATATAGTCGCGATCAATGTAGCGAGGGTTAACTTCAATGGAGAGTTCTGCATCCTCGGCAAAGGTAAAATGGTCATGCAGCTTATTCCAGAGTCGTTGGAGTTGTTCTGGGTTGAGATAATTCGGTGTTCCACCCCCCCAGTGCATTTGTTGCACGAGGCGATCGCCGTCAATCAACGGTGCCGTCTGTTCGATGTGTTTAAAGAGATAATCCAGGTAGGGATTGACGACCTTATTTTTAAGCTGCGTCACAATTACATTGCAGCCACAAAAGTAGCAGGCTGTTTCACAAAAGGGAATGTGACAGTAGAGAGAAAGTGGCGTTTTCTTGGCATTTCCACGGGCGATCGCCTCGTAAAAGTCCTGCTCATTAAAATCGGGACTTAGTTCGGTGGCGGGGGGATAACTGGTGTAGCGAGGGGTGGGATGATTATGTTTTTGCAGGAGTTGAGCGTCAAAGCGAACGGATTGTGTGGAAACTTCCATAGGAATCAAGTAACTTCAGAACAAAATGGGGTACGATTTGGCGTCAAAAAAACCGGCGATCGCCCAAGTGAAGACAAGTCGCGATCGCCAGCGGTGAGAATGAGGAGAGATCGCAGAACAATTGAGAGGATAACCTCTGATTTAACTAGCCACAGGATGGGACTTTTCCGTACTTCCCGGCTTATCCTGGCGGGTGAGTAAATCAAACACATGATCGCCAACCGCCGCTTTCACATCCGCCTCTAATCCGTGCATAACATCACGGTTGAGTTGAAAGGCTAAATTGGCTTCCTCAACAATCTTGTGAGCTAAAGCCTCATCGACGGGGAGTGCATTCAACGCATCGCGATATTCAACCTTGAAGTTGCGTCGGCTTTCGGGAGTGGGGAAAGCTGCAAACTCATGCAGGCCCGTTCCTTGATTGGGAGGAAGCTCCAACGCCGAACGGACAATGTTTTTCAGGCTTTGTCCCCCCGATAAATCTCCCATGTAGCGGGTGTACGCATGAGCGACAAGCAACGCCGGTTCTGTCTCGGAAATCTCTTTGAGGCGATTGACATAGGTCAGGCCTTCCGGAATCGGCTGAATTTGCTCACGCCAGTTCTCCCCATAATAAAAGGCTAAATCCGCCTCCAGGTTCTCCGTTCGCCGCAATTGGGGGAAGTGAATCCCCGCAATGATGGGGTTGTCGCTGTGACGTTCGAGTTCTTCTTCTAGGGTTCGATAGACAAAATAGAGGTTCGCCAGGAGTTTACAGAACGGTTCCCGCTCGACAATCCCCTTGAGAAAGCATTTCATATAGGCCGTGTTTTCCGCTGCGGTGTGGGCCTGTCCTGTCCCTTCTCGCAGTAAGCTGGCTAGTTGAACAGTCATAGAATATATAGAAGCGTTTAAACTTTAATCACTTTATAGCGATTTACCGGATAGGCAAGCATCGCTTCTCAAAACTTTACATTTTACCCACCATTTTGCCCACCATTTTGCCCAAGTTGTGGGGTACACCCAGCCCCGAGACAGTTGAGCTGGTCGGAGTCTTCCGGGACAGGAGTGAGGGAAAACCCGCTTAAACAGCTTAATTGCTCACTAGCGATTATTGTTCTTCGAGTTGATAAGTGTGGAACTGCGTCAAGCCGCCAACGGTTTCAGCGTGAATCTCGGGAACTCCCGGAATGGGAATCGGTAGCGCCAGTTCCGTGCGGTAGATGCTGAAGATAAAGAAGTTGTCGCGGCTGGTGTTGCGATCGATAATGCGTTGTAGTTGGGGACGGCTCTCTTCAACGAAGGACTGACAGAGATCTTGACCTCCCCCCAAGTCGGTACAAACGTCCTCTTTCAGATGTGTAGCCAAAATATCTCCCGCATAGACTTGATACTCTTCGCGGCTAGGGTTGGTAACGCCTAGCGCAATTCCTGCGCCAAGAATAACAACTCCGATTCCAATGAGACTCGTTTTCATAGATAAAAAATGGGGCGCAACAGCCAAGCTACAAAACTAAAATTATAGCGGGTTTTGGCTGAAGGGAACTCAGGGCGAGACAGTTCGCTCATCGTCCTGACCATCTCTTAGCTGAGCTAAAATCTAAGGCTAACCCCAATCTCGGGACTAACTCGATCGCAGTTTGAATTTTACCTTTTTGGCAATCTTACCGATGAGCTGCTGCAATCGTCTCTTTAATTGTAGCCATTGACTTGGGTCTTTTAAAGTTGGACAGTCTGAAGGGGATTTTAGGTAGCGATAATGCAGAAACACATCCTGATAGGGAATATTTANATTTTCACCCTGACATAAGTTGCGGAATTTAGCGGCAGGAATGCTCATGAAATGAATATAATTGATTCGTCGTCCTTTATCGTGTAAGCGGTGGTCAATGACATCGAAATTAGATGACCAGTGACTGCCTGTTGCTTGTTCTGGGTTGTTATAAGCAACGTTATAAAAAGAAATTCCACTGCGAGACACCAAGTAATTGTAGAGGGGTTGATCTGAACCTCGCAAGGAAAGAACTTCAGCATCTCCCGAGTTCAAATAACCCAACAATTCTGCTATTCGTTCGCGATTGAAGACATCCTTTTTAGACGCAAACCAGCCCGCACAAAAAATCTGAGATTTTGCCTTTTCTAATCCAATTATCTTCTCCAAGATATCTTGTTTTTCGGGGTTAAAAATGTAATGGAGATCGGATTTATATTGAAAATCATTGACGACCCAATCATAGACATCTAGCTTTTCAAAAATGGGAGTAACGGAGTTCATGAGTAATGTATCTGCATCCATATAAATAAATTTATCAAATGGACCGTCAAAGCTACAAAGCTTTCTAACAAAGTTGACTCGGCGTACTGCTGGTCTTCCTTGCTCTTTCCATGATTTTTGTGCAGTTTTATTTGCTGTCCAGGCTTGGATCATAAAATCTTCCCAAAAATCAATAGAGTCATGATTTTCAAACAAAGAAACATGACTTCGGTTCTTTATTTCTTGTTCAATTTTTTGTGTTTGGTAATTATAGGGAATAATACAAACTGGAACATCTCTACCAGCATTATCTTCAATACTGTTGAGGAAGGCAATGAGTTGGTCGTAAACAACATCATTAGCAAATGTGTAAATACCATGTTTCATTTTTTTATGGAGATCAGAGATCATGTTAGTTACTTGGGTGATGACCGTTCTAATGGCGAACTGAAATTATTTTTCGTAGCAACCGTTGAACGAGGTTGGGTGATGAGCTAATCTTTATTGATGTTGGTGTTTCTTTGAAAACAGGGCGCTGTTCTGGTTCGTGAAGGTAGCGGTAGTAAAGAAATAGATCGCGATAAGGAAAATCTAAATTTTCTCCCTGACAAACTCGCTGAATCGTACTGGGCTGGACGCCAATATAATGAATGTAGGTGAGTTGATTCCCTTTGTCATATAAAATATGGTTTTTTTCTTCAAAATGCTTGGAGGTTGCACTACATCCTGTTCGTTGATTAGTCGGAATTTGGTTGGCAAAATTATAACTTGAAATCTGCGATCGCATGACCATGTAATTCAACAGCGGTTGTTCTCCAGCTCCCCGGTACAGACATTGATAGTCTCCTGATTTTAAGTGCTTTAGAAGTTCCTCTCGTCGCGGTTCATCAAATAAACCGCGCTGAGCACCGTAAAATCCTGAACAAAAGACCTCGGACTGGATACGCTCTTGGCTAAATATGTTGTATAATCTGGGGGAGTCTAAATTATAGATTTTGCTGGCATTTTTAAATTGAAAATCATAGACAACCCAGTCATAATCCTCTAATTTTTGGAACACATGACCCAAAGAACTCATGGCTAACGTATCAGCATCCATATAAATAAAACGGTCAAATGGGCCATCAAATGCACAAAAACGCCGATGAGCGCCATGGAGTCTGAATTTCTTTTTGTTTAGGCGTTCGGGAGCGGCGGTTTGCATAAAGTGATCCCAGCGTTCAATCGATTGGCGATCGTCATACAGAGTAACATTAGGACGTTTTTCAATTTCAGCCGCAATTCGTTCGGTGCGCTCATCAAAAGGATAGACACAAACTGGGGTTTGCGCTCCTAAAACTGCGTCAATACTATTGAGCAACGCTACCAGTTGATCGAAAACAACATCGTTACCCAAACTGCAAATTCCTTTCATGGTCTTTACTCTTTCTTGATAAAGCAGATCTGAATAACAGATGGCGACTAGAACAATTTCCCAAGCCGCTAAGATCGGGAACCAAACGAGTCATCTGCTATGAGATTTTGCCAACTATTGTGTTGACCTACCCAACAGGTCTAACTCACGAAAAATGGTTTGTCAACTGTCGAGCATTAGAGAGTTACGTGGTCTGATCAGATGAGATTGATGTGATTGGGAAACAATCGACCAAAATGGAAGGTTCTGGCTGTTTTACATTAGGAGTCAGAAACAACACTAGCCAGGAGGTTGAGGGGTTGCAGGGTTTTGAGGTGTTGCAACTGTGCGTCATTGCGAACCAGTAAGGCCCCAGCGAATCCTAACGCATTCAGCGAGATTCCGGCGAATCCTTCTTGCGATCGCGGAACCACCATCAACCAATTTCTCGTGATCAGGAGGTTGTAGGCTCCCGTTTGTCGCTCTGTACTGGGGGTTCCGTCGATTAACCCCACGGCGTTGAGGAGACGATAATACTGCTGCTG
>P_2C_Liq_1_UnCtyDRAFT_1000756_pt1 | contig 13354 bp, 13 predicted proteins | sample Pon2CUnioCityCA_2_FD_10234 | JGI IMG/M metagenome (IMG submission 10234)
GCGGGCTTCGATTCCGGCCACGGGGCCAAGCCCGAGCCGGGCGGCCTGCTCGCCTTTGCCCGCGTGACCGGGCTCGACCCTTCGCGCGTCGCCATGGTGGGCGACAGCACTCATGACCTGCACGCGGGCCGCGTGGCGGGGATGATCACCATCGGTGTGCTGACCGGTCCGGCAACCGAGCCGGATCTGAGCCCCCACGCAGATATCGTCCTGCCCGATATCGGCCATATCTCGGGTTGGCTTGCGGCATGAGGCAAGGTCCGTTCTATGGTATTATGCTGGCGCTGTTCGGTACGCTGGTGCTGACCCCCGATGCGATGCTGATGCGCCTGTCGGATATGGGCGGATTCCAGATGACCGGCTGGCGCGGGCTGTTGATGGGTGGTGTGATGCTGTCGCTATGGGCGGTGCTGTCGCGGGACCGAACAGGTGACATGCTGAGCCTGCGCAGCGGGCCGGGCCTGTTGATCGTAGGCTGTCAGGTGCTCAATTCCCTGCTGTTCTGCCTTGGCATCGCCAACGCGCCCGCGGCGATGGTGCTGATCGGGGTAGCCGCCGTGCCGGTTTGTGCGGCGCTGATGGCGCGGCTCGTGACCGGCGAACGGGCCAGCATGGCCACCTGGGCCGCAATCTGTGCCGTGCTGACGGGCATCGGCGTCGGNGTTCTGGGCGAAGGCGCGGGCACGCTGGCTCTGGACTGGCAGGCGCTGTCGGGGGCCGCGCTTGGGCTTGGGGTCGCGATGGTGCTGGCGATGAATTTCGTGGTGCTGCGCGCACAGCCGCATCTGCCGATCCTGCTGGTGATCGGTCTGGGCGCGCTGATTGCGGGTGCGCTTGGCTGGGCCGTCACCGGCCCGTCGCGCATGTTCGAGGGCCAGATCGGCTACATGGCCCTGACCGGCGCGGTTGTGCTGCCGGTGTCGTTCTTTACCCTGTCGCTGGCTTCGCGCCATGCGCCCGCTGCCACGGTCAGCCTGATCATGCTGATGGAAACCGTGCTGGGGCCGCTTTGGGTCTGGCTGGGGGTGGGCGAACGGCCCACGCCCACGATGATTCTGGGCGGTGCCATCGTGGTGACCAGCCTTGCGGTTTACTTGCGCTACCAGATGCGGCGCAGGCCGCCCCCCGTGACCCCCTGAGGTACATCCGCGACAGTGTGTGTCGCGAATTGGCAGTTTTGGCCCGCCGCCCGGTGCTTGCATGACAGGCAGGCAACAACAGGGAAGGCGCGGCAATGGGGCAGACATCCAATCGCCGAAAGCGCGGCGGTGGCCGGGCCGGCAACGCCCTGCGCCGGGGGATCGAGGTCATAGACCAGATGCCGTGGAGCCCGCCGGTCAATATCGACAGACCGACCGAGCCGCTGACCCCGGAGGGCGTGCAGGCGATCCATGACGGTGCCATGCGCATTCTGGAAGAGATCGGTGTCGAGTTTCTGAACCCCGAGGCGCTGGCGGTGCTGCGCGTCACTGGCGGCTGCATGATCGAGGGCGAGAATGTCCGCATGGACCGCGCCTTTGTCATGGAGATGATCGGCAAGGCCCCCGCTGCGTTTACCATAACCCCGCGCAACCCGGCCCGCGCCATCACCATCGGCGCGGGCCATGTCAATTTCGGCAACGTCTCGTCCCCGCCAAGCTATTGGGACATGAACCTTGGCCGCAAGGTCACCGGCACACAAGAGATGTGCGCGAACCTGCTGAAACTCAGCCAGTATTTCAACTGCATCCATTTTGTCGGCGGCTACCCGGTGGAACCGCAGGACATTCATGCGCGGGTGCGGCATCTGGACGTGCTTTATGACAAGCTGACGCTGACCGACAAGGTCGCCCACGCCTATTGCCTGGGGCGCGAACGGGTCGAGGATGGGATGGAGATGGTGCGCATCGCCGCCGGTCTCAGCCATGAAGAGTTCGAGAGCCGCCCGCGCATGTTCTCCAACATTAACTCCACCTCACCGCTCAAGCACGATCACCCTATGCTGGATGGCTGGATGCGGCTGGCCCGGCGCAATCAGGGGCTGGTCGTGACGCCTTTCACCCTGGCGGGTGCGATGGCGCCGGTGACGATGGCGGGGGCGGTGACGCTCAGCCTGGCCGAGGCGCTGTGCGCCGTGGTGCTGGCCCAGGTGATCCGCCCCGGCGTGGGCGTTGCGATCGGCACTTTTACGTCGAACGTGGATATGAAATCGGGTGCGCCCGCCTTTGGCACGCCGGAATACATGCGCGCCACGCAGATGACAGGGCAAATGGCGCGCTTTTATGGCCTGCCGCTACGCGCCAGCGGGGTCTGTGCCGCCAACGTGCCAGACGGGCAGGCGACATGGGAGACATCGAACAGCCTGTGGTCGGCGGTGCAGGCAGGGGCCAACATGGTCTATCATGCCGCCGGATGGCTGGAGGGCGGGCTGATCGCCAGCCCCGAAAAACTGATAATGGATTGCGAGATATTGCAGCATATTCAACGGTATATGGACCCGGTGATCTGCAAGACCGGCCCCGACGAGATCGCGTTTGACGCCATCCGCGAGGTTGGCAATCAAGGACATTTCTTTGGCATCCAGCACACGCAGGACCGATACGAGACCGCGTTCTACCGCCCTTTTCTAAGCGACGGGCGCAATTACGAGGCGTGGGAAATGGCCGGGGGTATCTGGACACCGGCCCGCGCGCATCAGGTGTTCCGCGACATTCTTTCCGGGTTCGAGCCGCCCCCGATGGACCCCGCGCATCGCGAAGCGCTTGCCGCCTTTGTCGCACGACGCAAGGCAGAGGGCGGCGCGCCCACCGATTATTGAGTCGCAAAGGCCGGGAGCCGGGCTTTTGTTGACCTTGCCTTAATGTTTTCGTGCAACGTTCGGTGCCTGAGCCAAGCGGAGCGTAGCCATGCACGGGTTGATCAATCGTGCGATCGAAATGTTCGTTCGCGATACATATGGCCGCAAGGCGTGGGTCGCCCTGGCGGTACGCTGCGATCTTGGGTCGACCGAGTTCGAGGCGATGCTGACCTATGATGACGCGATCACGCCTGCGTTGTTGCGGGGGCTGGCGCGGGAACAGGACAAGCCGGTCGAAACCCTTTTGGAGGATATCGGCACCTATCTCGTCTCGCATCCCAGTGCCGAACGGGTGCGCCGCCTGCTGCGGTTTTCCGGCGATGATTTCACCGAATTCCTGCGCTCGCTTGACGATCTTCCGGCGCGGGCCCGTCTGGCGGTGCCTGACCTGATATTGCCCCGGCTGGAATTGCGGGAACACAATCTTCAGAATTTCTCGCTCAAAGTCTGTCACGGCGCGGACATCCCGCCGGTCTTTGGGCATGTGCTGGTCGGCCTGCTGCGGGCGATGGCCGACGATTACGGGGCGCTTGTGCTGCTCGATCACAAGGGGGGCAGCGGCGGAACAGAGGTAATTTGCGTCAACCTGCTGGAAAGCGCCTTTGCNAAGGGGCGCAGTTTTGCTCTTGGGCAGGTGCCGCGATGATCGGGCAGCCGTCACAGCTTTGCGCGCTGCTCGACACGCTTTGCCCCATGCATGTGATGGTCGATCCCACCGGGCATATCCGCCACGCTGGCCCGACCCTGATCAAGGTTCTGGGGGGCGCGCCGGTGCGCGGGCGGCGGTTTTTCGAAATGTTCGAACTTTTGCGCCCGACCATGCCCTGTACCATGGTGGCGCTGCGCGCGGCTTCTGGACAGCGCCTGCATCTGCGTCTGCGCGACGGGTCACGCAGCGAGATGAAGGGCGTGTTGATGCCCTTGCCGGACGGGCCGGACGGCGCGCTTGTCGTCAACCTGTCCTTTGGCCTGTCGGTCGTCGCGGCGGTCAGCCGGTATGACCTGACCAACGCGGATTTCGCCGCGACCGACCTGACCGTCGAGATGCTTTATCTGGTCGAGGCGAAATCGGCCGCGATGGACGCCTCGCGCAAGCTGAACCTGCGCCTTCAGGGGGCCAAGATCGCGGCCGAGGAACAGGCATTTACCGACACGCTGACCGGCTTGCACAACCGCCGCGCGCTGGAGCCGGTGCTGACCCGGCTGATCGAGGCGGGCGAGGATTTCGCGCTGATGCATCTGGATCTGGATCATTTCAAGCAGGTGAACGACACGTTGGGCCACGCGGCGGGCGATCACGTGCTCGAAGTGGTGGCGGCGATCCTGCGCGAGGAAACCCGCAAGGGCGATACCATCATCCGCGCAGGCGGCGATGAATTCGTGCTGATCTTCGCGCCTTTGATCAAGGCGGGCAATCTCAACGACATTGCCGCGCGCCTGATCCGGCGGCTGGAACAGCCGATCGCCTTTCGCGACCAGATCTGCCGCATCTCGGCCAGCCTTGGCAGCACGCTAAGCCACGATTACCCCGATCCCGCGATCGAGCGCATGATGGAGGATGCGGATTGCGCACTTTACGCCGCAAAGGAGGCGGGCCGGGGCCGGCACTTGCCCTTCGCGCCCGATCTGCGGCCACGCACGCCATCCGACCGTGCCGTTGCGCGACAGCGCGCCTGAAAGCCGGGCCCAAGCCTTGTGCGATGCGCGCCCGCCCGCTATCGCTGTGCCGGGGTGGTCCACGCGCAGTAACAGGGTAATGGCATGACACGGGTTTTCATCACCGGCACGGCGGGGTTCATCGGCTTTCATCTCGCAAAGCTTCTGCTGGAAGAGGGCGTGACCGTGCATGGCTTTGACGGCATGACCGATTATTACGAGGTCAGCCTGAAACAGCGCCGCCATGCCATGCTGCGCCAATCCCCGCATTTCACCACGACCGAGGCGATGCTGGAGGATGACGCGGCGCTGAGTGCTGCCATCGACGCCTGCGCGCCCGACATCATCGTGCATCTCGCGGCACAGGCGGGCGTGCGCTACAGCCTTGAAAACCCGCGCGCTTATATCGACACCAACATCGTAGGCACCTTCAACGTGATGGAGGCCGCGCGCCGCCATGCCGTGCGTCACCTTCTCATGGCCTCGACCAGTTCCGCCTACGGCGCGGAAACCGACATGCCCTATGTCGAGACGCAAAAGGCCGACACCCAGATGACGATCTACGCCGCCACCAAGAAGGCGACGGAATCGATGGGCCATGCCTATGCCCATCTGTGGGATCAGCCGACCACGATGTTCCGCTTCTTCACCGTTTACGGGCCGTGGGGGCGGCCTGATATGGCGCTGTTCAAGTTCGTGGATGCCATTCTGGATGGGCGGCCCATCGACGTGTATAATCACGGCGAAATGTACCGCGATTTCACCTATGTCACCGATCTGGTGCGCGCCATTCGCCTGCTGATGGACACGCCCCCCGAACGGCCCGCAACGCCGCAGGATATCGCCGAGGGCGACAGCCTGTCGCCCGTCGCCCCTTACCGAATCGTCAATATCGGCAATTCGCAGACCGTGCGCCTGACCGATTTCGTCGATGCCATCGAAGAGGTGCTGGGTGTGCCCGCCACCCGCAACCTGATGGACATGCAAAAAGGCGATGTGCCCGCCACGTGGGCCGATGCCAGCCTGCTGCAAAGCCTGACGGGATATTGCCCGCAAACCGAAGTCCGCGAGGGGATCGCGGAATTCGTTGCCTGGTTCCGCAACTATTACGGCAAGTAAAGCGTTTCAGCCCGGCCGCTTCATGGTGAAGACATCGCGCACGACGGTGTAATCTTGATAGCCCATGCGCGACAGCGGCTGATAGGTGGTCACGTCGAACAGCCCGTCCTTGAGGCAATCGTCACGCATATGCACGCCGGTCACTTCGCCGAAGACGGCGAAATTGGCCTCTCCGGGCAGGCGTACGATCTGCGTCAGCTTGCATTCCAACGCTGCGGGCGCGCCCGCCACGCGCGAGCAGGCGATGGTATCGCACGCCACCCGCTCCAGCCCGGCAAGGGTGAATTCGTCGGTGTCCTTGTCCCACGCGCCGGAGGACGCGTTCATCGCCTCGCGCATGGCATATTCCACGATATTGACGCAAAACACGCCGGTATCGCGGATATTGGCGACGCTGTCCTTGGTGTCGCCCCGGTCCGGCTTGGCCGAGGTGGAGGAAAACATCACTTGCGGCGGCACATAGGCGACCGCGTTGAAGAAGGAATAGGGCGCGAGGTTCTCGGACCCGTCGCTGCCGCGNGTGGAGATCCAGCCGATGGGCCGGGGCGAGACGATGGCGTTGAACGGGTTATGCGGCAGGCCGTGGCCGTTTTCGGGGCGGTAGAACATTGCGGATCCCTGCTGTCATCTGGTGTTTGTGCAAGCCCTAGCCCCATGCTAGGCGACGATCCAGCCGGAATCTTGCGCCGGCGTCGCCAGAGACAGGGGCCGTGATCGAACTACGTCAAGAAAACAGCGACGACTGGTGGGAGGTCGAGGCGCTTTACGACCTGTGTTTCGCACCGGGGCGCGAGGCGCTGTCCTCCTACCGGCTGCGCGACGGGGTCGGGCCGGTGCCGGGGCTGTGCCTTGTGGCGCGTGACGGGGATGGCGTTCTTGCCGGGGCGATCCGGGTCTGGCCGGTGCGCGCGGGCGGGCATCCGGCGCTTTTGGTGGGTCCGGTGGCGGTACATCCCACGCGGCAGGGCGAGGGTTTGGGTGCCTATCTTATCCGCGAGGCGGTGGCGCGGGCGGCGGCGGCAGGCTGGCACCGGGCGCTTCTGGTGGGTGATGCGCCCTATTACGGGCGCTTCGGGTTCGCGCGGCTGAGCGCGGTTGAAATGCCGCCGCCCACCAACCCTGACCGGGTGCTTGGGCTGGCGCTGTCTCCGGGGGCATGGGACGGAATCTCCGGTCCGGTGGAACGTACCGCTTGAAATCCGTGCCGCGCCCGCCGATCTTATGGCGATGACAGACACGCCCGCATCAGAGCTTTTGCCCGCCCCGATCCCGGCCCAAGAGGCGGACGAGAGGCTGCGCGCGCTGGCCGAACGCCACAGGCGGGCGGGAAACCTTGGTATCCAGATCCTGAACATGGTGGGCGAACAGGCAGAATCGCTGCTCGACCGGCTGCCTGCCAATACCCGCCAAAGGCTGGGCGAGGCGACCGAACGCGCGCTTCACGGGGCAATGCAGGCCGCACACCGCTCGCGCGATGTGTTCACCGAAACCCCCGGTTGGTGGAGCCGCGCGCTCAGCACCGCGATGGGCGGCATGGGGGGCATGGGGGGGCTGCCCACGGCCCTCGCCGAGTTGCCGGTGACCACGACCGTTCTTTTGCGCGCCATTCAGGATGTGGCGGTTGAACACGGGTTCGATCCCGCCGAACCGGGAGTGCAATATGACTGTATTCAGGTGTTCGCCGCCGCCGGGCCGCTGGATCATGACGACGGGTCGGATCTGGCATTTCTGACAACGCGGGTCGCGGTCACGGGCAAGGCGGTGCAGGCGCTGATTGCGCGGGTCGCCCCACGGCTTGGTGCGGTGCTGAGCCAGAAACTGGCCGCGCAGACCGTGCCGGTGCTGGGGGCCGCGGCGGGGGCGGCCACGAATTATATCTATACCAGCTATTATCAGCAGATGGCGCATATCCACTTCGGCCTGCGCCGGTTGGCCATAGAGGCCGACCGCGACCATGCTGAATTGATCGACGAGTTCCGCGCGCTGGTCGAGACGGTTCCGGCGAAACGCGCTTAAAGCTTGCCCTTCAGATACTCCACCACGGCGGGGCGCACCGATTGGTCCCCGGCGTCACGGGCGGCATGGATCACCGCGCGCAATTCTTGCAGGTCCGTGCGACGCAGCACCGATTTGACCGGCCCGACAGAGGCGGGGCGCATCGACAGCACGTGCATCCCGATGGCGGCAAGGCAGGCGGCCTCGATCGGGCGGCCCGCATCCTCGCCGCAAAAACTGAGCGGTGTGTCATGCGCGGCGCAGCGCCGCACGATATGTTCCAGAAAAGTGAGGAAACTGACATTCAGCGTGTCATAGCGGCGGCGCACCAATTCGTTTTCGCGGTCGGCGGCAAAGAAGAATTGCTTGAGGTCATTGCCACCGATGGACAGGAAATCGACCTCTTCATAAAACCTGTCGGGCGCATAGGCCAACGAGGGGGTTTCCAGCATCGCGCCCACTTCCAGCATCTCGGGCAGGGGGTGGCCAAGAATGCGCTCGCGCTCCATCGCCTTGTCCATCTCGGCGCGGGCTTGGCTGTATTCTTCGTGTTGCGCCACGAAAGGGAACATCACCGACAAGGGGCGCCCCTTGGCAGCACGGATCAGCGCCTGCAACTGCATCCGCATCACGCCCGGCTTGTCCAGCGCCACGCGCACCGCGCGCCAGCCAAGCGCCGGGTTGGGCTCTGACACCGCCTTCATGTAGGGCAGCACCTTGTCCGAGCCGATATCAAGCGTGCGGAACACCACGCGCTTGCCCTGTGCGGCATCCATCACGCGGGCATAAAGCTCTGACAGTTCGGCGCGTTTGGGCATATGGGCGCGCACCAGAAACTGAAGCTCGGTGCGGAACAGCCCGACGCCCTCGGCACCCGATCCGGCAAGGCTGGGCAGATCGGCCATCAGCCCCGCGTTCATATGCAGCGCAATCCGTTCGCCGCACAGCGTTTCCGCCGGTTTCTCGCGGATCGAGGCGTAGCGTTCCTGCGCCTGTGCCTGCATCGCCATCTTGTCGCGGAACGCGGTGACGATGTTGTCGTCGGGGCGCAGATGCACCAACCCCTGATCGCCATCGACAAGAACGTGATCGCCGTTTAGCGCCTCTGTCGTGATCCGGGCGGCATGGATCACCAGCGGGATCGCCAGCGCGCGCGCCACGATCGCGGCATGTGACCCGACAGAGCCTTCTTCCAGTATCACGCCTTTGAGCTTGCGCCCGTAATCCAGCAATTCGGCGGGGCCGATATTGCGGGCGATCAGGATCGGATCAGCGGGCATGTCCGCGCCGGTCTCGGCCCCTTGCCCGGTCAGGATGCGCAGCAGGCGATTGCTCAGGTCGTCCAGATCGTGCAGCCGTTCGCGCAGATAGGGATCGGTGACCTGGCTCATGCGGGCGCGCGCGGTGGATTGTTCCTTTTCCACCGCTGCCTCGGCGGACAGCCCGCGCGCGATGTCTTCTTCCATGCGCCGCATCCAGCCCTTGGAATTGGCAAACATGCGGTAGGCTTCGAGCACCTTGAGCTGTTCGTTATCGCCGCTGGCCGCTGTCGACAGCATCCGGTCCACCCCGACGCGCAGCTTTTCCACCGCTTCGTGCAGGCGTTCCAGTTCGCGGGCAGGATCGTCGGCGATGGGGTTGGCGACCACCACGCGCGGCTCGTGCAACCAGACATGACCGCGCGCCGCCCCCTCTTGTGCGGTGGCCCCACGAAACAGCACCGGCCGCTGATGACGGGCCGACATCGCCGCGCCTTCGCCCACGAAGGCACCCAGTTCGGCCATTTCGGCGATGACCATCGCGACCACTTCGACCGCGTAGACCTCTTCATCCGAATAGCGGCGCGACTCCCTGGATTGCACGACCAGCACGCCCAGCATCTCGCCCAGCCGTTGGATCGGCACCCCCATGAAGGACGAATACGCCTCTTCGCCGGTTTCGGGCATGTAACGGAAGCCGCGCGTGCCCGGCGCGTCATCGGTGTTCATCACCTTGCCCGTGCGGGCCACCCGCCCCACCAGACCCTCGCCCAGCTTGAGCCGCGTTTCATGCACCGATTCCGGCTTCAGCCCCTGCGTCGCGCACAGTTCCAGCGTATCCTCGTCGCGGAACAGGTAGATCGAGCAGACCTCGGTATGCATTTCCTCTGCAATGAGCAGCGTGATCCGGTCCAGCCGCTGCTGGCCGGCGGCATCCTCTGCCATCACGCCGCGAAGACGCCCCAGCATCTGCCGGCTATCGGTCTCGAAGTGCTGCACCATTGCCTGTCCTGCTTTGGGGTCCGATATGTTTCGGCCCGTTCCCACTCCTGTCAGAGATCAGGCCACCTTGTCCAATTCAAAGGCGTCATGCAGGGCCTGAACGGCCAATTCCATGTATTTACGGTCGATGAGAACCGAAATCTTGATCTCTGATGTCGAGATGACCTTGATGTTGATCCCCTCGTCGCGCAGCGTCTGGAACATGCGCGCGGCCACGCCCGACTGGCTGCGCATTCCGATGCCCACAGCGGAAATCTTGGCCACGTTGGTATCCGCGACCAGATCGTGAAAGTTGATATCGCCCTTTTCCTTGGCCTCAAGCAGCGCCTTTTCGGCGCGCGCCACCTGATTGTTGGGGCATGAAAATGTCATGTCGGTGCGCCCCTCTTCCGAGATGTTCTGCACGATCATGTCCACATTTACCCCGGCATCGGACAGTGGCGTAAAGATCGCGGCGGCGATGCCGGGACGGTCGGCCACGGAAATGAGGGTCATTTTCGCCTCGTCCCGCGAATAGGCAATGCCGTTCACCACATTTGATTCCATGATTTCCTCCTCGGCGCAGACAAGCGTGCCTGCATCATCCGATTGTTCCTCGAAACTCGACAATACGCGCAGCCGCACATTATACCGCATCGCCAGTTCGACCGAACGGGTTTGCAACACTTTTGCCCCAAGACTTGCCAGTTCCAGCATCTCTTCAAAGGCGATCTTGTCAAGCTTGCGCGCCTTGTCGGTGATCCGGGGATCGGTGGTATAGACCCCGTCCACATCGGTGTAGATGTCGCAGCGCTCCGCGCCAAAAGCGGCGGCAAAGGCCACGGCGGTCGTGTCCGATCCGCCCCGGCCCAGCGTGGTGATCCGCCCCTCGGGGCTGACCCCCTGAAAGCCCGCCACCACCGCGACGCGCATCCCCTCGCCGAATTTGGCGTTGATATTGTCGGTCGGAATTTCCTCGATCCGGGCGGCGGAATGCGCGGATGTCGTGATCAGCGGCACCTGCCAGCCCTGCCAGCTGCGCGCGGGCACGTCCATTTCCTGCAAGGTCAGCGCCATCAGCCCGGCTGTCACGGCCTCGCCGGAACTGACCACCGCATCGTATTCCCGCGCGTCGTAAAGCGGAGAAATCTCTTCCACCCAGCCGACAAGCTCGTTGGTGCGCCCGGCCATGGCCGAGACGATGACGATCACGTCATAGCCCTTGGCCACCTCCACGCCAACGCGTTTCGCAGCGCGGCGGATACGGTCGATATTGGCAACCGACGTGCCGCCGAATTTCATCACTAGAAGGGGCATGGCCCAACGTCCCTGAGGTCAAATCGCAGGCGGTTTACGCGGCGCAACGGCCAAGGGCAAGCGAAAGAAACGCGCGCGCCTCAATACGGATGCTCGTGCCCGTCCCATGTGAGGAAACAGCCCGTGCTGTCGATGGTCAGCGCATCGAACCGCGCTGCCAGCCCCTGTGCTGCCGTCTCGACCGGGATGTCGGCCGCATCGCCGCCCATATCCGTGCGCACCCAGCCGGGATGGTAGATGCCCACGGCGATCTCCAGATCCTTGAGGTCGGTGGCCAGATTGCGCCCCAGATTAAGCGCCGCCGCTTTGGACGCGCGATAGATATAGCTGCCGCCCGGTGCGCGCGCGTGGCTGGCCATCTGNCTGGAGATGATGGCGATCTTTGGCATTTTTGCGCCTTGCAGGTTGGGCAAGAGCGATTGCACGGTCAGAAAAACGCCGGTGACATTCACCGCGAACCCGTCGGCCCACATTTCGGGCGGGTAGCCATCGGCAAGGCTTTCACCCTTGTCCGGGTACACCCCCGCGTTGCACACCAAAAGGTCCACGGGCCGCCCGTCCAGTTTTCGGCCAAGCGCCGCGTGGCTGTCAGGCTGCGTCACATCAAGCCGGGGCAGATCGCCGCCCGACCGCGAGGTGCCGGTCACCTGCGCGCCCCGTGCGCTGTAAAGCGCCGCAAGTTCCGCGCCGATACCGCGATTTGCGCCTGTGATCACAACATGCATCGGATATCCTTACGCCCACAAATCAGCGTCGCCAGCATCGCGCAACGCTGCGCACAGGGCAAGGGTGTCAGTTGGATTTCCGGCTGGGAATAAAAGGCAGGGGGGCCACCGGTACACCGTCTTCGATCAGCTTGCGCGCCTCGTCCGGCTTTGCCTCGCCATAGATCGGGCGATGCGGNGCCAGCCCCTCGTGCATGTCGCGGGCGTGCGCCGCGAAGTTCAGGCCGACATAGTCCGAATTCGCCTCGACATGCTTTTTGTAGGCGGCCAGCAATTTGCCCGGATCGGGCGCAGGCGCGTCGGGGGCTGCTTGTGGCTGTGGGGTTTCGGGCTTGGCGGGCAGGGCGGCCTTGTCGCGCCCGGCCTGCACATTGGGCGCCATCAGCGCTTTTTGCACCTGTGGCGATCCGCACACCGCGCAAGAGACCATGCCCGCCGCTGTCAGCTTGTCAAAGGCGGCTGTTGACTGAAACCAGCTTTCGAACCGGTGCGCCCGGTCGCATTTGAGGGAAAACTTGATCACCTTTCGTCACTCCGGCAGAGGGATGGACGATATTTGCAACGCTGTCGGGGAATTGCAAGCGCCCGTGTCCGAGTCAAGTTCCGTGCGGTGATCAGACGGAAAGCCGCTTTGCCTCGAACCGGCGGATCATATGCGCCAGTTCCGGTTCAAGCACCTTCTGGGCAGCCTTTTTGGGGCTCATCCATTTGCGTTCGCGCTGTGCAACCTCGGGAAAGCGATCCGCCAGCGTTGTCACCTTGACCGGATAGACCAACACCGCGCAGGGCAGGGTTTCGGCCCCCGGNAGACGTTTTTCATAGGAATACAGACCAAGACAGGGGCCGTTTATTCTGCCCTTCACACCTGCCTCTTCCCACGCTTCCTGAAGCGCGCTGGCACCCGGTGTGGTGCCCTGCATCGGCCATCCCTTTGGGATTACCCAGCGTTTGGTGCGGCGCGAGGTGATCAACAGCACTTGTGTCTTGTTCTTTACCACGCGGTAGCAGAGCGCCCCGAACTGGGTGCGCATGTCACGCTTACCTTCAAGCTCTACCGAGAGTGGCAGTTGCTCTTTGCCCAGATATGTCACGATACATGGCCCCAAATCATGCCGCTTTCATTGCGCGGTTTCAAGTTACTATATGGTTTCTTGCGGTTGTTTGGCTAGAAAAATCAGGCCGAATGACTGCCATTTCGTGGTAAATGCCCGATATCCGGGCAACATGAAAAGCGACGTTCCATAGCGGAAGGACGGCGTGAAAGCGCCCCCGCGTCGGGGCGCTTTTGGTCATGGTTGGATATGTCGTGGCCGTTGATCCCGTTTCGCCAACGGAGCCGCCTGCTGTTCAATGTATTGATATTTAACCATATATCTCAAGGCTTTTCACAATTTCAGCATAGCTTTCACAGCTCAGTTGACAAGCCTGATAAAAATAGTCAGAAATAAGGATACCAGCGAGCTCAG
>P_2C_Liq_1_UnCtyDRAFT_1000757_pt1 | contig 13351 bp, 10 predicted proteins | sample Pon2CUnioCityCA_2_FD_10234 | JGI IMG/M metagenome (IMG submission 10234)
GGGCGTCGGCGGCGGTAAGCCAGGCGAAGAGGTCGCTGAGCCCCGGGTTATGGCCAACCACGACCACTTTTTCCGGCCGTTCCTCAGCGGCGAGCCACTCGAGGAGGTTGCCGGCGGTGGCCTCGTAGACCGGGGGGGCGATGGCCAGCTGGTCCCAGGGGAGCATCCAGGCGGAGCGCAGGAAGAGGGCGGTGGAGTAAGCGCGGACGGCGGGGCTCGTGAGGATGGTGTGGGGGGCGGAGTCTTCGGTGGCGAGCCGACGCGCAAGGACCGGTGCTTCCCGGTAGCCCCGCTCGTTGAGGGGCCGGTAGAAGTCCGGGCAATCGTCGAGCTTCCAGGAGCTCTTAGCGTGGCGGACCAGGATCAGTTCCTTCATGGCGCGGGGGGGGCGGCCGACGGGAACGCGGGGTGCGCACCAGCGGTCGGGCCGAAGAGTAGGCGAGGTGTTCTCCCGGGGTGAATCCGAGGCCCCGGGCGGCCTCGGCAAAGGGAAGCATCCGGCGGGTGGGGCGTTGCAGGGACTGGATGGCAAGGGCGTCTTCTCCCGTGGCGACGACCAGGGTATCCCCGGCGGCGAGGATTTCCCCCGGGGGTCCCGAGCCCGTCTCGACGGAGAGACCGTCCACCCGGCAGCGCCGCCCGTCGTGGAGGAGCGAGGATCCCGGCCAGGGGTGGAAAGCGCGGGCGCGCGCCTCCAGTTGGCGAGCGGGGAGGGAAAAATCGAGGAAGCCGTCCTCCTTGCGGATTTTGCGGCAATAGGTAGCGAGCGAATCCAGTTGCTCACGCCAGGGCAGTTCCCCGCGGGCGGCCCGGGCCAGTTCGGGCAGGCGGTCGCGGGCGGCCGCGGCGACGCGCTCCCGGAGCCGGGGCGCTGTCTCGTCCGCGTGGATCCGCAGGGTGGTCCGGTCGCCAACCGGACCCGCGTCCATGGCCTCCACCATGCGGACCAGGCAGAGCTCCGTTTCCTCCCAGCCCTCGGCGAGGGCCGTTTCCAGCGGCGAGGGTCCGCGCAGGAGGGGGAGTGGGGAGGGATGGAAGTTGAAGAATCCGGCGGGCGCGGAATCGAGAAAGGCGGCGGAGAGGATCTGGCCATAGGCAAAGACCAGGGCGGCCTCGAAGTCCGGCAGCGATTCAAGATCGGCCAGCCCGACCCCTTCCTGCTGGGTGACGGGCAGGCCGGCCTCGCGGGCCCAGGCGGCGACCGGGTTTGGCTGGACCCGCTGGCCCCGTCCCGCGCGGCGGTCGGGAGCCGTCACCACTCCGGCCAAGCGCAATGGCTCCCCCTCCCCATGGAGGAGACCTTCGAGCAGGGGGAGGGCGATGGGATCACTGGAGAGGACGAGCAGGCGCATGGGCGGATCGAGCTTGCCAACGTCAGGGGGAAAGGAGGGGCGGGTCAAAGCCGGATCGGGAGGGGAGCCCCCGCGGCGCACTCAGGCCTTACCCGCTGCGCCGGCGAAGCGCCGTTCCTTGCCGCGCAGCTCGATCCCGATCGGGGTACCCTGCAGCTCGAAGGCCTCGAGGATCCCGTTGACCAGGTAGCGTCGGTAGGGATCCTCGAGGCGGGAGGGATCGTTGCAGAAGATGCGCAGCCGGATCGGGCGGATCCCCGTCTGGACCACGTAGAACAGCTTGAAGGGCCGCCCATGGATCCGGCTCGGGGCCTGGTGGGCGACCAAGTCGTGGACCACCCGGTTCAGTTTCCCGGTGGGAAGAGTGCGGCGCTGGTGGGCATCGACCTGGCGGGCCGTCTGGAGAAGCCCGTCAATCCCCAGCCCCGTCTCCGCGGAGGCGAAGAGAAAGGGGCTGCGGGGGAGAAAAAACAACTCCTCGCGAACCGCCTGCCGGTATTTGCGCCGAAACTCCTCCTCGTTGCGGTAGCCCTCGACCCCGCCGCGGACGAAGGCCTCGCGGGAGAGGTCCCACTTGTTGACCACGACCACCAGCGCCCGCCCGGCCTCGAGGGCGGCCCCGGCGAGGGCCTTGTCCTGGCGGGTGACTCCGGTGACCGCATCGAGAAGCAGGAAGACCACATCGCTCTCCTCGATCGCCTTGCGGGAGCGCAGGGAGGAGAAGTACTCGACCGGGGAGTCCACCTTGTGTTTCGCGCGGAGGCCGGCGGTGTCGGCGAGGCGAAAGGAGCCTTTCGTGCCGTTGGAGAAAGTGTAGTCCAGGTCGAAGGCGACCGTATCGCGGGTGGTGCCCGGCTGGTCCGTGACGATCATGCGCTCGCTCTCGAGCAAGCGATTGCTGAGGGAGGACTTGCCCACATTCGGCTTGCCGACCAGGGCGATGCCCGTGCGCCGGGGCGCCCCATCGGTCCCCTGGCCCCTCCCCTCCCCTTCCTCGCGGGCGGCGGCCTCGCGCCCGCGAAGGTCGAGTGTGGCGGCGATCATGCGATGGAGCTCGCCAATGCCCAGGCGGTGCTCCGCGGAGACCGCCAGCGGCTCCCCGAAGCCCAGGGAGGCAAAGACGTAGGTCTCCGCGGCGTGGGCCGGCTGGTCGCACTTGTTGGCGATGACCCGGACCGGGCAGCGGGCCCGGGAGCGGAGCTGGCCGGCGACCTCCTCATCGAGGGGCACCCGGCCCTCCCGGGCATCGACCACGAAGAGGATGAGATCGGCGGCCTCAACCGCGACGAAGACCTGGTCCTCGACCGCCCGGGCGATGGCCGCGGGGGTACCCTCCTCGGAGAGGCCGATCCCACCCGTATCGATCAGCGTGTATCCATCCTCATGGTCGCGAGCGAGACGGTCGCGGGTCACGCCCGGGCGGTCGTGGACGATCGCCTCGCGCCCCCCGCAGAGGCGGTTGAAGAGCCGACTCTTGCCCACATTGGGGCGGCCGACCAGCGCGACCTGGGGGCGATCCGCCTTCATCCGGCGGCGCGGGCCCCGGCAAAGCGTTCCATGCGGTCGGCCGCCTCGATGAGCCGGCGGAAGCTCGTGGAGAAGCTCGCCCGGACGAAGCCGCGCCCGGCAGAGCCGAAGGCGGTACCCGGCACCACCGCGACCTCCTGTTCGTGAAGCAGCCGGGTGGCGAACTCCGTTTCGTCGAGCCCCGTCGGGGAGACATCGGCAAAGGCGTAGAACGTCCCCCGGGGGAGGTGGCAGGGCAGGCCCATCTCGCGAAAACGGTTCACCAGGAAGTCGCGCCGGTCGCGGTACTCGTCCCGCATCCGGCCGACCGCCTCATCCCCGTTGCGGAGGGCCTCCACCGCGGCTTCCTGGCTGAGGATGGGGGCGCAGAGCATGGAGTATTGATGCACCTTCATCATGGCCTCGATCAGCTCAGCGGGCCCGCAGGCGTAGCCGAGGCGGAAACCCGTCATGGCCCATGCCTTGGAGAGGCCGTGGAGGAGCAGGGTTCGCCCGGCCATCCCCGGCAGGCTCGAGAACATGACATGCTCCCCCTCGTAGGTCAGCTCCGCGTAAATCTCGTCCGAGAAGACCAGCAGGTCCTTCTCGCGGGCGAAGGCAGCAATCTCCTCAAGGGTGGCCCGGTCGACCGTGCCCCCCGTGGGGTTGGTGGGAAAGTTGAGGACCAGCACCTTGCAGCCCGGCTCCCAGGCGTCGCGAAGGGCCGCCGGATCGAGCCCGAATCCCCGGTCCGCTCCCGTCTCCACCGGGATGGCCTGCCCGTGGGCGAGCGTGATCCCCGGGGCGTAGGAGACGTAGCAGGGCTGGTGGTAGAGCACCTTGTCGCCCGGATTGAGCACCGCCCGGAAGGCCAGGTCCATCGCCTCGGAGACCCCGACCGCGACCAGCACCTCCGTGTCCGGATCGTACTCCGGCCCGTAGTGGCGGGCGAGGTAGCGGCTGATCTCGCGACGGAGGCGGTAGAGGCCGCGATTGTCCGTGTAGGAAGTGTTGCCCCTCTCGAGGGCGTAGATGGCCGCCTCCCGGATATGCCAGGGCGTCACGAAATCCGGCTCGCCGATCCCCAGGGAGATCGCCTGGGGCATCTGGGCGACGATGGCGAAGAAGTCGCGGATGCCCGAGCGCGGCAGGTCCACCACATGATGGGCGAGGAAGCGATCCACCGCCGTGGCGGGTTCGGACGAGGGGGTCGGGGCCATGGCCGGCTCAGGGACTGACCGCGGGCTTGTCGAGGCTGTCCTCCCCCGTGAGGAGGAGGTGGCCCTGTTCCTTGTAGGGGCGGAGGAGGAAGTGGGTGGCCGTCGAGAGGACCCCGCCAAGGGTGGCCAGCTTCTCGGAGACAAAACGGGCGACCTCGTGGAGGGTAGCACCCCGCACCACCACGAGCAGGTCGTAGGCGCCCGACATCAGGTAGCAGGTCTGCACCTCCGGGAAGGAGCTGACCCGTTGGGCGACCCGGTCGAATCCCCCCTCCCGCTCCGGACTGATCTTCAGCTCGATGACCGCGGAGACCCGCTGCTCGCCGAGGCGATCCGGATGGAGCACCGGCATCCAGCCGAGGAGGATGCCCTCCTCTTGCAGGCGCTCATACTCGCGCTCGACCTCGGCGGGGGCCACCCGCAGCACCTCCGCCATCTCCGCCGTGGAGAGACGTTCGCCCCGCAGGAGAAACTCGAGAACCTTACTCATGGCAACCAGAGGCCGGCGGCGGACAGCTCGGCTGCCCGATCCCAGCTCATCTTCGACCGTGGAGCAGGAACCAGCGGCCAACAACCCAATTCCCCTCCTTTCCCGGGTGTTCTTGCCCTTGCGTCCAGCCTCCCAAATACCTTGCCTACCGCTATCTCTCCTCCACTCTACAGATCCTCCTCCAGCAATCCCCACCCCACGCGGTCGGTGGGCGAGCAGGCCGGCTTCCTCGGGCTGAACGTGTTGGTGGGTGCCCTCACGGGAGTGATTGGTTCCCTCTTCTTCCTCTCCTTCGGGGCCGTCCTCCACTATCCGCAGGTCCTGCGCTCCTTCCTGCCCGGACCCTTGGCCATCGCGGCCGCCGCATTCCTCGCCGCCGCGATGACCTGTGCCTCCCTCTGGCTCGTACGCCGGTACGCCCCGGAGGCCAGCGGCAGCGGCGTGCAGGAGATCGAGGGGGCTCTTGCCGGAGCCCGTCCGATGCGCGGGCTGCGGGTGCTTCCCGTCAAGTTCGTGGGCGGCCTCCTCTCTATCGGGGCGGGGCTCGTCCTCGGCCGGGAGGGCCCGACCATCCACATGGGCGGATCGATCGGCGGCGCCTTCACGCAGTTCTTCCACAAGCGGGGCACCGAATTCAACGGGTTGATCGCGGCCGGGGCCGGGGCCGGCTTGGCCACGGCCTTCAACGCCCCCCTCGCAGCGATCATCTTCGTCATCGAGGAGACCCGCAAGCAGTTCGACCACACTCCCCTCACTTACATGGGGGTGGCCATCGCGGCCGGTGCCGCAACCATCGTGACCGAGCTGATCGGCGGAGTGGCCCCGGACCTCGCCTTCGTCGTCGACCGGATGCCCCTCTGGACGATGAGCCTCTTTCTCCTCCTCGGGATCGTCCTCGCCTTTGCCGGGGTGCTCCTCAACTGGGCCATCCTTCGCGGCCTCGGCCTCGCCGGGAAGCTCGCCAAACGCGTCCCCTACCTCTTCCCGGCCCTCTTCGGGGGCCTCGTAGGCATCCTCGTGATGACCTGGCCGAACTCGGTGATGGGCAACGAGCCGATCATTCCCGGCTTCCTCGCCGGCAACGGGATGGGGCTGCTCGCCCTTCTCGGCCTCCTCGTGGTCCGTTTCTTCATGACCGTGGGCTCCTACTCGACCGGAGTGCCCGGGGGCATCTTCGCGCCCATCCTCACCTTGGCGACCATTCTCGGGCTGACCTTCACCGGGCTCCTCGACCTCTTCGTCTCCCTCCCCGGCCATGCCGGGGCCGCCTTCGCCATCGCCGCGATGGGCGGCCTCTTCACTTCGGTGGTGCGGGCACCCATGGTGGGGGTCGTGCTCACCGTGGAGCTGACCGGATCCTACGAACTCATTCTCCCCCTCATCTTCNCCTGCCTGGCCGCGCACATCGTGGCCGACTGGATCGGAGGGGAACCGATCTACGAGCAGCTTCTCGACCGAACCCTCCGGCTCGCCAAGGAAGACGAAGCGGCGAAGGCGGCCAACGCCACCAACTGATCCACACCCACGGCAGGGCACGTATGCGAGTCCGCCCTTCTCGCTGGGATTTCGCCCGCGCCGGCGGGGTAGCCGTGCGGGGAAGCCCCTCTCCCCCTTATCTCCGGGACTCCCTCCTCCTTGTGAGCCCGGCCCCTTGCCCCGAGCCCCGCAATGGAGGCCGGCTGGATCGGATGAGCACCGTCACCGACCAGCCAGCGGACTCTTGCTTGTTTCCCCCGGGCCCCTGCATGTTCGCCCGAACGGTCCCCTGCTTGTTCCCCCCGGAACCCCGTGTCCCCGGGCTGGAGCTCGTGCCCGAGCATGTGCCGGGGAGCGGACCGCCGCCCCGAGGCGTACGGCCGCTCCCCGCAGAGCGGATCCCGCACAGAGAAACCCGGCGGCTCAGGTCGCCCGCTCGGTCCCCTCTTCCGGGTCCCCGATCCGGCGCAGGGGCCGGCCCGCCCAGATGTTGGCCTCGATGCGCTCGAGCGGGACCCCCTTGGTTTCCGGGAGGTAGCGGATCGCGAGGATCAGCCCGACCAGGGTGAAAGCGGCGTAGATCAGGGTGGTCACCGGCATGCCGAGATCCGTCTTCATGACCGGGAACAGCTGGCTGACCAGATAATTGACCAACCAGTTCGCGGCGACCGCGATGGACATCCCGATCCCGCGGAAGCGGAGCGGGAAGATCTCCGAAATGATCAGCCAACAGAGCGGGCCAGCACTGATCGCGAAGAAGACGATGTAGACGAGGATGCTGGCGTAGATCCAGCCCGTGACCGGCGACTCGAAGGTGGCCTCGGCCTGCGCGGCTTCCGGTGAGGGCGGGGTGGTCGGCTTGTGGGAGGGGTGACCCACCGTGGAGCCCACGTTCGGCAGGGTGTGCTTGTGCTCCTGGCTCGTCACCGACGGGCCCATTCCAGCGGCGGCGCGGTCGGTGTCGTAGAGGTGGAAAAGGTAGGACTGGACCGCGAGCATGGCGACGATCCCGGTGGCGCCAATGATCATGAGCCGGCGCCGCCCGATGCGGTCGACCAGGAAGATGGAGACAATCGTGGCGACCAGGTTGACCACCCCCATCCCGACCTGGGCCCAGAGCGCGGCCGCGGAGCCGAAACCGCCCTGCTTGAAGATTTCCGGGCCGAAGTACATGTCCGCGTTGATCCCCGTGGACTGCTGGAAGAACTGGAGGAGGAAGCCGAGGATAATGACCGGGAAGATCATCCGGCCGAAGATAGCGCTGAGCGGTGCCTGCTCGGAGCGGGCGTTGGCCTCGACGATCTCCCCGAGGACCTTTTCCGCCTCCTTCTCGTCGACCGTGCGGAGGAGGCTGCGCCGGGCGTCTTCCTCGCGCCCCTTCTCGACCAGCCAGCGGGCGCTCTCCGGCATGCGGAGCATCCCGAAGAAGAAAATCACGGCCGGGATGATGGCGAAGCCGATCATGATCCGCCAGTTCTCGTTGTCGTCGGCGACCAGCCCCGTGACCACGACCCCGATGACAAAGGAGACCAGGATCCCGACGACAATGGAGAGCTGGTAGAGGAAGCCGACCCGGCCACGGGAGGCCGGTGGGACCATCTCGGCGAGATACATCGGCGTGATGACCGCGGAGTTCCCGATGGCCAGCCCCATGAGCAGACGGGAGATCGCGAAGAGGGAGAGGGTCGGCGCGAAGGCGGCGAGGGCGATCGCGACGAAGAAGAGGACAGCATTGAAGAGGAGGCCCTTCTTCCGGCCGAGCCCCGTGGAAACCTTGCTCCCGAGGAGGGCACCGAAGAGGGCTCCCAGCGGCACGAAGGCCACCCAGAGCCCCTTGAGGAAGGGCTCGTCGGTGATCCCGAAGTGCTCGTTGACCGCGCCCCCGGAGGAGGCGGCGATCCCGGAGTCAAAACCGAAGAGAATGCCAGCGAGGGAAGCAACCGAGCCGACGAGGAAGACACTAGTGCGCGGAGGAGTCGCCGCGCCCGTGGGGGTAGACGGGGAAGCATTCATGAGGGAGTGGAGGGGAAGATTGGGAAGAACGAAGCGCGCAGACCGTGGCGTGCGCCCCGTGGGTCTGCAAGTCGAAACCGGCGTTCCCGTGGGACCGGCGCACGAAAATCCGACCGGCGGTGGTGGTTCCCGGCCGCCTGCCCGCCCCGGCCGCCCTCAGGCCGTCCTCAGGAAGCCCATTCGCGGGCCTGTTCGCGGAGGACGAACTTGCGGATCTTGCCCGTGGAAGTGCGGGGGATCGTCGTGAGGACGAACTTGCCCGGCACCTTATAGGAGGCGAGGTGCTCCCGGCACCAGGCCCGGAGGACCTCCTCCGCGAGAATGCCGTCGCCCCGTGCCTCGACGAAGGCGCAGGGCGTCTCGCCCCATTTCTCGCTGGGCATGGCGACGACGGCGGCGGCAGCCACCACGGGATGGCGGGTGAGCACCTCCTCGATCTCGATGGAGGAGATGTTCTCGCCACCGGAGATGATGAGGTCCTTGGAGCGATCCTTCAGCTGGAGGTAGCCGTCCGGATGAACCACGCCGAGGTCGCCCGAGTGGAACCAGCCACCGGCAAAGGCCTTGGCCGTGGCCTGCGGGTTCCGGAAATAGCCCTTCATGACCACATTCCCGCGGAACATCACCTCGCCCATGGTGCTACCGTCGCGGGGCACCGGCTGGAGGGACTCCGGATCGAGGACCGCGAGCTCCTCAAGGGGCAGGTAGCGCACTCCCTGGCGAGCCTTGAGGGCCGCCTGTTCAGGGGCGGGCAGGGCCGACCATTCCCCGTGCCACTCATTGACCACGGCGGGCCCGTAGGTCTCGGTGAGCCCGTAGAGGTGGATCACCTCGAAACCGGCGTCCTGCATGGCGGCGAGCACCGACTCGGGGGGCGGGGCCGCCGCGGTGAAGAACTGGACCGACCGGTCGAGGGGCCGCTTCACCTCCGCGGGCGCCCCGACCAGCAGGGACATGACGACCGGCGCCCCGCAGAGGTGGGTGACCCCCTCCCCGGCGAGCGCCCTCCAGACCGGTTCCGGGCGCACCTGGCGGAGGCAGACATGGGTGCCGGCGACGGCGGACATCGTCCAGGGGAAGCACCACCCATTGCAGTGGAACATGGGCAGCGTCCACAGGTAGACCGCGTGCCTCTGCATGGAGGCGGTGAGGGCGTTGCCCTGGGCGAGGAGGGCGGCTCCCCGGTGGTGGGAGACGACTCCCTTGGGATCGCCGGTCGTGCCTGAGGTGTAGTTGATGGAGATGGCGTCCCACTCGTCCGCGGGCATCCGCCAGGCGTAGTCCGGATCGCCCCCGGCGAGGAAAGCCTCGTAGTCATCGGCCTCGGTCGGCGGTCGCGGGCCGTCCCACTCCGGGTCGTCGTAGGCAATGATCCGGGGGGTGACGGAGGCGCGGGCGAGCGCCTCCCCGAGGGTGGGGAGGAACTCCCGGTCGACGAGGACGACCCGGGAATCCGCGTGGTCGAGCTGGAAGGCGATCGTGCCCGGATCGAGGCGGGTGTTGATGGAGTGGAGCACCGCTCCGCACATGGGGACCCCGTAGTGGGCCTCGAGCATCGGCGGGGTGTTCGCGAGGAGGGCGGAGACCGTGTCGCCCGGCCCCATCCCGAGCCCCGCCAGCGCCGAGGCCAGCTGGCGGGAGCGCCGGTAGAACTCCGCATAGCTCCGCCGGAGGGAGCCGTGGACGATGGCGGTGTGCTCCGGGAAGACCGTGCCCGCCCGCTCCAGGAAGGTCAGCGGGGTGAGCGGCTGGAAATTCGCGGGGTTGCGGTCCAGCCCCTCGTTGTAGGGATTGGGGGCGGGGGCTTCCATCCGCTCAGGCATCCTCCCACCGTGGCGGGCGCTTCTCGAGGAAGGCGCCGATGCCCTCCTCGGCATCGCGGGCGAGCATGTTCTCGACCATCACGCGGGAAGCGTACTCGTAGGCCTCGGCCAGCGGCATCTCCCGCTGGGCGTAAAAGGCGCGCTTGCCGGTGGCGAGGGTCAGGCTGGACTTGGCGGCAATCTTGCCGGCGATTGCCTCGGTGGCTGCAGTGAGCTCCGCGTCGGGCACGGCGTGGTTGACCAACCCGATCTCGGCGGCGCGGGCAGCCGGTACCATGTCCCCGGTGAGGAGCATCTCCATGGCATGCTTGGCATGGACCGTGCGGGAGAGGGGGACCATCGGGGTGGAGCAGAACAAACCGATGTGGACCCCCGGCGTGCTGAAGCGCGCTGTCTCCGCGGCCACCGCGAGGTCGCAGCTGGCCACCAACTGGCAGCCCGCGGCGGTGGCCACCCCGGTGACCTCGGCGAGGACCGGTTTCGGGCTGTTGACGATCGCCTGCATGACCGCCGAGCACTTCTCCATGATCCGCTGGTAGAAGGCGCGCCCGCCGTCCGGGCCGGAGCGGGCCCTCGTCAGTTCCTTGAGGTCATGCCCCGCGGAGAAGGCCGGTCCTTTTGCCGCGAGGATAACCACGCGGACCGCCGGATCGGAGCCCGCCTCGGCAATCGCCTCGCCCAGCCGGTCGAGCATCGCCTCGGAGAGGGCGTTGCGGCGGTCGGGATCGTTCAGGGTGAGGCGGAGGATGCCGGGTTCGGTCCGTTCCTGTTCCAGCAGGGTGTGGGTCTCCATGGCTTGGGTCTGGGGGGTTGGGGGTGCAGGGCGATCCTCGGAGGGCGAAGGCGGAGCTCGGNGCGGTCAGGACAACTCAATCTCCACGCTGTCGGCNAGCGAGTTGGCGATGAAGCAGTAGCGGTGGGCGCGGTCCTGCATCTGCGCCAGCTCGGCCTCCTCCACGGCAAAGCCCGCGTCGAACCCGACCTCCGGATGCAGCTCGATCCGGGTGACCGCCATGCGCCCCTGCGGATTCTTGCCGAGATGGGCCACCGCGTGGTCCCGGTAGGAAGCCACCGGCCAGCCCGCCTTCGCGGCGAGGGCGAGGAAAGTCATCATGTGGCAGCTGGAGAGGGCCGCGGCGAGGGCCTGCTCCGGATTGGTGTGGGCGGGATCCCCACCCCAGTCCGGGGCAGCGTCGGCGGGAAGGGCGTGGCCCTCGTTGTAGCGGATTTCGTGGGCGTTCGAATACTGCCCGGTGGCGAGGGTCGGCGAGGTGCGCTGCCAGGAGAGGTCGACAGAGAGTTCGGACATGATGGGGCGGGGGGATAGGGGGTCGATGGGGGAGCCAAAAGGCCGGGTCAGGCCGAGGCGAGTTTCTTGTTAGGGTCGAAGAACGGGCGCTCCACGACCGTGGCCGGGCGGGCGCCGCCGGGGGTGACCACCTCGAGTTCCGTGCCGAGGGCGGTTCCGGCGGTGGCCACAAGGGCGAGGGCGATGTTCTGCTCCAGCCGGGGCGAGTAGACCGCGGAGGTCACCTGGCCGAGCTCCCGTCCCCCCTGCCAGACGGGCCAGAAGGTCGTATTCGGTCCCCGCAGGCGCTCTCCCCCGATCACCAGCCCGACCTGGCGGCGGCGGACGCCTTCCTCGCGGATGCGGCGGAGGGCGGCCTTCCCGATGAACTCGTAGTCCCCGTCGAGATTCACCAGCCGGTCCATGCCCAGTTCGAAGGGATTCGTGTGAATATCGGCGTCCGCCTGGTAGGAAAGCATGCCGCCCTCGAGTCGGCGGATCGTGGAGGTGTGGCCCGGCCGCAGGCCGAAGGGCCGGCCCGCCTCCATGATCCGTTCCCAGAGGGTGTCCCCGTAGGCACTGTCCCGCAGGTAGATCTCGTACCCCCGCTCGCTGGACCACCCCGTCCGGGAGACCACCAGCGGGATGCCCTCCAGCTCGCACTCGCGCAGGCGGTAGTAGCGCAGGTCCATGATCCCCTCGCCGAACAGCTCCACCATGATCTCGGCGGACCGCGGCCCCTGCAACTGCAGCGGGGAGACATCCGGCTCCCGCAGGTTGACCTCGTAGCCCGAGTGGACGGCCACCCCCTGCGCCCAGAGGAGGATGTCACTGTCGGCGAGGGAGAGCCAGAAGTGGTCCTCGGCCAGCTTCAGCAGAATCGGGTCGTTGAGGACCCCGCCCTCCGCATTGGTGAGGAGCACATACTTGCACTGGCCGACCTGCATCTTCGAGAGGTCCCGCGGGGTGAGCAGCTGGGTGAAGCGGGCCGCATCCGGCCCGGTGATCTCCACCTGCCGCTCCACCGCCACATCACAGAGGATGGCGTGATGGACCAGGTTCCAGAAGTTCTCCTCTGGATCCCCGAAATCGCGCGGGATGTACATGTGGTTGTAGACCGAAAAGGCACGCGCGCCCCAGCGGACAGTCGCGTCAAAGTAGGGGGACTTGCGAATCTGGGTCCCGAAACCGAAATCCTCGGGGGGCATGGGTACTCCTGGGTGGTGGGGTTGGGGTCGTCCCGGAATCCGGCCGCTCCGGCGAGGCGCCAGCCTCCGACGGGGCGGGGAAGGAATGTGAGGGTGAGGGATAAGGCAGCGCCCGGTTGGACGGGCTGCCGGACGCTGGATATCAGCCCGCTCACCGGCAAGCGGAAAACATTCACGCGCACCGATTCCCGCCGCCGCCCCGAACCGGCCCTTCCCGGCGGCCGGTTGCCGGGCCCGCTCAGGCCTGGAAGAGGGCCTGCAAGCTCCGCGGCGTAGCGCTCGGCGATGACCCGCCGCCGCATCTTGTACGTGCGGGTCAGTTCCTCGCCCACCCGAAAGGGCTCGGCGAGCAGCTGGAAGCGCTGGACGCGCTCGAAGGGACGGATCCCGAGGGCCCGGGCGAGGTGCCGGTCCACCTCCGCGGCCACCCGCTCACGGACCTGCGGATGGGCGGCACAGGCCGCGAGAGTCTCGACCTCGCACCCGGCGAGGCGGGCCTCCTCGAGGGAGGGAACGATGAGGGCGACGAGGAAACGCTCGTCCTGCCCGGCGATCATCACCTGGTCGATCCAGCGGGATTCGAGGAGCCGGTTCTCGAGGGGCTGGGGCTCGACGTTCTCCCCGTTGCGCAGGACGATGGTCTCCTTCCAGCGGCCGACGATCTTCAGGCAGTCGTTGTAGGTCATCAGGCCGAGATCGCCCGTCCGGAACCAGCCGTCCCCATCGAGGACCGCGGCCGTTTTCTCCGGCTCGTGGTGGTAGCCCCGCATGACCTGGGGCCCGCGAACGACCACCTCGCCCTTGCGGCCCCGGCCCTCCCCGGGGATCCCCGGGTCCGGGTAGAGAATCGCGCCGCTCTCCGGGTCGACGATGCGCAGCTCCGTCTCCGGCCAGAGCGGACCGACCGTGCCGAGCACCCGGTGCTCGAAGCGGCGCACCGCGAGGACCGGGCTCGTCTCGGTGAGCCCGTAGCCC
>P_2C_Liq_1_UnCtyDRAFT_1000758_pt1 | contig 13349 bp, 15 predicted proteins | sample Pon2CUnioCityCA_2_FD_10234 | JGI IMG/M metagenome (IMG submission 10234)
ACCTCTGCAACTGAGGAAGGTATCGCTCTTGCCATTGAGTCTGCTGCGCAGGAGGCCAGAGTGGTTGAGGCGAGCTGGTACGGGGACAAAGCAATACAAATTTCGCTGGGGGGCAAGTTTCACAGCAAAAGGCTGAGACTGATCAGTTCACAAGTGGGAAATCTGCCACCGGATAGAGCTAATCGCTGGAGTCACCAGCGAAGAATTAGGAAGGCATTGGAATTGCTGGAAAACCCTGTTGTTGATGTTTTGATAAGTGGTGAGACAGATTTTTCAGATATTGCCAATATCTATGAATCGGTTTTGAATGACAACAACACCCTGTGTCACCGCATTCGCTACCAAGATTTAGGGGAGGCTTAATGTTCGCCGTTGAAGTAAGAGACCACATCATGATTGGTCATTCCTTGCCTGCAGAGGTGTTTGGCCCTGCTCAGGGGATGCACGGAGCGACCTTCACTGTTGATGCGGCGTTTATGGCAGAGGATATTGACGAACATGGCTTGGTGGTTGATATCGGGATTGCAACGGAGCTACTTTCCGAAGTTCTAGATCCGTTGAGATATCAAAACTTGGATGAGCACCCTGAGCTAGAAGGAAAGTTCACCACCACTGAGTTTTTGTGCAAGCACATATTTGAAAAACTGTCCGAACAGGTTCGTGCCGGAAAGCTTTCAGACGGAGGACGCCTAAAGAGTCTTCGAATCTCACTTCAGGAAAGCCACATTGCCAGAGCCTGGTTTGAGGGAGAGATTTAGGCTTGGCTTTTTCCAAACAGTGGCTTGCTCTCAGAGAACAATCTGACCACGCAGCTAGGGATGCTCAATTATTGACCAAAGCCGTTGAGGCTGCCGGTGAGAATCCAGTAATTGTTGACCTGGGTAGTGGAACCGGTTCCACGGTTAGAGCCTTGGAGCCTTTTTTACCTGAGGGAGCTGAGTGGAGACTGGTTGATAATGATGATTCACTTCTGGAGGTTGCCGGTGCCGAGCTAGGTGATCGAGCGAGTTTGCATCGATTGGACATTTCGGATTTAGAGAAGCTTCCTTTGGAGAATGCGACCCTTGTTACCGCATCGGCTTTGATTGACCTGGTGAGCAGGCGGTGGCTTGAAAACTTTGTTGAAAAGGTTCAGGTTCCTGTCTATTTCGCACTCTCCTATGACGGTGTTATGAACTGGATGCCAGAGAATTCACTTGATAACTCAATAACCCAGGCTTTCAATAATCATCAACGCAGCGATAAGGGTTTTGGATCAGCACTTGGCCCAGACTCGGTTTCAGTAGCGGAGGAAGTCTTCAAATCTGCGGGCTTCGATGTCTTCACCGCCCCAAGTTCCTGGCAGCTTGGACCTGCGGAGGAAGAGCTTCAGCAAGCCTTGGTGCAGGGCATAGCTGAGGCTGCCCTGGAAACCGGACAACAGGATGCTGTTTTTTGGGCTGAGATCAGAACCAGCCAAGCTCGAGAAACTGACTGCACCATTGGGCACGGGGACATTTTGGCTTTGCCAAAAGACTTTGAATTAGGGGCTCAACATGCAAAAACTTAATGTGAGTGACAAAGTTTGGCAGAGGCTTTTGGATGTCCGTAGCGAAAAAGCCTGCGCTTGCTGCGGAGACTTTAGCGAATCCGAGCAGGAAGCACTTAATCTTTATTCACCAATTGCTCGCAGGGACAACCAGCAACTAATCATTGGTCAGATCGGACAGTCTTTAGACGGGAGAGTTGCCACAGTTTCGGGTGATTCAGGAGAGGTTTCTGGTCCTGATGGGATTGTTCACCTGCACAGAATTCGAGCTCTGGTTGATGGGGTAATTATTGGAGTTAAGACCGCCTTGCACGACAGTCCTAGGCTTACGGTCAGACACTGCGAGGGGCCAAACCCTGCTCGAATCGTGATTGATCCAAATGGGCGGTTACCTAATGACTCTCCAGTGTTGGCAGATGATGGAACCCGCAGATTTGTTATTCAAGCAGTCGAGACCACCCGTCCAGGCGGAGTTGAGGTAATTAGGCTGGAAGCTCATGATGGCCAGTTCAGTCCAAATGAGATTGTGGAAGCATTGCGTTCAAAAGGGATGGGCAACCTGCTAGTTGAGGGCGGGAGTTACACAATCGCTAAATTCATTGAAAGTGAATTGCTCGGTCGCATTCACATTTCTATCGCACCCTTGCTCATCGGCAAGGGTCCATCTGGATTGACCATGTCTAATCACCCTCAAAAACTTATTAATGCAATTAGACCTGACACAGTGAGCTACTCTCTGGGATCCGATGTCGTGTTTGATTGCGGATTATTGCCCGAGGCAATAGATGCCAACAAGCCCTTACACGGCTAAATGCAACCAATTAGCCGGCTTTGGTGACCTCAACGTCTCTTCCAAATGCAACGTGCCCCGCAATTGAGGATGCTGCATCCTTGGGAGTTTGATAGATCCAAGCAGCATCCAGCTTTGTCTCGCCATTGACCACCAGGTTGAAATAGTTAGCGGTTCCCTTCCATGAGCAAACTGTGGTTTTAGAGGACTCCGTTAGAAACTCAGTCTTGATTGACCCCATTGGGAAGTACTGGTTTCCCTCGACCTGCTGAGTGTTGTCCGAGGCTGCTATTACTTCACCGTTTATAACTGCTGTCCACATATCTATCTCCCACTGTTTTAGTTAGCAACAAACCTTAGACCTCGTTTACTCCAAGATAAAAAGTCTTGGCTAGCGGTTTTTCCAAACCTGCGGGGCGAATTTTTTGAGAATGTAGCCTTCAAATAGTGCCACCAAGTTATAAAGAACGATGGAAACAACTGTGATTGTTGCAACATAGGCCCAGACCTCATCGGTTTTGGCTCTACCAACGGCGGAGATAATGCCGTACCCAATTCCTTGACCAGTTGCCAACCATTCCACTAATAAGGCACCGGTGATGGCTCCCGGAACGGAAATTTTGACGGCTGCGAAGAAACTCGGAAGTGAGCTGGGGAAGGCCACGTAGCGCAATGCAGCCCAGCGGTTTGCCCCGTAAACAGTTGCCACATCAAGCATTGCTCTGGAAGCGCTTCTAAGTCCAAAAACAATATTCACAAGTGCTGGAAACAAAACCACAATTGCCCCCATCACAGCGACGGTTAGTTGCTCTCTCCCAAAAATCAAAATCAAGATTGGAGCCATAGCAATAAGCGGAACGCTTCTGAGCAACATTGCTATTGGCATCAGCGCCTGTTCGAGTCCCTTGGAGACGGTGAACAGGACAGATATAAAGGTTGCAAAGAATAAGCCGAAGGAAAAACCGATTGCTGCATCAATCATGGTTTGATTCAAAGCGCTAAGCACCAAAGCTTGATGTTCAGCTGCATCTTCTAAGAATAAATACTCAAAAACGTCGATCGGGCCCTTGCCAATATAAGGTGAAACATCGAATGCCCAAAGTGAAAAAACCCACAAAACCACAACAACAGCCAGCGATAACAATGTGTTTAGAGCGGTTGTTGTGGCAAGCTTGGCGGTTTCTTTTGCGGCATCGCGTTTGACCTTGCTTCGAACCGCAATCAAGGAGCGGTCAGCTGAATCTTCTATTTTGAAATTCACTTGGCGCTCCCTTCTGCCCAAGGGGTTAGAAGTTTTCCCAGCAGGCTGAAAAGCGCGTAGCCGGCACCGGCAAATAAACCTGAGACTAGGGCCACACCCCATACCCTTGCAACCTCAAGAGACTGCTGGGCATTCACCATAGCGGGCCCGAAACCAACATCAGGCCCACCTACATATTCCCCCAGAATGGCGCCCAAAAATGCCGCTGGAGCAGCAATCTTGAACGCCGCAAAAATCGAAGGAAGAGCCGATAGTAATTGCACCTTGACAACCTTCTGCCAAACTCCGCCGCCATAGGCTGACACCACGTCCAACATTCGCTGATCAGTGGACTTAACGCCGGTGAGAGCGCCGATCATGGTGGTGAAGAAAACACTGAGTGCCGCCAAGACGATTGCCGCCCCCGCCGGCTCACCATTGGCAGGTGCTCCAACAATTAGCCTTACAATCGGCCCGATGGCAACAATAGGTATGCAGTAGGTAATAATCGCAATTTGAGTGGTTAGATTTTCAAGCCTTGGAACTATTAGAGCTATCGCTGCAAACCTAAGGCCAGCCCATTTCCCCAAGCAAAACCAATAGCTGCCTCCGCTAGTGTCACTGACCCGTTTCTGAAATAAAAACCCCAACCGTCTTCAAACAGTTGCTGGACAACTTCCAAAGGAGTTGGAATTGCGCCATCGGAGCCAATACCAACATTTGCGAATGCGGTGATGGCTAAAATCCACCAGATAGCGATTGTGGTGCCAACGCCGATTATTCCAGTAGCCCAAGAAGGAAGTTTTCTTGATCGAGTGGAGTAGATCAGCTCAGTCATCGCTGTTGGCCACTCCCTGATCTCCAAACAATAAATCGGACGCCCTGTCGTGAAGGGCATGAAATTCAGGAGTTCGCATCAAATCAGGAGTTCTGGGCCTCGGCAGGTCTACTTCAATTATTTCTTTGATACGACCTGGCCGGGGACTCATCACAGCAACCTGATCGCTGAGGAAAATTGCCTCTGAAATGCCATGGGTGACCATCAATGTTGTTGCCGGCTTCTCTGTCCAGATTCTGAGAAGCTCCATGTTTAGTCGTTGCCTGGTCATGTCGTCTAGCGCACCGAAAGGTTCATCCAAAAGAAGCACAGATGGCTGAACGACTAGCGCTCTGGCAATTGAAACTCTTTGCCTCATGCCACCAGATAGTTGAGCCGGGCGGGCATTTTCAAACCCCTGCAGACCAACTAATTGAATCAGGTCATTAATCAGGGCATCATCAGCTTTTACGCGGGCAAGCTCAAATGGAAGCTTGATGTTTGAATACACGCTTCGCCAAGGCATCAAAGCTGGGTCCTGGAAGGCAATCCCTAGCCGGTGATCCCTTCGAAGTTCCATTGGATCCATGCCATCGACAGTTACGGTTCCAGCAGTTGGCGTTTCCAGTCCGGCAAGTATTCTCAAAATTGTCGACTTGCCGCAGCCGGAAGGGCCAAGCAAAGACAAGAAACTACCGCGGTCGGAGTGAAGGGTGGCATTTTCCAAGGCATTGACTGAATCATTGCCCATTTTGAAGACTTTTGACAGCCCAGAAATAGTGATGCCACTGCCCAAACCTTTTTGGTCTTGGGCAGTGGCATCCATTGAATTCATTAGCTAGAGATTAGTCCAGAAGTTCTGGATTTTCTTCATAAACCTCTGCAATCAAACTCATGTCAAACAGCTGGTCCGCAGTGATTTCGTAGCCCGCGGTAGCAAGGGTCTCAATGTTCTGAGCCTGAAGCTGCTCAGAAATCGTAAGCAGACCGTTGGCAGCAGTTTCTTCAGTCAAAATCAGAAGATCATTCTGCGAGACTGACTGTTGGATCTCCTTGTTGATGTCCAGACCTAGATCCGCACCATAAACCTCGACAGCAAGTCGGGCTGCTTCCTCAGGATCAGCTAAAGCGTCTTTCCAGCCTTTTGCTGTGGCGTACAAGAATGCCTTCAGAGCTTCGCGGTTGTTATCGATTGAGTCTTGGGTGACCACGAATGCCTCTGCAACAAATGGCAAACCGTTGTCTGCAAACAATAGATTTGTTGTTTCCAACCCTAGATTCTCAACGGTGATTGACTCGTTGATGATGTAAGCCAGGAAACCATCGACTTCACCGTTTACCAGCGGGGAAGGATCGTATTCAACGGGCACCTTGGTCACCTGATCGGCATCAATCCCATTTGCCTGGAGCATTGCGTCGAATAGTGTTTCATTTCCACCAGCCTGCACACCAATTCTTTTTCCAATTAGGTCCTGTGGAGTTTCAATGTTTGCACCATCCTTCAGAGACAAAATAGTGAATGGGCTCTTTTGGTAAGTCGCACCAATAATTTTGAGGGGTGCCTCTTCTTCAAGAATTACAGGTGTCACTGCAATCGCATCCGAAATACCCACCAGCGCTTCACCCGAGAGAACCACAGCTGCGGTAGCAGTTGGTCCGGCTGTGAAGTTGACGGAGTTGAAGCCGGCTTCCTCGTAGTAGCCATTCGTATCTGCGAAGTACTCTCCAGCAAATTCCACGTTCTTAATCCAACTGAACTGGATGTTGATATCCCCCAGGCTTCCCTGTTCAGTCTCAGTTTCGGCCGCTGCGCAGCCCGATAGTGCTAGTGCGGCGATTGGTAATGCCGCTACAACGCCAAGAACTCGCTTGCGCGCAGATGAAAAAACTCCCATTTATTTTGCCTTCCGGATTGAAAAGTTTACTAAGTGTACAAATGTAACCAACCCTTTGTTTCCAACAGGTTTCTTTTGGCGATTCAAAAGCGTGTCGCTATTTTTTTGTTAGCGAGTCAGGCTTGCGAAAACTCGATCAAGCATTGGTAACTTGTTCCCAAACCTGTGAGCGGTAATAGAGATAGCTTGCTCCTTGAAAAAAGGTAGTAGCTCTCTTCTTCCGCTTTCGGTTACTGGCCCCGTAAAGATTGCAACATCGGGGCTTGCGAGAATTTCGGTGGATTTGAGATCGGGTGAATCTCCAACCCAGCGTATGGTTACCCCGAGTGGCTTGGAATCAATCAATGCTTCCAATTGCTCTCGGCGGAGTAACTTAAGCTCCGTGAAGGCCTTTTGCTTTGATGACCATTTTTCATCTGCATAAACGTTTGTGATGCCAGCAACGCTTGCCAAAACCAACGCTCTATCAACATCGGACTCCGCAGCGGTCTCATCCATCCAGAGGATGGCGTCATCATCTTTGAGGTGCCTGAATATGTTTTTCTCTGAGCTGAGACCGGTTCGGTCTTTGGGGTTGTGGAAATACTCCTGCAATTGGAACTCGTATGCCCTGGCGGCACGTTCCAAATCATTGGTAGAAAGCACTTTGACTAGCTTCTTAGTAGTTTCGGGAATTGCTCCCAAGTTTTTTGCGGGGGAGTGCTGAAAAGAACCGAAACCCAGAAGATAACTGGGTCCTCCGGCTTTTGCCCCAGGTCCAATAGCACTTCGCTTCCAGCCACCAAAAGGTTGTCTCTGAACGATTGCTCCAGTTATTCCTCTGTTGACATAAAGGTTGCCCGCCTGCACGTTTGCTAGCCAGTAGTTGATTTCCGCAGGATCCAAGGAATGGATTCCCGCAGTTAATCCGTAGTCCACGGCATTTTGAATTTTCAGGGCTTCCTCTAAGTTGCTGGCCGTCATGATTGCCAACACCGGACCAAAATATTCTTTGAGGTGACTGGGTGCCCCAGGTTCAACATTCCCACGAACTCCGGGAGACCACAATGTCCGCTCTTGGTTCAAAGCTTCTGGCTTTACAATCCAGTGTTCGTTGTTGTCCAACGTCTCCAGGCCATGGGCAAGCTTGTCGGCAGGGGGCTCGATAATCGGCCCCATGTTGGCAGAAGGGTTGGTCGGGAAATCGACTGTTAGACCTTTCACCGCATCTAACAGTTGTCGGTTGAATCGCTCTGAGTCTTTTACTGAGCCAACCAAAATGGCAATTGATGCGGCTGAGCATTTCTGTCCAGCGTGACCAAAAGCGCTGTAGGCGAGGTCTTTTGCCGCTAAGTCCAAGTCAGCACTGGGTGTGATTATCAAAGCGTTTTTTCCGCTGGTCTCCGCAAGCAGAGGAAGATCTGGCCTGAATGACCTGAACAACTGAGCTGTTTCATAGCCACCGGTGAGAATCACGCGAGATACGTCTTTGTGGGTGATTAGTTGCTTGCCAAGATCGGATTCGGAAATCTGAATTGGAACCATTACATCTTTTGGAACTCCGGCTGCATGGAAAACTCTTGCAAGTAAAGCACCGGTTTTTCTGACCTGACCGGCGGGTTTGAAGATAACCGCGGACCCGGCGGCTAACGCGGCAAGCGATGAACCGGCTGGAATGGCTGCAGGGAAATTCCATGGGGGAGTGACTAAGACGATCTGCTCCGGCTCATGAACAGCGCCGTCCAGATTAGCTAGGTCCTCGGCAAGCTGGGCGTAGTAATTGGCAAAATCAATTGCCTCGCTTATTTCAGGATCTCCCTGTTCAATTGTCTTGCCAGCCTCATTAGCCATAACCTCAAGCAAATCGGCGCGGCTTTTTTCCAATTCGATTGCAACGTTTCTGAGAATCTGGACTCTTTTCTCAAGCCCAAGTTTCTGCCACTTGGCGTGACCCTTGACTGCCTTGGCAATTGTCTTTTCAAGTTCCGCCTCACTTTTCAGCATGTCGGCTTCGGTTTCCTTTTGACCCAGCTTGCTGTTTTTGGCTCGCTCCAGAATACCCATTGCCCATTCAACATTTGCTGGCACGGAGGGATCAGTGTCTGGCACGTTTTCAAACTCGGACTGTGGCTTTGCGGGAACAGAGCGTGCTGTGCGATTGGGCTTGGGGTCAGGTTTTGTGAGATCCATCACCGAATTGATAAAACGCTGTTGCTCTCTTTCAAAAACCCCAGTGTTCTTGTCTAGCTCGAATAGTCCACTCATGAAGTTTTCTTGGCTGGCGCCCTCTTCTAGTCTTCTGATTAGGTAGGCGATTGCCACATCAAATTCACTGGGGTGAACAACTGGAGTGTAAAGAACCAGCCCTCCAACCGTTTTTTGAACGGCCTCTGCCTGAGCCTCTGCCATTCCCAACAACATCTCAACATCGATGCCCTCGGTGCAGTTTTGACTTTGGGCCAACAGCCAGCCATAAGCCAGATCAAAAAGGTTATGTCCGGCAATGCCAATCCTGATGTTTTTGGATCTCTCTTCGGTGAGTGAGTAGTTCAAAACCCTTTTGAAGTTGGCATCCGCTGCCTGCTTTGACTCAACCGTTGCAATTGGCCAATCGTGCATTTCTGCATCTACCAATTCCATGGGCAGGTTCGCACCCTTCACGAGTCTTACCTTCACCGCTGATCCTCCTGCAGCAACTCGTTTCGCAGCCCAATCCTGCAGGTTTTTCATTTCATCGAGNGCGTCTGGCAGGTATGCCTGCAGAACAATNCCNGCTTTNAGTTTGTGAAACTCTTCCTCGGAGAGAATTTTTTTGAACACCTCAATGGTCAACCTGAGGTCTTTGTATTCCTCCATATCTAGGTTGATAAATTTCTGAGGGTTGGAGCCTGCGGCAATTCGATAAAGAGGCCTAATGGTTTCAACTATCTGCTCCACTGACTCATCAAATGCCCATGCGGGATGAGGGGCAATGATTGAGGAGACCTTGAGAGAGACATAATTAACATCTTTTCTCTCAAGAAGTGTTTTCAACTTTTTGTATCTGGATTCGGCTTCGGATACGCCCAGAACTGCTTCACCAAGCAGGTTTATATTCAAAGTGACATCGTCTTTATTTATCTTGTTCAATGACTTGGTGAGCTTGGCATCACTTGCATCAATCACCAGGTGAGCCACAAAACCGCGAAGAACTGTTTTGGCAATGGGAATCACTGGCCAGGGGAGTATTGGTGCAACCAACCCCCCGAGTCTCACCAATGCTCTGAGTGGCAAGGGAAGGAACTTTGGGATTCGTTTGCTAACCCTGTTTAGTGATTTGGCTGCAACCCTCAGGTCTTCAGGCCTGACAACACCATCGATAAAGCCAACGGCAAAATCCAAACCATCTGGATCGGCCAATAGCCCGGCTAACCTCTCGGCAGCTGGTGAAGATTTGGCCTTCGAAGCCTGGTTGGTCCAAGCTCTGGCAAGCTCGATGCTTTGCTCGGTTAGCTTGTCAATTTCGGGGGATGACTTTGCAGTGTTTTCGCTGATGGACATGCACAAAGTCTATGGATTAACATGCCCATTTCGAATCAAATCAACAACAATCGGCATCAACTACTTGCAGCGATTTAAAATCTTTTTCCTCGATGACTTCCACCGTAACTGCATCTGGGTAATAGCCCTCTGGATAGGTTGGGCAAACAGCTGTGAAATTCCCATCCTCTCGGGCAAGAATCGAACCCTTGAATTTCTTCTCCAGCATGAAATCTCGTGCCTCTTGCTGGCTATGGAAAGGCTTGGAGCACTTTGTGTAGTTGAATTCGCTCATGAAATCACTATATAGACAATTATCTATATTAAGCAACGACTCTCCTGGATTTTGCTATTCCTGCATGAGATTGCAAGCTCAAGACATCACCAGGCAAAAAAGAAGAAAAATAGCCCCTAAATTAAGGCTTTGAGGACTATTTGTCTCTCTTATTTTTTCTTCTGGCTCCAATGCTGGTAACTATCACTCCGAAGAGAACTATTCCGACTAAAAGCCAAAAGGCGATTCCCTGCTGGTTAGCAATTTGTTCGCATGATGTCCAGCCCTCAAGTTGAACATCGGGTGAGCAAGTCTGGGGGTCGAAAAATCCCACCCACCAGGCCAAGACACCAACGCCGGCCACCGTGGCCAGCATGGCTAGTGAATTATTCTTCACCTTTAGCTTGCTCTTTGGCGATCTCTGCCTTTACCTCATCCATGTCAAGATCCTGAACCTTGCCAATCAGTTCTTCTAGCGCTGGGGCTGGGAGCGCTCCAGGCTGGTTGAACAACAAGATGCCGTCTCTGAAAATCATCAAGGTTGGAATCGAAGAGATGCCAGCCATCTGTGAAAGCTGCTGCTCTGCTTCGGTGTCGACTTTGGCAAATGTCAGCTCAGGGTTGTCTTCGCTGGCTTTTTCAAAAATTGGGGCGAATGACTTGCAAGGACCGCACCACTCTGCCCAAAAATCTACAAAGGTAATTCCCTCAGACAGTACTGTCTTCTCGAAGTCCTCCAGCGTTAGGTCTACTGTTGACATTGATTTCTCCGTTTCTACGTGTTAAACGCCTAACTCGTGAGGTTTGCGCGATAAATATTCCTGTTAGTACCACGATACCCCCGATGGTTTGAATGATGCCAATCGTTTCCCCAAGCCAGATAAAACCAAACAAAAACGCGAACAGAACTTCACTCGTTGAAATTACCCCCATAACCGTTGATGAGATGTGTCTGACGGCGAGATAAGTGAAAAGCATTGGCAGGAATGCTCCCATAATCCCAAGCCAAACCATCAACCACCACTGCGGAACGTCAAATCCTTCAAGGTTTCCCATTAGATTGACTGTTTGCTGTAACGCCCCAGGCTCCAGGCTTCCCCAGTCTGCAAAGATGAAAAACATGATCGCTGCGGTGCCGATGGCATAGACCATCACCGCCGTGGTGCTCACTCTTCTTTGGATGCGCTCAGCACCAATGAAGTAATAGGTCAAACAAAGTGCTGCCCCGAATGCAAAAATGGCACCCGTTGGATTTAGTCCTCCAGCCCAGATCTCACTGACCATCACTAGGCCGATAACCACCAAAAACGCGCCAACCCAAAGTTGCGGCTTCGCTTTTTCTTTGAAAAACAAGAAAGTTGCAATCGGAATCATGATCACTGCGGTGTATTCGATGAGTAGCGCAATGCCCACTGGCAGATTAGAAACACCAATTGAGTATGTCCATTGCAATGCACCCACTCCGATGCCTCCCAAAATCATCAGCCGAGGGAGATCGGAGATATGGATTTTTAGCAATCGGGGGTTTCTGGCAATTGCCCAACCCAGTGCCAGCAGGGCAGCGGTCAGGGTGCGAACGGATACGACCTGTTCCGGAGTCAACCCGGTGGTAATGGCAACTTTGGAGGTTGCGCCATTTATACCAAATAAGAAAGCTGCTAGCACCGCATAGAAAGCCCCCAGTAGCGGATACCGCTGGGTCAATCTATGACCGCTGAATTTAGTTTAAGCACCAGAGAAGCTTAGGCTAGAGACATGGAAAAATTTACTCTTGGTGGCGGATGTTTTTGGTGTTTGGACGCAGTTTATAGAAATGTTATTGGAGTCGAAACTTCAATAGCTGGTTATGCCGGTGGGCACATCCCAAATCCGACCTATGAACAGGTCTGCACAATCGACACAGGACACGCCGAAGTGCTGCAGGTTGAGTTCAATCCGAGCGTGATTTCGTCAGCAAAAATACTGGACATTTTCTTCACTCTGCATGACCCAACACAGCTAAATCGACAGGGTGCAGATGTTGGTAGCCAGTATCGCTCAAGCATGATGTATGAAAACGAGGGTCAGAAGCTTTTGTTTGAGGAAGCACTCGAGCGATCAAAAGAAATCTGGGGAGACAATATCGTCACCGAGATAGTTCCGCTGGATGTTTTCTACGAAGCAGAGGGCTATCACCAAGATTATTTTGCTAAAAACCCCGGTCAGGGATACTGCATTGCAGTGGTATCTCCAAAACTTGCCAAGGTAAGGTCAAGTTTTTCTGAACTAATGCGCTAACAAGTATTTATTTGGCCACTTATCAACAGTTGTGTTTCAGGCTAGTTTGCAGCTTCTAAATTCTTTCAAACTGAATTCAGTTCGAAAGGAGAATCACATGCAAGAAACAGTTTCATTGCAGGGCTTGGTTGCCACCAGCCCAAGAACAGTAACCACCAAGGATGGATATCCAATAACCTCATTCAGATTGGTTTGCACAACCAGACGTTATAACCGTGAGTTGGCTCAGTGGGAAGACTCTCACACCAATTGGTACACGGTAATCGGATTTAGAAGGATTGCTGAAAACATGTCTGCCAGTCTGGAGAAAGGCCAACGCGTGATTGTGAACGGTCGGATTCGAGTAAAAGACTGGGACAACGGAGAGAAAACTGGAACCAGTGTGGAGATAGAAGCACTCGGCATCGGCCACGATTTGACTTGGGGCACAAGTGTCTTTGAGAGAACTGTCTACCANTCAGCAGAATCTGAAGAGCTGGCCTCAGCAGCTAGCTAACACAGTCAACTACAATTTGAGGGCATTCACTTCGAATTGGAAAGTAACAAATGGCTGAATTTATCTATCAGATGATTAGCGCCCGTAAGGCGCACGGGGACAAGGTAATCCTTGACGATGTCACACTGGCGTTTTATCCCGGAGCAAAAATAGGTGTCGTTGGGCCCAACGGCGCTGGAAAATCATCAGTTTTGAAAATTATGGCTGGTCTGGATCAGCCCAGTAATGGTGAAGCGCGCTTGGCTCCTGGTCATTCGGTAGGGATTTTGTTGCAAGAGCCTCCCCTGAACGAGGAAAAAACAGTTCTTGGCAATGTCCAGGAGGCTGTAAAAGACACCATCGCCAAGGTTGACCGCTTCAACCAGATCTCAGAGGAACTTGCAAACCCAGATGCCGATTACGACACTCTCTTGGAGGAAATGGGAAAGCTTCAAGAAGAAATTGATCGGCTGGATGCTTGGGACCTAGAAAACCAACTAGAGCAAGCGATGGACGCTTTGCGCTGCCCACCAAGTGATTCACCAGTGACTCATC
>P_2C_Liq_1_UnCtyDRAFT_1000759_pt1 | contig 13305 bp, 6 predicted proteins | sample Pon2CUnioCityCA_2_FD_10234 | JGI IMG/M metagenome (IMG submission 10234)
ACGCCACCGATACCGACGCCGTGGCCGCGCTGATCCGCGAGACGGGTGCGCAGATCGTCATCAACGTGGGCACGGCCTTTGTGAACATGCATGTGCTCGATGCCTGCATCGCCACGGGGGCCGCCTATATCGACACGGCGATCCATGAAGAGCCCGACCGGATCTGCGAAACCCCGCCCTGGTACGCCAATTACGAATGGAAGCGCCGCGATGCCTGCACTGAGCAGGGTGTGACCGCGATCCTGGGCGCGGGCTTTGATCCCGGCGTGGTGAACGCCTATGCGCGCTTTGCCATCGACCAGATGGACGAGGTGAAAAGCATCGACATCGTCGACATCAACGCAGGCAGCCACGGCAAGTATTTCGCGACGAATTTCGACCCCGAGATCAATTTCCGCGAATTCACCGGCACGGTCTATTACTGGGAAGACCAGACCTGGAAAGAGCTCGCGATGTTCGAGTCCGGGCGCACCTGGGATCTGCCCGTGGTGGGCCCGTCCAAGGCCTACCAGTCCGGCCATGACGAGGTGCATTCATTGGCGGTGAACTATCCGCAGGCCGATGTGCGCTTCTGGATGGGCTTTGGTGACCATTACATCAACGTCTTCACCGTGCTCAAGAACATCGGTCTTCTGTCAGAACAGCCCGTGATCACCGCCGAAGGGCAGGAGGTGATCCCGCTCAAGGTGGTGAAAGCCTGTCTGCCGGACCCCGCGAGCCTTGCGCCGAACTACACCGGCAAGACCTGCATCGGCGACCTGGTCAAGGGCGTGAAGGACGGGCACGACATCGAGCTCTTCGTCTACAACGTGGCCGACCACAAGGAGGCCTATGACGAGGTGGGCAGCCAGGGTATTTCCTACACCGCCGGTGTGCCGCCCGTGGCCGCCGCCATGCTGGTGGCGACCGGAGAATGGGACGCAAAGACGATGACGAATGTCGAGGAACTGGACCCCAGGCCCTTCTTCACCCTGCTGGACCGCATCGGTCTGCCGACCCGCGTGCTCAAGGGGGGCTTGGGCGGCGAGGACATGGCCTGGACGGAGTACACGGCCCGAGTTTGACAGTGCCGGGGCAGGGGGGACCTGTCCCGGCTTTTCCTGTCAGCCCTGTTCCGGTCCGGGCAGGGTGCGCGCCGCCGCCATCTGGCGCAGCAGGACCGGCAGGGCAAGCGCCAGCCCGATCACCGTTGCGGTCAGTGCAGGCACCACCATGAGCAGGGCCGACACTGTCAGCGCCAGCCGTTCCATCCGCCAGAGTGGTGCAAAGAGCCAGCCCGAAATGGCGGCCGACAGCATCCAGATGCCCACCAGCAAGCCGAACACCGCCAGCGCAAAGGCTTGCAGGGTGAAATCCTGCGTGACGATCAGCACCGAAGGCGAGAAGACGAAGACGAAGGGCACCATGACTTTGCCCATGGACAGCCGGAAGGCGGTGTTGCCCGCGCGGAACGCATTGGCCCCCGCAATCCCCGAGGCGGCATAGGCGGCCAGTGCCACGGGGGGCGTGATGTCGGCCAGCACCCCGTAATAGAACACGAAGAAATGCGCCACGATGGGCTCGACGCCAAGCAGGCCCAGGATCGGTGCGGCCACCGCCACCATGATGATGTAATTGGCCGTGGTGGGAATGCCTGCCCCCATCAGGATGCAGACAATTCCGGTCAGGATCAGCGTGAAGAGCAGCGTCATCGTCGGCACCGTCATCACCTCGAAGGGCAGGACCGACAGCGTGGCGTGCAGGTCGCTGGCCCAGCCCGCGGCAAGCCCCGTCACCATGTAGGCCAGCTTGAAGCCCACCCCGGTCAGGGTCACCACGCCGATCACCACACCCACAAGGGCGGCAGCGGCGGTGACGGCCAGCGATTGCTTGGCCCCCATGATGAAGCCTTCCCAGATCCCGAGGGCCGCCATGCGCAGCCCGTCGCCAAACCCGTGCCGCATGAGGCATTGCAGGATCAGCACCGCGATGCAGGCGGCGATGGCCCAGAAGGCGGCGGCAAAGGGTGTGCGCCCCGACAGCAGGATCGCGATCAGCAGCACCAGCGGCAAGAGGCTCAGCCAGCCTTCGCGCAGCACCTTCATCACGTTGGGCAGTTCGTCGGCGCTCAGCCCGCGCAGGCCCAGACGGCGCGCCTCGAGATGGACCTGCATCAGCACGCCGTAGAAATGCATGAAGGCGGGCACCAGGGCGGCGGTCAGGATCGTGGTCAGCGGCACACCCAGGTATTCGATCATCAGAAAGGCCACCGCCCCCATCACCGGCGGCGTGATCTGCCCGCCGGTGGAGGCGGCGGCCTCGACCGCAGCCGCGAAATGGCGCGGATAGCCGATGCGCACCATCGCGGGAATGGTCAGCGCCCCGGTGGTGACGGTGTTGGCGATGGACGATCCCGAGATCGACCCCAGAAGCGCCGAGGACAGCACCGACACCTTGGCAGGCCCGCCCGAATAGCGCCCTGCCGCCGCCGAGGCGAGGTCGATGAACAATTGCCCCAGCCCGATCCGTGTGGCCATCACCCCGAACAGCACGAAATGGAACACATAGGTGGCGATCACCCCCAGGGCCGTGCCGTAGATGCCCTGCGAGGTCAGGTAGAGATGGTTGACGATATTGGTCCAGCTGGCACCGGGATGCACCAGCACCCCCGGCATGGAGCGGCCGAAATAGGCATAGGCCATGAACAGGATCGCGATCACCGGCAAGGGCCAGCCCATCGACCGGCGCACCGCCTCGAGCAGGGTCACGATCAGCACCGTGCCCATGATCACGTCGATGGGCAGCGGGTTGCCGACGCGGAAGGCCAGCTGGTCATAGACCCAGGGCACGTAAAAGGCCGCAGCGGCAGCACCCAGCGCCAGCACCCAATCGGCCAGCGGCAGGCCAAATGGGGCCATCAGGCCGGGGCGCGTCACCCGTCCCGACAGCGCCGAGAAGGACAGGAACACCAGGAACAGCGTCACCCCCATGTGCCCGCCCGCATGGGTCGTGGCGCGGGGAATGCCGAACCCGGCAGTGTAGAAATGATAGCAGGACAGCAGGAACAGGATCGTGCCCGCCGCCAGCGTCAGGCCGGGGGGCAGGGGGCGGAACCTGGTCTCGGGATCGAAGCGCTGTTCAAGCGCCTCAAGCTCTGCGGCGGAAAGCGCGGGCTTGTCAGGGGTGTCATCCGTTCTGGTCATCGCCCGGACTCCTGCTGATGTCGGTCATGGAAAAGGCGGGGCAGTCGTGCCGCCCCGCCGTTTGGTTTCCCGGGGGTCGGATCAGTCGATCAGACCGGCTTCGCGGTAGAAGCGCTCGGCGCCCGGATGCAGCGGGATGCCGACACCGGAGAGGGCCGTTTCGGTCCGGATCGCCTTGCCCTTGGCATGGCCGCTGTCCAGGAGCTTGCGGGTGTTGTCGTTCCAGAGCGCCTGGGTGATGCCGTAGATCAGCTCTTCCGGCTGGTCCGCCGAGGTCACCCATTGCGCGCCCACGGCGAGGGTCGTGGTGTCCGCCGCCACACCTTCATAGGTGCCTGCCGGAACCAGGTCCTCGGCAAAGAACGGATAGGCTTCGCGGATCGCCGCCGCACCGTCGCCGGTGATCGGCACGAGGGTGATCGCCATCTGGCTGGCCAGTTCCGCGATCGCACCCGCCGGGAACCCGCCGACGAAGAAGAACGCATCCATCTGCCCGTCGCGCATCCGGTCGGCCGCCTGGTTGGGTTTCAGGAATTCGGCCTGGATGTCGGCCTCGGCAATGCCGAAACCTTCGAGGATGATGCGGGCATCCACCAGCGTGCCCGAGCCGGGTTCATCCAGCGACACGCGCTTGCCGCGCAGGTCGGCCACCGACGCGATGCCGGCATCGGCACGGGCGACGATGTGGATCGATTCAGGATAGAGGTTCGCAATCGCGCGCAGGCTGTCGACGGCGGGCTTGCCGTCCCAGATGCCGGTGCCGGAATGGGCCCAGTTGGCCACGTCGGACTGCACGAAGCCCGATTCCAGCGTGCCGCCCGCGATGGCGTTCACGTTGGCAACGGACCCGTTCGACGACACCGCCGAGGCGATCAGGCCCGGCACGCCACAGCTGCCGCCTTCCTCGCAGGAGCGCGAACCCGGCGGGTTCGAGATGGCGTTGGCGAGCAGGCCGCCGATCGGATAATAGGTGCCCGCCGTGCCGCCNGTGCCGATGCGGAAGAAGCTCATGTCCTGCGCCGTGGCCATCGAGCCACAGGTCAGAGCCGCCGCAAGCAGGGCGGTCTTGAGATGGTGCAACATTGATCTCTCCTCTGTTGGATCGTTGTCATGCCGCATCCTTTGCTCTTTCCGAGGCGGCTGCAACGGCTCCCCGACGGAATTTATCCTCCAATGAGTTCAGCGGTTTGATCCGGTCCCGTGTCGGGTCGGTCCAAATTTGGCCTTGTTTGTGAACGATAATCAACACTCGCGGCCATTATCGGGATTCGCATCATGGAAGCTGCCATCTTCTTGGGCCTTGCAGCCTTGCTGGGCGTCTCGGTGGGTCTCTTCGACTTTTCCGAGCCCGAGCCACCTGAGGCTGAAGACGACACCGCCTCGACGACCGAGGACACGGCAGTCACGATTGACGTTCTGGCCAATGACGAAGATCCGGATGGCGATGCGCTTTCTGTGACGTCTGCATCTGCTCTGAATGGCTCTGTTGCGGTCGGTGCCAGTGGCAGCCTGACCTATACACCGAACCCGGATTTCGCGGGCACCGACTGGATCAGATACGGCATCGAGGATGGCGATGGGGACAGCGACGATGCCTTCGTCACGGTGAATGTCATTGCCGCAAACGACCTGCCTGTGGCCAACGGGGATGCCGCCTCGACCGTGGAGGACACGGCGGTCACGATCAATGTGCTGGGCAATGACAGCGATGTGGACGGCGATGCGCTCTCGGTAACGTCGGCCTCGGCGACGAATGGCACGGTGGCGATTGCTGCGGGTGGCAGCCTGACTTACACGCCGAACGCGAATTTCGCGGGCACCGATACGATCAGTTACACGATCAGCGACGGGGCTGGCGGCACCGCCAGTGCGAGTGTTTCGGTGATCGTTGCCGCCGTGAACGACGCACCTGTTGCGGTGGGTGACACCGCCACGACGGTTGAGGACACGTCGGTGACCATCGGTGTGCTGGGCAATGACACTGACGTTGACGGCGATCCACTCTCGGTGACCTCTGCGTCTGCGACCAACGGTTCTGTTGCGATTGGGGCCGGAGGCAGCCTGACCTATACGCCAAACGCGGATTTCTTTGGCACCGATACGATCAGCTACACGATCGGCGACGGCGCGGGTGGCACGGCCACCGGCAGCGTTGCGGTGAGCGTGGGCGCGGCGAATGATGCGCCTGTTGCGGTGGCGGACACGGCGACCACGGCCGAGGACACGGCGGTCACGATCACCGTTCTGGGCAATGACACGGATGTGGACGGCGACCCTCTCTCGGTGACATCCGCTTCGGCGACGAACGGCACGGTCGTGGTCGAGACGGATGGGAGCCTGAGCTACACGCCGAACGCGGATTTCTCTGGCACTGACACGATCACCTACGAGATCAGCGACGGCGCGGGTGGCACCGCCACGGGCAGTGTTGCGGTGAGCGTGGGCGCGGCCAATGATGCGCCCGTTGCCGAGGAAGACACGGCGTCGACGACCGAGGACACCGCGGTCACGATCGATGTTCTGGGCAACGACACGGATCTGGACGGCGACCCGCTGAGTGTGACCTCTGCGTCGGCAACCAACGGCACCGTTGTGGTCGCGGCGGACGGGAGCCTCACCTATACGCCCGAGGCCGATTTCAACGGGACGGACACGATCACCTACGAGATCAGCGACGGCGCGGGTGGCACCGCCACGGGCAGCGTTGCGGTGAGTGTTGGGGCGATCAATGATGCGCCTGTGGCCGAGGATGACACGGCCTCGACACTTGTAGACACCGCCGTCACGATTGATGTGCTGGGCAATGACACGGATGTGGATGAGGATCTGCTGACAGTGACCTCTGCGACGGCACCAAACGGCACGGTTGTGGTCGAGGCGGACGGCAGCCTGACCTACACGCCCAATGCGGCGTTCACGGGTGCGGATGTGATCAGCTACGAGATCAGCGACGGGGCGGGTGGAACGGCCAGCGCCAGCGTGGCGGTGGATGTGCTGGCACCCCCCGTGGCCCCTGCGGCGCGGATGGCGCTCGACAGCGGGCCGGACGGTGAGCTGGTCTCGGGCAGCGACGGTGATGACGAGATCACGGGTGGCGCGGGGGCGGATACCATTTTCGGCCAGGCGGGTTCCGATACGCTGACTGGCGGTGCCGGAGATGACGAGATCAATGGCATCTGGGACGGCAGCGACGACACCCGGATTGCAGCGCGGGATCTGGCTGACCCGGATGTCCTGCTGGGGGGCGACGGCAATGACGAGATCTTCCTGGGCAGCGGCGACGCGGCAACGGGAGGTGACGGAACCGACACGTTCTACACTGGCACATGGGTCGATCCGGACAATGCGCCTCTTGTCCTTGATCTGGCGCCCGACGAATTCCTGATTGTCTCGGTGCCCCAAGGCACCTCGGCAGGCACGTCGATCACCCTCGGAACCGATCCGATCACGGGGGACACCCTTGTTCAGGCCAATCTTCAGACCGTGGCGGTCATTGCGGCAGGGGGCGTTCCGGTGACACTGGGGCAGATCCTTGTCGTCGAGAATGCCAGCATTGTGTAGGCAAGCGGCATGAGGATGTGATCAAGAGGTTGTTGCAAGGCGGCAAGATAGGCCGCTCACCCTCGGAGCGTCACCTCAAACAAGTGCCCCCAGTCACCAACGGAAGCACCATGTGGCCTGCAGAGGCCTATGGACTTGCAAGACCACTCGGACGCTTATGACAATTCATAAATCAAGCCATCTGCTTCCAAGCGCAATTGGGCGCTGACGTTCAACTCGCTTGGGAGAATAGAACGGAGCAGCAAAGTGCCAAACCCCTCCCTGTTTCCCGGTACAACGGTTGGCCCTCCGCGTTCTGTCCAGGTCAGGCGCTGGAATGCTTCGCCCTTTGCCTGAACGCAGATCCGGACCTCTCCGGCATCATTTGAAAGAGCGCCGTATTTGACGGCATTGGTGAGCAGCTCGTGTATGGCGAGGCCCGTCAGCATGGCGGTGTTCGGCGAAAGGCTGACATTGTCTCCTTCGCAGATCACACGTGCGCTTTGGGCGCTGGCATAGGCGCTGAGTTCAAGAGCGAGAATGTCCTTGAATGTCTGTTTTTGCCATCCGCTGGAGGTCAGCTTGTCATGGGTTCGGGCCATGGCTGCCAGACGTTCGTCAAGCTCTTCGACCATGCTCTGCGGGTCGGTTGCGGTAGAAGCGGTGAACCGTGTCACAGCTTGGATGGTGGCGATAACATTTTTGACCCGATGCTCAAGCTCTGCCACCAGGATATCCTTGCGGTCCGTTGCTTCCAAAAGCGCGGTCTGGTCGGTGATGGTAATCAGCACCTCCTGAATGTCTTCTGTGCTGCGATGCACGGGGGAGACCGAGATCAAGACCCGCCGCAATGAATTGTCTACGGGTGTGATGATACGTTCGTCATAACGTGAGGTCTGTCCCCCTAACGCAGTTTTCAAGGCGGTCTGCAGGCGATCGACCGCGTCGTTCTCCATCTCGACACTGGCCAGATATTGAAAATTGATCCCGATCAAGTCAGCCTTTGATTTTCCAATTGCTGCCGTTACGCTGTTGTTAACGTCGAGCAACACGCCATCGCGGTCCACCAATATAACCTGTGCTTCAAGCGCCTCAATGATGCTTGTCTGACGCAGTGTCTGCTGCACGTTTGCATCGCGCATGGCGACAAGTTCGGAAATCTCCAGGCTGACAGTCACGACACCCGTAATATTGCCCGCCAAATCGCGATAAGGCTGGATGATACGCCGAAAGACACCTTCAATTTTCTCTCCACGTGCATTTATGGAGTTGACTATAACTTCTCGATCAATATGAGTTTTTGCATCTTTATATACAGAATCATATGTAGCTTTCAGTGATTTGTAGTCTTGGGGAATAAACTCATCGACTGTCTTTCCAATCGGATCTTCTGTCCCAAGAATTTCGCGTGCCTTCCGGTTCGCATGGACGATCACATGGTCCGGACCTTGGTGAATGACAATAGAAAAAGGAACATGTTCGAAATTTCTCAGAATTCGTGAGCCAGCCTCCAGAAGCTCGGTTTTTTTTGCTTCAAGACTTTTTTCTAATCTTTTTTGTTGTGTGATTTCCAAAGCTGTGAACGCGATTTCAATCGTGTCACTGCCGTCGACCACGATCGGAAAATAATTGGAGATCCAGGTTTGAATTTCTTCGTTTTTCGACTGGATCCAAGCGTTTATTTCCACATCGAAAATTGGCTCCTTCGTCTGGGTTATTTTGTGAAACAGAGGTTTGACCTTATTCCAAACATCAGGAACAACTTCCTCGGGATGGCGCCCAACAATCTGTGATGCTGGCTTCCCGATCATTTTGGCCAATGCTTCGTTGACGCGCAGATATCGCATGTCGGGTCCATGCATGGCAGCGCCTATCGGGGTGCGGTCATAGAATGCTTCAAGTTCAGCAAGCCGATGTGCCAGTTGCTGGCTGGCCAGCTTGAGAGCCCATTGCTGCTCCAGTTGTTCGGTTATTTCAAAAAACGAGACGACAACCCCGTCTCTCCTGTTGTCAGGATCCAGGTATGGTCTTATTTTGACAATGTAATTGTGCCTCCTGTCCAGCGTGGATACTTCACGGGAAAATGTCGCCAAGGTTTTCTCTGGCTGCGTCAGATCGTCCTTGAGTTGTGGATAATCAAGTATCGTCACGAGATCAAAGATGGAGCGCCCAACATCCCGATCCTGAATGGAAAAGAGGTCTTTGCTGCGCGGTGTGAAGAGTTTAAGCAAACCTTGACGATCAACAAACATGATTGCGATATCGATGTTTTCGATCAGGTTTCGGAGATTGTTGTTTGCCACACCAAGGGCTTTGTTCTTCGCCGTCAGTTCGGAATTTATAATTTCAAGATCAGTATTCACGGAGTGTAATTCTTCTCTGGAGCTTTCCAGCTCTTCGTTTGAGCTCTGGAGCTCTTCGTTGATTGTCAAAAGTTCTTCGTTACTTGCCCAAAGTTCCTGTTCTGCCATCTTGAAATCGCGTTCACGATCCAGAAGGCGTTTTCTCGCCATGGTCAACTCTGCCTCATAAACAGATTCAGCCATATTGGCTGAAAAAATTGCGGCGCGTGTTTCTTTCCGGATGCGCACAGGCGAAAAGGCGACCAGGATGGACTTTGCTTCTTCATCCATTGGACGCGCCTGCAGGTCGAACATGTGCGCGATCCCATCGATCTCAACCATGATATCAGAAAGCGTTGTTTCGCTCTTTCGTTGACGAACATCCTTCAGGATCAATCGCAGCGGCATGCGCATGCTTTCGATAAAGTAATCTTCAAAAACCGGGCTCGGAACACCTTTGGCTGGTCGGAGAAAACGGCGTGCAGCTTCCGATGCATACAGAACTTCATCATACTGGCTAATTCGGACAAATGGCGGAGCAAAGCTTGTCAGGAAGGCCTGTTCCGTATCCGTTTCAAGATTGATGCTGCCACGGGTTCTACGTGCAAACGCCATGTCATGTAGTTGCTTCGGCGATTTAGGCAATCGCATGGAAAAGGCGTTGGTGAGGACTGTTTGTGCAAGGTTTGCTGCAGAATCATCACGTTTGAAAATGCGCGCATGACGATCTACAATTTCAAAAAGACGCGTGTTGCCAGAGAGATGTTCCGAAGGGCCCAGCCAGAGAAACCCATGTGGGTTGAGCGCATAGTGGAAGCGCGAGACAATGTCTTCTTGAGCGACGTGATCAACATAGATCATCAGATTGCGGCAAGAAATCAGGTCGACCTTCGAAAAGGGGGGGTCTGTCAAAACGTTGTGCCGTGCAAAAACGCACATGTTGCGCAAGCGCGCCGAGACGGTCAGAAGACCATGATCGTCGTCGAAAAAACGCTCTTGCCGAGCTTTGCTGACGGGTGTGAGGGCATTTCGGTCATATACACCTCGGCGTGCAGTCGCGAGGGCATCGGGGTTAATATCTGTGCCGAACAATTTCCAGGACCGTTGGTCTCCGGTCTTGTCCTGGAGTTCGGATATAAGGAGTGCAAGGGAATACACCTCCTCGCCGGAGGAACATCCCGGGCACCATATTCGAAACTCGTCTTGGTCGCTTTGCAGAAGGTCAGGGAGAACGGTTTCCGCAATGGTTCCGAACATATCTGCGTTGCGAAAGAACTGGGTTACCCCGATCAGGAAATCTCGCGCGAGCTCTCGGCGCTCATCTTCTGAGCTGCGCAACAGGTCGATATACTCATCGACGCCTGACACGCGACGCATCAGCATTCTGCGCAGGACACGCCTGCGCAAGGTCGCCGGTTTGTAATTATGAAATCCGGTCTCGTCAGTGATCTCCAATCTGTTCAGAAGGGCGGGTAAGCGTGCCTCGATATCTTGGTTGAGGGTCTCGTTTCGGACGATGGGAACCTGCTTGCGCCATTTCTCCAATTGCAGAAATTTGGCAGGTATAGCTTTTGGTTCCAGTTTGAAGTCGATCAGACCCGTTTCGGCGGCGCTGTTCGGCATCCCGGCGAACTTGGCGCTGGTGGCGAGCTGCGCGAACGTCACACCTCCCGCCGTTTTGATGGCCTCGATCCCGATGGTCCCATCACTGCCCGTACCGGACAAGACAACGGCGTAAGCGTTGCTGCCCTGATCTTCTGCCAAGGATTGGAAAAACAGATCGATTGGCAAATGAAGTCGGTCATCCACATCGCTGTCTTTCAAGATCAGGATCCCATCCTTGATCGACAGATGAACGCCAGGTGGAACCACCTGGACCGTGTTCGGCTTCGGGATGTCGCCTGTCCTGATCTGCTCGACCTGCATCGTGGTGTGGCTTGCCAGGATGTCCGCCAGCATCGATGTTCGCCCGCGGGCCATGTGTTGCACGATGACAAAGGCAAGGCCAGTATCTGCAGGCGTTGCATCAAGAAGCTCCGCCAGCGCCTCGATCCCACCTGCCGATGCGCCGATGGCCACGATGGTGCTCCCCACGTTTGCTCCTCTTCGCGTTTGCCCGCTTCCTTATGCGCTTTTCTGCTCAATTCCATGATTGGAAGAATTACAGAATGAAGCACCATCCTTGATTACGGAGAAAGCGTGCCACAATGAGTGTTACATTTCAAAGGCTTTCAGGTCTCTATAATGCATTGATCAATTCTGAATATTTGCTTGCATTACTGAACTTGGACAAGATTTCAACACTGTCCAAGGCAGCGGGAAGGCCAAGATTTTTCAAGGACTCTTTTGAGTAGGACGTCAGGAAATAGATCGGAACATTGCCATCTTGCAGCAGACACGCAAGCTCGAAACACGTATCATCGCCAAGATTGACGTCCAGAAAAGCAATATCCGGTAAATCTTTTGATACAAGCTCGAAAGCTTTTTGTGCGCTGTTGCACACGACAAGCTTGCGGTCGCTTAAACCTTCAATTTTATGTGCGAGAAGGGCAGCGATGAGCGCCTCATCTTCTACGAGAAGTACATATGCCATGATACGCATTCAACCTAAGCGGAGAGCATATCTAGACAATCCCTCGACAGCTGTTTCTCCTAAGGATTTCAGGTATCCCCAACCAAAGACATGAAAAATGTGTCGAGATGGCAACAGGGTGGGATCAGAAAACAATTTCTGGAAAAACGAACCAAACCTGACCGTTGTTCCCCGAATTGACCAGTGAGCTATTGCCTGTGGGATTGGCATCGTGAGATCGGAACAGGAAGACCGCTCAGAGGCTACCTTTGACCGAAGCCCAGCCCTGACCGGAGCAGAGCGTATTGGAAACCGGAGCTCATGTCGTCCTGTGTCCTGCGGATGCATCTTCACATGTCCTTTCCCGTCATATGAAAGGTATCTATAAATTGATTATTTTAAAAAACTATAGGGTATTTTCACCAGTCCAGCTGATTTCCAGATATGACGAGGTCCGTTTCGGACGGCGTCTTCGGTCATATACGTCACGTTGAGGCAAGTCCAAGCACCTGCCTCCGGCCCTTCCTCGGGCATGAAGAGAAGCCTCGGGATCAGAGGTGTCGGTCCTGGGTTGCACCGCTCTTCATTACAGCNAGAGAGGAGCGGGGGCAGGTGAGGATGGCCTCTGGAGGCGAGATCGAGACTCCAATTTACCGGGTAAAATATTTAACCGGATAATATGGAGTGGGTGGGACGGCACGATGATCCTGGATGACGGATTGCGATTACCTGTCGCGCTCGTCAAAACGGTATCGTCAGACACGTAACGGATCCATAAAATGACATTAAGACTTCTGGCCGGCTTGGTTGCAGTGGCGCTTGTGGCTGCCTGCGCTACCTTGAGTGAAGAGGAATGCATCGAGGGCAATTGGCGCGAGATCGGTCAACGGGATGGACAGGCCGGCCGGACCGCGAGTTTCCTCACGGAGCATGCCAAGGCCTGCGAAAAGATCGGCATTCTGCCGGACCAATCGCTCTGGGAACAGGGGCGGCAGGCCGGGTTGTCCGCTTATTGTACCCCTCCAAAAGCCTATGACGAAGGGCGCTCGGGGCGTGGTCTGTCGCCAGTCTGTCCTGCGGCGCAATTGCCCGCGCTGCAACTGGCCCATGGCAAGGGCATGGCATGGCATCGTCTCAGCAATGAGATCAATGTTCTGGATCGTGAAATGTCCGACTTGCACACCAAGGTCGTCAAAGAAAGCGACGAGAAAAAGCGGGCTTTATATTTGGCCAATATCCGCAGTCTTGAGAGCATCATCCGCCTGCTCGAAATGCGCCGCATGACCGAAGGCAGTTTCTGATCGCGATAGGGGCAGGGGATGTTCGTCATCTGTCTTGACGGCTGTTTTTCGCAGGAACAGGTCCGTGATCGCGCGGCGGTAAGCGTTGTGGACGATGCGTGTTCAGATCGCATCCATGAAGGTCGGCTCAAGGATGGTCCTGCCAAACTTTGAACGACGTGTTGGCTCTCTCTCACTTTGACTGATGGTCCAGCGCTGGTCGGAGATGCGGGGTCTGCCCATGATGAGGCAGACCCCGCATTCACATTAAAGCTGGACACCCTTCGTCAGGGCACCGTCGATCACAAGATTTGTCCCCGTAGTGAAGCTGGATGCCGGGCTCGCAAGAAATACGACGCCGCGGGCGATTTCTTCAGGTTTCGCCATAC
>P_2C_Liq_1_UnCtyDRAFT_1000760_pt1 | contig 13303 bp, 9 predicted proteins | sample Pon2CUnioCityCA_2_FD_10234 | JGI IMG/M metagenome (IMG submission 10234)
GTCTCCAGTCCATATCAGAAACTGGTCTCGAGCATGCTGTGGCTGCACCAAGTTCTTTTGCCAATTCTTCGATTATTTCCCAGTTTTCAGGTCCTTTAAGTCCTCTTCCAGCACTAACAACTTTATCAGCTTCTGTTAGGGGTAGGTCTGTAGATTCCATTTTCTGTTCAACTACATTCAAGCGACTATCTCCTAATGCTGCATCAAAAGACTCAATATTTGATTCTTTTGAATTCTCTTTTTTCTCAATAGAATTCGGCATCACTGAAATAATTTTCATTTCAGCATTGATTTTTGTATGGGCAAATGCCTTTCCTGAGAAAACTGCCTTCTTCACTACAAATCCATCGTCTGTATTGGGTAGGTCTACAGCTCCGGAAACTAAACCACCTTTGGTCAAAGCCGCCAAAATAGGAGCTACTGATTTTCCGCTGAGGTCGTGAGAAAGTACAACAACTTCAGCTTGCTCAGCTTCAGCCGCTGCCTTCAGCGCTTGCGCGATCAACTCAGGTTTGAAGTCTGCTAGTTTTGAATCATTGATTTGCAGTACTTTATCTGCCCCGTATTTACCTAGTTCTTCAAGCCCTTCAGCCTCAGCCGTTGCCAAGGCAGTAACTTTTCCGCCGTGTTTAGATGCAAACTGACTAGCGTAAGAAGTGGCTTCAAATGCCGATTTATGTACTTTATTTTGGTTGGTATTTGCGTATACAATTACGTTCATGATCTTTTCCTATTAAATAATTTTTGCTTCGTTTCTTAAAAGCTCTAATAATTCTGCAGGATTATCTGCATCAACTAATTTGACATCTCCTTTAGCAGGCGGTAACTCATAAGAAACAACTTCAGTTGCGTCTGCACTTGCGCTTGCCTCTACTACTTTTAGTGGCTTGGTTCGTGCGGCCATAATTCCTCTCATATTTGGAATTCTAGCTTCTGCCATGCCCTTTGCAGCGCTCAGCACAAAAGGAGCTTCAACTTCTATAACCTCTTTGCCACCTTGAATGTCTCTCTCAACTTTACCTTTGTTGCCATCCATTTCCAATTTTGAAGCGTTACTAATAAAGGGTTGGTCGAGCAAAGCTGCTACCATACCGCCTACTTGAGAACCATTATAATCGATGGTTTCTTTACCAAAAAGAACCATGTCATAATTCTCTGCTTTAGCAAACTCAGCTATTTGAGTAGCGGTAGCTAATGCGTCCTTGGCTTCAAAGTTAATGCGAACAGCATCATCTGCACCTATAGCTAATGCTTTTCTTATGGTTGGGTCATTCTCTGCTCCACCTACATTTAATACTGTAACACTTCCGCCCTGAGCTTCTTTAATTTCAAGACCTCTTACCAAGGCATACCACTCATCGTAAGGATTTACAATAAATTGTACTCCATTGGTGTCAAATTTGGTGTTGTTTTCAGTAAAAGCAATTTTTGCAGTAGTGTCTGGCACCTTACTGATACAAACGAGTATTTTCATTTTTCTAGAAGTTTAAAGTTCTTATTCATCAGACTGATTTCCCTTGAGGAAAGTCTACAAAATTAACCAAAAATGCTTGAAAGAGTTCAATCTTTTCGGCAATCCATCAGCAGCTTACTGCGCTTTTTTGATCGCTCATTTTTTGGCTTGTTGCAGTATGCTTTATTTAATAATTTTGGCAAGCTTACAAATAAGCTCTTAATCTATAAAAGAATGAAAACATTACAGTTCAGAGAAGCCCTAAGAGAGGCAATGAGTGAAGAAATGAGAAGGGATGAAAATGTCTTCTTGATGGGTGAAGAAGTTGCTCAGTATAATGGAGCTTATAAAGTAAGTCAAGGAATGCTTGACGAGTTTGGCGAAGGAAGAGTGATTGATACACCCATTGCTGAATTAGGATTTGCCGGAATCGGAGTAGGAGCGGCCATGAATGGGCTACGACCAATTATAGAGTTCATGACCTTTAATTTCTCTTTAGTAGCAATTGATCAAGTAATCAATTCCGCAGCTAAAATGCTTGCGATGTCAGGTGGACAGTTTGGTGCACCAATGGTTTTCCGTGGTCCAACAGGTTCTGCCGGGCAGCTAGGAGCTCAGCACTCTCAAGCTTTTGATAATTGGTATGCTAACACTCCGGGCTTGAAAGTAATCGTTCCCTCTAATCCTGCTGATGCTAAAGGTCTTTTAAAGTCTGCTATTCGTGATGATGATCCTGTGATTTTCATGGAGTCAGAGCAAATGTATGGCGATAAGGGAGAGGTGCCTGAAGGTGAATACCTAACTTCTATTGGCTCTGCAAAAGTTGTGCAGGAAGGCAGCGATGTTACAATTGTTTCCTTTGGAAAAATCATGAAGGTCGCCCTTGCTGCTGCAGAAGCACTAAAAAAGGAAAATGACATCAATGCGGAAGTAATCGACCTAAGAACAATCAGGCCAATTGATTATGATACAGTGATTAACTCTGTGAAGAAAACCAATAGAATGGTGATTTTGGAAGAAGCTTGGCCTCTTGGCAATATTTCAACCGAATTGACTTACATGACTCAAAGAAGAGCTTTTGATTACTTAGATGCACCAATTAGAAGAATCAACACGAAAGATACGCCTAATCATTATGCTCCAACTTTAGTTGAAGCTTGGTTGCCCAATGAAAAGGAAGTAATTCAGGCAGTCAAAGATGTAATGTACCTTTCATAAAGTAATCTATTAATCAGCTTTTAAGCCGATTATATTACAGAATTAAATTTTTGTTTTTGATACGAAATTGGGCTAGTTTTGCGCCCTTTAAATTTTGAATCAAATCAATCAATCAGTATAACACCTTTTTAACAGAATTTTTATGGAGACAATGTTATTATATGTTGTTCCTTTCTTAGGAATTATTGGACTGCTCGTGATGGCAGTTAAGTCTGCATGGGTTACCAAGCAGGAAGTAGGCGATGCAAACATGGCTAAGCTAGCAAAGTATATTGCCGATGGAGCAATGGCTTTCTTGAAAGCAGAATGGAAAGTGATGACTTACTTCGTAATCGTAGCTGCTATTCTATTAGGCTGGTCGGGAACCTTAGTTGAAGAATCACATCCTGTAATATCCATTACCTTTTTAATTGGTGCGGTTCTATCTGCTTTTGCAGGTTACATAGGAATGAACATCGCAACTAAAGCAAACGTAAGAACAACCCAGGCTGCAAGAACCTCCTTGGCTAAAGCTCTAAATGTTTCATTTAACGGCGGAACTGTAATGGGTTTAGGTGTTGCAGGTTTAGCAGTTTTAGGATTAGGTGGTCTATTCATTGTATTGCTTGGTCTATTTGGTCCTGAAGGAACCATGACTGACAGAGGAAGTTATATTCTAGCAATTGAAGTGTTAGCAGGTTTTTCTTTAGGAGCTGAATCCATTGCACTATTTGCAAGAGTAGGTGGAGGTATTTATACTAAAGCTGCTGATGTTGGAGCTGATTTAGTTGGTAAAGTTGAGGCAGGTATTCCTGAAGATGATGTAAGAAACCCTGCAACAATTGCAGATAACGTAGGTGATAATGTTGGTGATGTTGCTGGTATGGGAGCAGATCTATTTGGTTCTTATGTGGCAACCATTCTTGCAACCATGGTATTAGGTGCAGAAGTAATTGCTGAAGACGCTTTCAACGGTTTATCTCCAATATTACTTCCAATGGTAATAGCAGGTTTAGGCTTGATTTTCTCTATCATAGGAACCATGTTTGTTAGGGTTAAAGGAGAAGATGACAGTGTTCAAGGAGCCTTGAATATTGGAAACTGGTCTTCAATTGTTTTAACCGCTATCGCTTCTTATTTCCTAGTTGACTATTTAATGCCTGAAGAAATGATCATTAGAGGTGAAGCTTTTACCTCTATCCAAGTTTTCTTCGCCATTATGACCGGTCTAGTGGTTGGAGCAATCATGAGTATTGTTACAGAATATTACACAGCGATGGGTAAAAAGCCTGTTAATTCAATTGTACAGCAATCATCAACAGGGCATGCAACCAATATAATAGCTGGACTAGCAGTTGGAATGCAGTCTACCGTTATTCCTGTTATTGTGTTAGCGGCAGGAATCTTTATTTCTTTCGAATTTGCAGGTTTATACGGTGTAGCAATAGCGGCTGCAGGAATGATGGCAACCACTGCTATGCAGTTAGCGATTGATGCCTTTGGACCTATCGCCGATAATGCAGGTGGAATTGCTGAAATGAGTGGATTACCTGAAGAAGTTAGAGGAAGAACAGATAACCTTGATGCAGTAGGTAATACTACCGCTGCAGCAGGTAAAGGTTTTGCCATTGCATCAGCTGCTTTAACTGCATTGGCTCTATTTGCCGCATTTGTTGGAGTTGCAGGTATAGATTCGATCGATATTTATAAAGCGGATGTGCTTTCAGGTCTTCTAGTTGGAGCGATGATTCCTTTTATTTTTTCAGCTTTAGCCATTGCGGCTGTAGGTAGAGCAGCTATGGACATGGTTCAAGAAGTTAGACGTCAGTTTAGAGAGATTCCAGGTATCATGGAGCACAAAGCAACTCCTGAATATGAGAAGTGTGTTGAGATATCAACCAAGGCTTCAATTAGAGAAATGGTTATGCCCGGTGCTATTGCTTTGATCGTGCCTATTATTGTTGGTTTTGCTTTTGGCCCCGAGGTTTTAGGTGGACTATTAGCCGGTGTAACAGTTTCAGGCGTATTGATGGGAATTTTCCAAAACAACGCAGGTGGAGCTTGGGACAACGCTAAGAAATCTTTTGAGGCAGGAGTAATGGTAGATGGAAAAATGGAATACAAAGGATCAGAACCACACAAAGCCTCAGTAACAGGTGATACAGTAGGTGATCCTTTTAAAGATACTTCAGGTCCTTCTATGAACATCTTAATCAAGTTGATGTCTATCGTCTCATTGGTTATTGCTCCTCATATTTCAGAAGGAGGACATGGTGGAAACGATAGCCATGCAGAGGCAAACCTTTCTGCAATTGAAGCCACTATTGAAACTGATGAAAAAGCAATAAAGGATGGTACCTATACTATAGATGAAGGTCAGACAGTAAAGTGGGCTGCTAAAAAAGTTGGTGGAGCTCATGATGGCCAGCTTATGGTGCAAGAAGCGATGTTTGTTATAGAAGAAGGAGAATTAGTTGGTGGAGAGATTATCATGGATATGAACAGCATCAGAGTTCGTGATATTAAGGACAGAGAAGAAAACATGGATCTTGTGAACCATTTAAAGAGTCCTGATTTTTTCAATGTTGATGAGTTTCCAACCGCAAGTTTGTTGATTACAGATAGCCAGAGAGAAGGCAATAATTTTGTAGCTATTGGAGANCTNNCCATTAAAGGTGTTTCCAATCAAATTAAATTCGATCTAACANTCGAGCCATATGATAATTCAACACTGATAACCACAGGTTTTACCATAGATAGAACCAAATATGGTATAACGTACAAGTCAAAAACATTTGACGAATTGCTTGATAAATTCATTTACGATGAATTTGATATCAAAACAAAATTGAAAGCGCGAGCTTAGTGAGCCCAAAACAGAGAAAAGGCCAACTAAAATTAAAATTAGTTGGCCTTTTTTATTTGTCTGATGCAAGTCTTGACTAAAATAATCCATGAATCTCGGCATCAATCTTTCCGATTACCTTACCAAGGTCCTCCTCTTCTCCTATAAAGTTTGTATTGTCAACGTCAATTACTAAAAGCTTACCTTCTTCATAAGTGCTAATCCACGCTTCATAGCGCTCATTCAATCTTTTTAAATAGTCAAGCCTAATGCTTTCCTCATATTCGCGGCCTCTTTGGCTGATCTGCTCAACTAATACTGGAATAGAAGCCCTTAAGTAGATTAGAAGGTCTGGTGGCTGTATAAATGACTCCATTAGCTTAAAAAGCGAGAAGTAAGATTCGAAATCTCTACTGGTCATTAAACCCATTGCGTGCAAGTTGGGTGCAAAAATGTAAGCATCTTCGTAAATGGTTCTGTCTTGAATAACGTTCTTGCCAGTATTTCTGAATTCCTGAATTTGACTAAAGCGATTGTTCAAGAAATAAACCTGCAAATTGAATGACCAACGCTGCATGTCATTGTAAAAATCATTCAAATAAGGATTTTCGTCAGCGTCTTCAAAATGGGCTTCCCACTTGTAGTGTTTTGCTAAAAGAGAGGTCAAAGTAGTTTTTCCCGAACCTATATTTCCTGCGATAGCAATGTGCATAATTTGATTTATTTGTTGCCTCTAAATTAATTAAATCTCTTGCCATTAAGGCACGTCAAGCGGATTAATTAAGCTCAAATATTTTTGAATTTAATCCATCAAAAAGGTAAGTTCTTCCTTTTTCGATGCGAACTTGCTTAAGACTGCCAAATGATTTTAGTTCCTCGCATTCTTCACTAAAGTTTTGGATATTGTAGTGGCAAAAGGATTGTTTTTCATTCAAGTAATTGATGCGTCCTTCTAAGAATTGTGGGTTTTTAATGTTTTTCAGGGCAATTGTTTTCAAGTAAGTGCCAAAATGGTCAAAAACAAAAATGCCACTTTCAGGCACATTTAGGTAAAGCTTGTTGTTGTACTCTACCATATAATTAGGCTCTAAGCGATGACCAAACCACTGCACAAAATTTACGGTTTGATGAGTAATCTCAAAGTCATCATTGAGGTGCAAGACTCTCTGTCGAATCTGATCAAAGGCCCAAAAGCCTGCTTCACGAGAATGGCAAGCTAAACTCACTTGGTCTAGACCTAATTGCTGAAGGTCTACTATATCTCCATTCTCACTTAAGAAGTTATCGAGAAAAAGCACCATGTTGTAATCTTCGAAGAAAACCAAGAGTTGGTATGGGTCTGTGCAGTCGAGGTGAGCTACTGTCCCAAAACGTTGACTATTGAAGCTTCTTAACGAGTCACCGTTTTTGTTGTACATGCTGATGCTGTTGTCATTGATGACATATAGGTTTCCGAGTCGGTCGGTGCTTATGAAATTAGCTTCTTGTTTTATTTCTTTGATTAGCTTCCACTTTTCTTGCCCAAACGACTGTGCAAGGAAGCTGATGACGAACAGAAATAACAAGCTACTTTTAGTCATGTCTTTTAGATTAAACGAAGAATCTCATCCACATATTTTCTATTGTTACTCAAACGTGGAACTTTATTTTGTCCGCCTAGTTTATTTCGGTTTCTCATCCATTTGTAGAAGGTTCCTTCAGGAAGGGATATCACTTCAGCTTTTTCAAGCGCCATGTCGCCTTTTCGTTTGGCATCATAGTCTGAGTTGATTTCTCTTAATTTATCGTCTAAAATAGAGGTGAAGCTCTCGGTAGAGGAGATAGAATTTGCTTTAAATTCGATCAACCATTGGTGTCTACCTGCTTTTTGATTGGTTAAGAACAAAGGTGCAGCAGTATAATCTTCAATTACTGCCCCTGTTTTTTCGCAAGCAGCCTTTAGTGCTTGTTCGGCATTATCAATAATTACCTCTTCCCCAAAAGCATTAATGAAGTGTTTCGTTCTGCCTGAAACTTTTACTCGAAAAGGGTTTAAGGATGTAAACTGCACGGTATCGCCAATTTTGTAACGCCATAAACCTGCATTAGTCGAAATTAATAGGGCATAATTCTTATCTAATTCAACTTCTTCAAGGCTCAGCGTTTCAGGATGCTCTTTATCCCATTCTTCATTCGGAATAAATTCATAATAGATCCCGTAGTCTAACATTAAGAGTAACTCACCTTGATGATCTTGATCCTCTATGCCAAAAAAGCCTTCAGAAGCATTATACGTTTCAAGGTAATGCATGTTAGAGGAAGAAATAATAGCCTTGAACTGCTCTCTGTATGGTGTAAAGGCTACACCGCCATGAAAGAAGACCTCCAAATTGGGCCAAATTTCACTGATGTCGTTCTTTTTTTGATCTTTTAGAATGCGGTTCAATAGCACCAACATCCAAGAAGGCACACCTGAAAGTGAGGTGACGTTTTCTTGAGCACAGATTTTGGTCATTAAATCAAGCTTTTGCTCGAAATCATCAAGCAGAGCAGTTTCTCGATCAGGAGTCCGTCTGATTTCTGCCCAAAAGGGTAGGTTTTTAATAATGATCGAGGAAAGATCCCCATGGTAAGAGTCGCGAGCAGGATCAATAGATTGGCTACTACCACCCATCATGAGGGTGCGGCCGGTGAAAACCTCTGTGTCTTCTTTTGCGGAGCAGTAAATGGAAAGCATGTCTTTCCCACCCTTGTAATGGCATTCTTCAAGCGCTTCTCGGCTAACGGGAATAAATTTACTCCGATTACTAGTTGTTCCTGATGACTTAGCGAACCATTTGATCTCNGTTGGCCATAAAACATTTTGTTCACCCATCATCATGCGGTCTACAAAAGGTTTTACTTGATCATAGTCTTGAACCGGAACTCGTTCTTTAAATTGCCTTAAGTTTTCAATTTCGTCATAGCGGTATTTTTTTCCCCATTCAGTGCCGCGCGCAGCAGTAACTAGTTCTGTAAACCATTCATCTTGAACCTCTATCGGGTACTTGGTAAACAATTCAATTTGGTGCATGCGCTTCTTCATCCACCATGAAAAAATTGAATTTAAAATCGGCATAGCAATTCTTAATAAGCCTATAAAAATAAGGCTTATTGTGAGAATTAAATTCGCTTTTTAGCGACTTAAAATAAAATAGAAAAACTTATTCTACCGTTACATCGACTGGCATTCTCATGTAAACTCCGTCAGCGTTCAGTATACGTTTAAAGTTAAGGTAATACTTCTCAGCCGCACCAAACTCTTGTCCAAGCAGGTTTAGCTTTGCTTGCTGGGTTAATTCACTCATCATTTTCTCAAAAGGGTCTTGTTTTTTCGGAAGAACTTTTAACTTGTATTCGTCGAGTTCTGCCAAGGAAACTGCTTTAGCTATGGCACTATTAAGGCCACCAATTTCATCTACTAAACCAATTCTTTTAGCGCTAAGACCGTTCCAAACTCTACCTTGTCCGATGCTGTCAACTTCGCTTTGCTCCATGCCTCTTCCATCAGCTACCTTTTGCGTAAAGTCATCATAAATATGCTCGATCATTTCCCCCAGTGATTCCCTTTCTTTGGTCTTTAAAGCTCTAAAAGAGCTAAGTCCGTCAGAATAGGCATTGGTAGTTACTTGATCGGTGTGAACTCCCAACTTGTTGTTTAGCATGGGTTTTAAGTTTGGAATCAAGCCAAAAACACCGATTGAACCTGTAACAGTGGAAGATTCGGCGAAAATATAGTCCGCTCCGCAAGCTAAATAATAGCCTCCCGAGGCCGCAACATTACCCATTGAAACCACCAATGGTTTTTCTTGCTTAGCCAATTGGGTTTCTCTCCACATAACATCTGAAGCTAAAGCGCTTCCGCCGGGAGAATTAATTCGAAGCACTATGGCCTTAACTCTTTCATCTTTTCTAGCCTCTTTAATTGCTTCTACAACTGTTTCTGAACCCATGCTGCCATCCTTGCTTTTACCACTTATAATTTCACCTTCTGCGTAAACAATAGCAATTTTCTCTTTGGCGTTCCATTTCTCGGTAGCTTGACCACGCTCTATGCTTTTCGCTTTTTTGGTCTTCTTGAAAGAGTTCAATCTCACCAAATTTAAGTCTTCATCAGCTGCTGCTGCTTTTTCCTTAAGCAGGTCAATTACTTCATCCTCATAAAGCAATTGGTCAACTAATCTGTGCTCTAAGGCATCCTCAGCAATTCGGATTTCTAGACTATCTGCAATTTTATTCAGCTCTTCGGTGCTCAACTTGCGGCTGATGGAAATCTTTTGGAGACGATTATTCCAAACACCATCTATTAGCTCTTGGTATTGCTTTCTGTTTGCATCGCTCATATCGTTTCGAATAAAAGGCTCAATGGCGCTCTTGAACTTACCGTGTCGGATAACTTGCATGTCTACCTCTAAACGATTTAGCGCATCTTTGAAGAACATGAGTGTAGCTGAGTAACCTTTGAAATTCAATTCTCCTGCAGGGTTTAGCAAGACCTCATCTGAAACACTTGCCAAATAATATTCACCTTGACCATAGTTTTCACTGTAGCTAACAATGAACTTTCCATCTGATTTGAAATCTTCTAAAGCTTTTCTGATCTCCTCAGTAGTTGCCATATCTGCTTTCAAAGAAGGCACGTCAAGATAGATGCCTTTGATCCGATCATCTTGTTTTGCTTTTTCAATGTTGTCAATAATACTCTTTAGGCTCAAGGGAGTGCGATCCTCAAAAGTGTTAAAATCGAAATTTTCAAAGGGGTTATTGCTTGGACGATCTTTGATCTGATTTTCGAAGCGCAGGTGTAATACACTGTTGTCTGCTATGGTAGGTTCCTTGCTTTCGTCTGAAGAAGATGCAATAGCCGTTATTGTTATGAATAAGATAAAAATACCGATACCAATTGTTAGGAGTAAGCCTAACATGGTGGCCAACATGGTTTTGAAGAAACTTTTCATGGGAATAATGATTTTTACCAAAATTAGTAAACCTACCGGGCTTTGCACTTAGTTTTACACCTATGGTTAAGAATTCGGATGAAAGGAAACAGAANGTGTTTTTATCACTTGGATCTAACTTAGGCGATCGCTTGCTTAATTTGAAACAAGCACTTGTTCTAATAGAAAAACGAATCGGATTTATTGCTGATTGCTCCTCTTGTTATGAAACTGAAGCTTGGGGCAAAGAGGATTTATTGCCATTTTTAAACATTGTAGTTGAAGTACGCACTGCTCTTTTACCTCAGCTATTGTTGAAAGCATGTTTACTAATCGAAAAAGAACTAGGAAGGAAGAGAACTTATGCCGGAAGTTATGAAAATCGGATTATGGATGTAGATATCTTATACTACAATGAGGACATAATAGATTTGCCTGAGCTGAAAGTTCCTCATCCGTTAATGCACAAAAGGGCATTTGTGCTCATTCCTCTAGTAGAGATCGCTCCTCATCAGCTCCATCCTGTACTTCAGAAATCAAGCGCTCAACTTTTAGAGCTTGTAGAAGATCAAATGAGTGTAAAGCGCTACAATCGGCCAATCTAGAAAGGATGAATTAATTGCTAATAAATCTTTCATCTTTTGGGTAATAAGTCTGATTTGCCTAATATTGCAGCTTATAACAAAAGACAAGATTTTAAAGCAAAATGAAAAATCACGCCATTAAATCGTACGCACTAGTAGCTGTAGCAGCGGCAACTACCATTGCTTGTAATCCTTTAAGCAACATGACTAAGAGGGCAGAAGAAGTTACTTACTCTGTTACGCCCAACCCTTTAGAAATGCATGGAGACAGCATAGAAGTTAATATTTCAGGTTCAATTCCACCAAAGTTCTTTAACAAGAAAGTTTCAGTTGAAGTAACGCCTATGTTAAATTACGGTGAAAATGAGACTGCACTTGATAAAATTGTTTTAGTAGGTGAAGATTCTGAAGTTGAAGGCCAAAAAATCCCTTATGAGAAAGGTGGAAATTTTGCCTACAATGATAAAATCGCTTACGCTGATGGCATGGATGTTTCAACTTTAGAAGCTAATGCTGTGGGAATGTACAAAGGGAAAAGTAAGTCTTTCCCTGCAAAGCAAATTGCAACAGGAACAATTGTTACCCCGATGTGGGCGATGGATGATGACATGCCAATTATAGGTGCTGATGAGTTTACGCGTGTTGTTCCTATGGAGCAAATGGCAACCATTAATTACCTGGTTAACCGTTCAAATGTGCGTTCTTCTGAGTTGAGAGATGAGGATATGAAAGCTTTGAAAAGCTGGATTGGAGAAAAAGCTGATCACCCAATGTTTAACTTCAAGGGTGTTGATGTTGTGGCTTACGCTTCACCTGAAGGTGAAATTTCATTAAATGCTAACCTAGCTGATGATCGAGCCAACTCTGGTGCTAATGCTGCTAAAGGCATGTTGAGAAGAGAGCGTGTAGAAGGCGCTTCTGAAAAAGATTTTTATGCTACAACTGGAAAAGGTGAAGATTGGGAAGGATTCAAGTCAGCGATGCAGGCTTCAGATATTAAAGATAAAGACTTGATCTTGAGAGTGCTTGAAATGTATGAAGACAAAGCAAAAAGAGAAGAAGAAATCAGAAACCTTGCGGCTACTTTTGAAGTGATCGAAGAAAAGATCTTGCCTGATTTAAGAAGATCAATCGTAACTGTAAAAGGAGAAAAAACAAGCTTCTCTGATGAAAAAATAAAAGAGTATTCTACTGCTAATCCTGACACTCTTACTGTTGAGGAGTTGCTTTACGCTGCTACTTTATTTGACGATATGNATCAGAAATTGACAGTTTATAAAACGTTCGCAAANCTTCATCCAAAAGATTGGAGAGGACCTAACAATATAGGCTATGTTTATTACATGCAAAATAAGTTAGATGATGCTAAAGCTGAATTTGATAAGGCTAATAGTTTGAATCCAAACAACGGAGTTGTAATGAATAACCTCGGTATTATCGCAAGAGCAAATGGCGATAACGAAAAGGCCATGGAATATTATGAATCTGCAACTGGAGCAGGTGCTGAAGTTGGAAACAACAAAGGGTATTTGAACATGTTAGCAGGTGATTATCAAGAGTCTGTTAGCAACTACGGAAGCGTTAAAACTTTCAATGCTGCTCTTGCTCAAACGCTGAACAAAGACTACAGCACGGCTATGCAAACAGTAGATGCTTCACCTGCGGCAAGCAAGGCATCAGGTTATTACTTGAAAGCAGTAATTTCTGCTCGTAATGGCGATAAAAACGCTATGCTAAGTAATTTGAAAAGTGCAATTGCTGAAGATGCTTCTTTGAAAGCAAAAGCAAAGCGCGATGCTGAGTTCACTGACTACAAGGATGACACAGAGTTTCAAGCTGCTGTGAACTAAGATTATCAATTTAAATTATTGAAAAGCCCTCTCGAAAAATTCGAGAGGGCTTTTTTGTTTACAAGTCTGATTCAGTTTTGAAAGAAAGCACAACAAAATCATCTTACTAATTAATATTTGGTTAACATTATAGCTTTTTATTTGAAGCGTGAAAACGACTATTATCAAATTTTCATTTACCGCTTTTCTTTTTATTGGTTTTGTTTGCCTAACCTCTTGTAGAGAGGAGGAGAATGAGGAAGACATTATTTTTGATGAATGTTGTCTCCCAGAGCCGACGGACACCTTATACATGAGTCAAGAGCTCAAAAGTTATTTTTACTTTCCGGTTGGCTCTTGGTGGGTATACGAACGCACTGATACGATTGCTGGAATATATGATACCGCTAGAGTTGTTAGAATAATCAATGAAATTTTTT
>P_2C_Liq_1_UnCtyDRAFT_1000761_pt1 | contig 13298 bp, 10 predicted proteins | sample Pon2CUnioCityCA_2_FD_10234 | JGI IMG/M metagenome (IMG submission 10234)
TTTTTATAATCTAAGGTGAATTGAACATCGTCCTCATTTTCAGCTTCGGCTTCTATTCTTTTGGTCGCTTCATTTAAATTGAGGTTTTCATCAAACCTGTCGATAGTGTTTGTCGTTAGATCATCATCATTTCCGTACCTAAAGACAGCGTTTGCGATAATATTACTTTTCTTATTTATATCATATTGGGCACCTAAACTTGTAAATAAACTGCGCCCCAATCTGTCAAACTCTCTTCGTTCATTTACAAATTTATTTTGTGCATCGGGAGAATTGAATTCTGTGTCAGAGCTAGCATTACCTGGCGTAGTACGGTATCTCCAGCCTGTATTTGTGAATAAATTCCACTTATTTTTTCTGAAATTACCATTAAATGATAAACCTAGACGTTCTGGGATACCAGATTCTAGTTGTAAATTACCATTGAAACCTGTTAAAGATTTTTTACGTAAAATGATATTTAGAATTCCCGCTGTACCTTCTGCATCATACCTTGCACTTGGAGAAGTAATTACCTCTATTTTTTCTATAGCTTCGGCAGGAATCTGTCTTAACGCATCGGCTCCATCTATTCCAACTAGTGCACTTGGTCTTCCATCTATAAAAATGGTGACATTATCATTTCCTCTTAATGCTACATTACCTTCTACATCTACAGATACTGATGGTACATTATCCAGTACATCACTGGCAGATCCACCACGTACGGTAAGGTCTTTACCTATGTTATATATTTTCTTGTCTAGTCGTATATCTACAGTAGTCTTTTCGGCTATTACGATTGCTGCATCGAGTTCTGCTACATCTATCTCTAATTCTATACTACCGTAATCCTTATCGCTCATTAAAACTTGATTCTTTTTTTCTAAGGTTTTAAAGGTGATGTATTCCCATTTTATGTTATACGTACCTGGAGTAACAGTTATAGAATAATTTCCATCTACGTCTGTAATTCCACCAGTAGGAACAGATCCTGGATTTACATTAACTATTGATACGGTTGCAAATTCAAGAGGCGTTTTAGTGCTCTGATCTATTAATTTTCCAGTAATGGTAATTTTTTTCTGTTGATCCTGTGATTGGGCATAAAGAAAAAAGGGAGCTATTAAAAAGCTCAGAATTAAGTAAAATAATTTCATAGAAGTTTGTTCAGTTCCTACTTGGACTGCAAATCTATTAGACGGTTTAACCTTCTAATACTAAAGTTAAGTTAACTTAACATAACCTAGCCTTTTAGATGGTCTTAAGATGAAGAGGGTTACTAGTTACTTTTATTACCTATGAATTTATAGTTCATCACTAGCGACTTCTTTACCATCTTCCATTAAGAAGGCTTTTAGAAAAGCATCTATATCACCATTCATTACCGCGTCTACATTACCAGTTTCATGGGCGGTTCTTACATCTTTTACAAGTTTATAAGGATGCATGACATAGTTACGTATTTGAGAACCCCATTCTATTTTCATTTTTCCTGATTCTATTTCATCTCGTGCGGCATTACGTTTTTGCAACTCGATTTCAAAGAGTTGGGACTTGAGCATTTGCATTGCTTTTTCACGATTTTCTAGTTGTGATCTAGTTTCAGAATTATGAATGACGATTCCAGATGGATGGTGTGTTAAAATAGCCTTAGTTTCTACTTTATTCACGTTCTGTCCACCAGCACCACTTGATCTGGCAAAATCCCATTTAATATCTGCTGGGTTGATGTCTATTTCTATCGTATCATCTGCAAGTGGATAAACGTATACTGATGCAAAAGAGGTATGACGTTTTGCATTTGAATCAAATGGAGAAATACGCACTAGTCTGTGAACTCCATTTTCTCCTTTTAACCAACCAAAACTATAATCACCTTCTATTTCTAGCGTTACAGTTTTTATACCTGCCACATCACCAGCTTGAAAATTCAGTTCTTTAACTTTATAACCACTCTTTTCTGCCCACATCATGTACATTCTCATGAGCATCTCTGCCCAGTCACAGGACTCAGTACCACCAGCACCAGCAGTGATTTGTAGTACAGCACTCATATCATCACCTTCATTAGAGAGCATGTTTTTAAACTCTAGTTTTTCAGTGATTTTTAGGGCTGCATTATATTTAGCCATAACATCATCTTCAGTGGCTTCATTTTCTTTAAAAAACTCATAAAGCACCTCTGAATCTTCTAAGAGTGTAGTTGCGGTTTTATAGTCTGTAATCCACTGCTTTTTATTACGCAACTCTTTCATAACGAGCTCTGCAGCCTTTGCGTCGTTCCAAAAATCTGGTGAAAAGGTTTTTTCTTCGAGATTCGTAATTTCGATTTGTTTTGCCTCGATTTGAAGGTATTCCTTTAGGGCAATAACTCTTTCTTGCAGTGATTTGAGATGATCTGTGGTGATCATAAAATGATTATGGTTTAGAACACAAAAGTAAGATTATTATCTGTCATCATGGCAACTGGAGTGATGCTATAAATGTCATTATAGGTTAGGATAGTATATAAGGTTGTGATTATTTTTATCACGCTTTCGCGAAAGCGTAAACTAACAACTATGATAGATTTAAGAAGTGATACCGTTACTAAACCTACTCCTGCTATGATGCAGGCCATAATGAAAGCACAGGTAGGTGATGATGTTTACAAGGAGGATCCAACGGTTCTTGAACTAGAACATCGTATAGCAGATATGCTGGGAATGGATCAAGCATTATTTTTTCCAACGGGTACTATGGCAAATCAGGCTGCCATAAAACTACACACTAAGCCTGGTGAACAGTTGATTTGTGATAAGTATGCCCATGTCTATAACTATGAAGGTGGTGGCGTTTCTTTTAATAGTGGTGTTTCTTGTAAGCTGGTAGATGGTCATCGTGGAATGATTACGGCACAACAGGTTGAAGAAAATATTAATCCGCCAGACTTTTATCACAGTCCTTTAACGAGTTTAGTTTGTCTAGAAAATACCACAAATAAAGGTGGTGGAGCTTGCTATTCTATAGACACTTTTAAAGAAATTAAAAAGATTACAGATAAGCATGGTCTAGGATTACATCTAGATGGAGCGCGATTATGGAACGCACTTGTGGCGACTGGACAGAACCCTAAAGAATATGGGGAGATTTTTGACACTGTTTCTATATGTATGTCTAAAGGTATGGGCGCACCACTAGGTACTGTTCTAGCAGGTAATAACGAGTTAATGGAAAACGCGATACGAGTGCGTAAAATACTAGGTGGTGGAATGCGTCAAGTAGGTTTTATGGCTGCTGCTGCTTTACATGCTATGGATCATCATAAAGAGTTCTTAAAAGAAGATCATAAAAAAGCTCAAGAACTAGCGGCAATGTTACAGACTATGTCCATAGTTCATAAGGTAGATCCTGTAGAGACTAATATCATCATCTTTGAAGTTACTAAGGAGCAGTTATTTAAAGAATATCTTACCAAAAATGGAGTGATCTTTAGTGATATGGGGCAGGGAAAACTACGACTAGTTACTCATTATGATTATAATGATGTTTTACATGAGCAAATGCTGGATATTTTAAGAGCGTTTAAGGCGTTATAGGGTAGTATGTGTTGTGTTATTGATCGTATAGTGTATATGTTATAGCTGTCTTAAGTTGTTTAAATCACTTACTTAGCATAAAGAGTAATTTATACAGGAACTTATGTTTAAGTAAACCGAGCTTTTTACTCTGATTTTTGAGATCAAGACAATTTATGAGTAATAGAAAAATGAATTCTATTCCAAAAGCTCATAATTCACAGAACTACTTAAACATATCCATTCCAGGAATACTAGGCATTCCATCTTTTGCTACGGCTGCAATTTCAGTTTCATAAATATTTTCAGCTTTATGGAGTGCTTTGTTAAGTGTAATAATTAGATAATCTTCTAGTTGTTCTTGGTCATTGAGCAAAGAATCATCTATAGATATGCTTTTAATGTTCCTACTGGCAGTTACAGATACCTTGATTAAACCATCACTGGATTGCTCATCTATAAGAACGGTATCCATTCGTTTTTTAGTGTCTTCTACTTTTTGCTGAGTCTCTTTGAGTTTACCCATCATTCCCATCATATCTCCAAACATAATTTCTAATTTTAATTGTTGGCAACAAAATTATAACAACCGATAAAATATAGACACATAACTTACCTCTTTTATATCTTGCAGCGGTTTTTTAAAATACCCAAATGAAAATGTTACAAGCACAAGCTCCTGTTGCAAAAAAGATTGCACATATTCACGATGCTCATGGTCACCAGCGCATAGATCAGTATCACTGGATGACTCAAAGAGATGCTCCAGAAGTAATAGATTACCTCCATAAAGAAAACGATTATTATGAGAGCATGACATCTCATACTAACCAGTTAAAGGAGAACCTTTTTGAAGAAATAAAAAGCCGCATTAATGAAGATGATGAGTCTGTTCCTTATTTATGGAACGGCTACTGGTATTATACGAAGATGAAAAAGGGAATGAGTTACCCTTTTTATTATCGTAAAAAAGGCACTATGGAGGCTCCAGAGGAATTATTATTTGACGTAAATAAAATGGCTACAGATCATGAGTTTTATCAAATAACAGGAATGAGTGTCTCTCCAGATAATAAAATGATTTCTTATGGTGTAGATACTAAGGGTAGAAGGCAATACACTATTTATTTTAAAAACTTAGAAACAGAAGAAATCCTTACAGAATCTATTAAACTTACTACTGGTGGAGCCGTTTGGGCCGCAGATTGTAAAACCGTTTTTTTTGTTAGGAAAGATGAACAAACATTAAGAGCAAATAAAATATTTAAATACAGGTTAGGCGAACCTGCTGAATCATCCACGTTGATTTATGAAGAAGAAGATGAAATCTATAATTGCTACATCTATAAATCAAAATCACAAGCCTATATCATGATAAAATCTTCATCAACTTTAACAGATGAAGTAAGATATATTAAAGCAACTGAGCCTGATAGTCTCTTTACTATAGTGCAACCTAGAACTGATGGGCTAGAGTATAGTGTGTTACACTATGGCGCTCATTTTTATATCATGACTAATAAAGATGGTGCGACTAATTTTAAAGTTATGAAGACTGATATCCAAACTCCAGAGATGGAAAATTGGGTAGATGTCATACCGCACGATCCAAATGTTTTAGTTGAGGATTTTGAAATTTTTAAAAAGTACTTAGTGATTTCAGATCGTTTTAATGGTCTTAACCGCATACGTATAAAAGCTTGGGATGATACAGTAGATTATTTTCTACCCTTTGATAATGAAACCTATACCGCATTTACCGGTGGAAACCTTGATTTTGATACTGTTAAATTAAGATATCAATACAACGCTCTTACTACACCGCCATCAGTTATCGAGTTTGACATGGATACTAGAGATGAAGTAATCTTAAAAGTTCAAAAGGTTCAAGATGAAAACTTTAATCCAGAAGATTATACCTCAGAAAGAGTATGGGCAACTGCCGAAGATGGTAAAAAAGTTCCCATTAGTTTAGTTTATAAAACAGATCTAAAGAAAGAAACAGGAAACCCGTTACTTCAATATGGTTATGGAAGTTATGGGTCTACTATAGATCCTTACTTTTCTATTTCAAGATTAAGTTTATTAGATCGTGGATTTATTTATGCTATTGCTCACGTAAGAGGTAGTGAATACCTAGGTAGGTCATGGTATGAAGATGGTAAAATGTTTAATAAACGTAACACTTTTACAGATTTTATAGCCTGTAGTGAATACTTAATACATGAAGGTTATACCACAGCACAGCATTTATATGCCAGCGGTGGATCTGCTGGTGGTTTATTAATGGGAGCTGTAATGAATATGGCACCGCATTTATATAATGGAATTCTGAGCGCCGTACCATTTGTAGATGTGGTGAGTACCATGCTAGATGATTCCATTCCATTAACTACTGGAGAGTATGATGAATGGGGAAATCCTAATATAAAAGATAGTTACGATTATATGTTGAGTTATTCACCATATGATCAAGTAAAGGAACAAGATTATCCTAATGTTTTAGTAACAACAGGTTATCACGATTCTCAAGTTCAATACTGGGAACCTGCAAAATGGGTTGCAAAGTTAAGAGAACTTAAAACAAACAATAATTTATTATTATTTAAAACAGATATGAGTAGTGGTCATAGCGGAGCATCAGGAAGATATGACGCTTTGAAAGAAGTAGCTATAGATTATGCTTTCCTGTTAGACTTAGAACAAATTAAAAGCTAGCAAAATTTTATGTAAATTTGCCAAGTTTTTGGAACGATCTGTGTTTTCAGAAATTAAACTCTATTTATGAATAAAGACATAAAAGCTTATGATAATGTGTTAGAACTTATAGGTGAAACACCACTTATAAAACTAAGCACTACAACAGCTCAATTTACGGGAGAATTCTATGCAAAGGTAGAGGCCTTTAATCCAGGGCATTCCTCTAAAGATAGAATAGCACTACATATTATTGAAGAAGCAGAGCGCAAAGGCATTCTTAAACCAGGTGATACTATTATAGAAACTACATCTGGTAATACAGGTTTTAGTATAGCTATGGTGAGCCGTATTAAAGGTTATGATTGTATACTTGCAGTAAGCTCTAAATCCAGTGCAGATAAAATAGACATGCTCAAGTCTATGGGCGCAAAGGTTTATGTATGTCCTGCAAATGTAAGCGCAGATGATCCTCGCAGTTACTATCAAGTAGCAAAACGACTTCACGAAGAAATTAAAAACAGCATTTATATCAACCAGTATTTTAATGAGTTGAACATAGAGGCACATTATAAAAGTACTGGTCCTGAGATATGGGAACAAACTGGAGGTAAAATCACGCACTTAGTCGCGTGTAGTGGTACTGGTGGAACAATCTCTGGAACCGCACGATATTTAAAAGAGCAAAATCCTGATATCCAAATATTAGGTGTTGACGCTTATGGAAGTGTTCTCAAAAAATATCACGAAACTCAAGAATTTGACTCTGAAGAGATTTATCCATACCGTATTGAAGGACTAGGTAAAAATCTAATACCTACGGCAACAGACTTTGACAGTATAGATTACTTTGTGAAGGTTAAAGATGAAGATGCGGCTCACATGGCACGCAAAGTTTCCCAAACTGAAGGACTTTTTGTAGGTTACACCAGTGGTGCAGCTATGCAGGCCGTTAAACTATTAGATGCCGAAGGACGTTTTGATGAAAATTCAAAAGTTGTTGTCATTTTCCCAGATCACGGATCACGTTATATGAGTAAAATATATAATGACCAGTGGATGCAGGATCAAGGCTTTTTTGATTCAAAATCTACGGCGGCAGAACAACATATTGAATTCATCAAGTAGATTCTACAAATATTTAACATTATTTAAACCGCTGTTTCTTAGTGAAATAGCGGTTTTTTTACACGCTTTCGCGAAAGCGTAATTACTAAAATTTGTTAAACGCTTGTAAATCAGGCTTTTGTTTTTATAGAGCTGTCTATTATGCTTGCATAACGATTGGCTATTTACTGATGATAATTGTATCTTTGCACGATATAAAATATTCTTATGAAAGATTTATTTGATAAAATATACAAGGATAAAGGGCCATTAGGAAAATGGGCATCAGTAGCTGAAGGTTACTTTGTGTTCCCTAAACTTGAAGGTCCTATTTCTAACCGCATGCGCTTTAATGGAAGAGAAGTAATTACCTGGAGTGTGAATGACTATCTAGGACTTGCAAATCATCCTGAAGTGCGTAAAATAGATGCTGAGGCTGGAGCAGAGTATGGTAGTGCTTACCCTATGGGAGCGCGCATGATGAGTGGTCATACTGATTTACACGAGCAATTACAAAATGAACTTGCCGCTTTTGTACATAAAGAAGCTGCTTATCTATTGAATTTTGGGTACCAGGGAATGGTCTCAACTGTAGATGCTCTAGTGTCTAAAGATGATGTAATCGTTTATGATGTAGATGCACATGCGTGTATTATAGATGGTGTGAGATTACACCACGGTAAGCGCTTTACTTATAAACACAACGATATAGAAAGTATCGAAAAAAACTTGCAGCGTGCCACTAAAATTGCTGAACAAACTGGTGGAGGAATCTTAGTTATTTCTGAAGGTGTTTTTGGGATGCGTGGTGAGCAAGGTAGATTAAAAGAGATAGTAGCTTTAAAGAAAAAATATAACTTCCGTCTTTTTGTAGATGATGCGCATGGTTTTGGAACCCTAGGTAAAACTGGTGCTGGAGCAGGTGAGGAGCAAGGTGTGCAGGATGATATAGACGTTTATTTTGCAACCTTTGCAAAGTCTCTCGCTAGTACAGGAGCATTTATAGCGGCCGATAAGGAAATTATAGATTACTTAAAATATAATTTACGATCACAAATGTTTGCAAAGTCTCTACAAATGCAACTAGTTAAAGGAGCATTAAAGAGACTGGACATGTTACGTACCATGCCTGAACTTAAAGAAAAGCTTTGGGAAAACGTAAATGCTCTTCAAAATGGATTAAAGGAACGTGGTTTTGATATAGGAACTACTCAATCTTGTGTAACGCCGGTATATCTTAAAGGTAGTATTCCTGAAGCCATGGCACTTGTTAAAGATTTGAGAGAGAATTTCGGTATCTTTTGTAGTATAGTCGTGTATCCAGTTATTCCTAAAGGGTTAATCCTGTTGAGATTAATTCCTACTGCAACACACACGCTAGAAGATGTAAATGAAACGCTAGACGCTTTTTCATCCATACGTGATCGATTAGAAGGTGGCGTTTATAAGCGTTTAAGTGCCTCTGTTGCAGCGGCGTTTGATTAGTAGTACATTATCGCTTATGCGGAAATAGATGTAAAAAAAGCTCTAGGAAACTAGGGCTTTTTTTATGGTTCATACTACCGTTTTATTCTTTATACAACACAGCCTTTTGCATCACAGAAAGTGGATAGTTTTTTACTATAGCACTTTCCTTAGTACCGGTCATGGAAGTATCTTGAACGCGCGCCATAGTGATCATAAACTCCATATAATTGTCATGAAAAACTTCGGTACAATTCAGTAAATTGCCCATTACTTCATAAGTACTATACAGAGTTTTATCTGCATAAGCGGTTTCTAGGATGATACCATTATTTTCATCTACAAGATATAAATGAGGATTATGTGTTTTCTTCAGGTTATAAGCTCGTTCATCGCGTTCTGCACCATAAAATATCTTGTATTTATAATCCATAGGATCTTCAGTTTCTTGCAGGTGGAACTCCATAGGTATGGTTTGTACACCTTTACTTGTGGTAATATTGAGATTTCCCTTATAGATTCCTAAATAGTCTTGAGGAAACTCTTTATCTACTGCAAGAATGTCATCTAATGGAGATGAAGCAGTAGTTGCTGGAGTAGTAGGTTCTTCATTAATAGCATTATTTTTAGTGTCTTTGCAAGAAAAGCATAAACATAAACAAAGAAGGAAGAGTGTTTTTTTCATAAGTTAAAAATAGTCATAAATGAGGAAATCCCGAGTTGTCAAGACGACTTCTCAGGATTTCCTACTAACCAACCAAAAAAACTTTATGAATGAAATTTACTTTTTCATAAATTACGTTCATTATTATAATGTCAAATTGCGTGCCAAACTGTTATGCATGCATAATTAATTTCTAAACCACCATAAGAAAATGAAGAATTCCCAAGAGCATTAAGCGTCTTGAGAATTCTTACTAATCAACCAAAAAACTTTATGAAAGTTTACTCTAATAATTACTTCCACGAGTAGTAATCCCTAAAACACTTTTATGAATTACGATTATGTAGTCTTGAATATCTTGAAAATCTTACTAGAATTAACAAATAATTAAAAAAGGGTAGTGCGATCGTTCTATAGGTCTGTCTCCCTAAGATTATTTAATTTTTTAGTTTGTTATTATAGGTTGAAATCAGGTCGTTCATATACCTGACAAATTCCCAGAATCGGTTTATATTTGCACGCCTTTTAAGAATAGCAAAGGTTTTTATAAATACGCTTTCGCAAAAGCTGACTCAATAACAGCCCAGCGATATAATTATATAGAATTAACACATGAAAGCAGGAATCGTAGGTCTACCTAACGTCGGGAAATCAACTTTATTTAATTGTTTATCAAACGCCAAAGCGCAAAGTGCTAACTTCCCGTTTTGCACCATTGAACCTAATGTAGGTGTGGTAAACGTTCCAGATCCTAGATTAAAGAAACTAGAAGAACTGGTAAATCCAGAACGTGTTATTCCAGCTACCGTAGAGATAGTAGATATCGCAGGACTGGTTAAAGGAGCTAGTAAAGGTGAAGGTTTAGGGAATCAGTTTCTAGGTAACATACGTGAAACAGATGCTATCATTCACGTACTACGTTGTTTTGATAATGATAATATCATTCACGTAGATGGGAAAATAGACCCTATTAATGATAAAGAAACCATAGATGTAGAGCTGCAGCTCAAGGACCTTGAAACTGTAGAAAAAAAGCTCGAAAAGGTAAAGCGTGCCGCTCGTACGGGAAATAAAGAAGCTCAAAAAGAAGAAGATGCTTTACTTCAAGTAAAAGCGGCACTAGAATCTGGAAAGTCGGTACGTACCATAGACTTTGATGAGGCGATCCATACAGAATTTATAAAACCGTTACAGTTCATTACAGATAAACCAGTACTTTATTTATGTAATGTAGATGACGCAAGTGCCGTAACTGGAAATGCTTATGTAGAACAAGTACGAGACATGGTTAAGGATGAAAATGCTGAAGTCCTTGTGCTAGCCGTAGGTACTGAGGCTGATATAGCAGAGCTGGATGATTATGATGAACGCGAGATGTTCCTTGCAGACATAGGTCTGGAAGAAGCTGGTAGTGCTAAGTTGATACGTAGTGCCTATAAGTTACTCAACCAACAAACATATTTTACCGCTGGTGTAAAAGAGGTAAGAGCCTGGACGGTAAAAATAGGTGCTACTGGACCACAAGCCGCAGGAGTAATTCACACTGATTTTGAAAAAGGATTCATACGTGCTGAAGTGATTAAGTATGACACTTATGTAGAATATGGCTCAGAGGCTAAGGTTAAAGAAGCTGGTAAACTTAAAATAGAAGGTAAAGATTACATCGTTCAAGATGGTGATATCATGCACTTTCTATTTAATGTATAGAGCTTTATACTAATTTACATTCCTAGTGACGCATATAATTCTTTTCTTTTTCGTCTATATTTCAAAATAAAATGAAAATGTAGCTTAAACTATGCTTTAATTTTCTTTATCATCTAGTCAAAAAATAATTCAAATTAAGAATACGGCATTAGAAACATAAATAGGTATTACAGGTTTATTTCTACATTATAATTTTTTAATTCCTCTTTATAACTAGCGTCAGAGAAATTTGCTTGTGCAATTTCTAAGGCGCTTTTCTTTTTAATTTGCTTTCTTTTTATGGCTCTAGCAAAACGACGCACATGAGTTTCACTGCTTATTTTTAAGCCAGGAACGGCAACCGTTTTTCCTTCTTCGTCTTTAGCAACCATGGTTAGAAATGAAGAATTACAGTGCTTAGATTCACCGGTTTGAATATTTTCAGCATCTACACGTATCCCTACTACCATAGATGATTTTCCCACATAGTTAACAGTCGCCTTTAAGGTTACCATTTCGCCTACTTCTATAGGTGCTTTAAAATCTACCACATCTACACTTGCGGTCACACAGTAATGGCCGCTATGCTTTGAGGCACAAGCAAAAGCAATTTGATCTATTAATGATAGTACATAACCACCATGTATTTTACCAGAAAAGTTAGCATTGGACGGTAACATTAGTATGGATAACATGACTCTAGATTGTTCTGGTGACTTGAATAAATCTTTCATGATGGGATAGTTTTAGGAATACGCTTTCGCAAAAGCGTACTTATTAAAATATTATTTGTTAAAATGTGGTGAGCTGTCTAGAGTGACCTCTGTGATGAAATACTTAGTGTCTCCCCAAAAGAAAAAGGTTCCAAATTTCTCTTCATATCTCAATTTCACATACTTCCCTTGATATTCCTTGAGTTTTTCAATGACCTCTGGTTGATTATCCATGACTGAAAATGAAAAAATTTGAGCACCGCTTATACCTTGTGAGATCTCACCTTCCCAAGTTTTTACCACAAAACCTTTACTGGTAAACTTAATGAGTTCGCCAGAGCGATAACCATCTGAATAGCTAGCAAAATAGAGGAAAGTATACCATAATACCGCCATTATTATAATGGTTGAAAGAATAACTCCTAAAATCTTTTTCATATGGAGGTGTTTTTAAAAGCAACCTGTCTAGAATTGCTGTGTCAAAACTAAGTAAAGTCTCAATTAAATTCCTCTTGTGAACCCTATATTTTATGCCTGTTATTAATTTGATTTTTTAATGTCGTTTAAATGAATTGTATCTTTTTTAAGTTTACAAAAGTAAAAATCATAGTACGTATGTACTGATAAAATGAAAAACCTATTCTTTAAAAATGGTCAATAACTTATTGAAAACATATAGCCGTTAATAATCATTTTTTAAATAGATTGATTCAAATTTGTAATACATATTATGTAGAAACACTATGAGCTTACCTAACACCATTACCGACATAGATTTTAATTTCCCTAACCAAAAAAGTGTTTATAAAGGGAAAGTACGTCAGGTTTATAATATAAACGATGATTTATTAGTCATGATCGCAACAGATCGTTTAAGCGCATTTGACGTAGTTATGCCACGAGGTATTCCATATAAAGGACAAATCTTAAATCAGATTGCTACACAAATGATGCAGGATACAGAAGATCTAGTTCCTAACTGGTTGCTCGCAACTCCAGATCCTAACGTAGCTATAGGGTATCAATGTGAGCCTTTTAAAGTAGAAATGGTGATACGTGGTTACATGAGTGGTCATGCAGCACGTGAATATAAGGCTGGTCGTAGAATGATATGTGGCGTTTCCATGCCTGATGGTATGAAGGAAAATGATAAATTTCCAGAACCCATAATTACTCCAGCAACAAAGGCTGAAATGGGTGATCATGATGAGGATATTTCAAGAGAAGATATCATCGCTCGTGGAATAGTAAGTGAACACGATTATGAAATTTTAGAAAAATACACACGTGATTTATACCGTCGTGGTACTCGCATCGCAAAAAAACGAGGATTGATTTTAGTAGATACTAAATATGAATTTGGTAAAACTAAGGATGGAAAAATAGTTCTTATCGATGAAATTCACACACCAGATTCTTCAAGATACT
>P_2C_Liq_1_UnCtyDRAFT_1000762_pt1 | contig 13297 bp, 13 predicted proteins | sample Pon2CUnioCityCA_2_FD_10234 | JGI IMG/M metagenome (IMG submission 10234)
GAAGCTGATCGGGTCCGACGAAATGCATCTTGCCCGACAGGGCCGTCTGATAGCCCACGCGGCGCAAGTGATGCGCATAGGTCGGGATATCGGCGGCGAATTCGGCGGCGTTGTCATAAACGCGGGAGCGCGACGGCAAAAGCCCGGACATGAAGCTGGCCCGCCCCGGCGCGCAAAGCGGTGAGGCGGTATAGGCATTGGCAAAGCGGGTGGAGCGCGCGGCGAGCCGTTTCAGGTTGGGCGCGTGAAGCCACTCCGCCGGGCCATCGGGAAACAGCGTGCCATTGAGCTGATCGACCATCAGGATAAGAATATTGGGCTGCGTCATGTCTTGGCTGTGTCCCTTGTCTTGGCCCCCGCAAGGGCCGTATCGAGATACTGCAAAAGCACCTCGATCGCGGCATCCGGCGCGATACCGCCCCGCCCGAGCGCCTGACGCAGATAAAGCCCGTCGATCATCGCAGCCAGCCCGCGTGTCAGCGTTTGCGCCTGATCCGGCGCGACCTGCCGCAGTGCATGGCGCAGGTTGGAGCGGAGGCGCTTCTGGTAGATATGCAGCAGGCGTGACGCGGCTTGCGATGTCTGGGCCTGAACATAGAAATTCAGCCAGGCCGAAACGATCTCGGGGCGGAACTGACGCGGCGCGAAGCTGGCGCGCAGAATGGCCTCGATTCGCTGCCGCGGTGTGCTGGCCATGATCAGCGCGCCGCGCACTTCTGCCCCGTAAAGCGTCAGGATATGGCGCATCGCGGCGGCGAATATCGCCTCTTTCGATCCGAAATAATGATGTGCCAGCGCGCTCGACATGCCCGCGCGACGCGCGATCTGGCTGACAGTGACATCCAGCGCGCCCCGCTCCCCGATCTCATGGATCGTGGCCTCGACCAAGGCCGAGCGGCGGATTGGCTCCATTCCGAGCTTTGGCATGGGACATCCCTTTTTCACGGACCTGCCCACCGGCTAACAGCTTTTTAATTGATCGGTCAATCAATATAAAAGGGCGCGTCACGTCCTTGGGGGAGTTTTTCGTTGCAGCCGAAGCAAGCGTCGGCTTACGTTACCCATGCAGCTTTCTGTCTCCGGTCCCGGCAGAGCACTTTTGTCACGGGACCGTCAAGCACGCATGGTTTAACCATGAGACGGAAATACGGATCAACAGGATGCACGCGATACAGCCTTGCAAAAGGCCCGTGTCGCGGCGGAAACGACAGATCACAACAGGGAGACTTAGACATGTCGATCATCAAGGGCGGGCTTCTGGACCGTCGCGGATTTCTGAAAACCACAGCAGCCGGCGCATTCGCCGCCACCCTGCCGATGGGCAGCGCGATGGCCGCGCCACGGCGCGGCGGGCATCTGCGCGTTGCCAAGGGCCATGGTCAGACGACGGACGCGCTCGATCCGAGTGTGTGGGATAACGGCTACATGCTGGCACTTGGTTTCGGCATTCACGGCTATCTTACACAGGTCGCCCCCGATGGCAGTCTCGTGCCGGAGCTTGCCGAAAGCTGGGAAGCCTCGGACGACGCCTCTGTCTGGCGCATGAAGATCCGGCAGGGCGTGACGTTCCACTCCGGCAAGCCGCTGACGGTGGAAGACGTGGTCGCCTCGATCAACCATCACCGTGGCGAGGATTCGACCTCTGCCGCCGGTCCCATCGTGGCCCCGATCCAGGAGATCACGACCGAAGGCGGCGACACCGTGATCTTCACGCTGGAAGGCGGCAATGCCGACTTTCCGTTCATCTTGTCGGATTACCACCTGCCGATCTGCAAGGCCGAGGGCGACAGCATCGACTGGAAATCGGGCGATGGNTGCGGCAGCTACGTGCTCAAAAGCTTCAAGCCCGGCGTCTCGTCCAGCTTCGAGCGCAACCCGAACCATTGGCGCGATGACGTGGCATGGGTCGATAGCTGCGAGATGCTGTCGGTCGTCGATCAGAACGCCCGCACCACGGCGCTTGTCTCGGGCGATGTTCACGCGATCGACCGGGTCGATCTCAAGGCCGCATCGCTGCTGGACCAGCGTCCGGGCATCACGGTAGAGGCGCTTTCGGGCACGCAGCACTACACCTTCGCGATGTCCGCCAATCAGGACCCTTACACGGATAACAACATCCGTCAGGCCCTCAAATACGCCATCAACCGCGAGGAGCTGGTCGAGAAAATCCTGTTTGGCTACGGCTCTGTCGGCAATGACCATCCCATCGGTCAGAGCCAGCGTTTTTACAACACCGAGCTGGAGCAAAAGACCTATGACCCGGACAAGGCCCGGTATTTCCTAAAGCAGGCCGGCCTTGACAGCCTGACTGTCAGCCTTTCGGCATCGGATGCGGCGTTCAGCGGCGCGGTGGATGCGGCAACGCTGTTCCAGAACTCCGCCAAGGAATCCGGCATCGACCTTCAGGTCGTGCGCGAGCCGAAAGACGGCTACTGGTCCGATGTGTGGATGAAAAAGCCCTTTTCCGCCGTCTACTGGGGCGGCCGACCTGTCGAGGACCAGATGTTCTCGACCGCGTATCAGTGCGGCGCGGCCTGGAATGACAGCTTCTGGTGCAACGAGCGTTTCGACGAGTTGCTGGTCAAGGCCCGCGCCGAGCTGGACCAGGACAAGCGCCGCGACATGTACTGGGAAATGCAGGCGCTTGTGTCCAACGAAGGCGGCGTCGTCATCCCGATGTTCGCCAATTACGTGCAGGCCAAAAGCGACAAGGTCCAGCATGGCGAGATGGGCGCGAACTGGGAGATGGACGGCGAACGCTGGATGGAGCGTTGGTGGCTGGCCGAATAAGCCACGGCCACTGGTCAAAGCGTTTCGCGAAAATCTGCCCCCGGCCATCGCGCCGGGGGTTTTTTTGTTGAACCGCCCCTGCCCGCTCAGACCTTGGTTTCGGTCACATCCGGCGTCCTAAAGCGTTTCACGAAGCGCAGTGCTCCGCTTAATCGTTGCACGCGCGCCGCTTTAGCACCGACTCGCGCCAAGTGATAAAGGTCACCGCCGCCACGATCACCAGACCGCCCAGGATGACGAAGGGGTCGAACGGCTCTCCGAAGAACGCCATGCCCACCAGCACCGCCCAGACCAGTTGCAGAAACGTGACGGGCTGCGTTACCGTCAGGGGCGCGGCGCGAAAGGCCAGTGTCATCGTGAAATGCCCGCCCGTGGCAAAAGCCGCCACGAAGGCCAGCATCAACAACTCGTAAGGCGTGGGCGTGACCCAGACAGACAGCGCCACGGGCGCCAGTGCGATTGTCACCGTGATCGACAGCATCGCCACCACCAGCCCGGCACTGCACCGGTCCGCCAGTATCTTGGCCAGCAGGTAAGAGCCGCCAAAGGCAATCGCGGTAAAGATCATCGCCAGATGCCCCGCCCCCACCTCGCGGAACCCCGGCCGCAGGATGATCAGCGCGCCCAAAAGCGCCACCAGCACGGCCATCACCCGCCGCGTGGCCAGCTTTTCGCCGAAAAACAGCGCCGCCCCAAGCGTGACATAGATCGGGTTGAGGTAATTCATCGCCACCACATCCGCGATCGGAATCCGCGCCATGGCGAAAAACCAAAGCCCCACACCCATCGCATGGCACGCCCCGCGCAAAACGAACAGGCCCCATGTCTCGCGCGGCAGGCGAAGCCGCGCCAGCGTGCCCAGCATCGGCAGCAGGAACGCCAGCCCAAGCACATAGCGCAGGAACGCCGCCTCGACGGCGGGAATACGGGTGCCGGTCAGCTTGACGAAGGCGGTGACGCCCACAAAAAGGATCCCCGTCAGGATCATCCAGAAAATGCCCCAGCCGGGCCGCGCGTTCAGGGTGCTTTGCATGAAGATCCCCTAAAGCATTTCGCGACCGACCTGAAAGCGTTTCGCCCTATGACCCGGACCCGCCCGGCGCGAGGTGGATCTCGATCTTGTCCGGCGTCATGCCACAGGGGCCAACCGGTCATGTATCAGGGCTGGCATGTGCGCGCAGTTCGGCGCGGGCGACCTGTCGGCGGTGTACCGCGTCGGGCCCGTCGGCAAGGCGCAGGGTGCGCAGATGGGTCCACATCGCGGCCAGCGGCGTGTCCTGGCTGATGCCCTGCGCGCCGAACATCTGCACCGCCTCGTCCACCACCTTGAGCGCGACACGCGGGGCGACGACCTTGATCTGATGAATCCACGGCGCAGCGGCGCGCGCATCGCCCCGATCCATCATCCATGCCGCCTTGAGGCATAGCAGCCGGGCCTGCTCGATCTCCATCCGGCAGTCGGCGATGATGTCGTAATTCGCGCCCAGCTCTGCCAGCGGCTTGCCAAAGGCGTCGCGCGCCAGCGCGCGGCGGCACATCAGATGCAGCGCCGCCTCGGCCTGACCGATGGCGCGCATACAGTGATGAATGCGCCCCGGCCCAAGCCGCCCCTGCGCGATCTCGAACCCGCGCCCCTCACCCAGAAGCAGGTTTTCGGCGGGCACGCGCACATCCGAAAAGCGGATATGCATATGGCCATGCGGCGCATCGTCCGCGCCGTACACCTGCATCGGGCGCAGTTTCTGGATACCGGGGCTGTCGGCGGGCACCACGATCATCGAATGGCGCTGATGTTTCGGGGCCTCGTCACCCCCTGTGCGCACCATGACGATATGGACAGCGCAGCGCGGATCGCCCGCGCCGGTGGCCCACCATTTTTCCCCGTTGAGCACGTAGTCGTCGCCATCGCGCACGCAGGACATCGCGATATTGGTGGCGTCCGAACTGGCCACCTCGGGTTCGGTCATCAGATAGGCCGAGCGGATCTCGCCTGCCATCAGCGGCACCAGCCAGCGCGCCTTCATCGCATCGGTGCCGTATTTGACAAAGACCTCCATGTTGCCGGTATCGGGGGCGTTGCAGTTGAACACCTCCGCGCCCAGCGGGGTCCGGCCCATTTCCTCGGCGAAATAGGCATATTCAACGGTGGAAAGCCCCGCGCCGCCCTCGGCATCGGTCAGCCACAGGTTCCACAGCCCGCGCGCGCGCGCCTCGGCCTTGAGCCCTTCGAGGATCTCTGCCTGCCGCTGTGTATAGGCCCAGCGATCACCCTTTTCGATCTCGGCGTGAAACTCTGCCTCGCGCGGCATGATCTCGGCGCGGACCATCTCGCGGACACGGCCCAGCAAGGCCGCCTTGTCCCGACGCATACCAAAATCCATTGCGGTTCCTTTCACCAAACGCGGGCACCGTTCCCGAAGATCGGGCGCAGGGCGCATTGCGACATGAACCAAGAGGTGCCACAGCGCGGCGCGACCCGCAACGCCCACCCAGGTCGCAACACATGCAGCGCGCCACGGTTTTGCCCTCAAAACACATGCAATCGCCTTAAAGCAGCCACAAAGCGACAGTAAGCAGACACTGTGTGTGAAGCGGCCGCCCGTGTGGATTGCGAGTATGGTATTTGGGCGGCCGCGCCTTACGCAGCGGCATGGCGCGCGGCCAGCAAGGTCTGGCGCGCAACGGTCTGTGCCAAATCAATCGTGGTGATCTGGCCGTCGCGCACGATCTGTCGGCCCTCGACCAGCAGATCGCGCACCCGCATCGGCCCCGCCAGCAACAGCGCCGCGCGATCCCAGCTGCCCGCCGCCTCTATGCCGGTCATGTCCCAGATCGCGATATCCGCACGTTTGCCCGGCGCAAGCCGCCCGCAATCCGGACGGCCCAGAATATCCGCGCCACCGCGCGTGGCGATCTCCAGCGCGCTGCGGGCCGACATGGCCCCTGCCCCGCGCGCCACGCGCTGCAACAGCATGGCCTGTCGCGCCTCGGCCAGCAGGTTGCCACTGTCATTGCTGGCCGACCCATCGACCCCAAGCCCCACCGGCACCCCCGCCGCACGCATATCCACCAGCGGCGCGATGCCCGATCCAAGCCGACAATTGGAGCAGGGACAATGCGCGACCCCGGTGCGCGTGGCGGCAAAGAGGTCGATCTCGGCCGGGTCAAGCTTGACGCAATGGGCGTGCCACACATCCGCGCCGGTCCAGCCCAGATCCTCGGCATATTGACCGGGACGACAGCCGAACATCTCAAGCGAATAGGCGATATCCTCGTCATTCTCGGCCAGGTGCGTGTGCAGGCGCACGCCCTTGTCGCGCGCAAGGCTGGCCGCCTCGCGCATCAGATCGCGGCTGACGGTAAAGGGCGAACAGGGCGCAATGCCAACCCGGCACATCGCCCCCTCGCCCGCGTCGTGAAAAGCGTCGATCACGCGGATGCAATCGGTCAGGATCGCGTCCTCGTCCTCGACCAGGCTATCTGGCGGCAGGCCACCCTTGCTTTGGCCGATGCTCATGGCGCCGCGCGTGGGGTGAAAGCGCATACCGATTTCGGCGGCGGCGGCGATGCTGTCATCCAGCCGCGCGCCATTGGGGTAAAGATACAGGTGATCGGAACTGAGCGAGCAACCCGACAGCGCCAGTTCGGCCAGCCCTGTCAGGGTCGAGACGTGAATCTCTTCCGGGCCGAAACCGGCCCAGATCGGATAAAGCCGTTGCAGCCAACCGAAAAGCGCCGCGTCTTGCGCGCCCGGCACCGCGCGGGTCAGGGTCTGGAACAGGTGGTGATGAGTGTTCACCAGTCCCGGCGTGACAAGGCATCCGCGCGCGTCGATCACCTCGCCCTCGCTCGACAGGCCCGGCCCTATCGCGGCGATCACCCCATCGCGCACAAGGATGTCGGCGCGCACCAATTCGCGGCGGTCGTCATCCATCGTCAGGATTGTGTCGGCGTTGCGGATCAGGGTTTCGGGCATCATCAGGCCTGTAGATACGGGGCCAGCAGCGCCAGCGCCGCCGAATGCTGTTCGCGGCCCGCCGCGGCCACGGCGCGCCCGCCGTCATGCACCGGCCCGCCCGACCAGTCGGTAACGATACCGCCCGCCGCCTCGATCACCGCGATGGGGGCCTGGATATCATAGGCGTTCAGACCGGCCTCGATCACCAGATCCACCTGCCCCAAGGCCACCAGCGCATAGGCGTAGCAATCCATGCCGTAGCGGGTCAGCCGGGCTTGCGCGGACACGGCGCGAAACGCGGCCCCTTCGTTTGGCGTGCCCAGTTCGGGAAAGGTGGTGAACAGTATCGCCTGTGACAGCGGGCGGTCGCCCCGCGTGGCAAGCGCGCGGGTACCCTGTGGCCCGGTCATGGCCGCACGGCCAAAGCCACCCTCGAACCGCTCGCCGATATAGGGCTGGTCGATCAGGCCATATATCGGGCCCTCGGGCCCGGATACAGCGATCAGCACGCCCCAGGTCGGGGTGCCTGACAGGAACGCGCGGGTGCCGTCGATCGGGTCGAGCACCCAGGTCAACCCCGAGATGCCAGGCGTGGCACCGTATTCCTCGCCCAGGATCGCGTCATGGGGGCGCCTTTGCGCAAGGATGTCCCGCATCGCCCGTTCCGCCGCGCGATCCGCTTCTGTGACCGGATCGAACCCGGCACTGTCCTTGTTGTCAACGCCAAGCGCAAGCCCGCGGAAAAAAGGCAAAATGGCCTGACGCGCCGCGTCGGCCATTTCATGTGCAGTTTTGACAATGTCGTCGGGGTCCAAGCCGGTCATCCTTCATGCCGCAATCATGCCGCATGGCTAGACCGTATCGGGCGTCGCCTCAAGCCACGTCCGACAAGACCCGCGCCAGATCGAACAGACGGCGGCGCTGGTTCTCGGGGATGGCATAGTAAGAGCGCACAAGGTCGAGTGCTTCCTTGTCGCCAAGCAGGTCGCTCGGGATCGCGTCGCCGGTCGGGCGCTCTTTCACGCTGTCCTCGTCCTCTATCCCCTCGAAGAAGAAGCTGACGGGCACATCCAGCGCATCCGAGATATCCCATAGCCGCGAGGCGCTGACGCGGTTCGCGCCCGTCTCGTATTTCTGGATCTGCTGGAATTTGATCCCAACTTTCTCGGCAAGCTGTTGCTGGGTCATTCCAACAAGCCAGCGGCGATGACGGATGCGTTTCCCGACATGCACGTCTACAGGATGCGGCATGATATTTCCTCTGTTCTGGTACTCTTGCTACGCGCGGCGAACGGCAACTCCAACCACACACTCCGGCTTGCAGACCAGAACACCACGGGTACCGACGACACTTCAAAACTTTATCACTTCGCCGGTCAAAAACAACCATTAAGGATCCCCACATAGGGGACCAGTCCTAAATACCTGCAATCTTAACGAGCATCATAGCCTTTCGCATAGGTAACACACAACCCCAACCCGCGATTTGACTTCGCCCAGAAAACTCCTCTATCCGACCGGCGACAGCTCACGGCCTGTCAGCACAGGCACACTCGCAGGAAGGCATGACATGCGCGCATTCAGGATCGCCGCGTCCGGGGACGCGCCACGGATCATGGAGATCCCCACCCCACAGGCCGAAGCGGGCGAACTTCAGGTAAAGATCGGGGCCTGTGGCCTCAACTTCGCGGATCTTCTCATGGTGAAGGGCGCGTATCAGGACACGCCTGACGCGCCATTTACCCTTGGCATGGAGGTTGCGGGCACGGTGGCCAGCCTTGGCGCGGACACATACGGGCCAGAGCCGGGCACGCGCGTGGCGGTTTTCGGCGGCCATGGCGGGTTGGCCGATTACGGCTGTTTCCCGGCCGACCGCGCCGTGGCGATCCCCGATTCGATGAGCTTTACCGACGCGGCCGCGTTTCAGGTCGCCTATGGCACCAGCCATCTGGCGCTTGATTACAAGGCGCGCCTGCAACCCGGTGAAACGCTGCTGGTCCTTGGGGCGGCAGGCGGCGTCGGGCTTACGGCGGTGGAAATCGGCAAGCTGATGGGCGCGCGGGTGATCGCCTGCGCGCGCGGGCAGGACAAGCTTGACGTGGCGCGCCGGGCCGGGGCGGATCACCTGATCGACGCGCACACCGACGATATCCGCGAGGCCTGTCGCGCACTCGGCGGCGTCGATGTGGTCTATGACCCTGTCGGCGGCGATCAGTTCACCGCCGCATTCCGCGCCTGCAAGCCCGAGGCGCGCATCCTGACCATCGGCTTCGCCAGCGGCGACGTGCCACAAATCAAGGCAAATCACCTTCTGGTCAAGAACATCTCGGTGATCGGGCTGTACTGGGGCGGCTATCTGGCGTTTCGGCCCCAGGTCGTGACCGACAGCCTTGCGACGCTGTTCGGCTGGTACGAAGCCGGTCGCCTGCGCCCGCATGTCAGCCACATCCTGCCGCTGGAACAGGCCGCCGACGGGCTGGAACTCTTGCGCAGCCGGGCCTCGACCGGCAAGGTGGTGATCACGACCGGATCATGACGCCGCGCGCGCCGTGACCGGCGGGGCAGAGCGATAGCCCTGCCGCAACATGTCGGCCAGCTTCGCGGTGATCTCGTCACGCTCGGTCAGCCCGTAAAGATTGACCTTCTGGATGCTCAGCTCCGGCAGGGTGCCGCCTGTCTGGATCGCCTCCAGATGCGGCGGGATCGAGCTTTCGAGCAGTGCGCCGATAGCCAGATCGGCGCTGATCAGCGCCTCGACAGACCGGTCCTCTTCGGTCTCGACGATCATCTCCCAGTCGATCCCGGCCGTATCCAGCCGGCGCAGCACTTGCGGGCGAAAAATGCACTGCGAACAAAACGCCAGCCGCAGCGGCCGTTTTTTCCACACCTGTCCGCCAAGCGCCCCCACCCATCGCAGCGGAATTTCCGCCAGCGTCTCGCCCCCCGGCCCGGCCTGCGTTTCGGTGGTCAGGATCACATGGCTTTCGCCCCGGTCCAGCGACTCGTGCAACCGGATCGTCGAAGAGGATTTCAGCACGACATTCACACGCGGAAACACCGAATTGAAAGTTTTCAGCACGCGCGGCACCACCGGGTAGACAATGTCATGGGGCACGCCCAGAACGATTTCGCCCTCATAGACCTGATCGGTCAGCCGTCCCACCGCCTCGTCGTTCAGATCGACGATCCGCCGGGCATAGCCCAAAAGCTGCTCACCCGACGCGGTCAGCGCCACGCGCCGTCCCGTGCGATCCAGAAGCGCCACGTCAAGCACGTCTTCCAGCCGCTTGATCTGCATCGACACCGCCGATTGCGTGAGGTTGAGCACCTGCGACGCCCGCGTGACGCCCCCTTGTTCAGCTACGGCCAGGAAAGAGCGCAGCGTCGTCATGTCCAGATTACGCATTCATCAGAATCCCTGATATACAATCGGTCAAACATTCATTTTCCAAATCATACGCCAGATGCCAAATACATCAACAGAAAACATGAAACACGTAGTTTGCATCACGAAAACGAAAGGATGCACAGATGACTTATTTCACGGATCGCCTTGCCGCCCTGCCCGTGGCCCGGAAGCGCCATTCACTTGCCGATATGCTGGATCTGGCCCGCCAGCGCCGGGCGCTGGCCCGTCTGGACGACGCCCGATTGCACGATCTGGGCCTTACACGACAGGACGCCCTGCGCGAAGCGCGCCGCCCTTTGTGGCATCGTCCCGTTCATTGGTAAAAAACTGACTGTTTCCGGTCGTTTTGCGCATCAAGACGCTTGAAATGCAGACCAGCCTTACCGATATTCAACGCAAACCCCCGATACTGGGGTTCATCGTGACATCAACTCGGAGGCTTTAATGGCTGAATTCGACACAATCCGGACGGCAAGTGGTGCGCGCGCCGCCGAGATTGACGAAGGGCTGCGCGCTCACATGAACAAGGTCTACGGCACAATGTCCGTAGGTATGCTGCTGACATTCCTCGCGGCCTGGGCCGTAGGCAACAACGCGGCGATGATGAACGTGCTCTTCACCGGGTTCACGCGCTATATCGTGATGTTCGCGCCGCTGATCATGGTCTTTGCCTTCGGCGCGATGATCAACCGGCTGTCGGCAGCGGGCGCGCAACTTTTCTTCTACGCCTTCTCGGCGCTGATGGGCGTGTCGATCTCGTATATCTTCGTGGTCTTCACGGATTTCTCGATCGCACAGGTTTTCCTGATCACCGCCGTGGCCTTTGCGGGTCTGTCGATCTGGGGCTACACCACCAAGAAAGACATTTCGGGCTGGGGCAGTTTCCTGATCATGGGTCTGATCGGCTTGATCGTGGCCTCCATCGTGAACATCTTCCTCGCCTCGTCGGCGATCATGTTCGCGATCTCGGTGATCGGCGTGCTGATCTTTGCGGGCCTGACCGCCTATGACACGCAGGACATCAAGAATGAGTATCTTGCCCACGCCCAGCATGGCGATAGCGAGTGGCTTGGCAAGTCGGCAATCATGGGCGCGCTGCGTCTGTATCTGGACTTTATCAACATGTTCATGCTGCTGCTGAACCTGTTGGGCCAGCGCGAATAACGCGCCGCTTTTGAGTCAAAAGAACAAAGGCCGGTCCATGCGACCGGCCTTTTTTGTGTCCAGCGGCATGATGCAGCGTCTCACGCCAGAGGCGCTTGTCAGGATCAAAAGAAAAAGCCGCGTCACGGCGTGACGCGGCTTTGAATCAGACAAAGGGCAAGACGCTTACTTGATCTTGCCTTCCTTGTACTCGACATGTTTACGAACGACGGGGTCATATTTGCGCACCGACATCTTTTCAGTCATCGTGCGTGCATTTTTCTTGGTGACATAGAAATGCCCCGTGCCAGCGGTCGAGTTCAGGCGGATCTTGATTGTGGTCGGCTTCGCCATGGGTCTCTCTCCTGCGGCGGGGACAGGCCAAATCTGGCGACCCCGCGAAATGCGTCATGAAGCCTGCCTTTTAAAGACGGCAGGTCGCGTGTCAACCGGATTCTGCCGCCGTTCAGGGCGAAACCGCCACGCCAGCCAAAGGCAAAGGCGGGTCCCGATCAGGCANTGTCCCGCCTTCCGCCAAGCGCATCAATTCGACGAAAGCCGCGTTGGCTGTCGGTAAAAATGATGCACACCGATCGTGGCCGTGCGGGGAAAGACGCGGGCCCAACGGGGGTTTACCGCCTTGGTATGATAATGCGTAGCGCCGTCGGTAAGCTGTCGCGGTGCCTCTGTCATCATCAGGGCGGCGATCTTGCCCATGCGCTTGTAGGCGTTTGGCTCGGCGATCACTTCTTGATGGCCGTCGCAAGTATAGGTGAACTGGCACTGATACTTGCGCCCGGTGCCCTGATTGACGACACCGCATACCGTGTCGGGAAAATCGGCGCTGTCCACACGGTTGAGGATCACCTCCGCCACCGCGAACTGCCCCCGCACGCTTTCGCCACGCGCCTCGAAATACAGCGCCTCTGCAAGGCAGCTCCATTCCGCGCCGCCGGGCTTGACGTTCTGCTGCGCCAGCCAGTCGCGCGAATAATCCACTTCCACACCGGGCAGGTCAAAATAGCGGGCCACCGCATCCGCCGGCAGGCTGGAAAGGATCCGACGCTCCTGATCGTACAATGTGCTTATGTCAGGCTCTGCAACGGCCATCGTTCCGATGGACGCCAAAGCAAGTGCTGCGAGTTTTTTCATGGTCTCGCCTCCTATATGAGTGCGGTAAAGAACCGCTTAATTTGGGCTTGGACATACAGAGAGCCCCCAAGGCAGTCCAGCCGACAGTATGCGGCGTGTCCGCACAGCGGCAAAGCTCTGCCGACCAAGCCAAGACCGGCGCATATATGGATGAACGGAGGGGTGTCGTTACCCGATCTTGTCCCTGACAGCAAGCTGCGCCGCCGCAAGCCGCGCCACCGGCACCCGGAATGGCGAGCAGGACACGTAATCGAACCCCGCCGCGCGGCAAAAGGCAATCGATTCGGGGTTGCCGCCATGCTCGCCACAAATCGACAGGGTCAGGCCCGGATTGCCTTCGCGGCCGCGCTGCGCACCGATCTGCAAAAGCTCGCCCACGCCGTCCTTGTCCAGCGTGTGGAACGGATCCTCGGGGTAGACCCCCTGCTGCACATAGGTCGACATGAAGCGCCCCGCGTCATCGCGGCTCAGCCCGTAGGTCATCTGCGTCAGGTCGTTGGTGCCAAAGCTCAGGAACGACACATGCGGCGCGATTTCCTCGGCGCGCAGGCAGGCGCGCGGGGTTTCCACCATCACACCCAGCCGGTAGGTGAAATCGCGCCCCGTCTCGGTGCGCACGGCAGCGGCCACCGCATCAACGCGGATCTTGACCAGCTCGACCTCGCGCATGGCCGACACCAGCGGGATCATGATCTCGGGCACCACCGGATCGCCCTCGCGGCTGCCCTCGACCGTGGCCTCGAAAATGGCGCGCGCCTGCATTTCGTAGATCTCGGGCATCACCACACCCAGCCGCACGCCGCGCATCCCCAGCATCGGGTTGTATTCGTCCAGCGCCTCGATCC
>P_2C_Liq_1_UnCtyDRAFT_1000763_pt1 | contig 13291 bp, 8 predicted proteins | sample Pon2CUnioCityCA_2_FD_10234 | JGI IMG/M metagenome (IMG submission 10234)
TCCTGTAAAAATGGTTAAGGCTACTAAAAAAAGAACAAAACCAGTATGTTTAATTGCTTTCATATTTTATGTTTTGCTAAAAATTCTTTTCCAGCTTTTCTTTTTTGGCTGTATTTTTTTGTTATTTTCTTTATTAAATTTTGCAACTATTTGAGGTTCGTACAATTTGTAAAATTCAGGGTCAAAATTAGCATCTGCTAAGTATTCTAAAACATGTTCTATAGCCCTTTTTTCGGTTAACCATTTATCAAAAATTTCGTGTCGCATTCGTATGCCAAAGGTATTTATTCCTAAAAATTGATGGGTGTCTTTATCAAAAGAAATGGTGATACATTTATATTCTTTGGGATGTTTCCATTGAAAGTACAGTTCATTTTCTTTTTTGTTTTTCTCACTAAATACCCAACCATAGGTTTGGTATTCGATATCTAAAAATTTAGCAGAATTAAACCAATGTCCAGGATTGTATGCTGTTTTGTTTCCACAAATTGTTTGTGCTAAAGTTTCGCCCATCATACGGCCTGTATACCAAACAGCCTCAATATTTCTGCGCTGTCCAATTGCTTTTTGTTGTTCTGCACAATCGCCAATGGCATAAATATCTTTTATATTGGTTTCTAAAAACCGATTTACTAAAACACCTTTTTTAGTTTCAATATCACTGTTTTTTAAAAAATCGATATTGGGTGTTACTCCTGCAGTTAATCCTACTACATCACAAAATATTTCTTCACCAGTTTCTTCAATAATAACAGATTTTACATGTCCATTTTCATCAGCTTTAATTGCTTTTAAATTGTTACTTAAACGTAAATCTATATGATGTTCTTTAATGTGTTTGTTAATCATTGCTGATTCTTGTGCAGGTAAAACCCCATTCCAAAAACTATCTTCACGCACTAAAAAAGTTACTGGTATGTTTCTACTGCGTAACATTTCTGCCAACTCAATTCCTATCAATCCACCACCTACAATTACAGCTCTTTTGCAAGTTTTATTATTTGGGGCATATTTTTCTAATTTCTCTAAATCTTGTTTATGATACATGCCCATAACACCCTCTAAATCTTGTCCAGGCCAACCAAATTTATTGGGTTTAGAACCTGTTGCAATTATTAATTTATCATAGGATACTGTTTCGCCATTGGTAAAAGCAAGTAATTTATTAGCAGTATTTACAGAGTTAATAATCCCTTTTTTTAGTGTTATATTATTTTTTTCCCAGAACCAGTTTTCATAAGGTTTTGTATGCTCAAATTTCATATGTCCCATGTAAATATACATGAGTGCTGTTCTAGAAAAAAAGTATTTTGTTTCTCCAGAAATGATAGTAATTTTCTTGTTAGAATTTTTTCTAATATGTCTAGCGGTAGTTACGCCAGAAATACCATTACCAATTATTACTATATGTTCCATAATTTTGATTGCTTGTTGCTCTTATGTAGAAACGAAAGTTAAGAACTTAAAAATGAAATCGGTTTTTTTTTAAGTTTAGAATCATTATAAATAAATTTTCTTACACTTTTATGTCATTTATTAAAGGAATTTGAGTTGGCTTAGAGCAAAGTTTTAACATTGGTTTAAGAGCTTTGTTTTATTAAAAAGAACTATTTTTAGGGATGTTATGAAAATAAAAAACATCTTTTTAATTGTACTAACTGCTTTATGTTTTTCTTGTAAAAGTCAAACTAAAAAAATTAACGGAGTTAGTTTTGTAGCTTCTAGAGATTCTATTAGTCAAAAACATATCACACCTGTTTTAAAAATACAAAGCAATTATGTTGCTTTGATGCCTTATAGTTTTATAAGAAATATAGCACACCCTAAAGTTGAGTTTAATACAAACAGAGAATGGTTTGGAGAAACCAAAAACGGACTGTTGCAATATGCCAAAGAATTTAAAAAAGAAGGTGTAAAACTTATGGTAAAACCACACATGTGGTTAAGAAGAGGTGGTTTTACAGGTGATTTAAAAGCAACTACAGAAGAAAACTGGACAATTTTAGAAAACTCCTATAAAGATTATATTTTAACCTATGCAAAAGCTGCCAAAGAATTAAAAGCAGAAATTCTATGTATAGGTACAGAGTTAGAACAATTTGTAAAAAACAGACCAGAATTTTGGCAAAAATTAATCAAACAAATTAGAGCTGTTTACAAAGGTAAATTAACCTATGCTGCTAATTGGGATGAATTTAAAAGGATCACTTTTTGGAACGAACTAGATTACATTGGTATAGATGCCTATTTTCCGTTATCAGACAACAAAACACCTACTGTTCAAGATTTTGAAGAAGGCTGGCAAGAACACAAAAAAGAAATTATCACCTTGCAAAAAAAAATCAAAAAACCTGTATTGTTTACAGAATTTGGTTATAGAAGTATCCATTTTAATGGTAAAAAACCTTGGGAAGCAAATAGAGTTAGAGGCGCTATCAATCTTAAAGCACAAGTAAATGCTTTGCAAGCAATACACAATCAATTTTGGAAAGAAGACTGGTTTGCAGGAGGTTTTGTATGGAAATGGTTTCATGCTCATGAAAGAGTTGGGGGTGAAAAAGACAACCGATTTACACCACAAAATAAACCTGCAGAAAAATTATTAACAAAACTGTATCAACAGTAAACATGATAAATGTCTTCTTTTAAGATCTTAAAAGTTTTTAAATTTGAAGAGATATTTAAAATAAAAATTATGAAAAAGATTATTGTACCTGTAGACTTTTCAATACATTCAGAAAACGCTTTAAAAACTGCTGCGCTATTAGCAAAAAAAACAAATGCTACCATAATAGCTTTACACATGTTAGATATACAAGAAGTAAACTTGTCAGAAAGCCCAAGTTATCAGCAAGAAAAAGCAGTCTTTTTCTTAAAATTAGCAGAAAAAAAAATTTCAGAGTTTTTACAGAAAGATTTTTTAGAAGATCTAAAAGTGGTTCCCTTAATAAAGCATTATAAAATTTTTAGCGAAGTAAATCAGGTTGCTAAAGAAGTAAATGCAGATTTAATTGTAATGGGTTCTCATGGTGTTAGTGGCTTAAAAGAATTTTTTATGGGTTCTAATACAGAAAAGGTAATTCGTTTTTCTGAAGTACCCGTTTTTGTTGTTAAAAAAGAATTAAAAGATACTGATTTTAAAGATGTTGTTTACGCTACAGATTTTTCAGAAGAATCTATACCAGCTTTTAAAAACATGTTAAAAACATTAGATGTTTTTAATGCTAAAAAACATATTTTGTATGTAAATTTACCAAACGAAAATTTTAAAACTTCTCCAGAAATGGATGCTATAGCCCACGAGTTTTTAATGAAAGCAGAGGGCAATACAGATAGGTTAATAAAAGTAAATTTTGTATGTGAGAGATCTATAGAAAAAGAAATTTTAAATTTTTCTAATGCTGTTGGTGCAGATTTAATTACTACAGCAACGCATGGTAGAACTGGTTTGTCTCATATTTTTTCGGGTAGTATTTCTGAAGATTTATCTAACCATGCAGCATTGCCAATTATGACTTTTAAAATTTAATTTATACATGATAAAACAACTGTTTTTTACCATTGTTTTCGCAATTTTAATTACTGCTTGTTCACAAGATAATGATGTGCAAGTGGCAAGAAGTTTACAAGAATATATAGATGAAAACCCCGATTTTAAATCTGAAGGTGTTATTGCTTATGCCGCTAATGCAGTTGGCAATACGAACCTTAGTTATATTTTTTATTATCCAGAAGAAGGTGCTACAGATGTTAGATATTATGAACTTACAGACCCAGCTTTAGCTAAAAACGATTTTTCTAATTACAGAAGACAAAGCTTAACATCTACAAGTGTTTTTGGTGGTAAATTGGCTCGTTTTTCACGGTCTAGTGATATAGAGAATTGGTGTTTGGTAACATTTGTAAAAGAAGGTGTTTTGCATATTTCAACTCCTATACATCTTCAAAATACATCAAAATCTACCCAGTATACCAATGATGTTTCTATCAATTACAAAACCACTACAGAGCCTAATTTTGCTTGGTTAGATGGTGCTATAAATGAAAATAACGTTTATTTTCAGGTCATTACAGATGAAGAAGATAACTTTATTTCTGGAACATATACAGAAGAAAAATTCTTTCAATTTTACGATACTTCTAATGTAACCTTAAACATCAACACCATCAAGCCTGAAGAATTGGTAGAAGATGAAGTTTACAATTTCACATTAATGGGTGTAAGTGAAGATAATTGGGTGAATTTAATTATCCAAGAACAGTTTATACCTAGAAATTTAGAAGAATTTGTTGCCGCAAATTCAGATAAAACGATTGCAGAAGCCTTTGCATTTGGGACCACAGCAAATGGCAATGCTACTACCAATTATATTTATTATTACCCTTTAGAAAATTCTTTCGACTTTAGATATTACGAAACAAAAAATACTACAGTAGATCCAACAGATTATAAAAATTACAGTAGAAGAAATTTAACTGACAAAGCAGATATAGGTAATAAATTTAGAAGATTTACCAAAGAATCTTCAGACGAAGTTTGGTGTTTGGTAACTTATATAGTTGATGATGTTTTATACATATCTAAACCGATAAAAACCAAAAATAACACGCAGCCTACAGAATGGAAAACCACTGTGGAAATTACTTATCCAGAAACCTTAAAACCACTTTTTACTTGGGAAGAAGGTACGTATTTGTCCAACTTGTTTTTAAATGCCCTAACCAAAGATGGTGATACTTTTTTGTCTGGTACATTTACCAAAGAAAAAACCTTTCAATATTACAACGAATCTAATATAGAGGCTACTAAAATTCATACAAGTACACCACCAGATTTAATTTTAGATGATGAATATAAATTTTCTGTTTTTGGTTTAGATAACGATAATTGGGCCAATTTAATTATTCAAAATACCTTTATAGCACAATAATGCTTCTGCTTAAAAGCTGTTTTTTATTCGTTTTAACGAATTTTTAAAGTATCATAGCAAAGTCGAAAGAATCTCTATGGCATCTATAACGCAAGCCAGTTTGGTAATTAAATTAATTTAAAAATAATTTTGTGTTCTTTTAAAAACAAATAGTTTTGTTATAAACAGTATATTTTATGAGGACATTTGCAATTGGCGATATTCATGGAGGTTTACAAGCCTTACTTCAACTTTTAAACCAACTAGAAATTACAGAAGAAGACACCCTAATTTTTATGGGCGATTATGTGGATGGTTGGAGCGATTCTGCACAAGTTATTGAGTTTTTAATCAACCTATCAGAAAAAATAAACTGCATTTTTATAAAAGGAAACCATGATGTTTGGTGCGAAAATTGGTTAGAAAATAACGAAGATGTCAATCCGTCTTGGTATTTACATGGTGGTAAAGAAACCATAGAAAGTTATCATTCTTTTTCTGAAGAAGCAAAAAAGCAACACCTCCATTTTTTTAAGAATTTAAAAATGTATTATTTAGATGCTGAAAATAGATTGTTTTTACATGCAGGTTTTACCTCTATGCATGGTGTGGATAAAGAAACGTATACGCATAAATTTTGCACCGATAGAACCTTGTGGGAAATGGCTTTGGTTGCCGATAAAAACATCGATAAATACTCTAAATTTTACCCAAAAAGAGTTCAGCATTACAACGAAATTTATATTGGGCACACACCAACTACAAATTATGACGAATTAGAACCTATGAATGCGTTAAATATTTGGAATGTAGATACAGGAGCAGCATTTAAAGGTAAATTAACGGCTATCAATATAGATACAAAAGCTTATTTTCAAAGTGATGATTTACCTTCTTTATATCCAAATGAAAAAGGTAGGAATTAGAGAGTGCACCGACCTACTTATTCTATAAAGAGTAAGCAACTTAAATTTTTTAAGTAACTTCGTTTTTTATTATTGTAGCCTACATATAAAGAGCACTTTTTTATGCATTATTTTTTTGTTAGAATTTTTTATGGAATAGTATTGTATGGTAGTTTGTCTTTTGATGGGATACCACAAAAAAACAATACAAGCTTACCAAAATTAGAAATTTTAACAGAAGAATATTCAGAAGCAATAGCAAAAAATCTTTTAGACTATTTTAGTTCACTTTACCCAAAAAATAAACTAAAGCTTTATCAAAACTATACAAATAAAGATTGGATAACTATTTTGTCTTTTCAATATAAATCAGCAGTAGCATCAAAAAACACTAAAATAGCCGCCCAATTAGCGAGAGCCTTAGCTATAATACATCATAGAAAAACAAATTTTGAAGAAGCGATTCCTTACTTAGAGTTTGCTATAGAAAAAAACAGCGATTTAGAAGAGGTCCAGTATAAAAATATGTTGGAGCGTTTAGAGTTTAGCTATAGTTTTTTGGGCAACTATAAAGAGGCTATTTTAATTCGAAAAGAACGCATAGAACAAGGTTTTTCTAACAGTTTTTGGGAGCTTTATGAAGCTTTTGATTTGTATACAGAAGCCATAAAGGAGTTTACTTCTTTTGAAAGAAATGATTTTAATACTGATTTTCAAAAAATTAGATACCATAATAAATTGGGGAAGTTGTTTTTAAAAAACACGCAGATAGATAGTGCTCGGTATCATTTCAAACAAATGGAAAATCAGGCAGATTATATCATAAATAATGACAACTATACAGGAAAAAACGAGTATACAGAGTTTGTGAAAGTCTATTTTAAAAACCTAGCCATTTCACAGCAAGGAGAATGCTTGTTGGCAGAACACAAGTATCAATCAGCGCTTCCACTACTTCAAAAAGTAATACCATATTGCAAAAAAATTAATGAAGTAGACCAAAAATTATATAAATGGATGTCTATCGCAAAATGCTACAATGCTTTAAACACCCCAAAAGAAGCTATAGCTTATTTAAAAAAAATTAAAAAATCTTTAAAAAACAAAAGAATTTTGAGCCTAGAACTAGATTGGTTTAAGCAGTATGCAATAGCCAATAAATTAAGCAATAAATGGTCTCAGCACAATACTTTTATGACACGTTATTTTGATTTAAAAGATTCTATAAGTTTTCAAAATCAAAAAAACAGTGCGTTATTATTACTTGCAGAATACGATCTTACACAAAAAAAAGAATTGTTATTAAATGAAAAAGAAAAAACAAATCTACTAGAAAAAGACGCTACCAATCAAAAACGAATTATACTTCTTATTATCACTGTTTCATTTGCTTTACTGCTTATTGTTTTTTTAGTCTATAGTAATTACATACAGCAAAAAAAGGCAAAAGAAGAATTAGAAATTAGCAATGTATCGCTTAGTCAATTTGCAAAAAATGAGGCAGAAATTAGTGCAAAAAATGAATTTTTACTGCAAGAAATGCACCATAGAATTAAAAATAATTTGCAAATGATTTCTAGTTTACTGTCATTACAAAATAACACCTTACAAAACCCAGAAAGCAAGCGTGCATTAAACGATAGTAAAACAAGAATTAAAACAATGTCTTTGGTGCATCAACAATTATATCAAAATGATAAGTTAGAAAGTATTGTTGCATTAAAAGACTATTTAGAAGAGATTGTAAAAAATGTAATTGCTAGTTATACCTTACATGCTAAATTTACAATTACTATAGATACTCCGTTTTCTGTTGCTATAGATACCGCTATAAATATCGGTTTAATGGTAAATGAAGCCCTTACCAATACAATAAAATACAATACAAACACAAATCTTCTTTTTTCTGTAACTTTAAAAGCTACAGAAACGGACTATTTGCTTACTATTTTAGATACTGGTAAAGGTTTTAATAATCAAGGACAAAAAGGGTTTGGTTTGCAATTAATTACTATTTTAGTGAAACAATTAAAAGGGAAGGCTACTTTAACAACTGCAGTAGAAAAAGGGGTGCAACACCATATTGTAATACCAAAAGATTTAATCGTATAGATGGATACAAACATATTAATAGTAGAAGATAACTATTTGGTTGCTGAAGATTTAAAGCAATCTTTAGAAAAAAACAATTTTAATGTTGTTGCTATAGTAGACAATGCAGAAGAAGCTATTATAGCTTTAAAAACATTTGCTGTAGACTTGGTTTTGATAGACATTGTAATTAATGGTAAAATTAGTGGTATAGAGTTGGCAGAAATCATCCATTTAAATTATCAAATTCCTTTTATCTACGTAACCTCTAATTCAGATAAAAAAACAATTTCAAAAGCTCTAGTTCACAAACCAAAATCTTACATTATAAAACCATTTACAGAAATAGATATTTTTACGAATGTACAATTGGCTTTAGACTCAAAAAAAGAGGTGGTTACCCAAACAAATCAAACAGATACAACAAGTATGATGATTAAGGTAGATGGTAATTTTGTAAAAATTAAATTTGATGCCTTACTATTTGTAAAAGCAGAAGGCAATTACCTAAAATTTGAAACGCAAGAAAAGGAATATGTAACTAGGATGAAGCTTAAAGAATGTAGTGACTTAATGCCTAGTTTTTTTGTTCAAATACATAAATCGTATATCGTAAATACTAATTTCATTACCTTTTTTAACGCTAAATTAGTACATGTAGCCCATGCAAAATTACCAGTAGGTAGGGCTTACAAAGAAGTTTTACAGCAGTTTTAAATTTCTTTCTTAAATGTTAAAAAGTGGTCGTTTGTCACAACACAGCGTTGTTGGTCACAAATTTTCCATTTACTTTCTATTATTCTTTTCTTTTGTAACATAGCAGTAACTTTTAGGTGTTTTTTTAAGAGATGGTTTTAAGTTGCTTAGATGTAAACTTGTCAATTTTATTTATTTTTAAATCCCCCAATTCTCATGAAAAACTTTTCTATAAAGATTTTTTCACCGTTATTTTTGTTTTCTTTCTTAAAGTTTTCAAATAGCAGTCGGCTATTACAAAAAAGAATTTTCTTGGTATTTTTATTTTTTACTACCATGCTCTGGTCTCAGACCGAAATAGGTGCACCAACAGTAGTTACACAAAACATTACAGTAGCTTTAGATGAAAATGGTACTGCAAGTATTACACCTTCTCAGATAGATAATGGTTCTATTGGGTTTGTCATTTCAGATTCATTTGAACCTATAGTTGCTAATCAATATATTTATGCAAGTGATTATGAAACACCTATTCAAGTAATAACTTTATCAAATAATCTTTCGGAGTTTACTATTGATTTAAAGTTAGCAACTTGCAAATCTAATGGATTAACAGGCGCTAATCTTCAGATCGTCTCTACAGATCCATCTGGAAGACCAAACTTAGACAATGTATTAGGGTCTGTAACTATCTCTGATCCTGAAATATATGGTTGGACAGATTGTGTCCCTACAAGTTTTGGAACAACATCTTTTACTTTTAGTAATGTTAATTTATATTCAAACACCTCTTATGGTTTGGTGTTAAGAAATACAAACTCTCGAGGCAGTGTTGCTTGGAAAAGGACTTCCTATCCAACAGATTCAGAAAATCCTTATGAAGGGGGTAATTTATTTATAAAAAATGATGATTTTTATGATTATTCAGGTTTAGAAGAAAATACTAGCACAGATTTACAATTTTTAGTGAAATCAAACCAAATATTAACACAAATTGATAAAAATAATTTCAATTGTGCCAATTTAGGAGAAAACATTGTAAATTTAACAGTAACTGATGCAAAAGGTAGAACAAATTCTGCTCAATCAGTTATCACCGTAGTTGATAATATTGCACCAACAGTAGTTACACAAAACATTACAGTAGCTTTAGATGAAAATGGTACTGCAAGTATTACACCTTCTCAGATAGATAATGGTAGTACAGACAATTGTGGTATTGCCAGTATGAGTTTAGATACTACAGATTTTACGTGTTCTAACGTAACTCATTTTTTGAATAATGGTTCATCTGGTGTAGGTTTTCTTCAAGATAATAATTTACCATACACTACAAACTCTAGTTTTACATTAGCAACACGAATTAAAACCAGTACTGGTGGTGCTATCTTTTCTAAAGGTATAGAGGGTACTGGAAAATTATCTTTAGACATTATTATAGATTCAAATCTTAAGCCGCGTTTTGGCCTCGATTCATTTAATAGTGGTGGTTGGACGTATCACACAGCCACAAATGCTATACCCGCAGACCAATGGGTTGATGTTATTTTTGTGTTAGATAAGATACAAAATAAGACGCGCATTTTTATCAATGGAGTCTTAGATAGCGAGGTAAATAATTCAAGAAGTTATTCTGGATCAAATGCCTTTGTTCGCATTGGGGCGAATAGAGATGGAGCTGGTGGTAACAGATTTCGAGGTAGTATAGATAAAGTTACGTTATATACAGTACCTTTTTATACAGCTGAAGCCATTGCATTTTATCAAAACAGAACACCGTTGTCTTCAGATGTCCTAGTAGAATACGATTTTTCAACATTTGATAGTGAAAAAGTGTTTGATAACATTGGTGATAATCATATGATTTACGGTGGTGGTTTAACTAGTGCTCAAATAGAAAATGAAAATACTAAGACTGTAACTTTAACAGTTACTGATACTTCTGGTAATACAGCAACAGCAACAGCAGTGGTTACTATAGAAGATAATATTGCACCAACTGCAATAGCAAAAGACATATTGGTACAACTCGATGCTAGTGGTAAGGTAACTATTTCGCCTTCAGAAATTGATGATGGTTCTACCGATAATTGTGGTATTGTGAGTATGAGTTTAGATCGTACAGATTTTGATTGTGAGGATTCAGGAACAAATGAAGTTGTACTTACAGTAACAGATGTAAATGGGAATACTGATACCGCTCCAGCAACAGTAACTGTAGAAGATACCTCTTATAACGAAAGTATAGCAAACTTAACAATAACTGCTCAAGATACCTCAATGAAGCTAGTTTTTTATACTACATTATCTGATGGAACTACTGTTACTTTACCTTTACAAGGTTCAGTTAATGTACAGATAGATTGGGGAGATGGCAGTTGCATAGAAGCAGTAACTACCTCAGGTGATAAGTCACATACGTATGCTACAGAAGATACCTATACAGTTAAAATTTATGGAAGTTTAACTCAATTTGGAAAAGGTAGTTCAACATATACTAATATAGAAAAACTAGTAGAGGTAACTAGTTTTGGTAATTTAGGTTTAGAGAGTTTATCTGGGGCTTTTTTTAATGCCACAAACCTAGTTGTTGTACCCAATGCTTTACCCGAAGGGATAACTAACACTAGCCACATGTTTTATAATGCTAGCTCTTTTAACCAAGATATTGGTAACTGGAATGTAAGTAGAGTAGATAATATGTCCTTTATGTTTGCTGGTGCTAGATCTTTTAATCAAGATATTGGTGGTTGGGATGTAAGTAATGTAAGAAGGATGAATGAAATGTTTGATAATGCTAGCTCTTTTAATCAAGATATTGGTGATTGGGATGTAAGTAGAGTAGATAATATGTCCTTTATGTTTACTAGTGCTAGATCTTTTAATCAAGATATTGGTGATTGGGATGTAAGTAATGTAAGAAGCATGGATGGAATGTTTGCTGATGCTATATCTTTTAATCAAGATATTGGTGATTGGGATGTAAGTCGCGTAAGGTATTTATTTTCATTTTTAGATAGGGTTCCTTTATCCACAGCAAATTATGATGCTCTATTAAATGGTTGGGTTCAGTACATTGATGATATTTATTTTATTGAGTTTTATCTACCTGAAACCAAGTATAGTTGTGCAAGTAGTGCTGCAAGAGAACTTTTATATAGAAGACATTCCATTTATGATGGTGGTTTATTAACTTCTGGAAGCTCACCAACTATTATAGCACCACCAGCAATTACAGTTATAGCAGATGCAAACAGTTGTGAGGCTACCAATGTAGTTTTAGGGACTCCTGTTTATACAGCATCCAATTGTGGTGATGCAACTCTAACCAAAGTAGCACCTACAAATTATTCAATAGGAATGCATACAGTCACTTGGACAGTAGATAACGGTTCAAACACAGCCTCAGCCACACAAGTAGTAACGGTTGTAGAAAATACACCACCTACAGTAGCAGTTAAAAATATTACAGTGGTATTAGGTGATGATGGTGCTGCAATTATTACACCCTCAGAAATAAACGATGGAAGTACAGATAATTGTGGTATAGAAAGTTACGTGTTAAGTAAAAGTACTTTTACTACAGCAGATTTAGGAGAAAATACGGTTACTTTAACAGTAAAAGACACCTCTGGAAATGAAAGTACAGCAGATGCAACGGTTACCGTTTTAAAATCCATTACAGATACGGACATTACAACAGCAACCATATCTGATTTGGTATACACAGGTCAAGCTCAAACCCCAATACCACAGGTAGAGGATGGGGCAACCATACTTACACAAGATACAGACTATGAGTTGAGTTATGTAGACAATACCAATGTAGGTACAGCTACAATTACTATTACAGGTAAAGGCAACTACAACGGAACAAGAACAGTAACTTTCAATATAACCAAAGCCGCTTTAACAGTAACAGCTGATTCAGGTCAAACAAAAGTATATGGCGCAACAGATCCAGCGCTAACCTATACAATTACAGGATTCGTAAATAGTGATACCGAATCTAGCTTAGATACAGGAGTTAGTATTGCAAGAGCAACAGGAGAAGATGTAAATACCTATACCATTACACCTTCCGGTGCTGTTGATAGTAATTATGACATAAGCTTTGTAACAGCAGACTTTAGCATCACCAAAGCCGCTTTAACAGTAACAGCTGATTCAGGTCAAACGAAAGTATATGGCGCAACAGATCCAGCGCTAACCTACACAATTACAGGATTCGTAAATATTGATACAGAATCTAGTTTAGATACAGGAGTTAGCATCGCAAGAGCAACAGGAGAAGATGTAAATAGCTATACCATTACACCTTCCGGTGCTGTTGATAGTAATTATACCGTAAGCTTTGTAACAGCCGACTTTAGCATCACCAAAGCCGCTTTAACAGTAATAGCTGATTCAGGTCAAACAAAAGAATATGGCGCAACAGATCCAACGCTAACCTATACAATTACAGGATTTGTAAATAGTGATATAGAATCTAGTTTAGATACAGGAGTTAGTATTGCAAGAGCAACAGGAGAAGATGTAGATACCTATACCATTACACCTTCCGGTGCTGCTGATAGTAATTATACCGTAAGCTTTGTAACAGCCGACTTTACGATTACTAGTAAGTCGATTACGGATACAACTATTAGCATAGCCCCTATTGATGATTTCATTTATTCTGGTCAGGAT
>P_2C_Liq_1_UnCtyDRAFT_1000764_pt1 | contig 13281 bp, 10 predicted proteins | sample Pon2CUnioCityCA_2_FD_10234 | JGI IMG/M metagenome (IMG submission 10234)
AGAAAAAAAATACTGAGGAAGATACATAACTTTTACAAAGCTTTTTTGATATAAGTGGGCACGGTAATCTGTGCCCTTTTTTTATTTAAAAATAAGAAATTATTTTAAAAAATAATATACTAATATCAATAAAACGGTCGTGACTAAAGTGATGTAAACAATAGTAAATCGTATTAAAACCGTTGAAACCTAATTAAAATCGGTTTTAATACGGTTTCAACGATATTACAAAGTATACAAAACACCCATAAAACGGGAGTTTGCTATAAAGAAAAAAAGAAGTTTAAAAAAACTTCTAATATTTGATTTTACATTAATTTCGGGCATTTTTCACTATACATTATAAATAAAAATATTTAAAATTATATAAACTTATATTCATAGAAACTAACAATAGCTTCCTTATTTTGTTTATTTAAATTGCTTCATTTAATTTTTGGTATCTACCTTGACGTCACTATATTTAAATTTAATTAAGAAGCGAGTATTTTAATGCAAGCAAATAACTTTTCTGCCTCTTGGTCTTTCATTGTTAGTTGCAGGTATTCAAGTGAAAAAAGATAATATTGAAATCTGGACTTACTATATTTGACTGGACATAAAGTTGAGGGAATAACAGTTACATAATTTACCTTTGAATTATGTCAAAAAGCAAAAGAAATTACACAACAGACTTTAAGAAAAAAGCTGTAGAATTAAGTTATGCCAGAGGCAGTATAGCCCAAGTATGCAGAGAATTGGATATTCCTTCCTCAGTACTGAGTCGCTGGCGAAGAGAATTTAGTGAATATGGTAAAAACAGTTTTCCAGGACGCGGTAAGCCAAAATTAACAGAAGAACAACGCGAGATTGCCAACTTGAAGAAACAATTAAAAGATATGCAATTAGAACGTGATATCTTAAAAAAGGCGATCAGCATCTTCTCCGAGAGCGACAGGAAAAATTTAGGTTCATAAAACATCATAAGTTTAAATTTCCAGTTGAGAAGATGTGTAGTATATTAGGAGTAAGTAAAAGCGGGTATTATAATTGGTTGAAATCAGGCCCATCCAAGCGATGGTTAGAAAACGAAGCTGTATCCCTAGAAATACATGATATTTTTCAAGATAGTTTTGAGAGTTACGGAGCTCCAAGAATTAGAATTGAATTGTTAAAACGAGGTTATTGTATTTCCAGACCTAGAGTCGCTAGACTGATGAGAACCAACAAATTATTTGCTAGAAGAAGACGTAAATTTATAGTGACTACAGATGCAAATCATAACTATCCTATAGCCCCTAATATCTTGAATCAAAATTTTTTAGTTAATAGAGAAAATCAAGTTTGGGTCTCGGACATTACTTATATACAAACTGGTCAAGGCTGGATGTATTTGACTGTCATTACAGACCTGTTTCATCGAAAAGTAGTTGGTTGGTCTATGAGTCAAACCTTAAGCACTAGCGATACTATAATACCTGCTTGGAATATGGCCGTAAAATCAAATACTATTACTAAAGAACTGATATTCCATTCAGACAGAGGGACTCAATATGCCAGTTACAGATTTACCAATATCCTAAAAAGTTATAAAGGACTAGTAAAACAAAGTATGAGCAGGAAAGGAAACTGCTGGGACAATGCAGTAGCTGAATCTTTCTTTAAATCCTTAAAAGTAGAATGGGTATATAAACACGATTACAGGCTTAGGTCAGAAGCCGAGTTATCTATATTTCAATGGATAGAAACTTGGTATAACAGAAGAAGAATACACTCTTATTTAGGGTATAAATCTATAGAAGAGTTTAAAATGGAAATGTTTAATCAAAAAGTAGCTGCATGACTCTTATCTAATTGTCCACTTTTTTATTGCAAGTCCATCCTGGTCGATTATCAATAACAGGATTAAAGAGTACGAGGGCATTTGGTTTACAATTAACTGTTAGATTATCGGTATCTTTATTATAACCATTAATTATTTGTAAAGCCTGTGAAATTTCTCTGTTTACCCTTTCTCTTGGCAGATACATTGCATGAAAATAGTCAAGAAAATATGAAACCTCATCTCCATATTTTTCTTGGCAGTCTTTTACATATTTTCGGATATCGTTGTAATTTGCTCTTTTATCCTTTAGTGCATTTAATGTAAACCCCCAAGTAAGTCGTCCATCAGGATTGTTTCAAGCAAAAGCATCTCACATATCTCTCACAGCTTGAAGATTGTGATATTCCGATTCTTATCTGGGATGTAATTTAACATCTTTTGACCCCCCCTAAGGTGTTGTTCTTATCATGACACAAAAGGTAACAAACCTTCCTCCAATTAGAGGCGCAATCCTATTTTCATTAGGGTTGGCAGGGATATCCGGAAAAGTTAATGCTCCAGCAGTTAAAGCTGAAACGTTTTTATAAACTTTCTTCTTTGCATAGTTTTTAACTTGAAACTTTTTTATGTATTTACAATCTTATCATATTTTCAAAATGCACTTCTAAAAAATTGAATTCTTCAAAATATTATTTTATTTCTATGAATGGCCACATTTTTTTTGACCAATTTATTAATCTTTCAATTTCTTTTTCTTCTACTTTTATTTGCTTTAATAATGGAATTAAAACAGATAAAGCATTAGCTTCATTTACATTTTGAATATCAGTACACCCCCCATTAGGGTTGGGAAATAAACAATTTGGTTTACTATTATTATAAGGTTTATAATTTGGTTTTTCCAATTTGTACCAAGATCCGTCGTTTGCTCTGGGCCAGTTTTCAATAACTAAAGTTTCAACCTTATCATTAAACATTTTTAATAGTTGAGAAGCTAATCTTGAACGTAATTTTGGTTCATAAGAGTCTAAAAAATCAAAAAGAGATGTATCTCCTTCAGCGTTACTATACAATCGCCAAGGACTTACTTCTCTCATATTCCAAGCGCTGTTATTTACCAGTGCGTTTTTGTTGCCATAAACATTATTATCTCTTTGCTGATAGGCTTTTATTAGATTTTGAATTAAGCGTAAAGGTTCTTTATGTTTTGGATGAAGTTTAGAAGATTTGATGACATGATCAAAATTGTAAGACCAATCGACTGGTGCCACATCTAAAGGAACTCTCATTCCAGAATTCAGGGTCATTTGTAATTGATACCAGGCTGTTGACTCATAGTATCCTTTATTTTTTGATTGACCTACCAATCTTGAATTTCCTCTATTATCGCCAATGATATGAGGAGCAATTGCAAAAACAGTCCAATTTATTGTTGGCCATTGTCTTTTTTCAGCATACGTTATTTTATTTGGCTTCAATTCGGATATTTGATACTTCTGTATGATTTCCCAATGTTTTACTGCATTCCATTTAGCAATGTTTTGTTTAAAAGTTTCTGCTAACATTCCTTTAGGTCTTTGTCTTATTCCAGGGCTATCTTTGATGGTCCACCAAAACAAACCTCCAGAGGCATCAATATAATTTTTGAATAAGAAATCTTGAGCTCCTGCTCCTAATTCAACCAATAGTGTGATTAAGTCTTTTCCATTACCACCGTTGTAAAATTTTATTCCGTTTTTTTTGAGATTTCCCTCTACAATTTTATACCCATAAGCACCTTTTGATCTATTTTTTCTTACTCCTCCTATTCCCGTAATCATTTGCTGATATGCTTTTGATGACATCATATCTAAAGGATGAATTTCTGGCAACCAATCATTCCAATCTGGAAACTGAAGTGCAATTGGAATTTCTCTTATGTTTAAAGTGCTTTTTAAATCGAAAACTTTATTTAATTTTTCCTCAGAAGTGCCTTCTGGAAAAATAAAAGGTAGCATTTCAATATCTTTATTTAGAACTGCATTTAAACCTGCGCCCGCAGACCATTCTTTAGAGGGTTTATCATCTAAATTTGGACCTGGTTGATAAGGTGGGTCCCACATTTGACCAGGTCCAGAACTTGTTGATGGCAAAGTTCTTATATAACTTGCAATTTGTTCGCTTTCAAGTTGAGTTAACCCATGAAATTTTGACCGTTCAATAATAGATTTATTTGAAAAATTGAAATATTTTAAATCTTCACCTGCGCTTGCGTGACAATGAGTACATTTAGCTTTTAATATTTTTTTCCTGTGAGGATTATCTACTATTGTTTTAGAATACCATAATTTTTTACCTTTTTTTATCGACTTTTCATCATAGTAAATGGGTTTCCAACTGGATGGGTTTTCATATTTAAAATCAGTTATACTTAAAATTGGTTTTTTTTGCCTGTCTAAAAGGTTAAACTGAATAACTCTATAACCAATAGTTAATGAATCATTTCTTCCATTATATCTAAAATAGATAGTATTAAAGCCTTCTTTAAGTGATTTTTTAAGTAATCTGTTTTCTGAAAGCTTTAAATCAACAAAAACTTTTAAAGTACTATATCCTCCACCAATGCCACCGAAGGCATTTCCTTGTGCATCAGATTGTGTATTAGTATTAGATAATGACGTCCATTTGGGAGTATCATTTAGTCTCAGTTCAACTTTACCTTCATAATTGAAATTATTGATTTGTAAGTATAAAAAATGAATATTAGATTTTACTCTAACATTAAACTGCCTAGATTCTATAGTTCCATTAACGCCTAAAACTTCTACAGGGAGTTTTATTTGAGCAAAAATATGACTCCCTAAAAATAGCCAAAATGCTATTAAGGTATATTTTCTAATTTCAAGTAATAGTCTTATTAAATTAAACACTCAATTAATTATTTGTTGATTCTCGTCTTTAAAATTATTTAACGTTTAATTCGCTGGTTCTACCCTGTAACGTCTTTTTATTCTTTTGTCTGTCATTTTACGAAGATCCTCCAATGACAAATCCATTTTGTATTCTTTTTTAAGTTCTTTTAAACGAACTTTTAAATTGGCAATTAATATTTTATTTTCTGCATTTTTAATAATATTATTTACTTCATTTGGGTCTTTTTCTAAATCGAATAATTCCCACTCATCCATATCATAATAATAATGAATTAGTTTATATCTTTCAGTTCTAATACCATAATGTGGCTGTACGTGATGCCAATAAGGGAATTCGAAATAATGATAATAGACAGCGTCTCTAAACATTTTTTTTGTTTGGTTTTCTAAAATTGGCACAAAACTTTTTCCTTGCATATTTTCAGGAGATTTTATGCCAGCAATATCTAATAAGGTTGGGCCATAATCAATATTTAGAACCAAATCATCGTTCACAGAGCCTGCTTTTATTTTCTTTGGGTAGCGAACTAACAATGGCATATGCATAGATTCTTCGTACATAAAACGTTTATCAAACCAACCATGTTCACCTAAATAAAACCCTTGATCTGATGTGTATACTACAATTGTATTTTCTGCTAAATTATTTTCATCTAAATAATTTAACATGTCACCAATAGCATCGTCAACTCCTTTAACAACTCGTAAATAATCTTTTATATAGCGTTGAAATTTCCAATTTTTACGTTCGGCATCTGTCATTTTCTCATCGGGTGTCCAAAACTCGCCATCCTCATTACCAAATTTATTCCAAGCAATTAATTCTTCTTCTGTTAAGCCTTTTGGTGGTTTTATTTTTACATCTTTTCTGTTCATATGACCATCAATTTTCATCCAAGCTTCTTTTGCTGCTTTTCTTCCTTTATAATCATCATTAAAAGTTGTTGGATGAGGAATGGTAACATCCTTTAAATAATCTGCATATTCTGGAGCAGGATCCCAAGGTCTGTGAGGTGCTTTAAATTGATACATGAGCATAAAAGGTTTTTCTGAATCCTTTCTGTTTTTTAACCAATTAATGGCATCTTCTTTAATAACTGTAGTAGAATATTTTCCTTTTTCTTCTACAATACTATCATTTGCCATTTCAAAAACAGGATTGAAATAAGAACCTTGACCTTCTTTGTTAAATAGCACTTTAAAATAATCAAAACCAGTAGGGGCAGTGCCCAAATGCCATTTACCAATAACTGCAGTTTCGTAACCATTTTTCTGTAAAATTTTTGGAAACGTTTGTTGAGAACCATCAAAATCTCCTCCACCTTCGTTTTTATAAAATCCATTGACATGTGCATACTGTCCTGTTAAAATAGAAGCTCTAGAAGGTCCGCAAATTGAGTTGGTGCAAAACATGTTATTAAAACGCATCCCCTCGTTTGCAATTCTATCAATATTGGGCGTAGGTGCTACATTGGCTAAATAACCTTGATATGCACTAATCGCTGCAAGCGCATGATCATCAGTCATGATAAACAGGATATTTGGTTTTTTGAAAACTTTCTCTTTTTTTTCTGTTTTACAACTAACATTAAAGAAAGATATAACTGCTAATAAGATGATTTTTTTCATAAAAAATACTATAGTTTTAGTTGACTTTTATTTTGGCATTACTGCATCTTTTCCCCATTCTTTATTTGGCAATTCTCCTAACTCTAAAGTTAAGGTAGCTCCCTTTATTATTTGTTCATGTGAGATAAAAGGTGCCTTAATTTCTTTGCCATTAATGAAGGCTTTTTGAATGTACTTTTTCCTTTTACTTGCGCCTTCTGCAATTACCGTAAATGTTCTTCCGTTTTTAAGTTTAATACTTGTTTTCTCAAAAACTGGACTGGTAATATTGTAATAAGGAATACCAGGAGTTACTGGATATATTCCCATAGATGAAAATACTACAAAAGCAGTCATACCTCCACCATCTTCATCGCCTGGAATACCGAAAATATTGTCTTTAAACCAAACATCTAATAAAAAACGTGTGCGCTTTTGAGTTTTCCAGGGTGCTCCAAAATAGTTGTACAAATAGGGAATATGAAAAGAAGGTTCATTACCCATAGAAAACTGACCAACCATACCTGTTGAGTTAGAACCGTCGATATAAAAATCATTTTTTCTGATGCCTAAGTCTTCTCTAAATAATTGATCTAACCTATTTTCTGCTGCTATTTTACCTCCTAATAAATTGGTCAATCCTTCAATGTCATGTTGTACAGACCAAGCATACGTCCATCCATTGTTTTCATCATAATAATGTCTATAACCTCTTCCTCCATCTAATTTTGGATTGATATCTAACCATTTTCCATTGCTATCTTTTGGAATGAATAGACGCTTTTTAGGATGCCATAAGTTTTTATAATCTTTTCCTTTGGGCGCGAATTTTTTATATTCTTCAGTTTTACCTAAACTTTTAGCAAATTCAGAAAGTGCCCAGAAATCGTAGCTCACACCTAAAGTTACTGGCACAGGTTGCCTCTTTTCAAAACCATCTACATTTGCAACCGTTTCTTTTTCTCCTATTTTAAGCGAAGGAAAATATCCGTTTTCGTGATAAAAATCATCTAAAGGCCCTCTTGGATTTCCTTGGCGCCAAGGAATAAATGTACCTTCTAATAAATTTTTTTTAATTCCTTCAAAAGCTTTTTCGGTATCGTATTTTTTAAGACCTTTTCTATATCCATCAATAAAAATTGCTGATGTATGGTAAGAATTCATGCATAAATGATTGGCATATACTTGAGGAAATGTAGGCATCCAGCCAGATTGTTCATACATGGTTACATACGAGTTTAGCATTTCGTCTTCTAAAGGTGGATCTAAAATTGTTCGCAAAGGGTGAGTTGCTAAATAGGTGTCCCAAATCCAATCATCTACATAAAATGGACGTTTGCTTTTATGAATTTTTTTATCATATCCACTGTAATACCTTCCATATTCATTAATATCAACCATACGTTCGTAGGTTCTGTACAAAGATGTGTAAAATGTTCGTTTTTGAGCAACTGTTCCACCTTCAACCTGAATTTGGTTTGTTACTTTTTCCCATGCTTTTTTAGCTTCTTTTGAGACGTCATCAAACGTTTTATTACGAATCTCCTTGTTGTAATTTTCTTTTGCTTGTTTTGCACTTACATAAGAAACAGCATATTTTAAATAGATGTCTGATGTTTCATTTTGAGTAGCTGAAATCTGAAGTTTTGAATTGTTAAAACTTAATGTTACATCTTTTATTGGAGTATTATTTTCATCAACAGTTTCTCCATAGACATAAATAGTTATGATATTTTCAACGGCATGTTCACCTCTTGTTTTTTTACTTCTTTTTTCGATGATATTAAATGATGATTTACCTGCTTCAAACTGCATGTCTTTTGTTCCTTTCATCAAGATATGTTTTTGTTTACCTTTTGGAAATTCAAACTTATAGATTGCAGACTTTTTTGATGGCGTAAAACTTACTCTAATATCATCTTCAATTAAATAGGTAGAGTATACCCAAGGATGCACAACTTCTAAGTCGTGATCAATAGGCATTCCTTTTTTCCATAAAGCAGGCTTTAATTCACCCGAAACTACTTTCATTTGTAAAATACCAGGTCGTCTATGAGAAGTGACTTGAATAGGAAAACCCTGAACAATATCTGATATGTAGTCTTTTTTTACTGGAAACATTCGCAACATTTGATTTGGCAAATGAATGGTCGGATAGGTAGGTACTAAAAAACGTGATACATTCCCAATTGTTGGGTCAATGTATTTTGTATTGTCTTCTTGCGCTTGTGAAATACTTATCGAAAAAAAGGTAAAAAGACAGAATAAAAAAAAGCTTCTCATTTTAAATTTGTTTTGGTATCGTATAATATAAGAGATTTTAAAATCAATAAATTAATTGATATTATTTTATGAATTAAACAAATAAAATATTCAATCCTTAATTAATCATTAATAATTTATTAATATTTGGCTAATACTGAATAAGAGCAAAAAAAACCATCTTTTAAAGATGGTTTTTAAGAATAGAGTAGTGTGTTTTAATTTTTCTTCAGTGCTCTTTGTTCTTTTCTATACTTTACCAATAAAGCCCATTTTTCTTTTCCTACAAGAGCTTTTAAATCTTTATTATACTGTTTTTCAACTTTTTTAGCTTCAACTTTAAAGCCTTCTTTGTCATCTCCAAACTGTTTTCTCAATTTAGCTTTACTTTTATTTCGTTCAAGTATAAGTTTTAAAATTTTAGAGTTATCTTCTTTTGGTAACTCCATAATTTTTAATAGTTTATCTGCTAGTTGTACAGCTTTTTTGTTTTTTTGAGCTTGTGTGAAAGATACAGAAAGCACAAAAAGAATGAATACTATTTTTTTCATTATTATATGTTTTTATTTAAGTACAAATTAAATAATGACTCAATAATAAAGCATTAATTTTACATTAATTTAAGCCATATTTTATTGAAAAAAGTATAATAATTTTTTCAACAATTTATTAGCTGAAAAACATAATTCTATTAAAAACAGAGTTGTGATGCCAGAAGATTTTTATCCTTTAATGAAATAAAATCAATAATAAACTTCTAAAACTTTGGTGTCATTGGCTTGCAATGTTATATTTTTTAATGCTGCTGGAACTAATAAGGTTTCTCCATTATTTACAGTATAGGTTTTTCCATCGCAAAGAATATCAACTTTCCCTTCAACACACATATAAATCACAAAAGAGTCAATGAAAGAATAATCCTTTTTTACTGTTGTGTTGATGTGTAGAATATTTGTTCTAAAATATGGACAATGAACTAATTTGTTTGACACATTTTTTTCTAAACTGTAATTGGTTTTGTAAGTATCATGAACCTCATCATCAATGACATCAATAGCCATATCATTATGCAATTCACGTTTTTTGCCAGTTTTAGCATCAACTCTATCATAATCATAAATACGATAAGTGATATTTGAAGTTTGCTGAATTTCTGCCAACAACACACCTGCACCTATAGCATGTACTCTTCCAGTTGGAATGTAAAAAGTATCTCCCTTTTTTACATTTTCGTGATGCATTACATTTAAAATGGTATTATTTTCTATATGCTTTTTATACTCCTCTTTGTTGATTTTTTTATCAAACCCAACGATTAATTCAGCATCTTTATCAGCTTGCATTACATACCACATTTCATTTTTTCCAAAAGAATTATGACGTTCTTTTGCTATTTCATTATTAGGATGAACTTGTATTGACAATGGGGTTTTAGCATCAATAAATTTGATAAGTAAAGGAAATTCTAATCCAAATATATCAAGTACAAGGTTTCCTACAAAATCAGCACCAAATAGTTTGATCAAATCTCGTAATGTTTTACCCTCTAATGCTCCATTTTCTACTATAGTTTCATCACCAGAAACATCAGAAATTTCCCAAGACTCGCCAATATTTTCTTCTGTATAGTCTTTATGTAACTCTGTTTTTAATTTTTCACCACCCCAAATTCTATATTTATAAAGAGGTGTAAATTTTAGTGGATATAATTTCATTTGAAATATTTTCTAAATTAATTTTCTTTTGGACACGCCTAGATAATGTTTTGACTTATTCTTTTTTAACCATTCTAAGAGGTTTACACGCAATTCTTCTGCTTTTTCTTGATACTTTTTTCTATTTGGATTTATACCCAGTAAATTATTCATCTCATGAGGATCATCATTCAAATTATACAAAACATTCAATATTTTTGAATCTTCGGTATAAGGAATCATCATTTTCCAGACATCTTTTACTATCATATAATTGGGTTGAATCGGACCTCTGTAGTCCCATTCAGTTACAACATAATCACCATGATTAGTTTCTTTTTTCTCGATTAAATCCCGTAAACTTTGTCCATCAGATTTGTAATTCCCAACATTTAAATAATCCATAATTGTGGCAAATAAGTCTACATTAGAGACGTATCCATCAACAGTTGTTTCCTGTTGAATTTCATTTGGCAATTTTATCATTAATGGGATATGGGAAGATTCTTCATAAAAGACGTTTTTTTCACGCATACCATGCGCTCCTAACATCTCTCCATGATCACTCGTAAAAATTACAAGTGTATTTTTTGAAAGTCCAGTGTCTTTTAACTTATCTATGATTTTTCCAATCCAAAAATCCAATTCAGAAATTAATCCATAATAGTTAGAAATCATGTATTTAATCTTTTCTGCGTCGGCAAACTGTGTGTATCGTTTTCTTCCATTTGCATTTTTATAGGGTGAGTTTTCCATATTATCATTTATGCTTAAAGGAACAGGCATATCTTTCGGATTATACATGCTATAATAAGGTTCAGAAGGAATCATTGGAGCATGTGGAAAATGAAAAGAGGTGGTAATACTAAAAGGTTTATTTTTTAAACGTTCTAATGCATCTATTGTTTTTTTGGCATAAAAAGCTGTTATCGTGTGTTCTGCAGGTATTAATGATTTGCCATAAAAATTGGCTTGTCCTAGTTTCTTTTTTTCTTTTTTTACTTGTTTATACGTCTTTCCAAAATTTGCATCAATAGGGTCTGCTATGTAAGGTCTTTTTGTAAACTTATCTAATAATTCATTTTTTCTAGGAACTCTTCTTGGAAATACACTATCTAAATAGTCTTGATACATATAATTTTGTCCTCCATGTTCAAACATATATTTACCATTATCAGCATATTTCTTTTCATTTTTATACACTTTCGCATGAGAACTTAAGACATGCCATTTACCATAATACTCTGCATGATAACCTTTTTCTGAAAGAATTTCGTCAAAGGTTTTCATGGTCATTACAGGCTCCACATCATAATTATATGTCTTTGCATTGGTAGTTACTCTATTTGTATTGATGGTAGTTCCTGTTAGAATACAAGATCTTGCTGGGCCACAAACTGCAACTGGTGTATAAGCATTTTTAAAGTATGCGCCTTGTTTTGCTAGTTTGTCTAAATTTGGCGTTTTTACAATTGGGTTTCCTGCTATGCTTAATGCGTCATAACGTTGTTGATCTACAATAATAAAAAGGAGGTTTTTTTTTGACTTTTCAGAAGTGTTCTCAGTTGATTTATAAGATTTACAACTAAAAAAGATGATTAGCACAAAAAAAGCTATAATTTTTTTCATCACACTTTATTAACTTTTGAGTTTTCTGTAGTTAAATCTTCTGTATTGTTTTGCTCCTTGTGAATAAAATTCATAAATAAAATTATTATTTTTTCTCAGGAAGAAACTCCTTTCTTGCAATTTTGAATTCATTACAAACGTAATAGCATCATTTGAATAAGAATAACGAAATGCTGAGCGTGCTCCTGTTTTTATTTTTTCTTCATAACCTTTTCCATTTTTTTGAAAAACAATTTTGGTGTTAAGTCTTCTCCATTTACCTAACAGTTTGTTTTCGGTAATCTGATTTGAGGGATATTGATTTTGCAATCGTTTATCTAACAATTTTTTGATAGCATTTATATCTTTATCCAGTTTAAATTCTTCAATAAAAAGCGTTGCAATGGCTAAAACACTTGATTTAAAAACATCTGGAATTCCTGGATTTAAAGTAGTGTGATTAATATTTTTATGCAATAGAACTCTGGCTTTACCTCCTTTAGATTTTATTTTTTCTGCAAACTTTATGCTTTGAGAATAATGACATATCATATCTTTATCACCATGTAATAATAAAGAGCTAGGTGGTTTTCTCTTTAAATTATAGAAAGCAGATGCTTTTTTACTTTTATTTTTGGTATCCAAACCATAAATTTTTCTTGCTTTTTGATCTGGAAAAGGTGATAACTCTTCTGAATGGTCTACTAAGTTGTACATTCCTTCAGCACCAATATAGAGTTTACAATTCTTATATTTTTGCGCCATTAATGCTGATAAGGTAGAACCAGCAGAAGCTCCTCCAAACCCTATCCTAGTAAGATCTGCATTAAATCTTCCTGCATTATCAAAAAACCATTCTACAGAATTTTCTAAATCAGAAATTGCATCTGCATATGTAGCTTTATTGCCTTTGCATCTGTAAGCTAAACCAACATATATAATTCCTAATTGATCTGTAATAACATTTGCGTCTGGGTGTAATCTGGCTGGTGGTACTGTTTTTTCAGTACCACCATTCCAACCTCCACCATGTATAAAAAAATAAACTGGACTTTTACCAACACTTTTTTTTGGAAATTTTATTTTAATGGGAATATCATAACCCCCTGCTTTTGTAGCAATAGTATCTAATATTTGAAATGCAGANACATTTGATAAAAAAAGTATAGATATAACAAGTAATAGAAATCGTTTTTTATTCATCTTTTAGTCTACAAATTCTCCATATGGTCTATTTGGAAAAGACGCTAAACTTTTAATTAATAACTTCTTTAATTCTTTGCCTTTTTTGTTTTGGATAGTAAAAATATTTTTTTGCTCTCTTGGGTCTTTAACCAAATCGAATAATTGATTGCTATCAAAATACAAAGGATTATATTTAGAAGCACCATTT
>P_2C_Liq_1_UnCtyDRAFT_1000767_pt1 | contig 13265 bp, 10 predicted proteins | sample Pon2CUnioCityCA_2_FD_10234 | JGI IMG/M metagenome (IMG submission 10234)
GCCCAGACCGAGAAGCACCAAACCCGCATGATGCGGGAGGTCGCCAAGCTTACGGCCGGCTCCAACGGAACCCTCGACCCCGCGGACTACGAGCGCACCGTGGAGGTTCTCCTCGGCGGTGGGTCCGATCCGGTCATCACCGAAAATCCGGGCCCCGACGCCTGGACCCACGAAATCACCGACCAGGCCCTGAACTAAGGCCGCGGCCTGTCCGATCCCGTGTTTTCGGGGCGTGTCCGCAATGCGGGCACGCCCCTTTTTGGAGCCCCTCGCCCCGCGTACCCGAGCGACTCCCCTCTGCTAAACCACCCCCCGTAGCTAAGCGACCCGACCCCGTAGCTAAGCTCGTGAGAGCTTGGGCGAAGGCCGGGAACCTCCCCTGCAAGCCCCCGGCCTCCCCCGTGGTTGGCCGCCCAAGGACTCACCTCCTCGGCTACATTCCCCTTCGGTCTCTCGGGACTCCCGCACCTCGGCACTCCCCCTCGTCAGCCATCCCGCAGCTAAACTCGTGAGAGCTTGGACGAAGGCCGGGAACCTACCGTGCAAGCCCCCGGCCACCCCACCGGTTGTCCGCCCGAGGACCCACCGCCGTAGCTACGGTCCTGTCCGGCGCACTGCGTTCGTTCAATGCCCCGGCACGAAGTGGGTGGGCTCGCGACGAAGGAATTGACCGTGGCCGAGGGTGCCGGTGAACCGGCCGTCCACGGCGACTTTCTCGCCGCGGACCCAGGTCATGGCCGGGCGGCCCTGGATCTCCCAGCCCTCATAGGGGTTGTAGTCGACGGCCATGTACTGCCTCTCCGCGGAGATGGTACCGCGGTAATCGTCGTCCCAGAGAACCAGATCGGCGTCCTTACCGACGGCCACCGCACCCTTCCCCTCGAGCCCGAAGATCTCGGCGGAGGCGGTCGAGGCGACCTCGACGAAACGGTGCAGGTCGAGCCGGCCTTCCTTGACTCCCTTCGTGTAGAGCACGGTGACCCGGTCCTCCAGGGAGGGAATCCCATTGGGAATCTTCGTGAAGTCCTCCCGGCCCATGTCCTTCTGCCCGTGGAAATCGAAGGGGGCGTGGTCGGTGGCGAGGGTGTCGACGAGGCCCTGCTGGAGGGCATTCCAGAGGTAGTCCTGGTTCGCCTTGTCGCGGAGGGGTGGCGACATCACGTACTTGGCACCCTCGAAGTCGGGGCGCTCCGCATCCGTCTTGTCGTGGGTGAGGTACTGGATGAGCGTCTCGATCCAGATGCGGACCCCCCGCTCGCGGGCACGCAGGCCCGCCTCGACCGACTCCCGGCAGCTCGTGTGCACCGTGTAGATATGGGTGCCGAGGATCCCCGCGTAGGTGGCCAGCCGATGGACCCCCTCCACCTCGACCTCGGGCGGACGGCTGACTTCGTGGTAGCCTGGCTCGGTGTGGCCGGCGGCGATGAGGGCCTGCTGGCGCAGGGCGACGAGGTCGGCATTCTCGCAGTGCGCGGTGACGATCAAGCCGTGCCGGCCGGCGTGCTTCATCACCGCGTAGAGGTCGGCCTCGGGCAGGGCAAAGACCCCCTTGTAGGCGAGAAAGAGCTTGAGGCTGGCAATCCCGGCCCGCTGGACCTCGGCGAGGTCGCTCTTCCACGCCCTCATCCCACGGGGCACCCCCATGTGGAAAGTGTAGTCACAGGCGCTCTTGCCCTCGGCAAGACCCTTCCAGTGCTCGAAGGAGGCGAGGATGCCGTCGGTGGGACCGGGCACGCACATCTCGATCAGGGAGGTGGTTCCCCCGACGACCGCCGCCTTGCTGGCGGACTCGTAGGTATCCTTGGCGTAGGTTCCCATGAAGGGGAGGTGGATGTGCACGTGGGGATCGACGAAGCCCGGAAACACATAGCGGCCGGCGGCGTCCACCACTTCGGTGCCCTCGGGAGCGGTCAGTCCGGTCCCGATCCGCGTGATCGTGCCGGACTCGACGAGGATGTCCGCGCGCTGGCGGCTGTCGGCGTTGATGATTTCGGCGTTGGTGAGGAGCAGGTTGGCCATGGTCGGGAACAATTCTCGGTTGAAGATTGGGTAAGCGGAGAGGCGGCAGCGGGTTGGGGGCGGGGTCGGCGGAGCGGCTCCGGGCCCGCCCTCAGCGAGCCCAGATGTCGCCCTCGCCCGGCTGGAACCAGCGGGAGGTGGTCACCTTGCCGCGGGTGTAGAAGAGCACGGACTCGCGGCCCTGCACGTGCAGGTCTCCCATGAAGGACTCATCCCATCCGGAAAAGGGGAAGAAGGACATGGGAGCGGGCACGCCGACATTGATGCCGACCATGCCGGCCTTGATCCGGTGCTTGAACTCGCGGGCCGCCCGGCCGGACTGCGTGAAGAGGCAGGCCCCGTTGCCGTAGGAGGCACGGTTGGCCATGGCGATGGCGCTCTCGAGATCGTCGAAGCGCATCACGTTGAGGACGGGCCCGAAGATCTCGGTCTTGGCGATCTCCATGGGCTCCTCGACCCGGTCGATCACCGTCGGCCCGAGGTAGAACCCGTTCGGCTCCTCCTCGCAGCGGAAGGCGCGACCGTCGAGGGCGAGCTCGCAGCCCTCGTCGACGCTTTCCCCGATCCAGCCAGCCACGTTCTCGCGGTGCTCGGCGCTGATCACCGCCCCCATCTGGCCGCCGGGCTCGCGGTCAGTCGGCCCGACCCGGAAGGAGGCGAGTTTCTCGCGCAGGCGTTCTACCACCTCGTCGCCGGCGGTGCCGATGGTCACGGCGGTGGCCGCGGCCATGCAGCGCTGCCCGGCACAGCCAAAGGCCCCGTCGCTGAGGCCGTCGACCGCCTTGGGCATGTCCGCGTCCGGCAGGACAAACACATAGTTCTTGGCACCCCCGGCCGCCTGCACCCGCTTGCCGTGCTTCGTCCCGATTTCCTGGACGATCTTGGCCACGCGGGTGGAACCGACGAAGGAAACCGCCCGGACGAGCTCGTGGGTCAGGAGGGCCTGCACGGCGGCAGTGCCCCCGTTGACGAGGTTGATCACCCCGTGGGGCAGGCCGGCCTCGTGGAGGAGCTCCATGAGCCGGATGGAGGTGAGCGGCACCTTCTGGCTCGGCTTGAGAACGAAGGTGTTCCCGCAGGCGAGGGACATCGGGAACATCCACATGGGCACCATGGCCGGGAAGTTGTACGGGCAGATCCCGGCACACACGCCCACCGGCTGGCGGACCATCTCGCAGTCGATCCCGCGGGCCACGTTCTCGAGATTCTCGCCCTTGAGGAGCTCGGGCGCGCAACAGGCATACTCCACGTTCTCGATGCCACGGCGGAGGTCCCCCCGGGACTCGGCGAGGGTCTTGCCATGCTCGCGGGTGATCAGCCGGGTGATCTCGTCGAAGTTCGCCTCGAGGAGAGCGGCGAAGCGCATGAGCACGCGCACGCGCTCGATGACCGGGGTCTCCGCCCAGGCGGGAAGCGCGGCGTGCGCCGCCTGTACGGCGGCATCGACTTCGGCGGGACCGCTGTCCGGGGTGGCGGCAATGGTTTCCCCGGTGGAGGGATTGTAGACGGGAGTGGTCTCCACGCCCTCGGGCATGATCCAGTCGGAGCCGACGAGGTTGGGAGCGGGAGCGAGGGAGGCGGTCGTGATCATGATGGTTTTCCGGGACGTACGGGAGATGTGGGGAGTACGGGAAGTCGGGCTTCGGTTGGTGAGGGGGTCGGTCCGCGAGGGGAGGAAGGTGTTGCGGGTCGGCGAACGGTCTCAGGGATGCGCGGGGATCGGATCGATCTTCCCCTGCTCGAGGAGCTCGCCGTACTGCTTCCAGGTGAGCTCCTCCTTCCCGGTCTCGACATCCACCATCGTGATGCAGTCGTCCACCGGGCAGACGAGGGAGCAGAGGTTGCAGCCCACGCACTCCTCCTCAACGATTTCCGGGATGGGCTTCCCCTCGATGCGGCCGGGGCCGTTGCCGCGGTCCCCGGGCGCGACGAGATCAATCGCCTGGTGGGCGCCATCCTCGCAGGCGATGTAGCAGAGGTTGCAGCCGATGCACTTGTCGTAGTCGATCGCCGCAATCCGCTTGTAGTGGAGGTCGAGGTTTTCCCAGGAGTTGACGGTGGGGGCCGCCTTGCCGACGAGTTCGCCGACGGTGGCCATGCCCTTGGAGTCGAGGTAGTCGCTGAGACCCTCCTTCATCTCCTCCACGATGCGGAAGCCGTAGTGCATGATCGCCGTGCAGACCTGCAGGGAGGAGGCCCCGAGAGCGAGGAACTCGGCGGCGTCGCGCCAGGTGCCGATCCCACCGATCCCGGAGATGGGCAGGCGCACGTCCTCGTCGGCCGCGCAGGATTGCACCATGTTCAGGGCGATCGGCTTGACCGCCGGGCCACAGTATCCCCCGTGGGCCGACTGGCCGCCGACGTAGGGCTCGGGGACGAGGCGGTCGAGATCGACCTGGGTGATGCTGTTGATCGTGTTGATCAGGGAGATCGCGTCGGCCCCGCCGCGCCGGGCGGCCCGGGCCGCGGCGGTGACATCGGTGATGTTCGGGGTGAGTTTCACGATCACCGGGATCTCGGCGGCCTCCATCACCCAGCTGACGAGGGTCTCGGCAACGTCGGGATTCTGCCCGACGGCCGACCCCATGCCGCGCTCGCACATCCCGTGCGGGCAGCCGAAGTTCAGCTCGATCCCCTTGGCCCCGGCGTCCGCCGATCGCTTCACGAGATCGTGCCAGTTCTCCCGGGTGTCCGTCATGAGGGAGGCGATCACCGCGTGCTCCGGCCAACGGTCGGCGCACTCCTTGATCTCCCGGAGGTTCGTCTCCGGGGACCGGTCACTGATCAGCTCGATGTTGTTGAAGCCGACCATGCGCTGCCCGTTCACGTTGTGGGCGGAGTACCGCGAAGAGACGTTCACGATCGGGTCGCCGATCGTCTTCCAGACCACGCCGCCCCAGCCGGCTTCGAAGGCCCGGTGGCACTGGTAGGCGGTGTTCGAGGGCGGACCGGAGGCTACCCAGAAAGGGTTGGGGCTCTCGATGCCGGCGAAATGGGTGCTGAGATCTGCCATGATGGATTCCTCCTTGGTTGGTGGGAGATGAATGGTGGAGAGCCTAGAGACCGGCCTTCGCGCGGGCCCGCTCGGGCACCCGCACGGGCTCCCAGTACCCGGAGCCGGAAGGCTCGCCCGCTACCCCGTGCCGGGAAGCCTGTACGGGGCCGCTGACCTGCTCGCCGGTGAAGGCACTGTGCATGCCGCGGGCCGCCTTGCGCCCGTCGGCGACGGCGTTGACGACTTCCTTGCCGCCGTTCACGGCGTCCCCGCCGCAGTAGACACCGGCGAGGGTGGTCTGGCCGCTGGCGGGATCGATGATCACCCGGCCGGCCCGATCGAGCTCGAGGCCGGGAAGGACGGACGCCAGCCACTCCTGCTGCTTTTCCTGGCCAAGGGCCTCGATGACCATGTCGCAGGGGAGTTCGAAGTCGGAGTCCGGCACGGTCTCGACCCCACCGCCCTCGGCGGGGCGGGTCCGCCGGCAGCGGAGGGCACGGATGCCGCCCTTCCCGTCGCCGAGGATTTCCACGGGAGTGGCCTCGAAGGCGAAGTCGCAGCCGTCGCCCATGGCGAGCTCGTACTCGAAGTAGTAGGCGGACATCTCCCGGGGGGTGCGGCGGTAGACGATGGTGGCGCTCTCCGCGCCAAGCCGCTTCGCTTGGGTAACGGCGTCGATCGCGGTGTTGCCGCACCCGAGCACCACCACCTGGCGGCCGACCGGGGTCTCGTGGAGGGGGCCGGCATGAAAACTCTGGATAAAGGAGAGCGCGTCCACCACGCCCTCGAGCTCCTCACCGGGAATCCCGAGGGCACGCGTCTGGCCCAGGCCGACCCCGAGAAAGACGGCGTCGAACTCCTCGCGGAGCTGGGCAAGGGTCGGATCATTCCCGACCTCCACGCCGCAGCGGAACTCCACGCCGAGGGAGCGAATGAGGTCGACTTCCTGCAGGCTGATCGCCGGCGGCATCTTGTAGTAGGCGATGCCGTAGGTGTTCAGGCCGCCGGGCTGCTCACTCTTCTCAAAGACCACCGCCTCGTGCCCGAGGAGGGCCAGCTCGGCGGCGCAGCCGAGGGAAGCGGGGCCGGATCCGACGAGGGCGACGCGCTTGCCGGACTTTTCGGTGGGCGCGGAGAAGGGCCGGATTCCGCGGTCGTAGAGGAAGTCGGTGGCGTGCCGCTGGAGACGGCCGATCTCAATGGGCTTCTCGTCCCGCGCGTTGAGCACGCAGGCTCCCTCGCAGAGCACGTCGGTCGGGCAGACGCGGGCACAGCTGGCCCCGAGAATGTTCGCCTCGAGAATGGTGCGCCCGGCCGCTTCGTCCTTGGCATGCTCGATCTTCTTGATGAATCCGGGGATGTCGATGCCGGTGGGACAGGCGGTGATACAGGGGGCGTCGAAGCAGTTGAGACAACGGCTGGCCTCCACCCGGGCCTGCTGCTGGGTGTAGGGAGGCTCCATCTCGGCCATGTTGGCGGCGGCGGTGAGGGGGTCGAGCTGTGGTTCGAGACTCATAAGCGGAACAGGGAGGGGGAAGAATGCTTTGCGGGCGGGAACTTTCGTGGGACGGGCGACGGCCGGGTGCAGTGGCCCCGGCTCAGCCGGCCACCGAGTCCGCCTCGGCGAAGGCGAGGTCGAGCACTTCGAGGAGGAAGTCGATATCGCCCTCGTGGACGCACATGGGCGGGGTGATGCGCAGGATGTTGCCGTCGAGCCCGCCCTTACCGATGAGGACGCCGAGCTCCCGGCACTTCTCGAAGACGGCGGTGCAACGGGCCTTGGAAGGAGCCTTGCTCCCGGAGTCGGCCACCATCTCCACCCCCACCATGAGACCCTTGCCCCGTACCTCGCCGACCGATTCGTAGCGGTCGACCATCGGGCGAAGCCCACCGAGGAGCCGCTCGCCGAGGACCGCGCAGCGTTCCTGGAGATTCTCCTTCTCGATCACCTCGAGGACGGCCTTCCCGATCGCGCAGGAGACGGGGTTGCCGCCAAAGGTGTTGAAGTGGATCCGCTGCTGGACGACCGAGGCGATCTCGGGGGTGGTCACCACCGCGGCGAGGGGGGCCCCGTTGCCGATGCTCTTGGCCATAGTGACGATGTCCGGTACCACGCCCTGGGTCTCGAAGCCCCAGAAGGCCTCGCCGGTGCGCCCGAAGCCGGCCTGCACCTCATCGGCGATGGTCACCCCGCCGTGCTCCCGCACGATCCGGTAGGACTCGCGGAGGTAGCCATCCGGGAAGACGACCACGCCACCGACGCCCTGGATCGATTCGGCAAAGAACGCCGCCACCTGGCCGGAAGTACCGTAGCGGATGGTTTCGCGAATGTCCTCGGCGTACTTCGGCCCGGCCTCGGGGTCGTCGTGACCGTAGCGCCCGCGGTAGGGATCGGGATGGAGGGCGTGGTGGACGCCGAAGGAATGCGGGAAGTTGAACTTCCAGGAGCTGTGTGCGGTCAGGCCCATGGTGCCGCCGGAGCCCCCGTGGTAGGCGTTGCGCAGGGCAACAATGTCGAAGTTGCCGGTGTAGACCCGGGCCATCATCATGGCGAGGTCGTTCGCCTCCGACCCGGAGTTCACGAAGTAGCAGACCTTGAGGTCCCCGGGCATCTTCGAGGCGAGATGCTCGGCATACTCGGCAATGACGGGGTTCAGGTAGATGGTGTGGTGTGCGAGACCCGCTGCATCTGGCGGTGGGCCGCCTCCACCACATGCGGGTGGGCATGGCCGACACCAACGGTGACGATCCCCCCGAAGGCATCGAGGTAGCGGCGCCCGTTGTCCTCGTAGAGGTACTGCATGTGCCCGTCGACGATCTGGATGGGCTGGCCGTAGTAGAGGAAGAGACCGGGATTCAGGTACTGCTGGCGGAGGGCGAGGGTCTCCTCGCGGGAGGGCCCCTCGTAGGGAGGCGGGGTGTAGTCGCAGGGGGGAAGGGAGGGCTGGGTCTGGACCGTCATGGCGGGGAAGTCGGAGGGATTGTGGTTGGAGGCGAAGGTGGTTCGGAAAGGAGAACCCGGGAAAAGGCGGATCGGGAAGGCCGGATCAGGACCGGCGGGCCAGCCAGTGGAGGGCCTTCTCGACGAGGCGGTCGTAGGCTTGTACGGACTGGGCGAGGTGCTCCTCGCGGGTGTCCTCGATCTTGTTGTGACTGATGCCGTACAGGCTCTGCACGAACATCATGACGGTCGGGATGCCAACGCGGGCGGGCTCGGCCGCATCGTGAAGGGGTCCGGAGGGAAGGCGAAGGGACTCCCCGGCGACTTCCCGGATGGAGTCATCGCACATCCCGATGAGTTCGTCGTCGAAGAGGATGGGGTCGATGTGCCAGAGGCGCTTCCACTCCACGGTACACCCGGCCTCCCCGGCAAAGCGCTCGCTGGCCTCCTTCGCCTCGGCGAGCATCCGGGCGAGGGATTCCGCATCGAGGTGGCGCTGGTCGAGGGTGATCGTGCACTCGGCGACCACGCTGGTCACGATGCCGGGCTGCGTCCGGCAGGACCCGATGGTGCAGACCCCGCCGTGCCGCTCGGTGATCGCGTAAATCTCCGGGCTCATCCGGGCAGCCGCCAGAAAGGCGTCCTTCCGCTTGTTCATGGGGGTACTCCCGGAGTGGGCGGCCTGCCCACGGAAGATGATCTCGTGCCGCTCCACGCCAAAGGTCCCGAGCACTGCCCCGAGGGGGAGGTCGCGGTCGAGGAGCACGGGGCCCTGCTCGATGTGCAGCTCAATGTAGCCGCCGGCCTCCGCGAGCTCCCGGCCGGACTCCCGGATCCTCTCGAAGTCAATGCCGTGCTCGGCGAGGGCATCGGGCAGGCGGACGCCGTCCCGGTCGACGAGGCGACGAGCCTCCTCCATATCGATGGTCCCGGAGCAGGCCGAGGACCCGAAGAGGCTCTTCCCGAAGCGGGCACCCTCCTCGTCCGCCCAGTCCACGAGCCGGACGGTCACCGGGGGCTCGGTCCCGTAGGTCGCCACGATCCGGCGCAGGGTCTCGAGGGCGGCGAGGGTGTTCAGGCACCCGTCCAGCCAACCGCCGTTTGGCACGGAGTCGATGTGGCCGCCGAGGAGAAGGGCGCGCTCCGACGCGCCGGCGAGGGTCGCCCAGAGGTTGCCGGCCTCGTCCGTGTGGACCTCGACGGGCAATTCCTCGAGTTTCGCCTGCAGCCAGGCGCGGGCCTGCGCCCAGACGGGAGTGAAGGCAACGCGGTGCGCTCCGTCCTCGTCGCCGGTGAGGGCGCGCAGTTCCTTGAGTTCGTCAATCGTTCGTTGGGGATCGAGTGGGGTCGCCATGGAAGAAAACGGGCGGGGGAAGCAAGCACCGCGCCAAGAGCGCAGAAAGAATCCTCTGTTGTAGGGGTATTGTGGAAATATTAGCCCGACCTACCCGTCGACGCCAGCCGGAAAATTCGGGTCCTCTATCCGGAAGCAAGTTCCAGCCCGAGGGCCTCGGCAACCGGTCGACAGTAGAGGCGGCCCTCCGCCACGGAGAGCGCCGGACGGAGGGGAGACCCTTCGGAGTGGACCCCCTCCCGACCCTCGGCGGCCAGTCGGCGGAGATAAGGGAGGGTGACGTTGGTGAGGCCCTGGGTCGCCGTCCGGGAGTAGGCGCCGGGCATGTTCGCGACGCAGTAGTGGACAATCCCCTCCTCCACAAAGGTCGGTGCCTCGTGGGTGGTCGGCCGGGAGGTCTCGATGCAGCCGCCCTGGTCGATGGCGATGTCCACGACCACGGAACCTTCCCGCAGGAGGGAAAGCGCGGAGCGGCTCACGAGGTGCGGTGCCTTCGCGCCGGGCACGAGGACCGCCCCGACGACCAGGTCGGCGGTGGGGAGAAGCTCTTCGAGGGTGGCGGGGGAGGAGAAGGCGGTGCGGAGGTTGGGCGGGAGGGTCAGGTCGAGAAAGCGCATCCTCTCGGGATCGATCTCGAGGAGGACGACCTCGGCCCCGAGCCCGCCAGCCATGCGGGCGGCACTGACTCCGGCCGTTCCTCCCCCGAGCACGAGCACGCGGGCGGGCAGGACGCCGCTGATCCCGCCGAGGAGGACGCCGCGCCCTCCCTGCGGGCGGGCGAGGTGGTGGGCCCCGACGAGGGCCGACATCCGGCCGGCGATCTCGCTCATCGGCTCGAGGAGGGGCAGCTTGCCGTCCCTTTCCACCATCTCATACGCCATCGCGGTGCACCCGGAGGCGAGCAGGCCTTCGGTGAGGCTGCGGCTGGCGGCGAGATGAAGGAAGGTGAAGAGGAGATGGTGGGGCCGGAGGCGGGCGACTTCTTCGGGGAGGGGCTCCTTCACCTTGACGAGCAGCTCGGCCCCGGCGAAGACCGCGTCGGCAGTGTCCACGAGCCTGGCCCCGGCCGCCCGGTAGTCAGCGTCGGCGAAACCGGCTCCCTCCCCCGCGCCGCTCTCCACGAGGACTTCATGTCCGTCCTCCACGAGTTGCCGGGCCCCGGCGGGCACGAGCGCCACGCGGTCCTCCTGGGCCTTGATTTCTCGGGGGATGCCGATGCGCATGGGGTCAGGAGGTTTGGGAGAGGAAGCGGCCGCGGAAAGGGAAGGTCCCACAACGGAGAGGGTGCAGGCGACTCATACCTCGGTGAGCGGTCCGTAGGTTTCCGGCCGGCGGTCGCGGAAGAACTGCCAGGTGTTGCGGACCTCGCGGACGAGATCCATGTCCATGTCGTGCACGAGCAACTCGTCCTGGTCCCGGCTGGCCTCCGCCTCGATCTGGCCGCGCGGGTTCACGAAGTAGCTCTGCCCGTAGAACTCCCCGATGTTCCAGGGGGCTTCCCAACCGACGCGGTTGATGGCCCCGATGTAGCAGCCGTTGGCCACGGCGGAGGCTGGCTGCTCGAGCTTCCAGAGGTACTCGGACAGGCCCGCCACAGTCGCGGAGGGGTTGACGATGTACTCGGCCCCGTTCAGGGCGAGCGCCCGCCAGCCCTCGGGAAAATGACGGTCGTAGCAGATGTAGACGCCGATCTTCCCGTAGCGGGTGGAAAACACGGGCCAGTCGGTGGATCCGGGCTTGAAGAAGAACTTTTCCCAGAATCCGGCCACCTGCGGGATGTGGGTCTTGCGGTACTTGCCGAGATAAGTGCCGTCGGCGTCGAGGACCGCGGCGGTGTTGTAGTAGACCCCGGTCATCGCTTCCTCGTAGATCGGCACGACGATCACCATCTGGTGCTTGCGGGCTTCCTCCTGGAGCCGCCGGGTGGTCGGCCCGTCCGGGATGGGCTCAGCCGCGGCGTACCACTTGCGATCCTGGCTGGGACAAAAATAGGGCTGGGTGAAAACCTCCTGGAAGCAGAGCACCTGCACGCCTTTCTTCGCCGCCTCCGCAATGTAGGGTAGGTGCGCCTCGAGCATGGCCTGCCGGATGGTTTCCGGCTCTTCCTCCGTGCTCGCCTTGAGGGCCATCTGGATGAGGCCGCCGCGTAGAAGGCTCATGGTACTGTCCTCCGTTTCTTGGGTGGGTTGGGGAGATACTGCAGTGAGAGAGGCCGCCGAAGCATCCAAAGGTCGGCACGGATGGCAAATCCGAATTGCAGGGAGACGCACCGGATCGACCAACCCCGCAGCAACGGGTCGACCTGCCCGGCGGGCTTTGCGTTTGGCCGGGAAGCGTGGTATCCGATTCGGATGAAGGTCGGAAGGTCACCCTCCCCACGAACCACGAAGGCTTGTCGGCCCACGGAGACCAGCCCGCGAGCGGCCAAGGGGCCCGCCTCCTGCACCACCGCTGGATCCTTCCCGGGAGAGGTCGCGTGAGCTCGCCGGCCAACCGCACTTACGACCTCACCTCCGGCTCCCTCTCCGCCCATTTCCGGAGGCTGGCGGTGCCCGCGGCGATCGGGATGGTCTTCAACACACTCTACAACGTGGTGGATACCTTCTACGCGGGCCGGATCTCCACGGAGGCCCAGGCAGCCATGGCCATCGCCTTCCAGGCTTTCTTCCTGCTCAACGCGGTGGGATTCGGGCTGGCTGCAGCCATGGGTGCCTCGTCGGCAACGCGGCAGGCCAGCGGGACGGGGAAGGGGCGCGACGCTTCGCCGCCCAGGGGCTCGGCTACGCCGCCCTTGCCTGCGTGGTTCTCTGGGGAGTCGGCTCGGTGGTCGGCCCGGCCCTCATCCGCCTGATCTCCGCACCGGGAGGCTACCGGGAGGCCGCTTTCCTCTACTTCGGCGTGCAGATGCTGGCCCTGCCGGGATTCGTGGTGGGATTCGCCGCCAATGGAATCCTCCGTGCCCAGGGCGATACGGTTTCCCAGCAGCGCGCGCTCATCGTCGCCTTCTTCGCCAACATCGGTCTGAACCCGCTCTTCATCTACGGGGTGCCCGGCCTGGTCCCGGCGCTGGGCCTGAACGGGATCGCGGTGGCCACGGCCGTCAGCCAGACGGGGGTGATGGCCTACCTGCTCTTCCGGGTCAACCGCACGGAGGTCGGTCGCGCCCTCCGGTTGCCGGAGCTGCGCCCGCGGATCAACCCCTACCGCCAGATCACCGCACAGGCCCTCCCCACGGCTTTCACCATGCTGGTCCTCTTCGTGACGGGGTTCGTGGTGCAGTACTACCTCAAGAACTTCGGGGACGCCGCCGTCGCCGCCTACGGGGTCGCCCTGCGGGTCGAGCAGCTCTTCCTGTTGCCGGTCTTTGGCCTGACCACGGCCTTGCTCCCGATCACCGCCCAGAATTTCGGCGCCGGGGAGCCGGACCGGGTGCGCTCCGCCCTGTTTACCTGCTGGAAGTACGGCTGGATCTTCATGGCGGTGGCCTGCCCGATCCTCTGGGTGGCCGGACGACCCATCCTTTCCCTCTTCACCAACGACCCGGAGGTTCTCCGGATCGGCGCCTCCTACCTGCGGGTGGACGGGGTCATCCTGCCGGCCTACATGATGCTCTTCGCGATCAATGCCTTCCTCCAGGGTCTGAAAAAGCCGGTCTGGTCCCTCTGGATCGGGCTCTACCGCCAGGCCTTCGCGGTCGCCTTCTTCGCCTGGGTGTTCGTGCAGGGATTCGGGCTGGGAATCTGGGGGGTGTGGTTCGGGATCGCCACCGCAGTGGTCACCGGTCTCCTCCTCGCCCTCTTCGTCACCCACCGCGTCGCCACCCGGCTGCTCGGCGGATTCTGGCGTCCTCCCGCTCCCCCCCGGATGGCCGAGGCCGGTGGGCAAGGGTGAGGGGCTTGCCCGCCGGCGGGTCACCCTCCCCCACCCGCCGACGGCCCGCGAATGCTCTCCGGCAG
>P_2C_Liq_1_UnCtyDRAFT_1000770_pt1 | contig 13206 bp, 12 predicted proteins | sample Pon2CUnioCityCA_2_FD_10234 | JGI IMG/M metagenome (IMG submission 10234)
AAAAAGGAAATGCGAATTTAAAAAACGAAAAAAATACTCAAATAGATGTGTCTGTAGAATATAAAACAGAACATTTTGAATTGTTTGCCAATGGTTTTTACAATCATTTAAAAGATTATATTTTTATAACACCAACTAATGAAATTGAAGATGGTGAACAAGTTTTTACCTACATTCAAGAAAATGCCAAATTATATGGTGGCGAATTTGGTTTTCATTTACATCCACATCCACAAGATTGGTTGCATTTAGAAAGTGTTTTTGAAACTGTTATTGGTAAACAAGACAATGGGAATTTTTTACCCTTAATACCTGCAAATACTTGGAGAAACACTTTTAGAACAGAGTTTTCTATTGGAAAATGGTTGCAACAAGGCTATAGTTCTGTAACATTACAAAGCACTTTTGCACAAAATAATAGTAGTGCATTTGAAACAACTACAGAGGGTTATAACCTAATAAATTTAGGTTTTGGTGGAGATATTAACTTTAAAAACGTAAAGGTTTCTACCTCTATTTCTGTAAATAATTTATTAAATAAAACATACATTCATCACTTATCAAGATTAAAAAACGATGGTATATTTAACCAAGGTAGAAATATTGTTTTAGGTATAAATTTTACAATTTAAAATATTTTAAAAAGAATGAAAAAAGTGTTGCTTTTGTGTAACACTTTTTTCTTAATTTTGATAATTATTACGTTTGCTGTTTTAGATCTTTTATTAAGTGATAAAAATGCTCGAATAAAAAAGCATTTTTATGTCTAAATTACCCAAGAAATATCAATTTATAGATTTGTCAGATTATGGCAGACCCATTGCAAGGGTTATTGCAAATTCATTAAAAACAACTTCTTTTACACCTGTACACGTCACTATTGCATTTGTAATCTCTGGTTTAAATGGTGTTTTTTGTATTACACAAGGGCATTATTGGACAGCTGCTTTCTTTTTAATTTTTAAATCTATTTTAGATGCTGCAGATGGTGAGTTGGCAAGAATAAAAAAAACACCTTCTTATACTGGTAGATTTCTAGATTCTGTTTCAGATATTATTTTAAATTTTATTATTTTTATTACTATTTGGCAATTAACAACAATAAATTTTTACTGGATGTTACTGGCTTTTTTCGGAATTCAATTACAAGGTACTTTATACAACTACTACTACGTAATTCTTAGAAATCGATTTTCTGGAGACACTACAAGTAGAATTTTTGAAGATACTACACCCATTGCTTTACCAGGAGAAAAGCAAAAAAACGTAAACATCCTTTTTTTTCTATACACCTTATTTTATGGTATTTTTGATAAAATAATTTATGCTTTAGATAAAAATGCATCCAAAGGAAAACCATTTCCTAATTGGTTAATGACCTTAATTTCTACTTTTGGCTTAGGCTTTCAACTTTTGATTATTAGCCTTCTTTTAGTTTTCAATTTAAAAGAATTTATCATTCCGTTTTTTATTGGATATTCCGTTTTTATTTTTGTTTTTATCTTTATTAGAAAAGTGTTTTATTAACGTACATGTTTTGTACTCTTTAAAGTACTTAAAACAATAAATGAAGCAAGAAAAAATAAAGCTAAAGAAAGTACACTCCACTGCATAGAATCTGTTAAATAAATTAAGAAACCAAATACAAAAGTTCCTAAAACAATGGCAATTTTCTCGGTTACATCATAAAAACTAAAATACGTTGCATGGTCTTTTGTTTCTGGTAATANTTTAGAATANGTAGANCGNGTTAAAGATTGTATAGCACCTAAAACCATACCCAACAAACCACCTAAAGCATAAAAATACAAATCAACATTAGGNAGTTCTTTTTCTAACATAAACGCACTAAAACATACTAAAACCCAAATAAATAAAGTAATTTTTATGGCTTTAAAATTTCCATACTTTTTTGATACATTAGAAAATACATAAGCCCCTAAAATAGCTACAAATTGTATTAACAACACTGTAACTATTAAATTAATNGTACCTAAACCTAACTCTGAAGACCCAAAAATAGTGGCTAATAAAATAATGGTTTGTACNCCTACACTTAGTAAAAAAAATGCAATTAAAAAGTTTCTNAATGTTGGATAATTTTTAAGTTCTATCGAAACTTTTTTTAATTCTTTAAAACCTTTCCAAATAAAATCTTTTTCGGGCTTTCGGTTAAACACATTATTGGGTAATTTTTTAAATGTTATTTGCGCAAAACCAATCCACCATAAACCAACCATTACAAAAGAAATTCTCATGGCTTTTAATGAAGCTGCATTTTTTACGGTTTCTAAAGCTGCTGCTATTTCTTCATCTGAACCATTGGCTGTAATATTTTCTGGTATACTTAAATCAAAACCAAAAAAAGAAGGTTGTAAAATCATACCTAAACTAATTAATAAAAGTATAATAGAACCAATATAACCATATATAAAACCTTTTGCACTTGCAGCATCTTGTTGCTCTGGGCTTGCTACTTCTGGTAAATAAGAGTTATAAAAAACAATACTAGACCAAAAACCAATACTTGCTAAAATTGTACAAAGTATTCCTATCCAAGTTGTACTAACATCTTCAAAAAAATACATACTAATTACAGAAAAGCCACCCAACCAACAAAAAAACTTCATAAATTTTAATTTATTACCTGTATAATCTGCAATGGCAGATAATATGGGAGAAATAAAAGCTACTATTAAAAATGAAAATGATAAAGAATAACTGTATAAAGTGTCAGGATAATCCCAATCCATCCAAAGAAAACGAACGGTTTTTCCTTTTGTAATAGCATCATAAAATAATGGAAAAACTGCAGTACTAATTACTAAAGAATATACTGAATTTGCCCAATCGTAAAATGCCCAAGCATTTATTAGTTTATTACTCCCTTTTTGTAACATAAAATTATTTTAAATAAAAATACCGTTCATTTTATTTTGAACGGCACACAAGATAGTAAAAGTTTTACTACTTTTTATTTTAAGGTTGTAACGCCATTATATTTTGCAGCATACTTTTTTGCTGTTGGTAAATAAGTTCTTAAATCATTAATTCTAGATTCGTTTGATGGGTGCGTTCTTAAAATTGCAGGTTGAGAATTTTTATTTGAACTTTGACTCATTCTAACCCAAACCTCTGCTGCTTCGGTGCCATCATAACCTGCCATAATCATAAAGACCAAACCTAATCTGTCTGCCTCTTGCTCATGTACTCTACTAAATTTTAAGACTCCTAAACCAGAACCAACCCCAAAAGCAGCATTCCATATTTTTTGCGTTTTACTATCTTTTTGAGAGGTACCTAGAGCAACGGCCAAACCACCAATTTGCTGTAATTGCCCATGAGACATTCTTTCTTGTCCGTGTTTTGCAAAAGCATGCGCAATTTCATGCCCCATTACTGCTGCAACTCCATCTTCATTTGCACAAATTGGCATAATACCTATATAAAAAACCACTTTTCCTCCTGGCATACACCAAGCATTTAAGGTTTTGTCCTCTACTAAGTTAAATTCCCATTTGTATGCATTTGCTTCAGATGTCATGTTGTTTGCTCTCATAAATCTATCTACAGCTGCAGAAATATTTTTACCAACATTTTTAATTTGGTTGGTCATTTCTTTATTAGTAGACAATTTATTTTCTTTTAAAAATCCTTTATATTGTGCAAAACTAACAGGTAAAACTTTTGAATCACTTACAAAATTTACTCTACTTCTACCTGTAATTGGCACTTTACTGCATTCTGTAAATAAGACGATTGAAAGTAAAAAAATAGCGTATTTTTTCATTTGTAATAACTTTATATTTCTTATTTATTTGATTAGCAATTTATAAATTTTATCTATAATATGAGTACTCATTACATTTTAAAATAACTTAATAGCATATTTTTTAAAATTTATTAGGTTTTCTTTAAGAATTTCGGTTTGTATATTTGTATATGAAATTGATATAAATTTTGACTAAAATTAAAGTACGAAACATAAATAATAAAATAATATGAATAAAATAATTCCATTTTTGTCAATCATTTTTTTAATGAGTTGCAATAGTAAAGCGCAAAATAAAAATGAAGAAAATAAAATATATACTATTGTTAAATCTGAAGAACAGTGGAAAAAAATATTGACAGACAAAGAATATTATGTATTAAGAGAAGCTGGTACAGAAAAAGCATTTACAAGTCCATTAAATAACAATAAAAAAGAAGGCACTTATCTGTGTGCTGCGTGTAAAACACCTTTATACCAATCTAAACACAAATATGATTCAGGCTCTGGTTGGCCTTCTTTTGATAGAGCTATAAAAGGAAATGTAGAATTGGATGTAGATTATAAAATTGGTTATGCTAGGACAGAATTAAAATGCAATACTTGTGGCAGTCATTTAGGCCATTCATTTGATGATGGCCCACAAGAAACTACTGGAAAACGCCATTGTATTAATGGTATTGCTTTAAATTTTATATCAAAAAATTAAAAAAAATTGTATTAAAAATAATAAATTCTAAGTTCAAGTAATAAGTGCAACAGATAAATTTAAAACACTTGAAGTAATTACTCCAAGTATTTGGGTCAAACACTTAAATTTGTCTTGGATGAAAAAATATAAGCAATTAATCTTAGCACAAAGGAATCAAATAGAAGTATTATTACAAGTAGGAATAACTCAAACATCAATAGCTATGCAATTAAGTGTTCATAAAAGCACTATTAGTAGAGAATTAAAAGAAGTATTGCTTTACGAGACAGAACAGCTAGGAAATATTTAGCTACTAATGCCGAAGGTAAAAGAAGAAATAGATATAAACACAAGTTTAAAAGAACATTATTAACAGCTGAATTAAAATCTTCTATAAGTGCAAAGATGATATCAGACAAATGGAGTCCAGAACTTATCTCCAAGAAATGAAAACAAGAAAATATTCCAACAGTCTCACACGAAACTATTTATAAATGGATATGGAAAGCCAAATACACAAACACTATAAAAAACAAACCCTTTAAGGAGCTTTACAAAGAATTAAAACACAGAAAAAGAAGACAAAAAAGAGGTAATATTAAAGATACAAGAAGAGCTATAAAAGATCGTTTAGACATCTCAGAGCGTCCAGCGATTATTAAAAAAAGAAATCGAATTGGAGATCTAGAAGCAAATTTAATGATAGGTAAAGATCATAAGTCATTAATATTAGTGCTCACAGATAAAGCAACTTTAATTACTATGATAGATAAATTAACAGGAAAAACAGCTAATGAAGTGACTTATGCAATTAAAAAAAGGTTAAGTAGATTTATTTCTAGTTATATTAAATACATCAATTTTATTAATGGAAAAGAATTTGCTGGTCATAAAGAAATTGCAAAAGAATTTAAAGTAAAAACATACTTTACAACACCTTACATATCGCAAGAAAAAGGAACTATAGCAAACAGAATTGGGGTAATTAGAAGATTTTTTTCCAAAGGAAACAGATTTAAATAAAATCTCTAAGCAAGGAATTAAACAAGTAGAATTATCAATTAATAACAGACCTATTAGAAAATTCAATTATCTTTGTCAAATTGAAACTCTAAATAATAAGTTTGTTGCACTTATGAGTTGAACTCAGAAATGTACTATTTTAGTAGATTAATAACTAACACCCCCATTAGTAAATTGATAAAAACAACTCCTATACTATTATTTTTAAGTTGTTTTATATACTCTCAACAATCAACAAGTAAAAAATATTCTGTTTTAAAATCTACATTAACTACAGTAGGTTCATCATCTATTTATAACTTAAATAATAAGTACACTATTTACCAAAGTATTGGTTAATCTGGAATTATTGGTACAGTAAGTCTTTATAAAAACACTGTTCTACAAGGGTTTCTTACAAATAACTTTTTATTTAAGATAGATAATAAAAACGAAGATTTTAAAGAAACATTATCGTTTGTAATTTCTCCAAATCCATTCAAAGATTATATAAAAATAGATTTTTCTGAAAAACCAAAACATGAAATTCTAATTAGAATTTTTGATGTTACAGGTAAAAATTTTCATGTTAAAACCTATCACCCAAAAACAACAATAGTAATTCCATTGCATAGGTATAGTATTGGTACTTACTTAATAGATATTAAAAGCGGCAAAAATTCATCAACTAATAAAATTATAAAAGTAGAATAGCATTGTTAAAATATAAAACTACATATAGCCTTTTAGTTGTATCAACTGTATTTGTATATACAGTTAGAGCTCAGGAAGTATATGTTGGTATAGGTGCAGAAAATGCATATTTTAAAAATTACTTAAATAATTTAGGCGCAAACACCCTAGATTTAAGTTACTCAAAACCATTAGATTTTTTTTTAGAAACAGGATTTACATCTAGTGTTTTTAATGATAGGTTACAATATGATGTTGGTTTTACATACAATAAGTATGAAATTAGTACTGGTTTTTTTGTAAATAATGTAAGTATTCCTCTTAAATATAATTTAACATATATAAGCATTAAAGCTGGGTTACAATATGCAATTGTAGATAGAAATAGATTCAGTTTTAATATTCACAGTCATATTTCTAAAGATTGGTTAATTGAAGGAAAAAGTAGCTTTTTAGATGTAATTAACAATTTATATGAAGACAATACTTTCGATAAAACATTAATCAGTTTTCATGCTGGTGCTAGTTTCAATTATCAAATCTCAGAAAATACTACAATCTATATGTGTTACAATAATTCAAACAGTTTTATAGAAGAATATCAAGATAGTAATCCTGAAGAAAAATACTCTTTAAGTAGAAATGCATTTTCTACAGGTATTATATTCAAATTGAATACTAGAAGATTAAAATGTTATGGAGGATTGTTTTAAATTTTAAGATGAAAAAACTGATAAAAAAAATATCGTTTATTTTATTACTTACGACTAGCTTTATGGGTTTTAGTCAAACTCCTGGTTTTAATTATCAAGCATTGATTCTTGATAATGATGAAGTTCAAATACCAGGCACTGATGTTTCTAATGTTAAACCCCCTTTAAGTTCAAAAAATATCATATTAAGATTTACAATCACTAATGAAACTGAAGTAGAATATATTGAAGAACACAACATAATTACAGATGAAAATGGGATGATATCTGTAATTATAGGTGATGGAGAAGCTTATGAATACAGTTTTAAAAATATTAATTGGGATGGAAAATTAAAATATTTAAACGTTGAGTTAAATGTTTTAAATAATGACGATGGATTTGTGTTTTTAGACACTCAAAAAATACTGTACGTACCTCATCCATCTAGTGTAAGTAAAACAACGTTAATAATTAATGCTAAAGATGGTCAGTTAGAGTTTACAGCTCCTTTTAATATTACCAATCCTAATAAAATAAGTGTATATAGAAATGGAATTCTAATAAATTTTACAACTATAAATAATAAAACAATAAGAATAGAATCAGAAGCTATTTGCTATGAAAAAGATGAAATAAAAATAGTTCAATTTTTTTAATATTAATAATAACCCCCAAAACAATAGAAATGAAAAACAAGTATTTAAAACTAGTAGTAATAATCCTAATTATGCATATAGGATTTTCGGTAAACGCCCAAACAACAGACGACACTGCAACAACATTAAATAAAGATGCAGGAGATGGAGTTTCAGTTAAAGTAATAGATAATAAAGGTACTATTAAGTATTTACAAACCAATAATGGTATTACATCTATAACATCAACTAATGATGGAAACAAAACAACAACAACTTGGCAATTAGGAGGTACCTTAACAGATGATACTTATATTGATGTTGATGGTAATGTATTTGCTTTAAATGGTTTAGCATTAGTAGATCTTTCTACAGAAGCTGCTTCTACAAATGCAACTTCACTATCTACAAATTCAACAGCCACAGGTACAGGATGGACTTTTCTTGTAAGAGACGAAGAAACAGGAGAAACAAAAAAATTATTAGCTTCAGATTTATTAAGTGGTATTAGAGTTGAACATACTCAAGTTGCAGATGCTTCTGCAAATGTTCCAATTACTGTAACAGGTTTACCAACATTAACAGGTGCAACTAAATTAGCAAAACTTTTTGTTTACAGAAATGGAATTAAATTAAGATCAGGTACAGATTTTTTTGCTACTGCAGATACTGTAACTATTATTTATGATGCTATAGATTTACCAATGTATAAAGATGATATTGTAGAAATTCAGTATATAAAATAATTTAAAGTCAATAATAATCAAGTGTATAAGAGCATTAAAAAATTTATTATAATTATAGTCTGTGTATATTTTACACAGACTAGTTATGCTCAAGAAGTAAAAGTTGTAGATAATAAAGGAACTAAAATTACTGTAAGAAATAATCAAGTAACTGTTTCTAATACAGCTCCAATATCACCAGTATTAGCTGATGTTTGTTTCGATAACTCTGATGCTAATAATGTAACAACAAAAATTTTTGATGGATCAAATTGGATTTTAGTCAATACAAAAGTAAAGCTATTACAAGATGATGATGGTGATACAATTATAACTGTAGAAAAAAATACTGATGAAGATATTATTAGATTTGGTACAGGTGACACCAATACAAATAGACAATTATTAAGAATTAATAATCCTGGTCTATTTTCTGGTGCCTCAACAAATAGTGCTATATTTGGTTTAGAAGCAAATAGTACTAATAATTTTGACGGAAGACTTCGTATTTCTGCTGGAAATGATGACACTTTTGATGATTCTCAAGGTGCAAGTATAGATTTACATGGAAATAGTACAACAGCAAATACAGGTAGAATTGATTTAATTGCTGGTGCAAACGCCTCTGGTAATAATCTGGCTTTTACAGTTTGGGGAAACAATGGAGCTTCTACTCCACTTTCTTTAGCAAGAATTGTAATGACAGGAAAAGGGAATGTTGGTATTGGCAATTCTTCTCCAAATGCAGAAGCAATTTTAGATCTAACAAATACACAAAAATTAACTTTATTACTCCCTTCTGAAACTGAAACATCAGAAATTGTAACACCTGCTGATGGAATGTTACTGTATTCTTCCACAAATAAGAATGCCTATTTAAGAGCAGATAATTCTTGGAAACCTATTGCATATAACTCAGTTTCTAATGAATTGATTTTTGATGGAAATGATGATGCTGATAATACTAATGATGACTATAGATATGTTTCACTTTTGGTAAATGGAAATTGGAAAGTAATTAGGTATGACAAAACTGATGTAAATATTGAAGACACTGCAACTGCTTCAACTAATCCAGGGCAAGTTAATCAACCTACAACACTTGCAGAATGTAGTGCTTTAACATTTTAAATCTAACAGTAAAATGAGAAAAATAGTGCTTACTTTATTAATTGTTGGAATTTCACAATTTGTAAACGCAACATTTACATTAAGTGGAACAACAATAATTCAAGAATTTACAGATAATGATCTTTCTGGTTTAGCTAGTATCACAGGAGTAACCATTTTACAACAAGGTTTCGGTACAAATTCTGAATACACAATTTACAATATTGGAAACTTACAATTAGAAGTAAATGGAATTTTGAGTATTGATTCTTCTAAAGAAATGTTATTGGTTGGTTCTTCTGCTCCAAGAAGCATTATTGCTGTAAATGGAACCTTAAATATTAATGATTTTGAAACCTTAAATGGTTTTACTGCTTACAAACAAAGAACAGCAATAAGAACCACATATGATAATAACGATTGCTGTGGAAATTTTTCTTTAGAAGTTACAGATTCTGGAACTTTAAACATGCAAGGAGGAGGAATAGAAAGCTCTTCATCTATTAGATTTACAGAAAATTCAACAGTTAATATTCAAGATGCTAAAATTGAGCTGTTAACAGATACAGATCCAGATTATCAAATTCGTCAATTTTCAAATAACCTTACTGCAAATGGTTTAATATTAATTAAATATGCATTAACAATGATTGGTACTCCAGAAAAGTTTGATTATTACAACCCAACTATTGCAGATGAAGGTATTGGTTTTAGTGTAAATTCATCTAATGCAGAATATGTTTTTAGAAATTATTCAGGTGGTGGTCGTGGAAATAGACTGGATTTAGGTCTTTGGGAGGATAAAAAAGGAAAAGTTATTAATTCTTTAGATGGAACAAATGTTATTGTTCAAGAGCATAAAGTTGGAGATGGTCGTTCAAGAGGAACTTTGCAAATTACTAAGGAAATTGCGCCTAAAATTTTAACTGAACTTGGTGTACCAATTCAAGGTGTTAAAATGTTTATTAGAGATACAGATAATGGAAATAGAATTGATGGCAATGGATACAACTTTACAGACGACAGAACTTATTATAAAACTTCAGACGTAAATGGAGATATACCAACAACAGAAATACTTACAGGAGTAGTAAATCACTTAAATATAGGAAATGTACAGTTTGATAGAAGAAGTAAAAACAATGATGTTAATGATCAATTTGATATACTCTTCTATCAATATAACAAAGTACTATCAAAAACAACTCAAAAATTAAGAGGAAATGATGTCCTAGAGTTTGAGTACACCTTGTTTACAGACATAAATATAACAGAACAAGATCCAACTGTTGTAGATGCTTATACCGCCTTAGATGATTTAGGGCAATTATATGACTTTGCTAAAAGATGGAAAGAATCTGAAGCTAATATAGAAATACCATCAATTGATGAATTATTAATAGAGAGTAATAATAATTTACTAGACTTAGGAGATTTTAACTTGGTAGTTGATGCCACAAGTGCATCTGTATTTTCTGTAGATACTGCAACAAAAACCATAACTATAAAATCTACTACATTACTAACTAGTAGTAAATTTATTGGAATAACTACAACAGGAACAATTACAACTACAAATGGTGCAACACTTGAACATGGTTTTATAGACAGTACAGGTATCAACAAGTTTGTTAATTTAAAATGGAACCAGGTTACTCAAAATGATTTATCAATCATAAATAAAGATGATCTTTCCGTAATTTATGGAGTAGCTACACCTACAGAAACTTTTAAAGGTCATTTCATAGTTCCATCACCAATTCCAACATCAGGAATAGAAGTTAAAATTGAAATTTTAGGTGCAGGACCAAATTTATTTACAGAAATAATACCTGAAGAAGATCTAAATTTTGTAAGATTAGATATCGATTTAATTGAAATTGGAACACTAGCAAATCAATTAACAATGTTAAAAATTTTAGAACGTCTTATAGTAAAAATACAAAGTATTTACTCTTCAATGATAAATATTACACCAACAAACATTACCATTAATCAGACAGTTTCTACTTCTATTGATGATGGTATTTTGGTGAACCAAGAAGCTATTATAAACATGTTAGAGAGGCTTTTGAGCAAAATAACTGCAGCTAGAGAAGCTATTAAAAACGATTAATTCCAATAAATTTCTTCTTCATAAAAAAACAATCAAAATTGTATATCTAATTAATTTTCATATTTTTAAACACTTATTTAAAATAAATGGATAAAATTGCGATAGCAGATCTTTTAGAGGAAAAACATCAACAACTTTTTGAATGGCTGAATGAACAACCAAGAGCAAACTGGAGGGAATCTAAAAAAGTTTAATTTATTGGGTTAAATTATTGGTTTACAGTTATTTTGAATAATTAATTTTCATGTATTATATTGATAATTAATATTTTACACGTTTTGAAAACAACCAGCAAATTAGTTTCTATTTTTAGTAAAATAGACGTTCCTAGACGTGATTTAACAAAACTTCGGGCATTAAATGACATCCTACTTATTGATATAGTTTCAGTAATTTATAGAGCAGATTCTTGAAATGAAATGGAACTCTATGCTCAAGAAAAAGAAGATTTTTTAAGAACTTTTTTAGAAATATCCAATGGTATCTACCTTCTCATGACAAGTTTAACAGTGTATTTTCAGCCATAGACAATAAGCAATTTGAACTATGTTTTATAGAATGGGTAAAAACCTTGGCACAATTAACAGATAAAGAAATTGTAGCTATAGATGGTAAAACTATTAGAGGTGCAAAGCACAAAGGAAAATAATCTCCAATACACATGGCTAGTACCTTTGCTTATGAAAACAATCTTGTTTTAGGGCAAGTAAAAACCGTTGAAAAATCGAATGAGATTACAGCCATTTCAAAATTAATAGAGATCTTATATATAAAGAATACTGTGGTAACTATAGACGCTATGGCTTGTCAAGAGGAGATAGCGACTAAAATTATTGAAAAAGATGCGGATTATATTTTAGCTGTAAAAGCCAATCAAGAACAACTTCTTGTACATATAGAATATGAATTTAGATTTGCTAAAATCACGGATAGAGACACAAAGCATAATTTAGACCATGGAAGATTATAAACACGTATCTGTATCTATATTAAAGATTTTAAATTTATCCTTAAAAATACTCCTTGGACAAATTTAAAAACCATTATTAGAGTAGAAAGTACTCGTGAATTTAAAAACGTTGATAAACCTATAGAAAAAGCAATACGATATTATATATCAAGCTTAAACACTAATGAAAAAGTGTTTCAAAAAGCAATACGCTCTCATTAAGCAATAGAAAATAAATTACATTGAACTTTAGATGTGGCTTTTCTGAAGATGCCTCTAGAAAAAGAACTAAAAACACTGCTCAAAACTTCTCGATACTTACTAAAATTAAGCTAAATCTTCTAAAAAAAGACCTCAATGCTAAAGTAGGTATTAATAGCAGAATACTAAAAACCACTATCAATAATGAATATATGCTAAAAATACTCAAATTATGATGCGTTTGTCCTGAGCATTAAACTGGGCGAATAAAACACCTCAAAATATATTAACAAAATTACATATTTAACTTCAAATAATTGCTCTTCTACCCTATTTGTAAACCATTTTTAATTTAGATGAAACAGGAAACCTACAGTCAGAAAACCTCTTAGGTTTCGATTTAAACAGCTTGTTTCTCATCTCATTTTTTCTATTTCTTGTGTCTATATTCATTCATTTAATCAACTTTTTAGTTAATCTTTTTTTAAATAGATATTAGGTTTTTAAATTTTTATAAGCGAACAGTAATTTGTAAGTTTGTACTTCTTAAAAAAGACACAAATTATGTTTAATAATTTAAGCGATAAATTAGATAAAGCCTTACACACCCTAAAAGG
>P_2C_Liq_1_UnCtyDRAFT_1000772_pt1 | contig 13192 bp, 9 predicted proteins | sample Pon2CUnioCityCA_2_FD_10234 | JGI IMG/M metagenome (IMG submission 10234)
GTCGAAGAAATCAAACCCTATCTACGCATGACTCCTCAACCCAACAAATAAGGTAAATTCGTAGGGGCAGTGCCTTGTGCCTGCCCCTCCCAAATTAACGGATTTCACCCGAGATCGTCGAGATTATTAAGACCTCGAGGGCGATCGCCAAACCCACAATACCCCGAGGGCGACCACAAGGGTACGCCCCTACACTTCGCGAACGCTAGGCTGGCCGTCTTTCACTTCACCGACGAGAATCACATCAGCGGTATTGACAAATAAGCCATTCTCCAGTACCCCAGGGATGTTATTGAGGGTTTTCTCCAACTCCGCCGGAGTCTCAATCCCATTGGCGAACTTGACATCAATCACCAGATTTCCCTCATCGGTGACAACGGGGCCAGCTTTCTTGACTCCCATCCGCAACGTGGGTTCACCGCCGAGGCCTTGAATGGCGCGCATCACTGGAGTCATAGCCATGGGGATGACTTCTACGGGAAGCAAGAAGCTTAAACCCAACTTGTCAACCAACTTGGAGGAGTCCACCACCACGATAAACTGTTCGGCGAGGGAGTCGACGATTTTCTCGCGCGTATGGGCCGCGCCACCACCTTTAATCAGTTGTTTTTGAGGATCAACTTCATCGGCGCCATCGATGGCCACGTCAATGCGATCGACTTCATCGAGACTGGTGAGGGGAATCCCGTATTTTTTGGCTAATACCGAGGCTTGGAAGGAGGTAGGAATCCCTTTAATGTCCTTGAGTTCTCCTTTTTGCAGCCGTTCGCCGATATATTGGATGGCGTAGGCGGTGGTTGATCCGGTTCCGAGTCCGACGATGGTTCCCGATTGGACGCGATCGGCGGCGGCTTTCCCGACCTGTTGTTTCATTAGGGTGACGGCATCATCACTCATGTTAAAATCCTCCGATAGATGTCATAAATCTCCCAAACACTCTACCGCGTCCTGAGTCCATTCTCTAAATGGTCACGGCTTCACGTTCTAAGACGCGATTGAGTTTGCCACTTTGATAGCCTTCGAGATCTAGGGTGACAAAGAGGAATCCTAATTCTTGCAGTTTGGCTACCACTTGGGCTAAGTCACTCTTGAGGACAAAGTCTTGAATTAACTCTGGCGGAAGTTCGATGCGAGCGGTATCCCCTTGAGAGCGAACTCGCAGGTTTTGCCATCCGAGTCCTCGCAGATAGACTTCGGCACGTCCCACGCGCCGCAGTTTCTCGATGGTGATGTCTTCGCCATAGGGGAAACGGGAGGAGAGACAGGGTTGGGAGGGTTTATCCCACCAGGGAAGTCCCAGATGTTGGGAGAGTTGACGAACTTCGGCTTTGCTAATTCCGATTTCCGCGAGGGGCGATCGCGCACCCCGTTCTTTGGCGGCCTGGATTCCCGGGCGATAATCTTGCAAGTCATCGGCGTTAACGCCGTCAACGACGTAGGGATAGTCCCGTTGGAGGGCTAGGGGTTTGAGGGTATCATGGAGTTCGCTTTTGCAAAAGTAGCAACGATTGACCGGGTTGCTGGTGTAGTTGGGGTTCTCCATCTCTTGGGTGTAGACTTCTTCATGGGCGATGCCGATGGTCGCCGCTTGAATCCGAGCATCTTCGAGGTCTTCGGGGAGAAGGGAGGGGGAGACGGCGGTGATGGCCAGGGCGCGATCGCCGAGGATGTCAGAGGCGACTTTGGCCACTAGAGTCGAGTCAATCCCGCCGGAATAGGCAATTAAGGCCCGATCCATCTGTTGAAAGAGGTCTTGAAGGCGATCGAGTTTTGGCAGTACCATGGGAACGATGATCAGCAAACCGAAGCAGTAGCTGCTCTGAGATACCTGAGCGATACCTGAGCAGATTTATACCTAATCTTACCAGATTCTTAGTCGGCTTATTTTTTCGATTGAACTATCTCTAGGGTTGGGAGTCCTTGGAGGTGAGGGGAAGGGTGATCCGAAATTCGGTTCCTTCACCAAACTGGGAAAAACACTCTAAGGTTCCCGAATGCTTTTCTACGACGATTTTTCGGGCGATCGGCAAGCCTAATCCTGTGCCTTTTCCCACGGCTTTGGTGGTAAACAACTTATCAAACATACTCTGTTTTACCATGTCCGTCATGCCAATTCCATTATCCTTAATGCTAATCATCACCTGATGGTCTGACTTCAACCAGCGGGTTTTCACCACCAGTCGATTTTTAATCTCGTGATAACTGCGATCGCGGCTATTGTCTTCGAGAGCATCAATGGCATTGCCGATAATATTAGAAAATACCTGATTCAATTGTCCGGCATAACAGTCAATTTTCGGCAAATCTCCATAGTCCTTGACCACTTCAATCGCCGGTCGATCTTCTTTGGCTTTGAGGCGATGTTTCAGAATCAACAGGGTGCTATCGAGTCCTTCATGAACATCATATGTGACCGGGAACTGAGTATCCCCACGAGAAAAGGTTCGCAAACTATGACTAATATTCTGAATCCGTTTCACCCCTTCTCGCATTGATCCCAAAGATTTCGGGAGATCCTCCCGAATATAGTCCAATTCAATCGCCTCGATTTCCTCTAGGATGTCCTCATCGGGTTCAGGGTATTTTTGCTGATACACATCAATCAAGCCGAACAAATCTTGAATATAGTCCAAGCAGGGGTCAATATTTCCCTTTAAGAACCCCACCGGATTATTGATTTCGTGAGCCACCCCGGCCACTAAATTTCCCAAGGTTGACATCTTCTCACTTTGGACAATCTGTAACTGAGCTTCCTGTAAATCTGTCAAAGCCTTCTGAGCCGATTCATAGAGACGAGCATTTTCCAAAGAAATCGCCCCTTGGGAACAAATGAGATTAAGCAATTTGAGGCGATCGCCCGTAAACGCCCGCAACGTCAGATGATTCTCTAAGTATAAAATTCCCCGCAATTTTCCTTGATGAATAATCGGAGCCACCAAAATACTTTTGGGCTGATGTTTTTGGAAATACTCATCTTTGAGTAACCCCACCTCTAGGGTTACATCAGCAATAATCCGAGGTTGCAACGTCCGTTTAACTCGATTAATCAAAGACATGGGCAGTTCGTCATGATTCTTTGAGTCTTTTGACAAGAACAGCGGCGGCGAGTCGCCCAAATTGGCTAAATTAAACAGTTTAAAGTCTTCTTGTTCCTGCAATAAAAACAGGCAATTATCTGCCCCTGCATGAGTAATCACGATGGTTAACAGGGTATGAATCAGCTTATTCAGTTCAATCTCTTCAGACAGGGTTTGAGAGACTTTAAAAATCGCCTCTAAATCCATCGCCTCCGAAATACTGCTCGACGAACCCTGAGATGTGTTAAGAGACGTATGGGTAGTACGTGACGACAGCTCCCCTGGATCCGTCTGCAAGGGGTGCAAAATCTCATCAAGGGATTCCGAAAAACGTCGTTCCAAATCCAGAACCTTGGCTTTCGCACCCCAGCGAGCATAGCCATAATAGGCTTCTTGCAGATACGCCTCAGCCAGTTTACTCTTACCCCACTCCCGATAAAACTGAGCGGCTCGTTCATTCGCCAAGGCTTCTTCATGAAGATAGTGAGATGTTTTCGCCTGGGCGATCGCCCGATCATACTGTTCAAGAGCTTGAGCTTTATCACCCAACACCCGAGCCATTTCCGCATCCAACAACAGCACACGATGTTGATGATTCATCGGTGCATAACGACTCCAATCCGCCAGCCGCTCGCGGTAGCGTTGCACCCGTTCCCAGCCTTGAGCCTGTTCGGGAATCGTTAACTCAGAATAAAGAGCCAACTCACTCAACGCCGCATAAAACTCAAACACCGGTGCAAAAAACGTCCCCGACAATGCGATTAAACAGCCTTGAGCCTGATTCACATACTCCAGAGCCTTGTGATACTTGCCAAACCAATAAGCAAGCATTATTTTGTAAGTATAAAGAAAGGATAATCCCGACAACTCATTGTTTTGATGATACTTGGGAATCACCTCTGTTTCATCATAAGCGGGTCCCTTAAAAACATCAGGTTCCTCAAGAGGTTCTTTCAAATGATATGCCATCTGTTGCGACATCTTCAAATAGGTGAGAGGCGACTCTTGTTTGACCGATGCCAAAACATCCACATAATCTTGAATTTCTCGTTCCCAATCCTCCAAAATCACCCCAGCAAACACACTGTCATAAAAATAGTTAATGAGATTGTAGCCAGCATTGAGAAAATCCCCACTATCCATCCCCGCGAGATACCCATCTCTCATGGTCAATCGAGTTGAACGTAGGGACTCCTTACGATGCTGAATAAAGCCTCCAAACCAGAGTAAATTCAGGGACTTAAATTCTGAGACCTTCAATAACTCCATCAAATTTAACGCCAAGCGGCCAAAGCGATAGCCCTGTTCCACATCCCCCATAAAAGCCGATAAAACCATCCCATAACTTCCATACCCGAGGCTGGAGGCCGGACTATTGCCAAACTCTAACGACAGGCTCACCATGGTTGCACAAAGCAAGGGTTGCAACTGGGGACTGGCTTGATAGACAGCGGGAAATAATAACGCACATAAATCCATGGCGGCTTTCATAGAAGCATCGGTCATTTGCGGCTCATGAACCAGGTCTTCAATGGTTTTACCTCCCAGTCTCTCAGAGACCCTCTCTACAGCCCGTTTTAGGTTCATTTCCATAGATTGAGAGTCTCCCTCATCTAACCAGTGAACCCCCAACTCTAGTAGAGCTTTTTGACCCAACTTAAGCGCCTCCAACATCTGGCCTTGAGCGGTGAGGGAACTAACTTGAATTTGATAGATTTTCACCCGGTCGAGGACAATCTTAGTCGCGGCTAACACCTCAGTCGCTCTCTGATTCATCAGCTCAAAGTCTCCGGTCAGATAGGCGGTTTCCACTCCGAGGGTTTTGAGTGATAGACTGAGGGAATACTGGTTGTCCCAAGCGTTCTCTTCAAGCCAAGATATCCCCGTTTCAACCAAGCTTTGAGCTAAGGGATACGCCGTGGACTTGATAGCTTTTCGAGTCGCCACTAAATTCCATTCTGCTACCGCCTCTTTTTCCCGACGCTCTCGGATTAAATCTGGGGCTAAATTCAAATGACCGACAATCTCAAAACATCGTTTCTCTCGGTCTTCCTCCGCTAACTTTTCTTGAAGTAAGCGCCCAATTTGCAGATGAGTGGCTTGCTTATGCTCTTCAGGAATCAGAGAATACGCGGCTTGTTGAATTCGGTCATGTACAAAGCGATAGCGAGGATTGAGCTCGCCCTTGATGTTCTCCGGGGTTTCAAAATCAGTAAAAAATTTGTAGATTTGATTGGTGGGAATTACAAACTCTTGTTGGATAGCAGTCCACAATCCCATCGCCACTTCTGATATTGAATCTTGACTAATTAGCTCTAATGTTTGTAAGTCAAATTCAGCTCCAAGACAGGCGGCTAATTGAAGCAAATTTTGGCATGATGAGGGGAGTTTTTTGAGTTCCAAGGACATAAACTCCACTACATTGTCGCTCATAGACAAAGTCTTAATATTGGCTAATTTACATTGCCAAAAACCACTCTGCCAATCAAAATTAAGCAATTTTTCATTATAGAGGTACTTGATAAACTGGGTAGCAAAAAATGGATTCCCTTGGGTTTTTTGATAAATTAATTCGGTGAGAGGATTGGCTCCGGATCGGTTACATTGAAGTGTATCAGCCACGAGCTGATTTAGGTCAGACTTATCCAGAGGCGATAAGGTGAGAGTCTTGACTGGGGTGGCGTTGTGAGTTAATTCATTTAGGGTTAGAATGAGGGGGTGGACTGGAGAGACTTCGTTGTCACGGTAGGCTCCTAAAATCAGCAGATAATCCTGATCGTCGAGCAACATTTTTAGGAACTTTAAAGATGTCCAATCGGCCCATTGTAAGTCATCTAAGAACATGACTAAAGGATGCTCAGCACTTGCGAAGACTTTGATGAATTTTGTAAAGAGGAGATTTAGACGGTTTTCCGCTGCAACTCCTAAGAGTTCAGGAACTGGGGGAGGCGTTCCGATGAGGAGTTCTAATTCTGGGATCACTTCGACTAACACCTGTCCCTGATCGCCAATTGCTTGGAGAATCTTCTCCTCCCAGATTTGCATATGTTCCTCGGATTCTGAGAGGATTTGATCCACTAAATCCCGTAATGCTTGGACTAAGCCACTTAAGGGGATATTCCGATTAAATTGGTCATATTTACCTCTGATAAAATAGCCCCGTTGGCGTACAATGGGCTTGTGAACTTCCTGAATGACAGAGGTTTTGCCAATTCCCGAAAATCCCGCCACCAGCATTAACTCGCGATCGCCTTGACTGACTCGCTCAAACGCCATCAGAAGTTCCTGCACCTCTTGGGAGCGGCCATAGAGTTTTTCGGGAATCATCAGGCGATCGCTAATATCTCGTTCCCGCCGCTTAAACCCGGAAATATATCCACTTGTTTCGAGTGCATCTAAACAGACTTGTAAATCGGCTTGAATCCCCAAAGCCGTTTGATAGCGATCTTCAGCATTCTTGGCCATTAATTCACTAACCAACTCCGATAACGGAAGAGGAATCGAAGGATTGAGGTGATGAACCGGCGGTGGGTTGACGGCGAGATGACTATGGATGAGGTCTAAGGTATCTTGAGAGGTAAACGGGAGCGTTCCGGTTAAGAGTTCATAAAACGTCACCCCCAGGGAATAAAAGTCACTGCGATAGTCAATCCCCCGATTCATTCGTCCAGTTTGTTCGGGGGAAAGATAGGCCAGCGTTCCTTCGAGTGCATTAAGATTATCAAGTTCTTGGTTTTCTCGGGGAAGTTGCGAGGCGATGCTAAAATCGATACATTTGATTTCCTGAGTCTGAGGATTAATCAGAATGTTGGCGGGTTTAATATCTTTATGGATAATGCAGTTTTGATAGAGATAGTTGAGAGCCTGAGTTAGTTGAATCGCGATTTTGAGAAATTCCCCTAGGGGAATCTCAGGGATTGGGGTAGATTGGTACTGTAACCAGTAGTTGGCCAAGGAGATTCCGCCAAAATCCTCTAGAATTAGAGCGTAACCGTGACCATAGGATTCTAGGCTCAGGCTTTTGAGAATCTGGGGATGATCTAGATTTTTGGTTAGGGTGTATTGGTTGCGAAACTTGAGAAGATCGTTAAAATTAGGTGCCTCATTTCCCAGGACTTTGATGGCCACCGGCTGCTGGTCGATTTCTCGTCGCCCTCGATAGACTCGGGTTCGACTGCCATGGTAGACTAGCTCGGTAATCTCATAACCCTGAAGCTGTAAGGTCTGAGTCATCTGATTCATGGTCTGTCCTCATACTGTTGCGCAAGGCGTATTCAATCCGTTATAGCAGATTTTTTAAGCTGATTTCCTCTGCACATGGCTTCAGATTCGCAAAATGCACTCGCCGTTATGGCTAAACGCTTAATTTATCAATCAACTGAGGATTATTATAAGTCTTATATATATTACGGTTTATTATTGTGTAATGTATAAGAAAATACAGATTTTTGAATGCCGGTATGGTATGGATTTTGCCGTTTACGGTCAACTCAATCCTGATTGGACATAACCTCTTCCAAACAGCTTAGCTATTACTATGACCTCGAAAGTCGTTTTTATCTCAAAAGTTATTTTTGCTTCACTATTTGGGTCATTAGCAATTAAATACATTGCCCCACAACTTCCCATTCCTGTTAACGGAGTTTCGGCGTTGACGATTATTTTTACCCCAGTTATCGTCATGGTGGGACTGTTTATCCTGCGGGGACGGCGTCCTTAGTATAACTCTCGACAAGCCTCAACAAACTGTTTGGCAAACTCCGGGTTACTACGAAAATGCAGATGAACATAGCTGGCGAGGCTATTTCCCAACACATAGCCTTCGGAAAAGTCTCCAATACGCCAACTGTGGGCCTGATAACAGGTGGGAATTTCCGCAGGAACCGTCTCGGATATCAGTTGAGAATAATGGAAGCGATGGCCATTGACAGTCAGAGGCTGTGGGCAAAAGGGATAATTGGCGCTGGTTTCAATTTTCGTGTAGCCTAAGTTGGGGCGATCGCCCAATCGCGTCCAAAAAGGAAAGATTCCCGCAAANGGATAGCGAACNTCNTTNACCTCAATTCCCTGAGACAGATAAATCAAACCGCCACATTCCCCATATATAGGACGATTCTGCGCCGCAAACTGCCGTAATCCGGTTAAAAACCTCTCATTCTGACTCAAGCGTTCCCCATGCAGTTCTGGATAGCCGCCACCGAAGTAAAACCCATCCAGGTTTTCAGGAAACTCATCTCGTAAAGGCGACACCTCAATCAAAGTTGCACCCGCTTCTCGCAACAGATTGAGATTTTCCTCATAGTAGAAACAAAAAGCTGCATCGCGGGCGATCGCAATCCGCACTGACGGCTTTTCTGACAGCTTTTCGGACGGTTTTTGCGGCAAACTCCCCGCAAGAGTCTCCTCAACCGCCAACTCTCCCGGCCAATCGGGCAAACTCGCCAACAAAGCCTCCAAATCCAGATAGGTTTCCGTCGCTTGTGCCAACCTCTCAATATAGGAATTTCCCAGATTATCCTCCTGGGCCATCCATAACCCCAGATGACGGGAGGGGATTTCCGGGAAGCTATTTTTGGGAATTTCTCCCCAGATAGGAATCGATGTCACCGAAGCAATGGCCTCTCCTAAGCGGCTTAATGGGCTTGTAGTACGATATATATTGCGGGTATTACCGACTTTGTTTAGGGCAATTCCCGTAATTGACAAATCGGCGTCAAAGTGTATATATCCCGAGACTAACGCCGCCACACTGCGAGACATCCGCGACGCATCCACCACCAGCAACACCGGAACCCCTAGCCACTTGGCGATTTGAGCGGTACTTCCATCCTCGGAAGTTGCCCCATAACCATCAAAAACCCCCATCACTCCCTCAATAATCGCCACATCACAATCGCGGCTATATTTGCGAAATAGGGCTAAATTGTCAGCGTTTGATAACATCCAGCCATCTAAATTGTGAGAAATGCGGCCCGTCGCCAGGCGATGATGTCCAGGATCGATGAAATCCGGCCCGACTTTAAAGGACTGGATTCGCAGCCCCCGACGACGCAACGCGGCCATAATTCCCAGAGATAACGATGTTTTGCCGACACCACTACGAGTTCCGGCAATGACTAGGGCTTTCATAGGGCTTTCATGGGGTTGACTCTCCTTGGACAGTTGTTTGAATCGTGGCATTGTCTAGTTGAGGGGTTCCCTGTTCATGGAGCCAGAGGAGATATTCCACATTGCCCGCCGGACCTTGGATGGGGGAAGTGACGAGGCCGCGATCGCACCACCCCAAACCTCGCGCCGCATCCCGAACTTGCACAATGGCAGCCGCGCGATCGCCGAGATTGCGGACAACACCTTTCTTGCCAACGCGCGATCGGCCCACCTCGAACTGAGGCTTCACCAAAACCAGAGTTTCCCGAGGCGAAACCAACAAATTCCAAATCGCCGGTAACACCTTGGCCAGAGAAATAAACGAAACATCCGCCACCGCCAAATCCGGGCGCGGGTCATCGGCCTGATACAATTGCTCTGGAGTGAGATAGCGTAAATTCGTCCGTTCCTTGAGAATCACCCGGTCATCCTGACGCAACTTCCAATCCACCTGGCCGTAACCCACATCCACCCCATAGACCCGTTGCGCCCCTCGTTGCAACAAACAATCCGTAAAGCCCCCAGTGGAAATTCCACCATCGAGACAAACCCGGTTTTCGACCGAGATGGGAAACACCTGTAACGCCTTATCTAGCTTTTCCCCACCCCGAGACACAAACGGCGATCGCGGTTTCACCGAAATCTCCGCATCCACCGCCACCGCCGTCCCCGGCTTATCCACCAACTGCTGATTCACCCGCACCTCCCCAGCCCGAATCCAGCGTTGAGCCAACTGACGCGACGAACAGAGTTGTCGCTCCACCAACAGCGTATCCAAACGTTGCTTCACCAAAATCTCTTTCCCCTGTTCCCTATTCCCTATTCCCTGTTCCCTTCCGCTTCTCATGCTTCTCATACGCCGTGACAATCTTCTGAACCAGAGAATGGCGCACCACATCCGCCGCCGTCAACTGACAAAAGGCAATTCCATCGACATTTTTGAGAATCTTCTGGGCCACCTGTAACCCCGACATCTGAGTTGAGGGTAAATCCGTCTGAGTGACATCTCCCGTCACCACCATCCGGGAATTAAAGCCCAAACGAGTTAAGACCATCTTCATCTGAGCCGATGTGGTATTCTGGGCCTCATCAAGAATGACAAAGGCATTATTGAGGGTTCGTCCGCGCATATAGGCGATCGGGGCAACTTCGACGATTCCCCGTTCCATCAAATCGGGAATCTTCTCCGCGTCGATGAGTTCATAGAGAGCATCATACAGCGGACGCAAAAAAGGACTCACCTTTTGCTGCAAGTCTCCCGGAAGGAATCCCAACCGTTCCCCCGCTTCCACCGCCGGACGAGTCAAAATCAGCCGTTCATAGCGTTTGTCGAGTAACGCCTGCACCGCCAACATCGCCGCCAGATAGGTTTTTCCGGTTCCCGCTGGGCCGATGCAAAAGGTTAAATCATGGTTGCGAACGGCTTTGACATATTGACGTTGACGAAAGGTTTTGGCGCGAATATCCTCACCGCGACGGGTGCGGGTGAGAATATCATCTCGTAAATCTCTGAGTTCATCTTGTCGCCCCGTGTCTAGGGCATGGATGGCTGTGTTAATATCTACATCAGCCACCGGTTTGGCAACTTTCCAAATCGGTGAGAGAATTTGAATCAGTTGTTCGCAGCGTCCGGTTTGAGTATCAGTTCCTGAGACAAACAGTTCTTGACCCCGTAGGACTAACGTAGCGCCGGTTTGTTGCGCTAGGGTTTTAAGGTTGACTTCCTGCTGTCCCACCAAGGCGAGGGCGCATTCAGGACTGTGGAGATCGATGGTGAGTCGGGGGGTCATGATTGTGGACACTTCAAAACATTCAGATTTCACTCGCCCAAGACTTTCTATATCTAAATCCTAACGTTTTCAAAAGTCCTATTTGATATGACTTTTAACAGACTGAGCGGGGAGTTCAAAACAGAGACTCGGCTTAGTTCTAGTTTAGAGCCATTTTCAGCATGGCGTTAGGTCTAACCTGAACAAAACCGAGTCTAGCCGAGGAATTTTGGCAAAACAGCCGCAATTAGGCGTTGGCTTCGCTGGGTTCAGCTTCCGTGGCTTCCGTTTCGCTGGGTGCAGCTTCAGTCGATGCGGCGGGGGGTTCAGCGGGAGTTGCAGCGGGGGTTCCGACGGGAGTTCCGGGTTTGGGGCCAACGAGTTCAGCGCGACGGAGGATGTCGCGAACGGTATCCGTCGGTTGTGCGCCATTGTTAAGCCATTTGAGCAGTTCTTGACTGTCGAGGCGCGTCTCGCCGCTACGGGGGTTGTAGAACCCGAGTTCTTGCAGAGGACGACCATCGCGACGGGCCGAACTCTCCATGGCTACGATACGATAACTGGCTTCTCTTTTTTTACCGAGGCGTTTGAGTCGAAGTTTAATCATCTGTGCAACAATTGGCTATTTTGGCTTGAACCTTCTGTACCAGGATAACTGCAAAAGGTCAGTCTTCTAGTATAAACTGTTTTTTCCCAGATTTCATCCCCGTATGGCTCGGGGCTGGGTTGATCTGATTCCTTAAGGCAGTATAATTGCCCCTAAAGTCGACGATAGCTATGGCACAGCGATATATCCGCGTCCGCACGGCTGAAGGACGAATTTATTATGGCTCTTTGCAAGTTGACCGCAGTGTCAAGATCTTTGATGCACCCCCCTGGTTGAACGGGAAGCCGACCGAGATGACCTGCGCGGCGGAGACCTATGAGTTGTTGGCCCCCTGTGCGCCATCTAAAATCATCGCTGTGGGGAGAAACTACCGCGATCATGCTCAAGAAATGGCGGCGGAGGTTCCCACGGAACCCCTGTTATTTCTCAAACCGCCAACGACGATTGTGGCTCATGAGACGGCGATCGTCTATCCTCCTCAGTCTGAGCAGGTAGACTATGAGGGGGAGTTGGCCCTAGTGATTGGTGAGACTTGTCAGGACTGTTCCCCCGATGCGGCTTCAGAGTATATTTGGGGATATACGATCGCCAACGATGTGACAGCCCGAGATTTACAACGACGCGATCGCCTCTGGACAAGAGCAAAAGGCTTTAACAGTTTCTGTCCTCTCGGCCCCTGGGTGGTACGGGAAATTAACCCCGGTGCAAAACTGCAAACCTTTCTTAATGAAGACGAGAAACCCCGCCAGTCAGCACGCTTAGATCGCATGGTTTATTCTCCCGATGAGTTGGTGTCCTATATCTCCCAAATCATGACCTTGTTACCCGGAGATGTGATTCTCACCGGAACACCGAAAGGGGTGGGTTCGTTGCAAATCGGCGATCGCGTGCGCGTCGAAATCGAGGGAATCGGCGCGTTGGAGAATCCTGTGATTCCCAAGCCAACTCCCCTACTGGACATCTCAGCCTCAGCCTAAAAGACCTGAGAATTGGCTGCGTCAGAGATTCCCGGAAGTTCGGGATATTGTCCCCGCAGACATTGCACCAGACTAAAGCCAACAGCGGCGATCGTTCCCAAGAATAGGGTATTGACGAGAGTTTCTAACAGCAATGGCGCACCGGATTGCAACCCAGATCCGAATAAACTCAAGATGAGGCTACTAATCGAGAGAATAATCGTCAGCAGAACCGCCTGCATCCCGTTGAAACGGACAAAGCGGCTGAGACTATCATTGCGAACCACCGCAAAAAAGAGAACAAAGAAGAGAATCAGTCGCCCAAAGGGGATAGCATTATAGAGTTGGATGACCGGAATCAGGGGGATAAAGAGAACCTGAAGGATGGGAAACTGGCGAAATAGGAAGCTACCAAAGCTGAGGCCTTCCATCAGGGGAACCAGATACACGGCGGCCGCACCGAGGCGATCGCGCCAGCTAAAATTAGAAGGGCTGTTCATAAAACACTCAAAAATCGATATATTAGTCGTTAGGCTAGTCTCTCCATCCTATAAGAATTTAGTGGTCTAGGTGTTGGTAAGCCGCATCGGAGACAACCGGGAGATCAGGATATCGTCCTAACGCGGTTTGGATAAT